>Ga0209071_1000077_pt1 | contig 62720 bp, 57 predicted proteins | sample CoawatmetaG10DNA_2_FD_187513 | JGI IMG/M metagenome (GOLD analysis project Ga0209071, IMG submission 187513) | Marine microbial communities from the West Antarctic Peninsula - Coastal water metaG108-DNA (SPAdes) (version 2) | ecosystem: Environmental > Aquatic > Marine > Coastal ... | reverse complement strand
CCCCCGCCCGCCACCGCATCGGTGGTGGCCGACCCGGCGCCGCTGCGCTGGAACGACGACGCGTGGATGCAAACGCGCGCCGAACGCCAGAAGCCCGACGCGCCCATCAGCATCTATGAAGTGCATGCCGGTTCGTGGCTGCGCGATCTGGAAGACGGCGGCCGCAACCTGCAATGGGACGAGCTGGCCGACCGGCTGATTCCGTACGTCACGGCGCTCGGCTTCACGCACATTGAACTGCTGCCGGTGGCGGAGCATCCTTTTGGCGGCAGTTGGGGCTATCAGCCGCTCGGGCTGTTCGCACCGTCTGCGCGCTTTGGGGCGCCCGAGGCGTTCGCGCGCTTTGTCGACCGCTGTCATCAGGCGGGCCTGGGCGTCATCGTCGACTGGGTGCCCGCGCACTTCCCGACCGACGCGCACGGGCTGGCGCAGTTTGACGGCACCGCGCTGTATGAACACCAGGACCCGCGCGAAGGTTTCCATCAGGACTGGAACACGCTCATCTACAACTTCGGCCGCAACGAAGTGCGCGGATTCCTCATCGCGAGCGGGCTGGAATGGCTGGAGCGGTTCCACATTGACGGCCTGCGCGTGGATGCCGTGGCGTCCATGCTGTATCGCGATTACTCGCGCCGCGCCGGCGAATGGGTCCCCAACCGCTATGGCGGCCGCGAAAACCTCGAAGCCGTGGCGTTCCTGCAGCAGATGAATACGGTCGTGCACGAACGCTGCCCCGGCGCCATCACCATCGCCGAAGAGTCGACCGCCTGGCCTGGCGTGACCGCGCCCGTGGAATTCAACGGCCTGGGCTTCGACTACAAGTGGAACATGGGTTGGATGCACGACACGCTGCACTACATGCAGCGCGACCCCGTGTACCGGCAGCACCATCACGACGGCATGACGTTCGGGCTGGTGTACGCGTTCTCCGAGCACTTCATCCTGCCGATCTCGCATGACGAAGTGGTGCACGGCAAGGGCTCGCTGCTGGGCAAGATGCCCGGCGATGAATGGCAACGGCTGGCGAACCTGCGCGCCTACCTCGCGTTCATGTGGACGCACCCCGGCAAGAAGTTGCTGTTCATGGGCTGCGAGTTCGGGCAAGTGGGCGAGTGGAACCACGATGCCTCGCCCGAATGGCATCTGCTGGACGACCCGCGGCACCGTGGCGTGCAGCGGCTGGTGCACGACCTCAATGCGCTGTACCGGAATGAACCGTCATTGCATGCGCGGGACACCGCGCCGGAAGGGTTCAACTGGGTGATTGGCGACGACCGCACCAACAGCGTGTTTGCTTTCCTGCGGCTGGATGGCGACGGGCGGCCGATGCTCGTGGTGGCAAACATGACGCCGGTACCGCGGGAGGGGTATCGCATTGGCGTGCCACCTGCTGAAGGCGCCACGCATTGGCGGGAAGTGCTGAACACGGACGCTGCCGTGTATGGCGGCAGCGATTTCGGGAACAGCGGAGCGGTGGATGTGGACCACGTGGCCGCGCATGGGCAGGGGCAGTCGTTGGTGTTGCGGCTGCCGCCGTTGGGGGTTGTGGTTTTGAAGGTTTGATTTTTTGCTGGTGGTGCACCCCTGTTTCATCCCCTGCCGGGGCTGACTCACTTTCTTTGTCTTGCCAAAGAAAGTAAGCAAAGAAAGGCGCGCCCGAGATGGCGACTTCCCCTTGAATTTCTGTTGCAGAGAGGGGAAGGGAAAAACTCGCTTCGCTCAGACAGTTTCCCTTCCTTTTTCCTCTCTGCAACAGAAATTCAAGGCGCCATCTAGGGCTCCAAGGGCCAAACCATCGACCACAAGTGCAGTAGGCACCAGCAGCACAACGCGAAGCAAAGCGAGCAACACAGCAACAAGCAAGTGCCACTCGGGCGTGCATACCAACGGTTCGGCCGTTGACGTTCCTGCCCTTGATGGCGCCTTGAATTTCCGTAAGCGGGCGGAAAAAAGAACGGGAACTGTCTGAGCGAAGCGAGTTTTCCCGTTCTCCGCCCGGTTACGAAAATTCAAGGAGGGGATCGCCATCTCGGGCGCGCCTTTCTTTGCTTACTTTCTTTGGCAAGACAAAGAAAGTGAGTCGGCCCCGGCAGGGGACGAAAGCGAGGCAAACCACCAAGGCAAAGACAACCCTGACATCAATCACGAATGCTCCGCTTCCCCAAAACCCTCTCCCCCGGCAAACCGTTCCCCCTTGGCGCTCATTGGGACGGCCTGGGCATCAACTTCGCGGTCTTCTCGGCAAACGCCACCAAGATCGAACTCTGCATCTTCGATCCCACCGGCCGAAAAGAGATGACGCGGTTTGCCCTGCCCGAATGCACCGATGAGGTCTGGCACGGCTACCTGCCGGGTGTGGAAGCCGGCCTCGTCTACGGCTACCGCGCCTACGGACCTTGGGAGCCGCAGCACGGCCACCGCTTCAACCCGCACAAGCTGCTGCTCGACCCCTACGCGCGCCGGCTGGTGGGCTCGCTGCGCTGGTCTGATGCACTGTTCGGCTATCGGCTCAACTCCAACCGCGGCGATCTTTCATTCGACCGCCGCGACAGCGCGCCGGCCATGCCCAAGGCCATCGTCACCGACGAATCGTTCAACTGGGGCAACGACGTCCGCCCGAACACGCCGTGGTCTCGCACCGTGATCTACGAAGGGCACGTTCGCGGGATGTCGATGCTGCGCGAAGACCTGCTGCCGCCTGAACGCGGCACGTTCAGCGCGCTCGGCGACAGCGTCTTCATCGACCGCCTGCAGCGGCTGGGCATCACCGCCATCGAGCTGCTGCCCATTCACGCCTTCCTGCAAGACCAGTTTCTGGTGGAGCGCGGCTTGCGCAACTATTGGGGCTACAACACGCTGTGCTTCTTCGCGCCAGAGCCGTCTTACCTCTCGGCGCCGTCGCTGCATGAGCTGAAAGTGGCGATCCGCCGGCTGCATGCGGCGGGCATCGAAGTGTTGCTCGACGTGGTCTACAACCACACGTGCGAAGGCAGCGAGCTGGGACCGACGCTGTCGTTTCGGGGCCTGGACAACGCGAGCTACTACCGCCTCGTGCCGGGCCAGGAGCGTTACTACATCAACGATACGGGCTGCGGCAACACGCTGAACCTGTCTCACCCGCGCGTGCTGCAGATGGTGATGGACTCTCTGCGCTACTGGGTCAACGCGTTCCACGTGGACGGCTTCCGCTTCGACCTGGGCGTCACGCTCGGGCGCGAAGGCAATGGCTTCGATCAGGGCTCGGGCTTCTTCGATGCCATCCGCCAGGACCCCGTGCTTTCCACCGTCAAGCTGATCTCCGAACCGTGGGACGTGGGCCCGGACGGCTACCAGGTCGGCAACCACCCGCCGGGCTTTGCGGAATGGAACGACCGCTTTCGCGATGGCATCCGCCGCTTCTGGCGCGGTGACTCGGGCCAGCGGCCCGACCTTGCCGCACGCCTGACCGGCAGTGGCGACTTGTTCGACCGCCGCCACCGCAGGCCTTGGGCGTCGGTCAATTACGTCGCCTCGCACGACGGTTTCACGCTGCACGACCTCGTCAGTTATGCCGACAAGCACAACGATGCCAACGGCGAAGACAACCGCGACGGCCACAACGACAACTGCAGCGCCAACTGGGGCGCCGAGGGCCCGACCGATGACCCCGCCATCCAAGCCCTGCGCGAACGCGTGAAACGTGCGCTGCTGGCCACGGTGTTCTTTTCCAATGGCACGCCGATGCTGTTGGCGGGCGACGAATTCGGCCGCACGCAAAACGGCAACAACAACGCCTATTGCCAGGACAACGCCCTGTCCTGGCTCGATTGGTCATTGCTGGAAAAAGACCCGGGGCAGGCGCTCGCCCGCTATACGGCGCGGCTGATCGCACTGCGCAAGGCCAGCCCTGCGCTGCGCTGGCCGCATTACGTGCACGGCAACACCGAGATCCTGCCGGGCGTGCCGGACATCGCCTGGTTTGACGAGCGCGGCCAGGTGCTTTCGCCCGACGCGTGGAACGACAGCGAGGCACGGGCGTTGGCGTTGCGCCGCGCCTGCGTCGAGACCATCGACGCGGAGGCGCGCCCGCACGTGGCGTTGTTGCTCATCAACGGTGCCGCGACAGACCTGACGTTCACGCTGCCCGAGCCTGCCATGGACTGGCTACTCGCCATCGACAGCGCAGCGCCGGAGCAAGACGCTCGGCCGCACAGCGGCAACACCCTGGACGTGGCGGGGCGCAGCGTAGTGCTGCTGCTCGCCACGCAGCTGGCCACGATCGCCCAGATTGCTGGGCAGCCGGATGCAGACGCCAGCGGCGAAACCCTCGGGCGGGTGTCCGACACACAGAACGCGCCACAGGGCGCACCGCAGAACGCCCCGCCCGAACAACCTGCGACCGACGACGAGCGCACCGCCCCCACCGCCGACCAGGCAGCGAGCGACGACAATGGAGACGCCACGCGATGACCGCACCTGCCCCCCGGTTTGCCCACGACATGCCGTTCGGTGCCACCGTCCTGGCGGACGGCAACACCCGATTCCGTTTGTGGGCCCCCGACGCGACCGCCGCCTGGATCGACTTCGACGACGTGCGCGGCGACGAGGCCATCCGCATGGACCCGGAACCCGACGGCTGGTATGCCGCCGTGGCACCCGTGGGTGCCGGAACATGCTACCGGTACCGCCTCACCAATCAGGACGGCGTGACACTGTCGGTGCCTGACCCCGCGGCCCGCGCGCAGTGGCAGGACATAGCGGGCCCCAGCCTCGTCGTCGATCCGCAGCGCTACCGGTGGCAGCACGCCGACTGGCAGGGCCGGCCCTGGCACGAGACGGTGCTGTACGAACTGCACGTCGGCGCGCTGGGCGGTTTCAAAGGTGTGCGCGGCCGGCTGCCGGAACTGGCGCGGCTGGGCATCACGGCCATCGAGTTGATGCCGGTGGCGGAATTTCCGGGTGCGCGCAACTGGGGCTATGACGGCGTACTGCCCTTTGCGCCTGACGCCAGCTACGGCACGCCGGACGACCTCAAGGCCTTGATCGACACCGCGCACGGGCTCGGCATGATGGTGTTTCTCGATGTGGTCTACAACCACTTCGGGCCGGATGGCAATTACCTGCACCACTACGCGCGCAGCTTCTTCCGCGACGATGTGCATACGCCCTGGGGCGCCGCCATCGATTTCCGCAAGCCGCAGGTGCGCGAGTTCTTCATCCAGAACGCGCTGATGTGGCTGATGGAATATCGCTTTGACGGCCTGCGGCTCGACGCCGTGCACGCCATCACCGAGCGCGACTGGCTGGGCGAACTCGCCGCCCGCGTGCGACTGTCGGCCGAGCCTGGCCGGCATGTGCATCTGGTGCTGGAGAACGAGCACAACGCCGCATCGCTGCTGCGTGATGGCGACACCCACGGCGACTTCGACGCGCAGTGGAACGACGACGGCCACAACGTGCTCCACGTGTTGCTGACCGGCGAGCGCGAAGCCTATTACGCCGCCTACGCCGAAGCACCGGCGCAGCGCCTGGCGCGCGTGCTGCAAGACGGCTTCTGCTACCAGGGCGAGCCATCCCCGATCCATGAGAATGCCCCGCGCGGCGAACCGAGCGCGCACTTGCCGCCCACCGCGTTCGTGCTGTTCCTGCAGAACCACGACCAGATCGGCAACCGCGCCTTTGGTGAACGGCTGACGCAGCTCGCCCATCCCGATGCGTTGTACGCCGCGCAGGTGCTGTTGCTGCTGAGCCCGCAGATTCCGATGCTGTTCATGGGTGAGGAATGGGGCAGCACCTGCCCGTTCCAATACTTCACCAGCCATCACGGCATGCTGGCCGAAGCCGTGCGGGAAGGCCGGCGCAGGGAGTTCGCCAAGTTCGAGGCATTTGCCGACCCGCACCAGCGCGAGCGCATTCCCGATCCCAACGACGAGTTGACGTTCCTTGCCTCGTCCCCTGGCGAGGCCAACCTGGCCGATCCCGCACAGCTGAACACGCTGAACCGCATGCACCGCCTGCTGGCGCTGCGCCACGCAGAGATCATCCCGCGCCTGCCCCGCGCCCGCGCGCTCGATGCGGTGGCACTGGGCCATGCCGGCGCCCTTGCCCGCTGGCGTATGGGCGACGGCAGCGTGCTCACGCTGATGGTGAATCTGTCCGATCAAGCCGTGGCGGTGCCTACGGTGCTGGCGGGCAGCCCTGCAGATCTGCTGCATGAATCGCGCGAGGGCGCCGCCGCCGCGCTCATCGCGCATCGCCTGCCGGAGCGCACGTGCGTGGCATTGCTGCACACGCCCTCACCCGCCTGACTCCAGCCCCCCTGACAAGCGCAACGCGCCAACGTATCAACGCCCCCGCACACCATGGATCGCACGACCAACTCATCCGGCACGCAACGCACCCCGCTCCAGCAACTGGCCACCGAGGCCGGCCTGCTGGTGGACTGGGAAGACGCTGCGAGCCGGCCCATGCACGTGGCCGACGACGTGCTGCGGGCCGTGCTGCACAGCCTGGGGCTGCCTGCCGGCACGCCGGCCCAGGTGTCGGAAAGCCAGGCGCGCCTGCGCGCAGAAGCCGAAGAGGTGGCGATACCGCCGCTCGTGACGGGCGTGGTCGGACAGCCGATCGTGCTGCAGACTTCGGCGCCACAGGCGGCATTGCTGGACGGACAAACCTATCGCGTCGATCTGGAGTCCGGCGGCAGCACTGAGGGCAAAGTCAGCGCGAGCGCAAGCGAGCACCACGCAACGCTGCGCCTGGGGCCTGTGACTGCCGTGGGCTATCACCGCCTGACCATTGACGCCGGGCCGGGCACCGTGATCCAGGCCACGCTCGCCATTGCCCCGGCACGTTGCTACGGCGTGGCCGATGCATTACGCCAGCACAAGCGTCAGACCGACACCCGAGTGTGGGGTACCTCCGCACAACTCTATGGCCTGCGATGCGGGGCTGAACGCGCCGCCAGCAGCGCAGGGCTCGGCGACTACACCGCTGCGGGCGCACTGGCACAGCAGCTCGCGCGGCACGGTGCAGATGCGCTGGCGCTCAGCCCCGTGCATGCCATGTTCACGGCCGACGCGCGTCGCTACTCGCCGTACTCGCCATCGAGCCGCCTGTTCATGAACGCGTGGATGATCGACCCCACCGCCCTTTTCGGAGAGGAAGCCGTCCGGCAAGCCGTGGTCGACTGCAACCTTGTCGCAGACTATGCACGCCTGGAAGCCGCTCCGCTCATCGACTGGCCCGCCAGCGGCAACGCCCGTATGACGGTGCTGCGCGCGTTGCATCACCGTTTGCTGCAGGCGCCGCTTGGAGACACCACCGCCCAGATGCTGCTGGACGATTTTCGTGCGTATTGCATCGACGGGGGCGTCAGCCTGCGCGACCACGCGCACTTTGAGGCGCTGAACGCGCATCTGGGCCCCGCGCACTGGAAGCAATGGCCGGAGCAATATCAGGATCCGAGCTACCTTGGCGTGCAGGCCTTCGCGCGCGAGCATGAGGATGCGGTGAATTTCCACCTCTTCCTGCAATGGGCTGCTACTCGCCAATGGGCCCTCGTGCAGCGCACCGCGGAAAGCGCCGGCATGGCCATCGGCCTGATTGCCGACCTGGCTGTGGGCACCGACAGCGCGGGCAGCCACGCGTGGGCCCGGCAGCGGGACTTGCTGATCGGCGTCACCATAGGCGCGCCGCCCGACCTGTTCAACGCGCAGGGCCAGGATTGGGGGCTCACCACCTTCAGCCCGCGGGCCATGCGAACGCAGGGCTTTTCCGCCTTCATCGAGATGCTGCGTGCGGTCATGGCGGTGCCCGGCGGCGTGCGGATCGACCACGTGCTCGGACTCATGCGACTGTGGGTCATTCCGGATGGTGCACAGCCGCTGGACGGCGTGTACCTGCGCTACCCGATGCACGATCTGCTGCGGCTGGTCGCGCTGGAATCGTGGCGCAACCGCTGCATCGTCATCGGCGAGGATCTCGGCACCGTGCCGGCGGGCCTGCGTGAGACGCTGGCCGAAGACGGGCTGCTCGGCATGCGCATCCTCTGGTTTGAACGCGAATACACGCGCGACGATGCGCCCTTCAAGGCCCCGCGCACGTGGGCGCCGGCGTCCGTCGCGATGACCAGCACCCACGATCTGCCCACGCTTGTCGGCTGGTGGATCGGCAACGATCTGCGCTGGCAAGCGCAACTCGGCCTGTTGCCCGCCGGCATGAGTGAGAGCGAGGCGTACGCACGCCGCATGGACGACCGCGCCGCGCTCGTCGCTGCCTTTGCCGAGCACAACCGGCTGGTGCTGGCCGATGGCGGCGTGCCGATGATCGGCGTGGCGCCTCTGCAGGCTGCGCTGGAACAGGCGCGCGCCGCCAACGCAGCGCAAGCCGAAGTCATCCTGCAAGCAAGCGCACAGGACTTTGCGACGGCAGCCACGGTGTTCACGGGCGCCGCCCACACGCCGCTTGCTCTGGTGCCGCTGGAAGACTTGCTGGGGCTTGTAGAGCAGCCGAACCTGCCGAGCACGATCGACACACATCCAAACTGGCGTCGCCGCCTCCTGGCGCCCGCCCCGACGCTGCTCGACGCGCCCACGGTTCAGGCGCGCCTGTCAGCGCTGGCCAACGCGCGCATCAGCCTGTCATGAGCGAACCTACCACGCCACTCGCCCCCATCGCCCTCCAGCGGGTGCCCCGCGCCACGGTGCGGCTGCAACTGCACCGCGACTTTACGTTCGACCATGTGCGCGCGCTGCTGGACGACTTTGCAGCGCTCGGCATCTCGCACCTCTACACGTCGCCCATCACCACGGCGCAGCCGGGTTCCACGCATGGCTATGACGTTGTCGACCCGACACGCGTGAACCCGGAGCTGGGCGGCGAACCCGCCCTCGAACGTTTGGTTGAGGCACTGCATGCGCGCGGCATGGGGCTCGTTGTCGATATCGTGCCCAACCATATGGGTGTGGGTGGTGCACACAACACGTGGTGGCTGGACGTGCTCGAATCCGGCCCTGAAAGCGCTTACGCCAACTTTTTCGATATCGACTGGCAGCCGTCGCACCCCGGGCTGCGCAACAAGGTGCTCGCACCGTTCCTCGGCGAAAACTACGCCGACGCACTGGCCGCGGGCCGACTGCAATTGGCCTACGACGAAGCGGCCGCGCGGCTGGCCATTGCGTACTACGATCACCGGTTCCCGATTGCGCTGGCCGACTACCCCGCGTTGCTGCGCACCGGCAACACGGACACCGCCACGCATGCGGTTGCCGACCGCTTTGCCGGGCTCGGCACCATCCGCTCGGTGCGCACGCGCCGCGAACGTGCAGACGAAGCACGCGATGCACTGCGCAACCTCGCCACCACCGAAGCAGGCGCCGCACACATCGCCGAAGCCGTGCGCACGCTCAACGCGCAACACGATGAGCTTGATGCGCTGATGGCGCGCCAGCATTGGCGCCTTGCCCACTGGCGCACCGCCAATGACGAGACCAACTGGCGCCGCTTCTTCGATATCGGCTCGCTGGCCGGCTTGCGCATGGAGCGCGCCGAGGTATTCGAAGCGACGCACGCGCTGCTGTTCCGGCTCTATCGCCTGGGGTGGATTGACGGCGTGCGCATCGACCACGTTGATGGCCTGGCCGATCCGGCCGCCTACTGCCGCCAACTGCGCCGCCGCCTGCAAGCCGAACACGCGGCACGCCCCGCCGACCGGCTCACGAATCACCCGTGGATTGTTGTCGAGAAAATCCTCGCCCACGATGAAGCCATGCGCACCGACTGGGGCGTCGACGGCACCAGCGGCTACGATTTCATGAACCAGGTGGGCGCGCTGCTGCACGACGCGCACGGCGAGACCGCGCTCACGCAGGGCTGGCTCGAGTGGATTGGTGCGCCGGTGGCGCAAGCGCCGTTTTCGGCCACAGCAGTACCTGCACGCCGCGAGATCCTGCATGCGCACTTTGCGGCAGAACTCGATGCAGCCGCGTCGGCGTTGCACGCAGTGGCACAGCAGGAGCGCAGCAGCCACGACGTGACGTGGCACGCCATTCGACGGGCGCTGGCCGAGGTGATCGTCCACTTTCCGGTGTATCGGACCTATGCGAATGCGCAACAACGCGATGCGCAGGACGCCGCCATCGTGCAATCCGCCCTGTCGGGGGCGGCGAGCTGCCTGCGGCGCGTCGACCAGCCTGTGCTCGGCTGGCTCGATGCCTGGCTGGGCGGGCAGCCGGCCGGGCAGGACAAGTTGCGCCAACTGGCGTTGCGGCGGTGCCAGCAGTTGTCGTCGCCGGTGGCGGCCAAGGCGGTGGAAGACACGGCGTGCTACCGCTACGGGCGGCTGCTGTCGCGCAACGAGGTCGGCGCGGATCCGGGCGAGTTCTCGATGAGCGCCAACGCGTTCCATCACGCCATGCAGAAGCGCGCCCTCACATGGCCGCACGCCATGCTGACGACCGCCACGCACGACCACAAGCGCGGTGAAGACGTACGCGCGCGGTTGGCAGTGCTGTCGGAGCGACCCGCGCAATGGCTGGCCGCCGCACATCAGTGGCGTACGGAGCATGCTGCGTGGGTCCGTCATCTGCCGACCGGCCCTGCGCCCTCGCCCGCTGCGCAGTGGATGCTGTATCAAACGCTGGTGGGCATCTGGCCGGCGGGCCTCGACTGGCATGACACCGATGCCGTGCGCGAGCTGGCCGAGCGCGTCGCGCAGTGGCAGGAAAAGGCGCAACGCGAAGCCAAGCTGCGCACCGACTGGTTCGCACCCGATGCAGAGTACGAAGCCGCCAGCCGCGATTTTGTCTTGACGCTGCTGACGGGTGAGGCCGCCCAGACGTTCCTGCCGTCCCTCTCGGCTTTCGTGCAAAGCGTGGCCCCGGCCGCGGCCATCAACGGCCTCGCCCAGACCTTGCTGCGCACCACACTGCCCGGCGTGCCCGACCTCTATCAGGGCGCCGATTTCTGGGACACCAGCCTCGTCGATCCCGACAACCGTCGGCCTGTCGACTATGCCGCACGGCACCGAGCACTGCGTGCATTGCACACGCATGCAGACAACAGCCTGGCGCCGCTGCTTGCGCATTGGACCGACGGCCGCATCAAGCAAGCCATGCTGGCACGTGCGCTGGCCCTCCGGGCGGCACTGCCAGCGGTATTCGAATCGGGCGACTACCAGCCGCTGGTCGTAACCGGCAGCGGCGCGCAGCACGTGCTCGCGTTTGCGCGTACGCATGGCGCCGAGGCGATCGTCGTGATCGTGCCCTTGCACGCCTCCGCCCTGCTTGGCCATACCGCCACACCAGCGTTTGCGACGGGCGTATGGCGAGACACCACGGTTTGCCTGCCGTCCGCGCTCTCGCAGATTCCCCTGCATAGTGCGTTCGACGGCCAGGCACTCCGGAGTCCCCGCCTTGCGCTGGGCCAGGTGCTGGCGCATCTGCCTGTCGCCCTGCTGCATACCTGATCCCCGCTTCACCCCTCCGCACGGGTTAACACCGACTGCATCGCCCTGGGTCTCGCCCTAAAATTCCTCTATTCATATATATGACTAGAGCAATGTGTACGGCACATGTCGCTCACGTCACCCGGAGGAGACGGCATGTTCGGCTGGTTCAAAGAGATTTCGAAAGGGGAAAAGCGCACGTTCTGGGCCTGCTTTGGCGGCTGGGCGCTCGACGCGCTGGACGTGCAGATGTTCAGCCTCGTCATCCCGACCATCATCGCCGCCTGGCACATCGGCAAGGCCGAGGCTGGGCTGGTGTCGGGCGTCACGCTGGTGGCGTCCGCGCTGGGCGGCTGGATTGCTGGCGCATTGACGGACCGCTTCGGCCGCGTGCGCACGCTGCAGATCACGGTACTGTGGTTCTCGCTGGCCACATTCGCGTCAGCCTTCGCGCAGAACTTCGAGCAGTTCCTCGTGCTGAAGGCCATCCAGGGCTTCGGCTTTGGTGGTGAATGGGCGGCGGGCGCCGTGCTGATGGCCGAGAGCATCCGCGCCAGCCATCGCGGCAAGGCCATGGGCACCGTGCAGAGCGCCTGGGCCGTGGGCTGGGGCGCCGCGGTGCTGCTGTATGCGCTCACGTATTCCTTCATTGAACCCGATCTTGCCTGGCGCGTGATGTTTGCTGCGGGCCTGCTGCCGGCGCTGCTCATCATCTACATCCGCCGTGGCGTGAAGGAACCGGTGCCGGCCGCCAAGCCGGACGCGGACGCCAACGCGATGCCGATCTCGCGCTTTCCGCTGCTCGACATCTTCCGCCCGCAGGTGCTGCGCATGACGCTGATCGGCGGCCTGCTGGGCGTGGGCGCGCATGGCGGCTACTACGCGCTGATGACGTGGCTGCCGACGTATCTGAAGACAGAGCGGCACTTGTCGGTGCTCGGCACGGGCGGCTACCTGGCGGTGATCATCTTCGCCTTCTGGTGCGGCTGCGTGGCCAGTGCATGGCTGCTGGACGTGCTCGGCCGTCGCGGCAACATCCTGCTGTTCTCGTGCTGCTGCGTGGTGACGGTGCTGGTGTATCTGCTCGTACCGCTGTCGGATGGCGCGATGCTGGTGCTGGGCTTTCCGCTGGGCTTCTTTGCGGCGGGCATTCCGGCCAGCATGGGCGCGTTGTTCAACGAGCTGTATCCGCAGGGCGTGCGCGGCACGGGCGTGGGCTTTTGCTACAACTTCGGCCGCGTGGTGTCTGCCGCGTTCCCGGTGCTGGTGGGCAAGATGAGCGCCTCGATGTCGCTGGGCACGGCCATCGGCATCGACGCGGCCATCGCGTATTCGATCGTCGCAGTGGCGGTGCTGATGCTGCCCGAGACGAAGGGCCGTGACCTCGCTGCCGTCACGGTCTGAACTCCACCACAACATCATGACGACGCACTTGATCCGTCGCCGCCAGGAGACCCGATGCCCACCCGCCGCGCCTTCAACACCGGATTGCTTGCCATGCTAGGTTCCACCGCCCTTGCCGGCTGCGCCGCCACCGGCAGCAGCGACGTTTCGCGGGGGGGCCCCGCGCGCATCACGGCCATCGACATGCACGCACATGTGTTCGAACGCGGGCTGCAACTGGCCGATGCGCGCCGCTATGCGCCCACGTATGACGCACCGCTGCCGGCCTATCTGGCGCAGCTCGACGCGCACGGCGTGTCGCACGGTGTGCTGGTGCAGCCGAGCTTCCTGGGCGTCGACAACAGCTACCTGCTGGCTGCACTCAAACAGGCGCCGCAACGCTTGCGCGGTGTGGCCGTGATCGACCCGGCAGCGCCCGAGACCTTGCTCACGCAGATGAACGCCGAGGGCATCGTCGGCATCCGTCTGAACCTGATCGGTGCGGCAGACCCGCAGTTGAAATCGCCCGTCTGGCAGGCCGCGCTGGCACGCCTGCATGCGCTCGGCTGGCACGTGGAACTGCACGTCGAGGCACGCCGCCTGCCTGCGCTGCTGCAGCCGCTGCTGGAAGCACAGGTGAGCGTGGTGGTTGATCACTTCGGCCGCCCCGATCCTGCACTCGGCGTGGACGACCCGGGCTTTGCCGCATTGCTCGCCGCCGGCCGCTCGCGGCGCGTGTGGGTGAAGATTTCCGGTGCCTACCGGAACGGCGCAAACGGACGCGGTGAAGCCATTGCCCTGGCCGCCATGCCGCGCCTGAAAGATGCGCTTGGCCTGGACCGCCTCGTCTGGGGCAGCGACTGGCCGCACACGCAGTTCGAATCGCAGATCGACTACGACAAGATGTGGGCCTTTGCCGGCGTGCTGCTGCCGAGCGCAGCAGACCGCAAGCAGGTGCTGGTCGACACGCCTGCGCAGCTGTTCCGCTTCGGCTGAACGCGCAACAGCTGCAGCGCCCCCCGCGCGATACCCCGTTTCGCGAATCACGAATTTCGCCGCGCGGGCCGCGCTCCTACACTGGCCGCTCCTCGTCCCCACAAGCCGTAAGGAGCAGCCATGCAGCAGCATCGACTCGTCGACGCGCAATTCGGCCAAGTCGCCCAGGCCTACCTGACCAGTGCCGTGCATGCGCAGGGCGACGATCTCGACGCCCTGGCCGCGCTGGCGCAATCTGCGCCGCACGCCAAGGTGCTCGATCTGGGCTGCGGCGGCGGGCACGTGAGCTTTGCCATGGCGCCGCACGTGGCGGCCATGGTGGCGTATGACCTGTCCGAAGACATGCTGAGCGTGGTGGCCGCCGAAGCCGCGCGCCGTGGGCTTGCGCAATTGCACACGCAGGCGGGCCGCGCCGAGCGCCTGCCCTTTGACGATGCTGCGTTCGACATCGTTGCCACGCGCTTTTCCGCTCATCACTGGTATGACGTGCGCAAAGGTCTGGCCGAAGCGCGCCGCGTGCTCAAACCCGGCGGCACGCTCGTCATCGTAGATATCGTGGCGCCGGAAGTCCCGTTGCTGGACACGCTGCTGCAAACCGCCGAGGTGCTGCGCGATGCGTCGCACGTACGCGACTACCGTGTGTCCGAATGGCAGGCCATGCTGGCCGAGGCCGGTTTCCAGCCCGGCACGCCGCGCACCTGGAAGCTGACGATGGCCTTCGACAGCTGGATCGCCCGCATCCGCACCCCGCAGGTCCGGGCCGATGCCATCCGCGACCTGTTCGACCGCGCCGCCGACGAAGCGCGTGCGTACTTTGCCGTGGCGCCCGACCATTCGTTTGCGATCGACGCGATGCTCATCGAGGCGACCTGAATCGTCTGAGTGGACCGGGCGCCTTCATCCTTCCTCATCCTTTTTGTCACACCCGTTGGAGGGGTGGCCTGATACGGCGCCATTTTCAGGGTTTCGCTTAATCCTGAATGAAAAAAATGTGATATCGGAACACGTGTACGAACGCGGGGTTGCCGGTAGCCTTCCGGGTTACCGTCGACTCCGGTCGCCATTGGCGCGCGGCCATCGCGCCGACTTCCGATTTCCATGTACGCCCTGTTTCCCGCCTTCGTCTCGTCGCTCTTCCTGTTCTACGGCGTCTACGTCGTGACCACGCGCGGCCGCACGCGCGCGAGCCTGGCGTTTCTCGGCATGACCACGCTCACGTGCCTGTGGCAGGGCATCTGGGCGTTTCTCTTCCAGACGCATGACGTCGGCACGGCCCAGGTGCTCGCCAAGCTCGGCTGGATCGCCATCCTCGTCATGCCAACCATGCTGTATCACTTTGCCCTGGAGGTGGCCGAAGCGCCGAGCGAGCGACACTGGCTCTTGGCCGCCTATGCGCTGGATGCCGCCCTGATCGCGCTGCTGCTGACCACCAACCTCGTCATCGATGGCGTGCACGCGTTCCACTTCGGTTTCTATCCGAAGGCGGGCGTGCTGGAGGCCGTGCATATCGCCCAGACAGTTGCGCTGGTCACGCGCGGCATGTGGGTGCTGTACCGCGAGCAGCGGCATGCCACCGCCGAAAAGCGCAAACGGTTGCTGACGTGCCTGTTCGGCGTCGGGCTGATTTCGCTGGCAGCGGCCGACTACGCGGTCAACTACGGCGTTGCGTTCTACCCGCCGGGCGTGCTCCCGCTGGCCATTGCGCTGGGCATCATCGCCGTGGGCGTGGTCAAGTTCGACCTGATGCGCCCGTATGCCCTGGCCGCCACCGTTGCCCATGAAGTGCGTACGCCATTGACGACCATCCGCCTGCAGGCCGCCGAAATCGCCCGCGCGTGGCCCGACGTCTACCGCGGCTATCAGCTCGCCATCGACAACGGCCTGTGCCAACCGCCGCAACATCCGGCCATGCTGGATCGCCTGTCCAAACTGGCGGGCGCCATCACGTCGGAAGTCGCATCCGCGCACAGCGTGATCGAAATGGCGTTGGCCTCCGTCACGCTGGAGCGCCTCGACCGGCGCACCTTTGCGGCCCACTCGCTGCGCGAATGCGTGGAGACGGCCGTGGCGCAGTATCCGTTTCAGGCCGGCGAGCGCGAACGCGTGCACGTGGAGGCATTCAACGCCGACTGGCGCTTCGTGGGCTCCGACACCCTGCTGGTCTATGTGCTGTTCAACCTGTTGAAGAACGCGCTGCATGCCATCCAGATCGCGCGCAAGGGACACATCGAAATCTCGGCCCGTCACGATGGCGACAGCTACGTGCTCGTCGTGCGCGACAGCGCCACTGGCATTCCGCCCAGCGTGCAACGCCGCATGTTCGACCCGTTCTTCTCGACCAAGCATGTTGGCAAGGGCTCGGGCGTGGGGCTGACGTTCTGCCGCCGCGTGATGCAGGCATTCGGCGGGCGCATCCAGTGCGAATCCGTGGTTGGGGAATACACGCTGTTCTCCATGCGGTTTCCCCAACCTCCTGCTATCTGACGTTCACACCTTCAGAACGTCAGGACACGTGCGCCAGTTCCGGCAGCGTGTCCAGCTCATACGCCTTCACGCGCGTGCGCACGTGTTCCGGCAATCGCTGAATCACGCGCTCGGCGTTGGCGCACACCACCTGCTGATACCCCAGCGACACCAGCCGTCCGCCTGAAACAAACCGGAACACCATGTAGAACGAGCACGGCTGCACCCGGAAGGTGTTCAGGTGGCATTCCACGCGCTGAAACGGAAATGTCTCTTCAACGAATTCCTGATGCGCCAGCTTGGTCACGAAGATCACGCGTCCGCTCATGAGCAGATCTGCGTCAATGCATTCGTGGAACCAGCGCTCGCGCACCACGCCCTGCCACTCGAAATACCGGGCGAAATACGTATTGGCGTAGGCGTTGGAATCCTTCAGATAGACATCGAAGGCGTGCTGGAACGTCTGCTGCGCAGAAATGGCTTCGGGCAGCTCGGCATTGCGCAGATAGTGGTCGACAACTGTGGCAATGGATTGGCCTGTCGGCATCGCATACTCCAAGAATGGATTTGGCTGCTGGCGGCAGCCGCGCATGAGCGGTGGTCCCGCGCATGTGTCCATTCTTCCGATGCACTTGCCGTTGCGTAACAAGGCAATGCCGTAGCCCTACGAACGGGCGGTCTACTCCCGGCCCGCAACACTCCGCAGCCCTGGCGGCCCCTGATGAAAGCGGAACGTGTTGCGTCCGTTGCGCTTGGCATCGTAGAGCGCCGCATCGGCCCACTCGAAGAGCACGTCCAGTCGTTCGTCGCCGGGCGTGAGCGTGACGGCACCGGCTGACAGCGTGACGTACGGCGCAGCAACGGATGCCGCATGCGGTTCGGCACGTTCAGCCACCATGGCCACGGCGCGGGCCACAGCCTGGCGGGCGTCATCGCGGTTCAGGTCGAACAGCATGGCGACGAATTCTTCGCCGCCCACGCGCGCGATGAAGTCATCGGGGTGACGGCACGCCATGCCCAGCGTGTGGGCCACCATGCGCAGGCATTCGTCGCCTTGCAGGTGGCCGTAGGTGTCGTTGTATTGCTTGAAGCAATCGATGTCGAACAGCGCCAGCGTGACAGGGCGATTCTCCCGGCGGGCATGGTCGAACAGGCGCGGGGCCTGTGTCTCAAAAAAGCGGCGATTGAACAGTTGCGTAAGCGCGTCGCGATTGACATCGTTCTCGAGCACGCTGAGCTTGGCCTGCGTACGCTGCAGCTCGCCGCGCAGTGCGTCCTGGGCGCTGGCCATGCCGGCGCGCTGCAACTGCTCGACCGTCACGTCGCGCAACAGCAGGAAGACGCCGGCGTGCCGGCCGCGCGCGTCGCTCAGGCCTTCAAGCGTGACTTCCAGCGTGCGCCCCGTCTCGGGCAGCCAGACCTGATGGCGGTTGGGCAGGCGAGTCCGCTCGAATTCGCGCAGGATGCCGGCCACGTCCAGCACGGCGGGCGGCATTGCATGCACCCGGGCAGTCGGCAACAGGTATCGCGCGGCAGCGTTGATGCTCGCGATGCAGCCGTCGCGGGCCAGCACGATGCAACCGTCACGCATGGCTTCGATGATCTTGCCGCGTGCATACGCGGCGGTATCCCGCAGGCGTGGCCGCAGGACGATCCACCCGAGCAATGCGGTGCTGACGGCAAAGGTGGCGGGGGTCAGGTCACCGCCCAACGCCGTCGTCCAGCGTTGCAGATAGGCGAGATGTGCGACCAGCGGCAGCAATTGCCCGATGACGAGCGCCAGCCGCACCTGCGTGCGCGATGAAACGTAAAGGTCCGAGGCGGCTTCGTCGATGGGCAGCACCAACAGCACAAGACTGATGGCCAGCAGCACGTAGTTGTAGGCGGTGCCGAGCCAGAACATGCGCCCGTGGTCGAACACCGCACGCTTTGCACCATCAAGGACGACGAAGCGCGAATCCAGCCATACCAGGTGGTGCAACTCATTGGTGGCGACCAGCCCGATGAAGGCGACGGCCACCAGCAGCGTCAGCACCCAGCCCGCACGCACCAGCGGCAATGCGTTCAGCTCGGGCCGGATGAGGCCAACGACCATGCGCAGCCACGCGGCCGGCACCATCATGATCCCGAGGTACGCGACCTTGGCCCAGCCCACGCGCGCGGGCATGTCGAAGGTAACCACCTCCATGAGGCGCGCGCCGCTCCACAGCGCGGTGCCGAGCGCGAGCAGCATGAAGGCGGAAACCTCCGCGTCGTCCCGGCGCGGCCATGACAAGCCAATCAGCGCGATGGAGACAAGCGCAGCGCAAGCCAGTGCGGCGATCAGCATGATGGGCACGCCGGGCGCGCAGGGCGATGCCGGCGAATGGCGACGCCAGCCGGTTGGTCCACGTGTATTCCCCGTTGGTTTGTTGTTCTTGCAGTGTATCGGGCGCGGTTGTCGGGTGAATGACTGCGTGTTGCGCCCCGATTAGCCGCCGATTCTATCGGCAGGAAATGTAAAAACTGAAGGCCCGTGCGGCTTTGCGGCGCCCGGCTGCGCCGTTGCGTGCCGGCATGCGTATATCGATCTGCCAATGAATTCGTTTGCGCAGCGCAACAATCCCCCTACGCTTGAACCCCTAAAAATCATCTGGGGGTTGTCATGCAAGCAAGCGTTTCGCGCGCATTCTCGTTGTCGGGTCTGGCGCTGGCGTTGGCAAAATCGTCGCGCCAGGCGGTGGGGGTGGTCATCGGGGCCGCGCTCGCAGTGGCGGTGCTGCACGCGCCGCAAGCCCACGCCGACAAGCTGGACGACATCAAGAAGGCGGGCGTGCTGCGCGTGGGCGTGTTCGACGCCAATCCGCCATTCGGATACGCGGATGCCAAGACGGGTCAACCCGTTGGGTTGGACGTGGACTACGCGCAGGAAATCGCCAACAAGCTGGGCGTCAAGCTGGAGTTGCGCGCCACCAACCCGGCCAACCGCGTGCCGCTGCTCACGTCCGGCAAGGTCGATATCGTGGCCGCCAACTTCACCATTACCGACGAGCGCAAAAAGCAGATTGAATTCAGCACGCCGTACTTCGCCAGCGGCCTGCAGTTCATCGCCAAGAAGGGTGTGCTCAAGCAGCCGGACGACTTGAAGAAAGACGGCATCCGCCTGGGCGTGGACAAGGGCACCACGCAGGAAACCACGCTGCGCGAAGGCTATCCCAACGCCCGCGTGATTGCCTATGACGATTCTCCGCTGGCGCTCACCGCACTGCGCACCGGTGCCATCCAGGCATTTGCACAGGATGGCGCCAAGCTGGGCGCGCTGCTGGCCACGTTGCCCAACCGCAGCGAACTGGAGATCTCGCCGTTCGTGCTGACGCGCGAGTACATGGGCATCGGTGTACCGAAGGGTGAAACGAAGCTGACGGCCACCATCGACCAGATCCTGCAAGGTCTTGAAAAGGACGGCACCGCCGGCCGCATCTATGACCGCTGGTTCGGTCCGAAGAGCGCAGCCCCGCTGCCGCGCGACTTCATCATCGGCAGCACCAAGTGAGCTTGAGCCTGCCGGCCCTCCTCCAGCCCCTGCCGCCGCGTTATCTCGGCTGGATGCTGGAGGGCTTTGGGATGACGCTGCTGGTGTCAGCGGCTGCCATCGCGGGCGGGCTGGCGATTGGCCTGTTGCTCACGGCGCTGCGCGCAAGTTCACTGGCGTGGCTGCAGTCGCCGGCACGCGCGCTGGTGGCTTTTCTGCGCAAGACGCCGTTGCTGGTGCAACTGTTCTTCTGGTATTTCGGCGCGGCGCAATTGCTGGGCGAAGGCGTGGTGGGTGCCATCACCGGCTGGAACGGCATCGCCGTGGGCGGCTGGCGGTTGCCTGCGCCATCGTTCGAATTTCTGGCGGCCGCGTTCGGCATCGCGCTGTATGCCGGTGCGTTCTTCTCGGAAGAGCTGCGCGCCGGCATTCGGGCCGTGCCGCGCGGGCAGCGTGAGGCCGCGCTATCGCTGGGTTTCACGCCGCGTGCCGCCTTCCTGCGCGTAGTGCTGCCGCAGGCGCTGCGTGTGTCGGCGCTGCCGCTGCTGGGGCAATGTGCCAACACCATCAAGAACACCTCGCTCGCCATGGGTATCGGACTGGCCGAACTTGCGTATAGCGCGCGGCAGGTGGAAACCGACACGCTGCTCGCCTTCCAGGCCTTTGCCGTGGCAACCGTGCTGTATGCCGGAGTGATTCTGTTGCTGCAATGGGTGGCGCCCCGCGTGCTGCGGCGGCTTGGCTGGACATCGGCATCGACGCTGCCGGACGGAGCCCCCGCGTGACGATGGAAGCTGTACTCCTGCACCTGCGTTACCTGCTGATCGGACCGTATCCGAATGGTCCGCTGGCCGGGGCGGCGCTCACGTTGTGGATGGCGCTGTGGGCTTGCGTGATGGCCACGGCAGCAGGCGTCGGTTGTGCGCTGTTGCTGGACAGGCTCGACGCCACGCCGGGCTTGCGCCGGTTGGCGCGCCTGCTGCGCGGGCTGCTGGCCACGCTGCGGGCCATCCCGGTACTCATGCTGATGTTCTGGGCGTACTTTCTGATCCCCATGGCCCTGGGCGTGTCGGTGCCGGAAACCGCCACGGTGGTCGCCGCGCTTGCCGCCGTGGGCGCGGCCTACATCACCCAAAGCATGGAAGCCGGCTTGCGTGCCGTCGGTGCCGGGCAGCGCAATGCGGCACTGGCGCTGGGCATGTCGTCCCCACAGGCGCTGCTGACCGTGGTGCTGCCGCAGGCGTGGCGCATCATGCTGCCGTCACTCGCCAACCAATGGGTATCGACGGTCAAGGACACATCGCTGGTGTATATCGTGGGCGTGGTGGAACTGTCCACCGCCGCCAGCCAGGTCAACAGCCGCACGGTGGCCTACCCGGCCGAGGTGTTCGGCGCGGTGGCCGTGCTGTATTTCCTGCTGTGCACCGGCATCGAGGCCTTGCCCAATTGGTTGCGTACAGGCCCCCGCACGCCTGCGGCGCAACCGGCCCCCATGTCGACCTGGCAACGCTTTTTGCGCTGGCGCGAACGCCCTGTTTCTGATGCCGTGACTTAGGTCACATCGCTATCGTGGGTTCACAAAACGTCGGTATCATCGAGAACATGACCGATACCCGCGCCACTACCCATCTCTATCCCGCGCACGACCTGGCGATCTGCACCGACGCCAACACTGCCGTCGAGCGCATCACCGCCATCTACGAGCGCTCCGCGCAGGCGATCCGCGATCGCTTCCACGCCTTTGCGCGCGGCGAGGACTGCAGCGAAGACCTGTCCGCCTGCTATCCGTATCTCGGCATCACCGTCGACCCAAAAACGCTGGTGAGCGACGCGCGGCCGGCATGGGGCACAGTGGCGTATCCGGGCGTGTACGGCACGACGCTCACGCGCCCGGACCTCTTCCGTGACTACTACCGCGTGCAGATCGAACGCCTCCTGCACTATCACAACAGCCCCGTCGTGGTGGGCGTAAGCAACCGGCCGATTCCGCTGCCGTTCGTGGTGGAGGCTTCCACCGTGGACATTACGCCCGAACAGGCGCGCGCGTTGGGCGGCGCATTTACGCTGCCCGACCTTGCGCAGATCGACGATTCCATCGCCAACGGCACATACCGCCCGGTTGGTGATGAACCGCAGCCGCTGTCGATGTTCACAGCCGAGCGTGTCGACCTGGCCCTGCAGCGCCTGTACCACTACACCGCCACGCACCCGAAGCACTTCCAGCGCTTCGTGCTGTTCACCAACTACCAGCGCTACGTCGATGAGTTTGCCGCCCTCGGCCGCAAGCTCATGGAAGACGGCAACGACGAAGGCTACATCCGCTTTGTCGAGCCCGGCGACACGGAGCACGACCTCGGCATGCCCGCGCCGGACGACTCCCACCGCATCAAGGGCCTCCCGCAGATGCCCGCCTACCACCTGGTGCGCGAAGACCGCCTGGGCGTGACGCTGGTGAACATCGGCGTGGGCCCGTCCAACGCCAAGACCATCACCGATCATCTGGCCGTACTGCGACCACACTGCTGGATGATGATCGGCCACTGCGGCGGCCTGCGGCGTTCACAGCAGCTGGGCGACTACGTGCTCGCCCACGCCTATGTGCGCGACGACCACGTGCTCGACCAGGACCTGCCGCCGTGGGTGCCCGTGCCGCCCATCGCCGAGATCCAGGTGGCGCTGCAGGAGGCCGTGGCGCGCATCACTGGGCTGTCGGGCGCCGACATGAAGTCGCGCATGCGCACCGGCACGGTGGTCTCCACCGACGACCGCAACTGGGAGCTGAAGTACCAGGCGCTGTACAGCCGCTTCAACCAGTCGCGCGCGATTGCCATCGACATGGAAAGCGCGACGATTGCCGCCAACGGCTTCCGCCTGCGCGTGCCCTACGGCACCCTGCTGTGCGTGTCGGACAAGCCGCTGCATGGCGAACTGAAGCTGCGCGGCATGGCCAACCTGTTCTACCGCCAGCGCGTGAGCCAGCACTTGGACATCGGCATGGAGGCCGTGCGCCTGTTGCGCGAAAGCGGCGTTGAAGCGCTGCACTCGCGCAAGCTGCGCAGCTTTGACGAACCCGCGTTCCGGTAGTGCGGGTCAGTGCGGCTGAGTGCGGGCGCTGCCTCCGGCAGTGCTTCGGCCTGCTGACGCACGCGCTCTGAGCCGCCACTGCGTTCAAGCCGCGCGAAACAACCCATGCAGGCCGAGCGGCGCCACGCCGTTCAGGCTTGCCGTGGCGACCGGCCCAGCGGAAACATTCCGTGCATCGAACGCCGTCAGCCTCGTACAGCCGGCATCCACATCGAATACCGTTCCGATCAGCCAACCCTCACCTTCACGGGCGCTGGCCGATGCCGGCACGAACACGTGTTCTTCCACCAGCGTGCGGTGCCCGAAGCGGTATTGCTCGGCCTGCCCTGACTCCGTATCGACGCGCATGACGGTGTCGAAGCTGTGCAACGCCTGTGGGCCGCCATCCGACGATGGCGCCGTGTGGGCCACCATGAACAACGCGCGATGTCGCTGCGCGGTGCGCCGCGTGTCGATCTTCGGGAATTCGGCCACGTGCGCGGTGCTGAACTGCTCAACCCGACCTGTTCGCAGATTGAGTTGCACCTGCGTGTAGCGCGCACCGGGCGATGGGCGAATCTGCCCGCGCATCAATTCACGCAGCGACGTGGTGACGACCGAGGCGTCGTCCGAGCGGATGTAGTCAAAGTGAATCTCCTGCCCATCCGGCGAAGACCACGCATTGCCGAGGTGGAAGACGAAGCCTGCCGGCAACTCCAGCCAGCGCATGCGGGTGACGTCGTCTTTGTCGAGCACCAGCACGCGCATGCCCAGCTGCGGCCGCCAGACATGGGAATCGAGAAACGACATGCCGGCGTGCGAGCGCTCCACGTCGTACACGAACGGCGGCAGCAGAAACACCAGGTGGCGCTGCGTCACGGCAAAGTCGTGCACCATCGCCATGTTCGGAACCGTGAGGGACTCCACGCGCTTGAGTGCGCCGTCTGCGCCCACGCAGTACACGGTCAGCAGACCGGCCGCGCTGCTCACGCCAAAATTCCACAGCGTGCCGTCCGGCTCGACCTTGGGATGGGCGGAAAACGGCATGCCCTTGTAGTCGTCGCGCCAGGTCTGCACGCCCAGCGTGCACAGCGAATCCGGATCGACACGCGTGGCCGAGCCGCCTTCCCACAGCGCGAGCATCTCGTCGCCGTGCATCACCAGGCTCGTGTTGGCAACGTTGATGCTGTCCGGCGAGGTTACCGGCTCCATGTCCGGGCTGGCGGTGCCGAACGTCGCGCGCAACGGCCGGCCGGCGGTGGTGTCGGCGACGAACTTGTCGGTGCGCACGAACACGCCGCGGTGCGTCACGCCCTGCTCGCTGATGTCGAAGCGCTGGATCAGGCCGTCGCCATCAAAGAGATGGTGATAACGCACGCCGCCGATCTCATGCCGCGCCGGGCCATTTCGGTAGAACGCACCGCGCAACGCAGGTGGGAAGACGCCGTCCACCTTTGCCTCGCGGGTCGGCATGTCGGCGCCGACACCCTGGTAACCCGCAAGCCATGGAGTTTGCGCGCGAGCTGCTGCAAACCCGGCAGCCCACGGGTCGGGGGTGGCGGCCATCACGTCGGTCAAGGTCAAACCAAAGGGTGCGGCGCCCAAGGCCGCAAGAAAGGATCGGCGTTGCATGACGGGCCCTCGCTCAGCATCAGTGCAGGTGGATCGTCACGCGCTGGTCGCCCTGCACGTCGATGGCGGCGTCGTCAAATGCGGGCGGACCGAAGCGGCCACGTGCATCGCGGCTGAAACCGTAGGGCTCGATGGGAATGCCGGCCGGGTTGGTGCCAAGTTTGCCGTCGTTATTCGCGTCATGAAAGACCGACAACGCGTAGCGCCCCGCCGGCAAATCTGCATACACGAAGGTCACGTTGCCGCCCGACACGCTATCGAGCGCGGCAATGTCAGCGCGGACGGCGGAATCGGCCTTCAGCCAACCCGCGGCGTCGCGGAACATCGCGGCGCGTACCGCGCCTTGGCGCCCTTGTGCGCCCTCCACCACCACGGTCAGGGTCGCGGCGGAAGCGCTCGCCGCGAGCGTCGTCACGAGCAGGGGCACCGCAATGCGCGGTCGAGAAAACAGGGCAGTCATGAACCTCTCCTGAATGGCCGGCGCTACGTCGATAGGCCGGCGGTCAGGAGTCAATTTAGGCGGAGGCCCTGTCGCGGGCAGCCCGCATGCGACGAAGTGCGGATGCGTGGGCGCAAACGGTAGCTTCGGGGCGACGAATGCATTGCAAGGCCTCGGGATCGGGCTGCATGCACCAATGAAAACGCCCGCCGGAGTGGGCGGGCGCTTATGACGTTGGGGGCTAGTGCGGCAAGCTGGACAAACGGTGCTCGGCTAGCAGCACGCTGGCGCTCAACGCAAGCTGGGGCGAGATGAAACCTTCTGGCATCTCGATGTCTTCCCAGTCGCGCACGATATGACCAGCGCGGCAAATCTGGAAACGGGCCGTCCAGCGATGATCGTCGCGTTGCAGCGGATCAACGAAGATGACATGCGCGCCATGTGTCACTTCCTGAATCGGCATTGTGGTTCCCCGTAGTTGATCGTTGGAAGACCACCTTAGCAAAGGCCCGTGACACAAATCTGTCCGCCGCTCACCTACAAATGGGGGAGGGCGCACCTCAACCGACCAGCGGATCAGGCCGCGCCGACGAGCGCGTTCCTGGCAAGGGATGGTTATTCGGGCCGTAATACGTAAACACTGCAGAGAATTTGACCGCGCCCGTTTGGTTGGCACGTGCGGCGTGGAAGGTGTTGCAGTGGAACAGCAGTACATCACCGGGCAGCAGCGGCACGGGACGCGCGGTGTCGATCAGCGCCCGGTTCTCCGGCAATTCCTGGCGGAGGAACAGCTTGGCGTCGAACCGGTCGGCGGGCAGGTCAAGGTTGTGGCTGCCCGGAATGACCCACAGACAACCGTTGTCGACCGTCTCCTCCACCAGGGCCAGCCATGACGACACGAGTTCGTTCCGTGCGAACGACCAATAACGGCTGTCGCGGTGCCAGTGTGTGGCGGTGCCAAACGCCGGGTGTTTGGTCATCACGCAATTGTGGTGCGCGAGCGAAAGGTGGACGGGGCCACCGATCAGTTGCGCGATCGCGGCGGCCACGCGCGGGTCGCGTGCCCACTCCGTATAAGGCGTGCCGCGCGAATCGGCGTCGAGCAGGCGGCGCACTGTCTGGCCGCCCTCGGCCTCGCGCGAGAGGGGTGCGCCGGCATAGCCGACGTCAGTCTCCAGCTCCACTGGTGCCGCCGCGCGGGCCAGCCCGTCCTGCGCGGCTGCAAGCAACGCGGCGCTCACTTGCTGGCTGGCGAAGCCGCGCAACACGACGTAGCCGTGCTCTTTGAAAAAGGCTTGCTGATCGTCGGAAAGCGGGTGTACCTGGGCGGCGGTGGGGGCAGACGCAGACATGTCGAAAAGAGCGTACGAAGACAGCGAAAGACAACGAGTGTAACGCGCCGCCGTATGCGTTGCAGGCCCCACACGCAACCGGCCTGCGCAGGATCAAACGCGGTATGTGCCGTCCTGCCCGAGCCTTACCAAAACGCCTGCTGGCCGGACAATCGGAAATACTTCGCGATCACCATCAAACCGAGCAGGCGCTCCTGGTCACGGTTCAGGAACTGCGCCACCCACCGATTGGCGTTACGGACGATGGCGAGCGCATCGCCCGGGTATTTCCGGTAATGGTCCATTTTCTCCTGGAGGTCGGAATAATCATCCTTCAGCAGAACATAATGGACTTCCGGGATCAGCCTCCCCTCCATGAACCACGTCTCATATCGGGGCCGCCGCATGAAGCAAAGCGAATTGGACGCCATGATCCATTTCAAATTCGTTGCAACGTCGTTCCCCTCGACGCTGACAATGAATTGATATCGCAATTGCTCCGCAATCGTCATGGGCGATTTGTAAGTCGCTTTTCCAATCTCCGATTTCCGAGTATCGCCGATATTGACGTTTGGCAGGTCATGACATCGCTCCACAAACGCCCTGCGGTGTTCCTGATGGCACGGCCCCCGAAAGACCGCCATGGGCTTCTTGTCGTGGAAATGGATGGGGTCGCGTGCCAGCGAAAAATGCCGGATGGCGTCGAGCTTCAAGAGAATCCCATTATGAGAGCTACTCTTGATCGGGCGGCTTTTTACGAACGCCGGGTGGTTCGGCTCGGCAGTCACATCCCCGCAGTCGTAGTCAAAGCTGTAGCCCGGGCCAAAATAATCCATCAGGTCGACCAGATCATAGAAATAGGTACTCCCTATTTCACAATCCTTGTCGACGATGGTGCTTGTTGAGGATTTCAACAAGAACTTTGAATACTCCACGGCATTCTTGCTGGGGTCGAACGTTTCAGAAACCGAGTTGTAATAACTCAATCGATCAAAGACGTCCTGCATACGCCGCTGATCGCTTTTCCTTTTCAGAATCGCTTCAGCTCTTCCATTTTTTGTAGCACGGGCGAGAAAATGGCTGGAGGCATTCGAAAAGTAATACCAGAATTTTCTTGCTGAGACCCTGCTCAAACGGTACGTGAGATGACGCATGAACCAAAAGATGCCGCAAAAATAAACTTCGGGGCGCTGCTTTTCGGGTGAAAAATTTGAAGCCCCAACGTGCAGATGAAGTGGCGCATAAACCACTCAAAATTTGCCGCCGATGCAGCCGATCGCGCTCCCCCCTAAGACAGCACGTCGGCCCTGTCGGTGCATCGCATCCGCGGCGGACCTCACTGTACCGTAAGAATCCTGCGGCTCAGCCCTGCCCGAGACGATTCCTGACGCCGAGCCCTCGGCTTGCGTACGGTGCGCATTGGCCGCCGCATGGCCGTTGTCGTGACGTTACACTTTTCTGTCACCCAAGGCTGGCGAGCCATCGGTACTGCGGCCAGTGCATGGAACGCGAGCAGGCATGCGCCCGCACGCGTCCTCGTTACTGAATCTCCAGGGCCGTCACGGTCAGTGCGCCATTCACTTTCTCCGCAACAAACCGAACTTTGCTGCCGACCTGCACTTTGCCAAGCATGGCCGGATCCTGGACGCGAAAGACCATCGTCATCGGCTCCATGCCAAGGTTGTCGAGGGGACCATGCTTGATGGTCAGCTTACCCGCAGCGGTGTCGATCTTCTTGATCTCGCCTTCTGACATGGGGGCGGCAGCGGTGGCCGCAGACGCAAAGGCAGCGTCTTCCGCTGCGTGGACGAACGGCGCGCCGGCCAGCAGCGCGGTCAGCATCAGGGCGTGACGAAACATGTTGGGCTCCTTGTCGAACGAGATGGTTGGGGAGGGGTCAGGACTTGTTGCCGCGCACTTGCACGGCGCCGCGCATGCCGGCCTCGAAATGCCCCGGCTGCAGACACGCAAACTCCACCGGGCCGGTGCGCGTGAAGTGCCAGACGATCTCGCCGCGCTGGCCCGGGTCAACGGTGACGGCGTTGGCGTCGGCGTGCTCCATCTCGGGGTGCTTGCGCATCTGCTCGGCGTGGGCAACGAGATCGGCCGGCGTGCCCAGCGTCATCTCATGCCGCACCTGCCCGCTGTTGATGAGTTCGAAGCGGATGGTATCGCCGCGCTGAACGGTGATCTGCGCGGGCATGAAGCGCATGGTGTCGGTCATGTCGACGTGCACCGTGCGCGTGATGCGGGTCGCGTCGCCGGGTTCACCGATGGCGGCATCGCTGTGGTCATGCCCGCCGGCGTGATTGCCGGAGGCGTCGGCGATGGCGGCTATCGACATCAGCGCGGCCAGGAAGGTGGAACGGATCAGATTGCGTTGCATGTTCGGTCTCGGTTTCGTATTGGATGTGGATTGAGGCATCGCTCAGTCGTCGATGCCGGTGCCGGTGTATTCGTAGGCGACGGTGCCCTTGGGGTGCTTGTACCAACCGGGGTCCGCATAACTGTTGCGCGGCAGATCTCGGCGCACCTTCATCACCGTGAACATGCCGCCCATTTCAATGGCGCCGAACGGGCCCTGCCCCGTCATCATGGGCAGCGTGTTGTCGGGCAGAGGCATTTCCATCTCGCCCATGTCGGCCATGCCGGCCTGGCCCATGCCCATGTAGTCGGGCACCAGCGCGTTCATCTTCTTGGCGAGGTCTTTCTGCTGCACGCCGATCATGGTCGGCACGTTGTGCCCCATCGCGTTCATCGTGTGGTGCGACTTGTGGCAGTGGAAGGCCCAATCGCCGGGGTTATCTGCGATGAACTCAATGGCGCGCATCTGGCCCACGGCAATGTCCGTCGTCACCTCCGGCCAGCGCGCGCTGCGCTGTACCCAGCCGCCGTCTGTGCCGGCCACTTCGAAGGTGTGGCCATGCAGGTGCATCGGGTGGTTCGTCATCGTGAGGTTGCCCATGCGGATGCGCACGCGGTCGCCCAGACGCACCGGCAACGGGTCGATGCCGGGGAAGACGCGGCTGTTCCACGTCCACATGTTGAAGTTGGTCATCTCGGCCACGCGCGGCGTGTAGGAGCCGGGGTCGATGTCGTACGCGGCAAGCAGGAAGACGAAGTCGCGGTCGACGCGGTGCTGCGCCGGGTCTTTCGGATGCACGACGATCAAGCCCATCATGCCCATCGCCATCTGCACCATCTCGTCGGAATGCGGGTGGTACATGAAGGTGCCGGACTTCTTCATCTCGAACTCGTAGACGAAGGTCTTGCCCGGCGGAATGTGCGGCTGCGACAGGCCACCCACACCGTCCATGCCGGCGGGCAGGATCATGCCGTGCCAGTGCACCGTGGTGTGCTCGGGCAGCTTGTTGGTGACGAAGATGCGCACGCGATCGCCTTCCACGCATTCGATCGTCGGGCCGGGGCTCTGGCCGTTGTAGCCCCAGAGGTGGCCCGTCATGCCGGGCGCGAATTCACGCTCGACCGGTTCGGCCACGAGGTGGAACTCCTTCCAGCCGCCGCGCATGCGCCATGGCAGCGTCCAGCCGTTGAGGGTCACGACGGGGTTGTAGGGCCGGCCGTTGGGCGGCGCAAGGGGCGGCTGCGTGGCGGGCTTCGTTTGCAGCGGTGCTTCGGGCAGCGAGGCCGCGCCAGCGCGCGAGACCATCGCCGCGCCCAGCATGGCCGCGCCCGTGCCGCCGAGAAATTGACGTCGGGAAACCATGTTCAATGTCCTTGAGGAGGGTTCGGCGCTGTGGTGGCCGCATTCGCTTCAGCCGTCGGCAGCTTGCCGCCCAGCGCCATCTGCAGGTCGGTCTGTGCAATCCAGTAACCGCGCAGCGCGTCGATGTAGCCGTTCACGGCATTCACCTGCTCGCGCGCATCGGCCAGCAGTTCGAACACGCTCACGAGCATGCCGTTGTAGCGCAGCAGCATCTCGTCGGAGATGCGCTTGCGCACGGGCACGACCTCGTCGCGGTAGTGGCGCGTGAGGTCATATGCGGTCTGGTACCGCACGTACGATTCGCGCACTTCAGAACGCGCACGCACAGCCGTGTCGGCAAGCTGATCGGCGGCCTGCATGTAGATCGACTGCGCACGTGCCACGCGGGCGCCGCCCCAGTCGAACAGCGGGATCTCGATGCCGATCTCGTAACCCGTTTCGCGTGGTTCGTTGGATTTGCTATTGCGCACGTAGCCGAGGTCGAGCACGTTGATGAAGCGCGTGGCCTGCGTGAGCCCCAGCGACGATGCCAACCCCTCGACCTGCAACTTGCCCGCCTGGATATCGAGCCGGTTGCGCAGCGCATAGGCCTCGATCTGCTGCAGTTCAGGGCGATCCTTCGGCAGGTCGGGCAGCCGTTCCGGCAGCTTGAAGTCGGTATCTGCGCCCCATACACCCAGCAGGCGGATCAACGCTTCGCGCTCGGCCTGCGCCTGCTGGCGCGCGCGCGCCAAGGTGGCGGTGGCCTCTGCATAGAAAGCGTGCTCACGCGCGCGATCCAGCTTGCTGAAGTTGCCCGCAGACGCCAGGCGCTTGGCGAACTCGGCCCCGGCTTCGGCAGCTTGCTGAACCTGCTCTGCATAGCGTACAGATTGCTCCGCAGCGACGGCATTGACGTATGCGCGGCGTGTCTCTGCGGCCACCTGCAGCATCTGATTGGCGACCAGCAGCTTGGTCTGCTCGAAGTAGCGGCCTTCGATACGCGCGGCCATCGGCAGCGTCAGCAGGTTCAGGAACGACAGCGAGAACGTGCGCTCGATCGACAAGTCGTCGCCGCTGCGCGTGCGCTTGAAACTGAAACCGGGATTCGGCAAGCGGCTAGCCTGCACGAGCGCGGCTTCCGATAGCCCCAGCTCCGCATACGAAGCCTGCAGACCACGGTTGTTCAGCAGTGCGATCTGCACGGCGCTGTCCATCGTCAGCGGCTGGGCCAGCAGCTCGCGCGTGCGTTGCGCGGCGCTGTCGCGTGCTTCCGGTGAACGCTGCCAGGTGGCATCTTTGCCGAGCCTTTCGCGCGCCACATCGGCAACGGTCTTGAAGCCGCTGTCTTGCGTGATGGTGGCGCAGCCGCCCAGCAGCAGCGTGGCGGCCAGCGCGCACAGGGCGAGGCGGCGTGTGGGTGGTTTGAGCACAGCGCCCCCTAGTGGTGATGCACGCCGGGCATGGACTCGCCGGCAGGCTTGTTGGAGGTGGCGGCTGGTGCGCTCGCTGGCATGCTGTGTCCTGCGTGGCTGCCATGCGCCGCGCCGCCGGGCTGGGGGCTCACGGCCGCGTTGGTCTCGCGCCAGGGCGAGGGTCCGGTATCGCGATACGCGTGATAACTGTCGAATGTGCGCGGCGCGGCTATGGCCGGCACAGCGGCGTCCGCGTTCAGTGGATCAGTGGGGAAAGCTGTCGGCGCAGACGCCCCGCCCTGCGCCAAAACCCATGGCGGCGCCAACGCCAGCAGCGCGGCGGCCACGAACCATCGTGTGGAAAGCATGAGAAACCTCGATCAAGCGTGATGACATACGGCCGCGTGTCGTGCACGGAGCCGCAGAACCAGAGGCCAGCCCGCTCTATGGACGGACTGGTGGCGTCAAACGCGAATCGAGGGTGGACGTTGGAGCGCTTCGGGAATGAAGCTGCGGAAGGAAACGGCGAGGCCACGCGGCACAGCGGCCGGCAGCTTGATCAGCGGCACACCAAGACTGGCGGCCAGGGGGACGACCGCACCGAGCGAACACGTCGCGCAGATCGGGCAGGTCTTGCAGTGCGACTGCGCTGGCGCTTTCGGCTCGGCGCCGGTTGCCACGACATCTTCGTGCTCATGGCAGGCGTCGGACATGACGGCACCGTCATCCGGCGTTGCCAGGGCAACCCTTGCATCGTCCATGGCACCGCCGCGCGCCATCATGGCCGTCGCGGCAAACCCTTGCAGGGGCAGTGCCAGGACAACCAGCCAGAGCAGGAGGCGGGTCAGCAAGCGGTGCATGGAAAACCGGATGGGCTGAAAATCGTTTGCGGCGGAAGGCGCTAGTGTAGCGCGATACCATCAAATTTCACGCAATGCAGCACAACGTGCGCCGCGCACGGCACAATGGCTGGCAGTTGCGTACCCATTTCTGCGCGCCCTGCTTTCCCCATCATTTCTGCTTCAACGCCCCATGAATACGCAATCCCACCAGCTCAGCATGACCGTGCTGATGACGCCCGACATGGCCAATTTTTCCGGCAACGTGCACGGCGGCCACATCCTCAAGTTTCTCGATCAGGTGGCGTATGCATGCGCCAGCCGCTATGCCGGCCGCTATGTGGTCACGCTGTCGGTGGACCAGGTGGTGTTCCGCCAGCCGATTCACGTGGGTGAACTGGTGACGTTCCTGGCGTCGGTCAACTACACCGGCCGCACGTCGATGGAAATCGGCATCAAGGTGGTCACGGAGAACATCCGCAACCAGGTCGTGCGCCATACCAACAGTTGCTACTTCACGATGGTGGCTGTCGATGACGACGGCAAACCGGCCGACGTACCGCCGCTGATGCCCGCCAACGCAGAGGAAAAGGAACGCTTTGAAGCCGCGCAGCAGCGCCGCGCCCTGCGCCAGGAAATGGAAGCCCGGCACAAGGCGATCAAGGCAACCTACGGCCCGTCCGGCACGCGCAACTAAGCGCGCGTTGAAATCGGCGGTGCCGCGACACCCCGCGTCGCGCCTGCCTGCCTACGCAGTCAGCAAGGAACTGCGACCCGCGTGGTATCGCGGTCGCGCATTGTTATCCACAGGCTTACCCACTGTTTCTGTGGATAACGCGCGCGCCCCCAACGCGGCTTACGACTGAGCCAACCCGTGCAGAAAGGCGAGCACGGCCGCATTGAACAACGCGGGGCGCTGCAACGGAGCGAAATGGCTCACGCCAGGCAGCAACACAAACTGCGCATCAGGAAGGGTTCTCGCCAGATAGTGTGCGTGCTCGGGCCGGATGAACTCGTCGTGTTCGCTCTGCACGATCGTCACCGGCACGCGCGTTGCGGCAAGCTCCGCGGCCGTGGCGTTGGGCTGCGTCTGCATCATTTCGGTGACGGCGGCGACGAATGCATCGAAATCGTCGGGCGTGGATGAGAGCGCGGTGTGATCCTTTCGATGGCGCTCGAAGCAGCGATCGATGATGGGCGTGGGCGAAAAGGGCCTGGCGCCGGTCGGGTCCATGTTGCAGCCGAAAAAGAACACGCCCGTGGCGCGTTGCGGCGTTTGCATGGCGAGGGTGAGCGCAACGCAAGCGCCGTCGCTCCAGCCGATGAAGGCGGCGTGGTCGATATGCAATGCATCCATGACGGCCCGCACGTCGGAAGCCATGCGCGTGTAGGCGTAAGGCTGCGCATCGCGCGTGCTGCGGCCGTGCCCACGGCTATCGATGACGATGGGCCGGTAGCCCGCGCTCATGAGTGCCGGCACCTGATTGCCCCAATTGCCGCTATGGCCGAGCCCGCCATGCAGCAGGATCACAGGCATGCCGGCGCCGAAGGTCGCGTACCAGATGCGAGCGCCGTCGTGCTCGACATGGCCATGCTCCACGGCAGCCGGCAGCGGTTCAGCGCCGTGAGCGGCAAACCGGGTCAGATCGTCGTCGAAGGCGTCCATGTCGATCAGGTTTCAGTTGGCATAGCCAAGCGCCGCTAGCGCGCCTCTTCGATCTCGATGCCGAGTTCGTTGAGCACTTCACGTGCCGAACGAAACGCCTCGATGGCAGCCGGTGCGCCGGCATAGATGGCGCTATGCAGCAGCACTTCGCGGATCTCCACCGCCGTTGCGCCGTTGTTGATGGCCCCGCGTACATGGCCCTTCAGCTCCGTGCTGCGGCCCAGCGCGGCGAGCATCGCGCAGGTGCACAGGCTGCGCGTCTTGAGGTCGATGCCGTCACGCTGCCACGTGCTGCCCCAGGCGTGCTCGTTGAGCCAATCCTGCAGCGGCGCAGAAAACGCATCCAGCCCGCTCATCGCGCGTTCCACGAACGCGTCGCCCATCACCTGCGCGCGGCGTGCGCGTCCGGCTTGCTTGTCTTGTTCCGACACGATGCCCTCCTCCGTTCTGAAAAAATCAGTCAATCAGACTGGCTTGACCAGCAGCATCGTCAGCGCGGTACCCAGCAGCACTGCGCAGAAGGCCAACCGCAGACGCCGCGCTGAAAACCGATACGCCATCGCCACACCCCACGACACGCTCGCAATTCCACCGGCAGCCAGCGGAATGCCCGTCCCCCAATCCACATGGCCGGCATGCGCATACGTTGCAAGTGCGATGAGCGAGCCCGGCGCCACCAGCGCGAGAGCCATGCCCTGGGCGCGTGTCTGCGGCATCCCGAAAAACGTCACGAGCGCCGGCACCACCACCAGCCCGCCGCCCACCGTGAAGATGCCCGACATCGCTCCGCTGGCGACGCCCATCAATGGCAAGGCTGCGGCCGGCATGGCGCGTGGGGCAGCGTGCGCCGCATCACCGGCATTCGGCTTTTCTTTGAGCTGCGAGGCAAAGTACACCGCCAGCGCGATCAGGAATACGGCAAATGCCGTATGCAGCAGATGGGCATCGAGCCCCGCTGCAAAACGCGCGGCAACGTAGGTCGCCGCCATCGAGAACACGCAGATCAGCGCGACGGAACGCAGATGCACCGGATGCCGCTGGTGATAGCGCCAGAAGCCGATCAGCACATTGGGCGCAATCATCACCAGCGCAGTGCCCTGCGCCAGGTGCTGGTCCATTCCGTACAGGTAGCCGAGCACAGGAATGGCGATCAGCCCGCCGCCAATGCCGAGCAAACCGCCTGCAACGCCAAGGCCCATGCCGAGCAGCAGATTGACCAGACCCGTGAGAACCGCGTGAGACGTCATGCCGACAAGAAAGGAGGGACGAGAAACAAACGCGGCGGCGCGCTGTATCCGCTACAGCGCGCCGCCGGAAGTGAAGCTCGGATTGTAGCGCCGCCGTTACGCCGGGGTCTCGGCAAGATGCGTAGCGAAGCCCGATGTTCCGGGTGCGATTCCGTCCCGCAGCGTGAGCGCCGGAATCTCGTAATCACCGGCGTTCTGCCGCCGGAACGGGATCGGCGCAGTGGTGAACAAGGTGTCGAGTCGCTCGCCCAGCGCGCGCGTCGTCTGCGCAAAGCGCGCCTCGTCCATGCGGCCGGTGCGGTAGCTCACGAACGGCGGCACCACATCGAAACCGGGGTAGTACAGGATGCCGTGCTGGATCGGGAACAGGATGTCGTCGATCGGGCCGTTGATGCCACGCGGGCTGTAGTGCGACTCCCACCCGCCTGTGGTCACGATCAGCATGGCGCGTTTGCCGGCGAGTGTGCCTTCGCCGTAGCGGTCGCCCCAGTGGGTGTCGGAGTGCTCGCCAACGCCATAGGCGAAGCCGTACGCATAGACGCGCTCGACCCAGCCCTTGAGGATGGCCGGCATCGAAAACCACCACAGTGGAAACTGCAGGATCACAGCGTCGGCCCAGCGCAGCTTGGCTTGTTCGGCAGCAATGTCATCGGCTTGAAGGCCGTTCTCAAATGCGTGTTTGGAATCGAGCGACGGATGGAAATGCGGGCCAACCGGCGCGGCCGTGCTGTCGCTGGCATCGAGCGTGGCCTTCCATTGCATGGCGTACAGGTCCGACACCTGCACGGTGTGGCCGGCGGCCTGCAGACGCTGGACGGCAAAGTCCTTGAGGGCACCGTTGAGCGACTTGGGTTCGGGATGGGCATAGACGATCAGAACATTCATGGTGGCAGCTCCAAATGAGGAATGGCTCCAGAATGCGGTCCGCCCAGGTATATTGGAAATGAATTGTTCATATTTCAGGCATAGCCATGAATAATCTCAGACGGTTGGACCTGAACCTGCTGGTGACACTCGATGTGCTGCTAACCGAGCACAACGTCACGCGTGCGGCGGAGCGGCTGAACTTCTCGCAGCCTTCCGTGAGCGTGCACCTGGCCAAGTTGCGCGCCATCTTTGGCGACCCGCTTTTGCTGCCGGGCCCGCGCGGTATGCGCCCCACTGCCCGCGCGGAAAGCCTGCGCGAGCCCCTGCGGTTGGCGCTAGAAGCTCTGGAGCAGGCGGTCGCACCCGCCAGCCCGTTCGACCCGGCACACGCCACCAACACGTGGCGTGTGGCTGCCACGGATTACGGCGAATCCACCATCGCGCTGCCGGCGCTGAACACACTGCGCACAAGCGCGCCGGGCACGCGGCTCGCCATACTGGAGCTGGTCCCTACTCGCCTGGAAAAGCAAGCCGAGCAAGGGGAGATCGATCTCGCGTTCCACACCACAGACGGCGCACCACCGGGCCTGCGCCGCCGTGCGCTCTTTACTGAACGCTATGTGCTGATCGGCCGCGCAGGGCACCCGCGCCTGAAGCGCAAGCCCACACTGGCGCAGTTCTGCACGCTCGATCACGTGATCGTGTCGCCCGATGGCGCTGGCTTCTTCGGCGTGACAGACGAAGCCTTGGCGGCAGCCGGTGCCACGCGGCGCGTCGTGCTCTCGGTGCCGCACTTCCTGTTTGTGATGACAGCGGTGGCGAGCACTGACATGGTGGCCATGCTGCCCGAGCGGCTCGTGCGCGGCGCCAGCGCGCTGCAGGTGGTCGAACCGCCGGTGGAGGTGCCCGGCTATGAGATGTCGATGCTGTGGCATGAGCGCGTGCATCGAGACCCCGCGCACCAGTGGTTGCGGGATGTGATTGCAGGCGCGGTCTGAAAAACCGCGCCGCCGCCGCTCCCCTACTTGCACTGCTGCTTCTTGATGGACACCTCCTCCAAATCGGCGGCGGTGTAAAGCGCCGGCACGTTCGGGTCGCCGGCAGCCGTCATCGCCGCGTTCAGGTTCGCCAGTGCCTGGAGGTGGCCGGCCTCGCCGCTTGCAAAGCGCTGCTGCTCCGATTTCGATGCGCCGTACATGCCGTTGCACAGCAGCGCCTTGCGGAAGATTTCCAACACCGCGATCCGCGCAAAGTATGTCTCGCGCCGCTCCGACGCATTGGCGGGCGCGTGGTTGATCTTGGCGTAGTGGTTGGTGCACTGCGTGCCGAGAATCGGGTACGCCTCCTTGATGCCGTCACAGGAAGCAACCTTCGCGGGCGGTGCAGCCAATGCGGCCGCGGCCGCCAGCGATGCGATCAGGGACACCAACGCCAACAGCGCGATGCGGATGACGGGCACATTCGAGCGGATGTTCATTGCAGGTTCTCCTCAGTCAGATACGTGAACAAAAAACGCAGCGGCAACCGGTAGCGCTGCGTGAACTGACGATACGGGGGAGGTCTGTGGCGGCGGAATGCACCAGACGTTCTGGCGCAGGCCAGGGGAAACGCGGCATGGGCGCAATGGGCCAAGCCGCCACGTGTGCATTTGGCGGCGATGGTTGATTGCCATGGCAACGCGCAACGTGGGCTGCCCACAACGCTTGACGCGGCTGCCAGCCCGTTTGCGCAATCTCCGTTTGCCGGGCTGGCGCGGCCCCGGTAGAGTCTTTCCCCAATGGGTTCACACCCAGAGGTCTGGGCAAAACCGGAGTGATCCGGCGACGCAAAGCTATAGGGACTTCGCTGGACGAAGTCAGCCAGTTGCCCGCCAACCTGCAACGGGAGCGGGCCTGATGACACACGCAAAGAACGGCGTGGTCGGGGGCACATCATGAAAACGATACAAACGGGGGGGCGTTCGCCCGCATCCGCCACGCTGGCCGTGGCATCGCAAACGGGCAACGCAAAGCGCAGGTTCGCGCGGGCCGCTTATGCCGCATTCGCCCTGGTGTCCGGTGCGCTGATGGGCGCATCGCATGCCAGCGCTGAAGGGCTGCTGGTGCCGTCGTACATCTATCCGTCAGGCACAGGCGCCACGCAATGGAGTGCGCTGGCCACCGCGGCAACGTCGGTACCCACCACGGTCATCCTCAACCCGAACAGCGGTCCTGGCACCACGCAGGATGCCAACTATGTTGCCGCCGTCGCCAAAGTGCGTGCTGCAGGCGGCAAGGTGATCGGGTACGTGTCCAGCTCGTACGCAAACCGGCCGTTGTCGGCCGTGGTGCAGGACATCAACACCTACCAGGCGTTGTACCAGGTCGACGGCTTCTTCATCGACGAGATGACGGCCGACAGCACAACCGCGCATATCCAGTTCTATCAGTCGGTCTACAACTACATCAAGGGGTTGTCGCCCAACTACACAGTTACGGGCAACCCCGGCACCAATGTGCCGGAGATCTATGCCAGCCTGCCGGTGGCAGACCAGCTCGTCGTATTTGAAGACAGCGCCCGGCACTACGCCAGCTATGCGCCGCTGGCGTGGCAGGCCAACTATCCGAAGGCGCGCTTTGCGCACATCGTCTACGCGGCGTCGGCCGCGCAGATGCAAACGTTCGTTCGCAACGCGTCAGGCAAGGGCGCTGCTGCCGTCTTCATCACCAACAAGACGTTGCCGAACCCGTATGGCGCGCTGCCGACCTACTGGAGCCGGGAGGTGTCGGCCACGGCCGTCGCCCCGTGATGGCGCTGGTATGACTTACGCGATATGTGCGGGCTGATGCTCCGCACATGCTTTATATTCAGGCCACACCGCACCCCCTTCGCCGCGTGCTGGCGTTGAGGCAACAACAAGGAGAACTCCGTGGCCCATTCTTCCAACAAGCTGCCCCCATGGACGGTCGCCGCCCCGCTGCTCGCGTGGGTGGTCCTGGCCGGCGGCTCGTTCATGACGCCCCCCGGCTGGCTCATCGCACTGATGGCGCTGGCACTGGCGGGGGCCGTTTTCGCTGCCGTCCACCATGCCGAAGTCGTCGCGCACAAGGTGGGCGAGCCCTTCGGCACGCTCGTCCTGGCCATCGCCGTGACGGTAATCGAAGTGGCGCTGATCGTGTCGGTGATGCTCTCTTCCGGGCCGGAGAAAGCAGGCTTGGCGCGCGACACCGTGTTTGCGGCGGTCATGCTCATCTGCAACGGGATCGTGGGCGTGTGCCTGTTCGTTGGTGGCCTGCGCCACCGCGAGCAAGCCTTCCAGGCGCCAGGCGCCACCGCCGCGCTGGCCGTGCTGGCTGCACTGGTCACGCTGACCATGGTGTTGCCCAACTACACGAGTTCCACGCCGGGGCCGGTCATGACCTCGTCGCAGCTGGCCTTTGCCGGCGTGACTTCGCTCGTGCTGTACGGCTGCTTCGTCATCGTGCAGACCATCCGCCACCGCGATTACTTCCTCGTCGACAGCGCCAATGAAGACGTACACGCACCACCGCCGCCCGCACGCGTGGCAGCGCTCAGCGCGGTGTTGCTGATGGTGTCGCTGGTGGCTGTCGTTGGGCTCGCGAAGGTGCTGTCGCCTTCGGTGGAAGCCGCCATCCTGAATGCCGGCGCTCCGCCCGCCACGGTCGGCATCGTCATCGCCGCGCTGGTGCTGTTGCCCGAATGCCTGGCCGCCCTGCGCGCCGCCAATGCAGACCGCATCCAGACGAGCCTGAACCTCGCACTGGGCTCGGCGCTGGCGAGTATCGGCCTGACCATCCCGACGGTGGCCGCCGTGTTCATCTGGATCGGCCGACCGCTCGAACTGGGTCTGGGCCCGAAGGAAATGGTGCTGCTGTTCCTGACGCTGATCGTGTCGTCGCTCACGCTGGGCAAGGGCCGCACAACCATCCTGCAAGGCGTCGTGCACCTGGCGATCTTTGCCGCGTACCTGTTTCTCTCGATCGTGCCCTGAGCGGCACGCACAGCAGGTTGATGTTGGGGGCGCCGCAAGGCGCCCTTCGTTTTTCGTGCGCCATGCGCGACGTTACTGCACAGGCTCCATGCTCTGCAGCAACGTGGGAATCAGTTCCGACACCGTGGGGTGAATGTGCATGGCGCGGCTGATAGTGGTGTACGGCGCCTTGGCATACATCACGTCGAGGAGCGAATGCACCGCCTCGTCGCCGCCCACCCCGAGAATCGACGCGCCCAGAATTTCGTGCGTCTTCGCGTCGACCACCACGCGCATGAAGCCCTGGCTCTCGCCCTTCTCCACCGCGCGTCCGACGCGTGTCATCGGCCGGTTGCCGACCAGCAGCTTGCGCCCTGAATGCTTCGCTTCCGTGAGCGACATGCCGACGCGTGCAAGTGGCGGGTCGATGTACATGGCGTACGCCTGGATGCGGTCAGACACCTTGCGCGGATCGTCGTCGAGCAGATTGGCCGCGACGATCTCGTAATCGTTGTAGGACGTGTGCGTGAAGGCGCCCCGGCCGTTGCAATCGCCCATGGCCCAGATGCCGGGAACATTGGTGCGCAACTGTTCGTCCACGCGGATATTGCCGCGCTTGTCCATTTCCACACCGGCCTTGTCGAGGCCCAGATCATCGGTATTGGGCACACGCCCGACGGCCATCAGCAGATGCGAGCCGGATACCTCGCGCGCGCCGCTGCCGCACTCCAGGCCGACCACGATATCGGCGCCGTCACGTCGCACGGTCAGGCAGTCGGCATTGAGCTGCACGTCGATGCCCTCGGCTTCCAAAATCTCGCGCACCGCCTGCGATACGTCTTCGTCTTCGCGCGCGATCAGGCGCGGCCCTTTCTCGACGATCGTCACGCGCGATCCAAAGCGGCGAAACATCTGGCCGAACTCCAGCCCGACGTAGCTCCCCCCGATCACGACGAGATGCTCGGGCAGGAAATCCACGTCCATCATGGTGGAGTTGGTCAGAAACGGCACCTGATCGAGCCCGGGCATGGGCGGCACCAACGCCCGGCCGCCGACGTTGATGAAGATGCGCTCGGCTTCGAGCAGTTCGTTGCCAACGCGCACGCGCTGCGCGCTTTCGAAGCGAGCATGGCCCTGAAAGACGGTGCAATGCTGCAGGCCGCGCACCCATTGCTCCACGCCGTGGCTGGAGCGGCCGGAAATCTCGTCCTTGCGGGCCTTTACGCGCTGCATGTCGACGGTGACACCGCCGTCGATCACCACGCCGTATTCGGCCGCACGCTGCGCCATGCGCGCCGCATAGGCGCTGGCCACCATCGCTTTCGTGGGAATACAGCCGGTGTTGACGCACGTACCGCCAAAGCGGCCGCGCTCGATGATGGCCACCTTCATGCCGGCGCCGGACAGGCGCGCAGCCAGCGGCGGGCCGGCCTGTCCGGTGCCGATGATGATGGCGTCGAAGCGTTGCGTCATGGCGCTCTCCTTCGTGTGCGGGCCGGTCGCGGCCGTCTCGCTATGGTAGGCGGCGCACGCGGCAACGGCGAGTCATGGCAACAGGAGTTGCCGACGCGCCGGGCAATATACGCAGGCAGCGCCGTCGCCGGAAGGAAAGCAGGAAGTCGGCCGGTGCGCTCAATGGCGAGCGCACCGGCGCATCACATCAATGGTGGTGATGGTGCTTGCCATGGTGACGGTAGCCCCGGTCGTCGCGGTCGGAATACGAGTTGCGCTGGACGTTGCCGCCCAGTGCTGCACCGGCGCCGCCACCCAGGCCGGCGCCAACGATGCCGCCCGTGTGGCCGCCCATGGCATTGCCTGCAGCCGCACCTACGCCGCCGCCCAGCGCGCCGCCCACGATGGCGCCCTTGCGCTCGCGGCCGTTGGCCGTCAATGCGCCGCCCGCGCCACCGCCGATCGCCCCACCAACGATGGAGCCGGTCTGCCCGCCGAGCGCACCGCCCACGGCCGCCCCGCCGGCACCACCCAGCGCGCCGCCCAGGGCATTGCGCAGGTCATCCGCCGCTGCGGGCAAAGCCGTCAGGCCCGCGAGCGTTGCCACAATCAGGGCGGGTGCAATTTTCTTCAACATGGTGTTCTCCTTTTGCGCAAATGCAGGATGCGGCACTCAACCAACACTGAGGGAGCCGATCCGGGCTCGATGATTCGGGGCGAAGAATACAAGTCGCACAACAGGGCGGGTTAAACACATTCGTCAATCTCGTAACAGAATGTTGCGGACCGGAGCACGCCCGTAAGCCGTTGATCAGGCAGACAGAACAGGAGAACCCATGCCCAGCTACATCGCCTTCCTCCGCGCCGTGAACGTTGGCGGCACAGGAAAACTGCCCATGGCCGAATTGCGCGCGATGTGTGAATCGATCGGGCTGACCGGCGTACGCACCTACATTGCGAGCGGCAACGTGGTTTTTCAAAGCCGGCTGGCAGAAACGACCGTCAAGGCGAAGCTGGAACGCTGCCTGGAGGACTACGCCGGCAAACCCGTGGGCGTGCTCGTGCGCACGGGCGCCGAGCTGGCGGCGGTGCTGGAAGGCAATCCGTTCAAGACGGCGGCGCCCAACCGGACGGTCGCGATTTTCCTGGATACGCCGCCACCCGCCGATGCCTTGGCCGCCGCCACCGGCCGCCGGACGGAAGAAATGGCCTTGGGCACGCGCGAAATCTACGTGCACTACGGCGACGGCATGGCCGATTCCAAACTCAAGATCCCCGCCGCCAAGACGGGGACGGCCCGTAACATGAACACCATCGCCAAGCTGGTCGACTGGGCTACCGAATAGCGCCGGTCATTGCGCTGCCGCCTTGCGCTTGGTCATATGGTGCAAGTACGCCAGCAGATCGTTGAGCTCCGTATCGGACAGCGTCTTCTCGTCGATGCCGGCCATGCGTGCGTTGGGCCACCAGCGCAGCGATTGCGGATCGCGGATCAGGTGGCGCAGTTTCTCGTCGCCCAGATATTCCACCGGGCTGTACGGCACGTTCAGATCTGGGCCGAGGTTGGCATCGCCGGCGCGATTGAGCGTGTGGCACGAGAAGCAGACGCGCTGGAACGTGGCGAAACCGCGCATGACCGGGCCATCTGCAGGCAACCCCGCAGCCGGGCGGATGGCCGCAAAGCGCTCGCCGGGCAGCGCGGCAATGTCGATACGCACGATGCTGTAAGTCCACAGGCTTTCATTCACCACCGACGCCTTGGCCAGTGGCGCCGTCCAGATCAGCCGGAACGGGCCGATGTCCTGGCCCTTGAGCGTCGGCCACGGCGCGGCGGGGTCTTCCACGGCCAGCCACGCGCGGGGCCCGTCGGCGCGATCGCCCAGCAGCAGGCGCATCGGCAGGTGCGAAACGTAGCCGTCGCTGGCGGCGGTGGTGGCGCTGGCATCCGGGCTGACAGTCTGCCCACGGAACAGCTCCGTCACCGGGATCGCCTTGAAGGTCAGGCGGCGCTTCAGGTTCTGGTCTTCCACGGTCACGCTGGTCAGGTGCGGATCGTGCAGCAATGCATTGCGCGACAACGTGCGGTGCTCCGTGCCGATGTTGACGCTCAGCGTCGCACCGTCATCAGGCGCATCGGCCGCATGGGCGGCGTTGCCGAACGCTGCGCATGCGCAGAGCGTCCACCCGGCGATCGTCGCAAGCCAGTTCTTCATAGGGTCTCCTGTCGGGAAATTGGGCCATTTCGTTGCGACGAGAGTGTAGGCAAGCGCACGAGGTTTGGCACGGTTTTCGTTATCGATCCACCTGCGCTTGCACGCGCTGCCTGACAGTCTGCAATGCGGCGTCGAGGCGGTCGGGCGCAACAGAGCCGAGCGCCAGCCGCAGCGCATGCGGTACCTGCTTCGACGTCGCAAACGGCTCTGCCTTGGACACGGAGATGCCATCCTCCTGCAGCGCCACGGCGACGCGGTCGGCAGCGGCATCCGCACGCGCGATGTGGTGTCCGATCCGGCCTTGATGGCGCGTCTGGCGCTCGATCCGTCACGCCAGTTAATCGGGGCGCACTGCTCAGGGACGTTGGTATCGGCCAAGCTGGGGCTGCTGGGCAGCGTCCCGGCCTGCACGGACCTGACCACCAAACCCTGGGTGCAGGAAACCGGCGTGGAAGTGCTGAACCAGCCGTTCTACGCCAACGGCAATGTGGCGACGGCCGGCGGCTGCTTTGCTTCGCCGTACCTGGCGGCGTGGATCATTGCACGCACTGAGGGCCTTGGAGCCGCCGCTGAAGCGCTGCACTACGTCGCGCCCGTCGGCGAAAAAGAGGCCTATGTGGAAAACGCCCTGCGCAACCTGCGGCCTCACCTGCCTGGTTGATCGCGGGTGTGTGGGCGAGCCGATAGACTGGTACGCCCCCCCTTCACGCATCGCAGACATGCGATCAGGAGTCACTTCTTGAACACGCTGACGACACTGAAGACGCTCGCCCTTCCCGTTGCCGTTGTGCTGCTGACACACAGCACTGGCGCATTTGCAGCCGAGAGCCTGGCCAACGGCATCAAGCGCCGCGCACCCCAGGGCATTACCACTAGGCTCTATGCCTGCGTCGACAAGGCGCCGGACAACGCCGACGCGATCGGCGCATGCCTGTCTGCAGAGAAGGCCGCGCAGACTGAGCGCCTCGACCGTACGTACAAGACGCTGCTCGGCACATTGAACGGCAAGGCGAACGACGCACTGGTGAGTTCAGAGCAGGCGTGGCAGGACTTCCACACCAGAACAGCGGCCTTTGAGACCGCCATCTACGGCAAGGGCAAGCTCGACGATCTGCAGCGCCTGGAGAACGAAATCTTCCGCCTGAGCGAGCGCGCCAACGCACTCGACAAGTATCTGGCCGCGAAGGGTCATTAAGCCGTTCAGGCGCCAGCGGCCGTCGACAGCCATTTGCGCAGGATGGCCACGGCGTAGCGTGAATCCACCTGGGTGATGAACTGCGCGAAGTCCACGCTGGCCGCGTCATCCGCGCGGTCGGAAATCGTGCGGATGGCGGCAAACGGCACGCCCCACTCGTGGCACACCTGCGCCACCGCGGCGCCTTCCATCTCGACGGCCAGGGCATCCGGCAATGCCGTGCGCAGCACCGCGCTTTCCGCCGAGGTGCAGACGAAGCGGTCCCCGCTGACGATCAGACCACGATGCGCCTGCGGCGCGGCAATCCCGAACGCCCGCATGACATCCGGACCGAGCAGCGCATGCGGATCAGCCAACACGGCGCCGGCGCTTTCCAGCAATCCGTTGGCGAGCGACGTGTCAGCGCGGAAGCGCGCCATGCCGGTCAGCGGAATCTCCCAGCGCGGGAATAGCGGCGACGCGTCAACATCGTGCTGCAGCAGTTCTTCCGACACCACCACGTCGCCCACGGCCACGCCCGGGGCCAGCGCGCCGGCCACACCGGCAAACACGGCCGCGCGTACGTTGAACTGCGTGATCAGCACCGCGGTGGTGGACGCCGCCGCCACCTTGCCAACACGCGACAGCACCACAACCACAGCATGGCCGTCCAGCCGGCCGGTCCAGAAGTCGCGGCTGCCAATGTGGATGCACTGCGCGTCAGACAGCCATGTCAGCAATTCGTTGATCTCTTCATGCAGGGCAGCAACGATGCCGATCGGACCACGGGCGTTGGGTTGGGAAGACGGTGTGTTCATGCAGAATGCGGCGCCAGTCTGGAGCGTGGATACGTCGAAAGACGCCATTGTCGCCGCAATCCGGCTCCGGCCGGCGTCGGCGCTCAGAGGCGCTGCGCCGCCCGCTGCACGGCGTCATGGCGATCCGCACGCAAACGATCCAGCCGCGACGTCACCGCTTCGAGAATCTCCGGTGCCGCACGTTCGGGGCGGCCGCAATCGAACGGCGGCGCGGGGGCATATTCGATACCGAGCTGCACGGCCTGCGCATGTTCGGCGCCGGCAATGTCGGCCATGACCGTCAGCGCCATGTCGATGCCGGCTGTCACGCCGCCGCCCGTGATGAGGTTGCCGTCACGCACCACGCGGGCTTCGTCCACGGTGGCGCCAAACGCGGGCAGCAGGTTGCGCCATGCCCAGTGGCAGGCCGCGCGCTTGCCCTGCAGCAACCCCGCCGCGCCCAGCACGAGCGAGCCGCTGCAGACGGACGTCACATAGCATGCGCCGTCGGCCAGGCGCCGCACCTGGCGCACGAACTCTGCGTCTTCCATGGCTTCGATCACACCGAAACCGCCGGGCACGCAAATCAGGTCAGCATGCGGAATGTCCGCCAACCGCTGCACGTTCGAGATGGTGAGACCGCCATCGGCATGGATCTCACCACCGGCTGCGGAAGCCACCACGCATTGCGCGCCGGGCAGCCGCCAGAACACCTCATGCGGACCGGTGAAGTCGAGCTGGGTGACACGGTTGTACAGCGCAAAGACAACGATGAATGGGGAAGTCGTCATGGTTCGGCTCTCCTGAAAGTGATGTGATGGCGGGTTGACGCTTCACAGGATCGCGCTCTATCGTGTTGGCAGCAATGACCAGTCTCCCACTTTTTCTGCCATGGCCCACCGCATCGCTGTGCTCATTTTTCCGGACTTCCAACTGCTCGACGCTGCGGGGCCGGTGGCGGCGTTTGAAGTCGCCAGCCGTTATCGGGACGACCACTACGCGCTGCTCACGGTTGCCGCGCAGGCCGACCTTGTACGCAGTTCTTCCGGGGCCCGCTGGGATGCCGACGCCCTGCCCCCGGCCAGCCAGGTCGACACGCTGCTCATTGCCGGCGGCGACGGCGTGGATGCGGCCATGGCGGATGCACGCACGCGCCGCTTCGTGCAACGGTGCGCAGCCCGCGGCGCGCGCGTCGCCAGCGTGTGTTCGGGCAGCCTGCTGCTGGCCGCCACGGGCTTGCTGAACGGCCGGCGCGCCACCACCCACTGGAGCCGCAGCGAGCAGTTCGCGCGCGCGTTCCCGCAGGTGCAGCTCGAACCGGACCACATCTATGTAAACGACGGCCCCATCTGGACCAGCGCCGGCATCAGCGCCGGCATCGACCTGGCGCTTGCGCTCATCGCCGACGACCTGGGCGAGCGGCTGGCACGCGCGGTGGCGCGGCAGTTGGTCGTGTACTACCGCCGGCCGGGCGGGCAGTCGCAGTTTTCCGCGCTGAATGAGATGGATTCGGCACGCGGTCGCTTCAAGCCGCTGCTCGACCACGTGCGGCGCAACCTGGGCGCACCGCACCGCGTGGGCGATCTGGCCGAGCACGCCTGCATGAGCCCGCGCCATTTCGCCCGCGCGTTCCAGGTCGAAACCGGTCTCACTCCTGCAAAGGCCGTGGAAAAATTGCGCGTTGAGGCGGCCCGCGCCGCGTTGGAAAGCGGGGCCGTCTCCATGCAACGGGTGGCCACCGAGTGCGGATTTGGCGATACCGAGCGCATGCGTCGCAGTTTTCAGCGATTGCTGGGCGTGCCGCCGTCTTCGTTGCGCGCACGGTAAGACAGCAAACACCCGCGTCACTCCGCCATTTGGCTTCCTCAGGCCTGAACTTTGCGTCCGTGCTGCAACGCCGCCCGACACCGACAAGACAGGGCGCAAACCACGCACACAAGGAACCTGAGGAGCCAAGGAGGAGATGCGTATGGACACCCGGGAAATGCTGGCCATCGTGGGCGTCACGCTGGCCGTGATCACGGCGTACTCGCTTGCCCGCGATCTGACCGACGAGCCGCTGGGCCTGCACGCGCCGCAAACCGGCCTGATGCACGTGCAAGCGCAGGTGAGCGCGCCGCATCGGTGACGCGCACCGCGCGCACAGGGCAACCCGCATTCCTGATCGAATGGCCGCGGCGCCTGGTAGAAGACATCGCGTCGACCTCCGCCTGCATGGCGCCGATGCGCCCTACAGCGGCGCCTATGCCGATGCCGCGCTCGACCGCTGGGCCGATCGCATCCGCTGATAACGATAAAAAGGTCGAAGCGCCTTCTGATACCCGGCGCCTGCTCGAACGGCTGGGTCTTGCCGAGTGAAACGGCGGCTCGCGTCTGAGCGCTAACGCTCAGCCCGCCTTCGCCCGCTGGCGCTTCGTCGGCCTGATGGCCGATGGGTGGACGACCACCGTATCCTCCGGTGCCAGCGCGCGCCCGTCCTGCGCACGGAGTTCAAGGCGAGGCACCGGCTTACCCGTTGCCTTGTCGACGAGTACAACGTGCGCCTCATCCGGCGCAAAGCAGAACGCTTCACCCCACTGCCGCAGCGCCACCAGCAGCGGAAACAGCGCGCGCCCTTTCTCGGTCAGCACGTAGTCCTGATACGCGCTGCCGTCGGACGCCGGCACCGTCTCGAGAATGTCGTGCGCAACCAGGTTGCGCAGGCGCACCGCCAGGATGTTCTTCGACAGACCGAGACTGCGCTGAAACTCACCAAAGCGGCGCAGGCCGTCAAACGCATCGCGAACGATCAGCAGCGACCACCCGTCGCCAATGGCGTCCAGCGGCCTGGCGACGCCGCAAAGAGAATCCGCGTGGCTTGTACGTTTGACCATCTGTATCGCGCATACCGTGCGCGTCCTCACATTCAACGTGGTTGCAATATAAAACCTCGACTGCTATAACGCAATGGTTTCAATTTGAAACTACCTTGGGCAAGGAGGAAACACGGCATGCGCGTTGACACGTTCAATGGGATGTATCCCTATCCCCCCCGCTTTACCGATGCACCGGGCTTCTCGATGCATTTCGTCGACGAGGGCCCCGCCGATGGCGAAGTCGTGCTGTGTCTGCATGGCGAGCCCACATGGGGTTTCCTCTTCCGGCACCTGATCGCGGCGCTGCGCGACACCCACCGCGTGGTGGTGCCCGACCACATGGGCTTCGGCAGGAGCGAAACACCGCCATCACGGAGCTACTGGCTGCAAGACCACATCGACAACCTCGAGCGCTTCGTGCTCGCGCTGGACCTGCGCGATATCACCCTGGTCATGCACGACTTTGGCGGCCCAGTCGGCATGGGCCTCGCGTCACGTCATCCGGATCGGGTTCGGCGCATTGTGAGCGTCAATGGGCCGACGCCGTTCGGGCAGCCGACGCTAGGTGAACGCCTGGCCGCCAATGCCGCGGTGTCGCCGTGGTTTCAGTGGATCGTGCGGGCGGAATCCGAGGGGCGTCTTGAAGCCGTGCTGGGTGAGCTCGGCTTCAATATCCTCAGCACCTTGAAGCTCAACGGTTTTGAAGACCACGGGCTCATCAGCGATACGTGGTTGCTGGCGTACGGGGGGCGCTTTGCGACGCCGGCAGACTGCGCGGGTGCCATCGGCTGGGCCAAAGGCTTTGCTACCGGCGCGCATCGTTTTGAAATGCCGGACGCCGCAACGCGCCGTGCCATCGCGACCAAACCCGCCATGGCGATCTGGGGCATGGCCGATCGCACGCTGCAGGCGGAACATTTCCTGCCGCTGTTCAGCGAGCTGTTTCCGGATGCACCGGTGCATCGGTTGCCTGGCGTTGGGCATTACAGCCCGGAAGATGCACCCGATGCGATTGCCGATCGCATCGCTACGTTTCTCGCGCAAACGTGATGGCGTCGCATTCGCTGGCTGCCACCCAACCGCGTATCCGGCGCCCGAACGCAGGCGGCGCTCAGTCGCGAGTCCGGGCACGGCCGCCTGACCCCGCCCCAACAGCGCCTACGCGCGCCAGCGGGCGGGGCGTTTTTCCAGGAAGGCGTCGATGCCCTCGCCGGCGTCTTCTTCCATCATGTTGCGGGCCATGACATCGCCTGCGTAAGCATAGGCATCGGCAAGCGGCATCTGCCGTTGCCGGTAGAACATCGCCTTGCCATAGCGGATGGCGGTGGGGCTCTTCGACACGATGTCCGCCACCTTGCGGGCAACCGCGTCATCCAGGTCCGCCGCCGGCACAGCCTCGTTGATCAGGCCCCAGTCGGCCGCCGTGGCCGCATCGATAAAGCGCCCAGTCACCAGCATGTCGAACGCGCGCTTGGCGAGCACGTTGCGCGACAACGCCACCGCCGGCGTCGAGCAGAACAGGCCGACGTTGATGCCCGACACCGCAAACCGCGCCGCATCCGAGGCAATGGCCAGATCGCAACTGCCGACCAACTGGCAACCCGCCGCCGTTGCCACGCCATGCACGCGCGCGATGACCGGCACCGGCAGCGCCTGAATGGCCTGCATTACCACGCTGCAGCGCGCAAACAGCGCCCGGTAATACGCAAGCTCCGGCGTGCCGCGCATTTCACGCAGGTCGTGCCCGGCGCAGAACGCCTTGCCCTCGGCGGCAAGCACCACGCAGCGCACCGTCGCATCTTGTGCAATGTCGTCCAACACGCGCTGCAGCGCATCGAGCATGGCTTCAGACAACGCGTTGAACTGCAGGGGCCGATTCAGCCGCAGGGTGACGACGCCGTCGTGGTCGTCGCGCAGAACCAGTGCGTCGTTCGTGGCGGGGGTTGCCGTGGCGGCAGTGGTGGAATGAGGTTGCATGCGCACTCCTTTGCAGGGCGGTGCCGTGGGGTGGCCACCAGTCTATTCCCGCACAACGCAAGCCGCACTCGGGCGTTCCCCGTAACACCCTGCTGGCCGCCAGCGGCACCAGGCCTGAAAGTTCTACCCCTTCGCCGCGTTGACATCGGGCAGGCCGCTGACTATCACGCGTCTATAGCAGGGGTTGCACCCGGGCTGCGCAGTCGCACAGCAAGTCACACACAAGCGAACGAGTGACAGAGTCACCGCAAGGGGGCCAACGTGATGTCGGAAACGCTGGACATGCAGCGAGGCTTGTTGCTGAACCTCTCGCCAGGACGCCGGACGTACTGGATGGCGCAGGCAGTGGCCATACTGTCGCTGGTGGTGCTGGTGTCGGCCGTGCCGTTCGCCAAGGTGCAGTTGGCGCAACTTCCATCGTTCGTGCCGATCTACGAATCGGCCCTCATCCTCAATGACCTCATTACCGCCGCGCTGCTCTTCGGGCAGTTCGCCATCACGCGGTCGCGCGCAATGCTGGCGCTCGCCAGCGGCTACCTGTTCACGGCCGCCACGGCGGTGGGGCACCTGCTGTCATTTCCGGGGCTGTTCGCATCCGGCGGCCTGCTGGGCGCCGGGCCACAGAGCACCGCCTGGATCTACATGTTCTGGCACACGGGCTTTCCGCTGTTTGTCATCGCTTACGCCGTGCTCAGAAGCCGCGAAGAGCGCGAGCCCGGCCGCTTCCCAGTCCACACGCTGACGCGACAAACGGCGCTGGCCACCGTGGGGGCCGTGCTGGGCGCGTCCATCGCCTGCGTGTTACTTGCCACCGTGGGCGATCACCTGCTGCCCACCATCATGGCCGCCAACCGCTACACGCGCACCATGGGCATCGTGGCGGGCGGCACGTGGTGCTTTTGCGTGGCTGCGCTGGTCGCGCTCTGGCGCAGCCGCCCGCACCTGACGCTCGATGTCTGGCTGATGGTGGTGCTGTGCGTGTGGATCTGCGATGTCGCGCTCAGCGCCGTATTCAACGGCGGGCGGTATGACCTGGGGTTCTATGCCGGCCGCATGTTCGGGCTGTTGGGTGCGAGCTTTGTGCTGCTGCTGTTGCTGATCGAGAACACGGTGCTGCACTCCCGGTTGGCCGCGGCGCGCGCGGAACTCAAGCGGCTGGCGGCGGGTCATGTCGGGGATGGGGAGCGGTGACGCATCGACGCGGTGATGCGGTTGTGCCGCGCTACGCCCGCAGCACTTGCGTGTCCCGCGCCGGCATCGACATTGCCGCCACCCCCACCACCACACACGCCAGCCCGATCCACGCTGAAGGCGGCAACGATTCCCCCAGAAACACCACGCCGATCGCTACCCCGATCGGCACGCGCAGATAGGCCTGCGCAGTCGTACCGATCGCGCCGAGCGTTTGAATGAGCCGGAAGTAAATGGCAAACGCGAGGGCCGTAGAGAACACCGCCACCGCCACCAACGCCATCAGCGAACGCGCAGAAGGCTGAAGTGCCCAAGGATGATCCACAAGCAGACTGGTGGGCGTCAGCACCAACGCGCCCATCAGCAACGAACCGGTAGCAGGCGCCGCAGGGTGCAGCCCCTTGAACGACCGGCCGTAGATGGCCGCGCCTGCATAGCACGCCGTGGCCGCCAGGATGGCCAGTTGCGCAACGAGCTGGCCTCCCAGCCCATCGAGCGCGCTCGGCCCAATCACAAAACACGTGCCGACAAACCCGGCAATCACGCCGACCAGCTTGCGCAACGACACCGATTCGTGCCGCGTAACGAACGCCGTGGCCAGAAACACCATGACCGGCGATGTGGAATTCAGGATGGTCGCCAGACTCGCCCCCACCGAGCGTTCGGCCCAGGCGATGAGCGTGAACGGCACGACGCTGTTGAGCAGCGCCTGCACGCCGAAGCGCATCCAGACCTGCCTGTCTCGGGGCATGCGGATATTGCGGCTGCGCATCCACGCCAACAGCAGCGTCGCCGCGATCAACGTTCTGGCGGCGATGAAGGTGAGCGGCGGAATGGTCTCCACGCCCACCCGAATGAACGTGTACGACGCGCCCCACAAGGTCGACAGCGTGAGCAGCAGGGCCAGATCAGTGACGTGGCTGGATGCGGGCGTGGTGGTATGCGGCACGGAGTGCCCTCCTGTTTGGCGGTCAGACTGCCGCCACGTGATACAGGAGGATCGTAGCGAGGCTGGGCGTTGGGTGTGCGGGAAACGGTTTGGTGTGGGGCGAAGTGTGGGCGTGGGGCAGCAGACGCACACAGACCGTTGTTAAGTTGGGATGACCTTTCCGTGTCCCGTTGCAGAGCCCCGCTTGGTACGAGTCGCGGGCTTCTTGCTTGTAGGCTTGTTTGCACCACCATTTCGGGACGCGCTCACCTTTGCACCTTTCGCTTTGGCGTTGGCCCCACGCTTGCCGGACTCCACATTCTCTTTGGATACGGCGGGCTTGGCCTGCAAGTGCAATCCAAGTGCCTTCATGACCTGCAGTACCGTCGAGAACGCCGGGTTCCCCTCTGCGCGCAGTGCCTTGTATAGGCTGGTACGTCCAAGGCCTGTTTCTTCTGCAATTTGAGCGATACCCTTCGCTCGAGCGATCACGCCGATCGACTCCGCAATAAAAGCGGCATCCCCCGTTTCGAGCGCCGCTGACAGAAATTCGGCCATGGTCTCTTCACTGTCCAGGTATTCGGCAGCGTCAAACTCTCGCGTTGCGATGTTCATGGTGCTCACCCTTCAATCTGTTTGGCCATTTCTCTGGCCTTATTGATGTCTTTGCTCTGGGACCCCTTGTCACCTCCACAAAGCAAGATATACACGGTGTCGCCACGTTGCGTGTAGTACACCCGGTAACCGGGACCGTGATCGATCCGCATTTCGCACACGCCTTCCCCGACAGATTTCCAATCACCAAAATTTCCGCTCCTGGCGCGCTGGATGCGGGAAGCAATGCGGGCGCGAGCTAATTTGTCAGCCAAGCCTTGAAGCCAATTGGCGAATGTCTCGGTCTCATGGATCGTATTCATTCGCAAAATTGTATCCGATAGGATACAGAAAAACGTTGCAAATTGTCGAGTCCCTATTAGCGGGGCAACGCTGCGCCGCCGGTGCGGCGTTGACACATGGTGCAGTGACAAACGTAGAAGGTGAGCGGATCAGCGAGGAGCTGAAACTTGACGCTGCCGCAAAGGCACGTGGCTGGGCAGGGGGCATAAGGTTCACAGGCAAGCCGTGACACCGAGGCAGTCTGGCAGGAGAATCCGGCTCGACGCTTTGTAACTGCAAACTGAGGAGAGACCAACTTGCAGACGGGTCATCGCGCGATGGATAGCACCACAACGTGCCGGCCAAGATAGAGGACATCCCTGGGCTCGGCCGTCTCTACGCACCTGCCGGCCATGCCGCTGTGCCCCATGTGCTCGTACTGCATGGTTCAGAGGGCGCATGGTCTGGGTTCGCACATCTGCAAGCGGCCATCTTCGCGGCCAGCGGTATCGCTGCACTACCGTTTGGATATGGCGTCGGTGGCAATCTTTGGAACGCTGGCCTGATTGAAAACGTCCCGTTGGACCGCACCGCCGCCGCGCTCAATGCATTGCGGAGCCGCCCCCGGTCGACGGGCAAAGTTGGCGTCTACGGCGTTTCGCGCGGAGCCGAGCATGCACTGCTGCTCGCGGTCTTGATGGCAACCGACAGCACCCTGCATGCACCGGATGCGGTGGCTGTGCACGCACCCCCGGACGTGATATGCGGCGCGTTCGACGCCCGCGACTGGAGAGACTCCCGGCGACCCGGGTTGGCAGGCGTGGGATCCTTCGCGGCGAGCATGGACCCGGATAGACAGTTCAGAAGCACTCATGCCGTCCCAGCCAATTGCAATCGATGGTTATCCCGGTCGGCTCGTGATCAGCGCTGGCGAGAAAGACACAACATGGTCATCCGTTATGAGCAAGCGGCTGTCCGAACGATATGCAGTTGGAGGAAAAACGGCAGAGCAGCTGCATTTTTCCGGAAGAAGGGCACATGCTGTCGGCCAAAGCCACAATGCTTTCGGGATGAGAAAATCTCGGTCTTCTTTATGCAACACTTGGCATAGCGATGCGGGTGACATTGGATGCGTGGCTCGAAAGCATAAGAACCGCAGGCACCGTGTGCGATCCGTCAATGGCACGCCTGCACTGCAGTCCACGACATCATTCACGCAGCGGTTGCCCAGCACCGCTTGTGCCGTCACAGGCAAGCCAAGCTGTTCCGTCATCTCTTCGGCTTAACATCCAGAACGCAACGCAACACAACACAACACAACAACGTACGTTTCAAAGGGGTAGGAGTTGTCGAAAAAGATCATCTCTCTGGTCTTGGCCTGTGCTTGCAGCATGAGCCAAATGGCCTTCGGACAAATCTCAATGGAAGCGCCCTTGACCGACGCGCCCCAAACCGAAGCGCTCCAGGCGGAAGTCCTTCAAGCGGGCACACTGCAAGCGGAAGCACCCATGCCGGAAGCACCGCAAGCGCAAGCGTCCAGCTCCGAGCCCGCCCCAAGGGCGGAGCCCGTCGTCAAGGTCGAACAAAGCTATTGGGCGGCCGAAGGGCTGAGCGCGCGGATGCGCAAGGCGCGTGCGATCACGCTGTATTTGATGGACCCGGCCCTGGCGTCGCTCAAGGCCGTGGACGAAGCGCAACTGAAAGACACCGGATGCGAATACAGCACCGAAGACGCCGCGCTCATCGCCAACTTTGCCGAGTCCGTGGAAAGCGCCAGCGTGCGCAGCAACTCTTTCGCGCTGCAGTTCGAGCCGCGCGAAGCCGTCTACCTGGCGCTGGGCGGCGGCAGCGAGATGAAGCTGCTGTTCGAGAAGCCCTACCCGAACCAATCGGAAGTGCTCGGGCAGATTAACGGTCAACCCGTCACGGTCAACAAGAGCCTGGTGGAAGGCCTCTATCGATGGGCCGCGAAGGTTGGCCTTGTCCGTCGTTGCGAGAGCTTTGTGGGCAAATACCGTTAAGCCACGCACGCGCTCTCAAAGCGCGTGCACCAACGGCCGCAGGTTGGCATCCAGCACAAACTGCTGACACACGCTCGGCGCCAGCGGGCGGCTGAAGAAATACCCCTGAAACCGTTCACAGCCCAAGGCCGACAGGCGCTGAAGCTGCTGCGCCGTCTCCACGCCTTCCACCACCGTCGACAGGTTCAGCGTGCGGCTCAGGCTGGCAATGCTGCGCACAATGTGTTCGTTGACGCTGCCCGCGCTCACGTCGGCCAGCGAGCGGTCGATCTTTACGGTGTCCAGCGGCAGCTCGCGCAGGTAGTGCAGCGACGTATGGCCCATCCCGAAATCGTCGAGCGCGACTTTCACGCCGGCCTCGCGCAGCTGCTTGAGGTTGCCGATGGCGGTGATATCCGGCAGCAGCATCGTCGATTCAGTGATCTCCAGTTCAAGCTGGGTGGGCGACAGCCCTTCGCGACGCAGGATGTCGAGCACGTTCCGGTACAGCCTGCAGTCCAGCAACTGCCGAGGTGAGAGATTCACGGCGACCACGAAATCGTCCGGCAAGACACCGCGCCAGGCCGCGCGCTGCTGACACGCAAGCGACAGAATCCGCAGGCCCAACTGATCGATCTGGCCAATGTCATCAGCCAGCGCCACGACGATCGGCGGGGCCACGCGCCCCAGCACCGGATGCTGCCAGCGCAGCAGCGCCTCGGCGCCGAACACGCGCCCGGTTGAGCAATCCACCTGCGGCTGAAACTCCAGGAAGATCTGCCCGTCTTTCTTGATGGCGCTTTCGAGATCGCTGGCCAGCGCCACCGCCATGCGGCCTTCGTCGCCGGGCAGGTCCAGACAGCGCCGTCCCTTCAGGCTCACCTCGGCCGACTCGGCAATCTGCAGCAAAGACGCAAGCACATCCTGACTGCGCCGTGCGGACAGAACATCCGCCATGCGGACAAACGGCAGGTAAATCGCCGCCCCCACCACCAGGCCGATGAGCTGCACCACCGCGCCCCACACCGAGCCCGTAGCCGCATAGCCGCTGAACAGCGCCGGCGTGGTCCACGCCACGGGGTAGCTGGTCTTGGGCATCAGGTCGGCAACGGTGGCCGCATAGGCGATCAGGATCTGCACCACCGGCGTGAGCAGGAACGGAATCGCATAGACCGGGTTGAGCACCAGCGGCAGCCCGAAGAGCAGCGGCTCGTTCACGTTGAACAATGCCGGCAGCATGACGACCAGCGCCATCTTGCGGCCGCGCGGCATGCGCCTGGAGATGAGCAGCGCCAAGATCAGGCTGAGTGTGCCGCCTGAGCCGCCCATGCGCGCGAACACCGCGAAGAAGTGATAGGTAAAGATGAACGGCGGCTGGCCACCACTGGCAACCGCCGCCGCATTGGCCTGCGCGGCGGGCTCCAGGATGTGCTGGTGCACCGTGTACAGCGCGTTCGGCCCGTGGATGCCGAACAGCCAGAGCACCTGCGCCGCCGTCTCATAGCCCAAGCCAAACAGCAGGCTATTGGAGACTGCCGAATACGGCCCCGCCGGCAGCGTGTCGACTATTGCCATGAAGTGCAGCCAGCCCGCCCACGCCATGCCGGCTTTGAGCAGGGCAAACGTCAGGATCGTCAGCATGCCGGCCGGCACAACCGACAGCACATCGCCCACCAGCAGATCGTTGCTCAAATGGTGGGACGGAATGCGCAAACGCCGGATGCTGCACAGCTTGAGAAACAGGCTGCCGCCCAGCGACGCCACCACCAACGCGCCAAACAGCCCCTGCCCCAGCGAGAGCCACGCCATCAACGATGCGTTCGCAGCCGGCGCGATGAGCGTAAAGAAGCACGACACCACCACCACGGCCGCCACGGTGGGGTTGACCACGCGGTGCCCGGCGCGCTGGTTGTGCAACTGCGCCAACACATCGGCAAACCCGAACAGCGCGACCAGCGAGCCGATGCCGATCGTGCCGGCCAGCACGCTGTCGCAAAAGGCATCCAGCCGCGTGCCAAAGGCCTCCAGCAGCAGGTAGCGCATGCCGGCGGTGGGCGGGTTGCGCAACAGCAGCGCCACCGCGCCCACCATGATGAGCGGCAACGAGAGCGCCAGCCCGCGCCGAATGGCAATGAAATACGGCCCGCGGTCGAAGCGCTCAGCGGCGCTCAACAACCTCAGCCAGGGCGATAGCGCCTGCGTCGTCATAGGACTCGATCTTGTTCGAGGTGGATCGGCAAATCCCGGGGCAGCCCGAAGTGTTGCCTATGGAGCTACGAATCCTAATCGACATGACTCGGCACGCACTTAAGCGTCATTTTGCGCAATACGCAAAATGGTCACCGGCCCATGGCAAGCTTTGTGCAATACCTAGGGGAAACCCGAGGTCTTGCCGTGCCGGTTGCCTCCAAAACGCACCGCGGCAAGGCATCGGCCCCAACTTGGCGCCCATCCTGTGTACGGCACGCCCCAGAATCTGCAACGATCTTGCTTATGTCGATTTCCATTCGTGCGCCCCGCACCGTGAAACTGCCTGCACCCTTTCTTTCGCTGCTCCGCCTCGTGCGCGATCCGCACCGGCGCTATCGGCATGCGCGGTACATCCATGGCACGCGCGTCGGCCTGGGCGTGCTGCTCTCCATTGCCGTCACGTCGGGCTTGGGATGGCCGCATGGGGAGTGGGCCACCATCTCGCTGCTGATCGTCATTGCCGGCCTGCAGCACCACGGCAACATCCGCAAGCGCGCGGCAGAGCGCGCGTGGGGCACCCTCATCGGCGCCGTGGCGGGTCTGCTGCTCATCGTCCAGCAGACGTGGCTTGGGCATCTGCCGCTCACATACGCACTCACGGCCATCGCGTGCGGCGTCTGCGCGTATCACGCGATCGGCAAGGGCGGCTATATCGCGCTGCTGGCCGCCATCACGCTCGTCATCGTGGTCGGCCATGGCGACAACAACCTGCTCGACGGCGCCTGGCGCACGCTCAACGTGCTGGTGGGGATTGCGATTGCGCTGCTGTTCTCGTTTGCACTGCCGCTGTACGCCACGTACTCGTGGCGCTACCGGCTGGCCGAAGCATTGCGCGAATGCGCCCGGGCGGTTGCCGGCCTCGGCCAGCCCGGTGAAGCCTCGAGCGAGCGGAGCAAGCACCTCGGCAAGCTCAATACGCTGCTGGTGCAATTGCGCTCGCTCATGCCATCGGTGTCCAAAGAGATTGACGTGCCCCTGGAGCGGCTGGAAGACATCCAGCGCAGCCTGCGCATCTGCATCAGCACGCTGGAACTGCTCAACGCAACGCGCGGGACGTTGGGTGCGCCGCCTGCAGGTGCCCTGCCCGGCGTGGGCGCCCGGCGCACTCGCGACACGTTGATCGGCATGTCGCGCGCGTTGCGGTTTGGCACGCTGGCGCGTCTGGCACGACCCCGCGCGGCCGACTCCGCCGAGGTAAGCCATGCCCCCGGCACGCCCACGGTGGAAAGCGCGCTGGCCGAAGGTTTTGCCAACGAGATCGAGAACCTCCGTCAGCAACTGCTGGCGATTGCGCCGCAGTGGAATATCGGGTGAAGCAGGGGCGCCCGGCTAGGCGCGCCCCTTGCGAGTTGCCCTGGCTGTGGTCGCGACCAGTGCCGAGCAATGCCGCATCACCTCACCGGGCCAGCGCCGCAAACTCCACAGCACTCAATGCGCCAGCTTGAACGCGGAAGCCCTGGATGCGGCCGTTGAACGATGGATGGCCCCCATCGCTGCCCAGGAAGGCGATCTGGTCGCCAACCTGGCGCGGCGACAGCTGGATGTCGTCAGAAGATGGCGTGCGGCCGCTCGAACTCCCAGATTGCGGAACGGCACATCAGCGTCGAAACCGTCAAAAGCCACATGCGCCAACTGCTCGTGCGCATGGGGGCACGAAACCGCACGGAACTGGCAACGATTTATCAACGCAGCCGGTAGGCGGGCCACGACTGGGTGCAGGGGTGGTGACGAAAGGCGCCGAATGCAAGCCTGCGCGCGAACACGGAAATACTGATACGCCCCTCTGCCCCCGGCGCTCGACTGTTTCAGGTAGGCACGCGTCTCCCCGCACTCGCGCGCGAGTGTTTGAACTCGAAAATTTGAATGTCTGCGAGCGGCGCTCCGGTGTTGGCGCTCGGCGTATGGGCCTCGGACCGTGGCGGTCGGGCCTTTGAGTGTCGTGCGTAGCCCGTTGGGCTGGGTACATATGGGGCTGGGCATTGTGCCCTGGCCTGGCGCCCCCGCCGTCCCGGGGTCGCTTCGCTGCTATTTTTCTTTTATTTCTGCTTATTCGCACGCGCCAGCACGTGCAGAACATCCCACCGGAACAGATCCACCGTCACGCCATCCAGCGAGCTAAGAATGAACGCCCCGATCGCGTCCATAAACCCGGCCTGGAATTCGAGTGCCTTGTCCTTGACGTAGACCTGCTTATGACAGCGCAACGTCTGTGGCTCGAACTTACGGTGCATCTTCATATCCATCCGCGCCTTGTGCAGATACTCCTTGGCGGCCAAGGCGCCCTGTGCGTACAGGAGATTGTCATCGACGTTCATCGGGCACCTCCGGGCGGAGGCCGCCGCGCGATGCTGGTGAACTGACAGTTTGCGGGGCGATGCCCGCGTGGGATGGGGATGGGTACAGCTTGGGTCGGTTGATCCATTGTCTTGCCCTCTGGTTAAGTGAGGAGCCACCCACCTGGGAGGGTGGGCGGGCACACGACAAGGTCTGCAATACCGACAAGTGTTTCCAAGAACCGGCAGGGCCGAGGCCCTCCCTGCCGAGGCCCGCCCGTAGGGCGAACGACGACACGCGAGGGCTGTATCGGCACTCACGGGAAATACTTGTTCGGGATTGCAGTCCCGGCTGCGGTTGTTGCCGCAGCGGGGGGAGTTTAGCGGCTGCTAAAGGGCACAGGCAAGTCGGACCCTGCGTGGATGCGCGGACTATTCAAGCGCGTCGCGAGACATCAAGCCAACGAGACGCGCTTCAGTGCATGTTTTACAACTGAAAAGTGAATGTCCCCGTCGCATGTTGCTGCAGGAGTTCAAATAACGTAATCGTCTTGACGCCCAACGCAGCGGCGGCATCGGGCAACTTAATGGACTTCTTACTAAAAGGCTCTGCCTTCTCGTTAGTCACGACGGTCACGTTGGGTTGCGTTGCTGCATAGGCAATCAACCAAGCATCGGCAGACTTCGCATCGAGGAATTTATCAAGGGCCGCTTGCAAGTACGGCGGGTTCCGTTGAGTTGCCCACACGGCAAGCTTGCTCCATTGAGGCGTGGCCGGACCCGTTGATACGAAGAACCCCGATAATTCCGGCAGTTGCGACCACGTATGCAGGGCGTCCTCCTCTTTGCCCACTTGGAGTTCGTCTCGCACCTTGTCGATGCTATGGATTTTTCCGGATTGATACGCTGAAAGAACCCACTCCCAAAACGCCCCACAGTATTTTGGGTTGTAATGTAGGTTCTTTGCCCCAATCAGCACATCGGAATCAAGAAGAAAGCGCTCGTTGTTTTGCATGGAAGACCACTACATTGTTTGGATTGGTATTGAGTAGTTGCCCTGCTTCCCGAAAACTTATCGCACCAGATGTCGCTAGAGCAGCGACCTTGCGCGAAAAAGATTTGCTATTGCGAACGGCGAGTGTCCGATAGAAGTCCCCACCCCCTTCCTCATCCTTTCGGCTCGCATAGTTACGCGCTTGCTTATAAAAACCATCATAAACACTGTGAGATACAAGATTTAGATCAAGTGCCCGTCGTGCAATGACTAACTGACTTACATGGAAACGCTCCCTAAGTCGATTAATTTTGTTGGTTGGTAGATCGTCAATACCCGACCACGCCTCCAAAAACTCGCCTATCGGAACCAGAACCTCAGCCGCTATAGCATTACAAAGTCGCTCATGGGCATTTTGGTTTCCTGGTGCGGTATCGGAAACGCCAGACTCACCTAGCCAAATGTGAGCAAGCTCGTGAGCCAAAGTGAATACCCATGCAGCAGGAGCATCTGCGCCATTGATAAAAACAACCGGCGCCAATTCGTCTGTGACGACAAAGCCTCGAAATTCAGCAACCGAAAGAGGGCGACGTGTGTTGTTGCTGACGATACCGTTCTTGAATACGAGTATTCCAGCAGACTCCGTTTTGAAAACAAGATAGGAGTATAAATCGCCCGTCTTCTTGCCGACTCGATGTTGAACATCTATTCCGAGCGTGGAGCGAATGTCCTCTGCAACGGTAACAGCCTTAACCTTCTGCCCCTTAAATCGTCCCACGAAGGGAAGTGGCGCAGCAGCTTCACGAACGAGATAATCTCGATACCACGCTTGTTTGAATTCGATGTCATTGAAAACATCATAGAAATCTTTAGTGAGCGGGTGCTTTTCAGGTAACGTTCGAAAATCCGCTATTGGCAACGGTTCACGTTCGGCCGGCGGCTCCGGTAGGAATAGGTATCCAAATGGAACGCCCGCCTCCTTAGCAAACTTCATTGCCTGCGCAGGAGTCAGCTGGCCGCGTTCAATGTTGGAGGCAGCCTTCACGGAGATGCGCTCTGCCAGCTCGCGCAAAGAGCTACCCGTTTGCTGGGCAGCCCAGTCGAGTACTGGGGGAGCGAGATGGAGCGCTTCGGACATAGGGTGGTGGTCGAATGTCGGCGAATGTTAGCACCGCGATCCCAGATACTTCATACGGTAGTTCTAGCAAGAAACGTAACGACAGTAAAAGTGCACCTTACGTTGCCCGCCCTATCTGCAACGTATACCGACACCCCTTCCAGTAGTTGCTGCACCCCCAAAACACCCCACTCTTCCCATTCCGCGCCACCAGCTTCACCCCACAAGCCGGGCACGAAGGCGTCCGGTAATCCCCCTCAAACACCTTCGCCAGCAGCGCGGCTTGCTTGTCTTCGGCCAGCGCGCGGATGCGCTCAAGCACCGCCGGCCCGTCCAATAGTTGGATGCCGGCAAGCTCAGAAAACTCCTGCACCGGGTTGCCGACATAACCGGACAAAGACCAGAACACGCCCCGCTTGACCTTGTGCGCCAGCATGGAGCCGCCCAGCGCCCGCACCTGCTCCACCTTCACGGGCTTGGACCACGCCTTGCACTGGACCACCGCCACGGGCGCACTCTGACCAGCCATGTACAGCGTGGCGTCAATGCCGCCGTCTGCGCCGTGCAGCACCGTCTTCACCGTGAAGCCCATCTGCTCGTAGTACTGCACGCACAGCAGCTCGAACCGCTTCCACTCAAGCGACTGGATGGCCTCCAGCGTCCAGCTTTGGGG
>Ga0209071_1000074_pt1 | contig 64238 bp, 55 predicted proteins | sample CoawatmetaG10DNA_2_FD_187513 | JGI IMG/M metagenome (GOLD analysis project Ga0209071, IMG submission 187513) | Marine microbial communities from the West Antarctic Peninsula - Coastal water metaG108-DNA (SPAdes) (version 2) | ecosystem: Environmental > Aquatic > Marine > Coastal ... | reverse complement strand
TTCTGAGATTAGATACCATCTCGTCAGTAAGGCCAGCATCGGCAATGGCTCTATCAGTAGCTATGTAACCGTAGGCCGCAGAGTCGCCCATAAAGCGTAATGTTTTTCGGTCAATATGCTCTTTTGGGTCGAGATCAATCAGACCCCCGACATTACAGCGTAGGCCCATCTCAGCGAAATCTTCTCGCCGTTGAATTCCCGAGATACCATTGCGAAGGGAATGTGTAACCGACTCTCTATCATTGCCTAGGCAGGATACGATCCCCAGCCCTGTAATTACAGCGCGTTTCATTATGTTTCCTTCTCAAAGGTAGTGCGTTAAAGATAAATATTAAAAGCTGTCAGTGCTCTCAAATAGTCCCACTTTCAAGTCTTGGGCAGTATAAATTTCACGACCGTCAACTTCTACGGATCCATTGGCGATTCCCATAATCAGCCTACGTTGGATAAGTCGAGTGAACTCAATTTTGTAGGTGACTTTTTTTGCGGTCGGCAATATCTGACCAAAAAACTTAACATTTCCTGCCCCGAGGGCTCGGCCACGGCCTTTATTTCCGTTCCAGACTAAGAAGAATCCAACCAGTTGCCATAGAGCATCTAGCCCTAGACAGCCGGGCATTACAGGATCTCCTTCAAAATGGCAGTCGAAAAACCAGAGGTCGGGCGTAATATCTATTTCAGCTATAATTTGGCCAAGACCATTTTTGCCGCCATGGTTGTTGATTTCGACGATCCGATCAATCATCAGCATATTAGGGGCGGGGAGTTTGGCGTTTTCCGGTCCAAACAATTCACCGCGAGTGGAGCCTAGTATTTCTTCTTTTGAATATGATGCTTTGGGCGTAAAGGACATGGGTGACTTTTTACTGTGATGAAAGATATCATTTTAACGATTTATTGGATTAGCGGCAACTTTTACGTTTAATTACAGCGCCAACTTTTAGTTATAAGCGATTCACTATTTGATTTCTGCGATCTTATGAGTTGACAGTAAAGGGCTGTCTGCCTAGCATGCATGCTGTCCCGTAATGAAGACACTATAGGAAGTATGAATGCAACCTTTTCATCAGGCTGTCGAAAATGAGTTTTCCGAAGTCAACAAATTAATCGTTAGTCAGCTTCATTCCGATGTTGGGCTAGTGGAAAATATCGGTCACTACATTATTGATGCGGGTGGCAAGCGCTTGCGTCCCGTGGTCGTTCTCCTGAGTGCGCTCGCTAATGGTTACCAAGGCGTAGATCATTTGAAAATGGCTGCGGTCATTGAATTTATTCATACAGCCACATTGCTTCATGACGACGTTGTTGATGTCGCGAGTTTGCGTCGCGGACGACAAACCGCTAATGCTCAGTGGGGAAATGCGCCGAGTGTGCTAGTGGGAGACTTCCTTTATTCAAGAGCTTTCCAAATGTTGGTCGAAATAGAGGATATGCCAATTATGAGCGTGATGGCGAATGCCACCAATGTTATTTCGGAGGGAGAAGTTCAACAGATGGCTAATGCTGGCAATCCAGACATTAGTGAAGAGATTTACCGCCAAGTAATTTATCGTAAAACGGCCAAGCTTTTCGAAGCCGCAGCTCAGATTGGTGCCTGTCTTGCGGGAAAAAATCAAGATGCGATGATTGCTTATGGAAAGCATCTGGGGTTGGCGTTTCAAATTGCTGATGATGTTTTGGATTATCAAGGTGATATCGAGGTAACGGGTAAGAATATAGGCAGTGATCTTGCTGAAGGAAAAATGACTCTACCACTTATTTTTGCTCGAGATAACGCTGGATCTGAGCATGCTGATTTGATTCGCAAAGCTATTGCGGGAAAGACCGTAGACGATTTTAGGACTATATTACAAGTGGTCAATACTAGCGGCGGCCTTTCCTATAGCCGCCAGCAAGCAGCAAAGGAAGTTGAGCTTGCTAAACATGCTCTTGCTGGAATGCCCGATGGTGATTACAAACGTGTATTGCTTGATCTTGCAGAATTCTCAATATCTCGTGTTAGCTAATCGCCTTTTATTGGTATCAAATACCTATTATCCGAGAATGTACTGAACCCTATAGTGTCTATTAGGCGAGGACTATGATCGTGGGGTAATTTGATTTGCAATAACTGCACGAATTCTTCCATTTAGTGTGGTTGCCAGGACTATCTTAATCATAGTTAAATGAAGTTTGACGAGACTATTCGTGAAGCTTGATAAATCATTAGGGCAACTCAGAGTTGCTGATAATTTTATTATTTAGTTTGTAATAGCGACTATTTATATTGCTGGTATGGGCCCCACGGTTTTTTTTGGTATTATTCACAGTAGTTATTGATTCAAAGATGTTCATATCTAAAATTTAAGGAGAATTGAGTGATAATCGGGATTCCTTCGGAAATCAAAACCGGTGAGAAGCGCGTCGCCATGTCCCCTGCCAATGTCCAATCGTTAACGGACAAAAGTGTAACGGTGCTTGTTCAAAAAAATGCGGGTAGCGCGGCTGGCTATCCAGATGCAGAATATAACGCTGCTGGAGCAGCGACTATAGCTAACCGAGAAGAGATATTTGCTACCGCAGATATCATTTTACAAGTCCAAAGTTTTGGTTCAAATACTGAAAACAGTGACTCAGACCTAGCGTTGTTACGTCGTGGTCAGTTGGTGATCGGAATGATGGATCCATTAGCTTCACCGCAGGCCGCCAAGACAGTAGCTGCAACAGGGGCTAGTGCCATCGCTCTTGAGCTGGTGCCACGTATTAGCAGAGCACAAAGTATGGACGTGCTTTCGTCTATGGCGACCTTAGCCGGTTATAAAGCGGTATTGATTGGAGCCTCGGCATCTCCGCGCATTTTCCCTTTGCTGATGACCGCAGCAGGCACTCTTCAGCCTGCTCGAGTACTCATTATGGGAGTGGGCGTTGCCGGTCTGCAGGCCTGTGCTACGGCTAAGAGGCTAGGCGCTGTTGTTGAGGCCTACGATGTTCGTCCTGCCGCTAGAGAACAGATTATTTCGGTGGGCGCAAAGCCTGTCGAGTTGGACCTCGATACTGGCGAAACAGAAGGCGCCGGCGGTTATGCTAAAGAGCAGGGAGAAGATTTTCTTCGCCGGCAGCGCGAATTGATGACTGAAGTGGTTGCCCAGCAGGATATTATCATCACTACGGCAGCCATCCCCGGGGCAAAGTCTCCGATTCTAGTGACAGAAGAGATGGTTATAGCGATGAAGCCAGGTGCTGTGATAGTTGATCTTGCAGCAGAACGCGGCGGGAACTGTGACCTTACTGAGCAAGGGAAAACCATTGTTGCCCACGATGTAATTATTGTAGGCCCTGAGAATGTTCCTTCAGACTTGGCTTATCATGCCAGTCAGATGTACGGTAAAAATATGCAGACTCTTCTCGAGCTCATATTGGATGAAGATGGTAGTCTCAATCTGGACCTTAATGATGAAATTGTTGCAGGCACGCTTGTAGCCCATGATGGCGATGTTCCTCATGCTCATATGAGGAAGTTACTGGGGCTAACTGAAGTAAAGGTTCCGACGGAATCGGAGCAAAAACCTACTACTAATACTATCCCCCCCGCTGACGAAAAACAGGAGAAATAATCAATGGAAACCTTAATTTTACTTCTAGCGTTGTTCGTCCTCGCTTTATTCCTCGGGGTTGAGCTAATTACTAAAGTTCCTCCAACCTTACATACACCACTTATGTCTGGAACCAATGCAGTGTCAGGAATTACCTTGGTCGGGGCTTTATTGGCCGCAGGGACTGGCAGTTCCCCTATGTTGGTTAACTGGCTTGGCTTTATAGCTGTGACTTTGGCGACTATCAATGTGGTCGGCGGTTATCTGGTGACTAATCGCATGCTTGCTATGTTTAAGAGGAAATAGATGATGAGTGGAAGTTTAATTAACCTTATTTATCTGATTGCCGGCATATTATTTATTCTTGGTATCAAAGGACTCACCAAACCAAAAACAGCTGTTCGGGGAAACTTTCTCTCCGCGCTGGGTATGTTAGTTGCCGTAGTAATAACGCTGTTCACTATTAATGATGTGGATTTTACTTATGTGATAGCGGGGGTTGCCGTCGGCGGCATTGTCGGCGCGGTGATGGCTCTGCGGATCCAAATGACGTCAATGCCTCAAATGGTGGCTTTGTTAAATGGGTTTGGCGGTGGCGCTTCGCTCTCTATTGCGTTGGCTGAATATGTTACGCGTACAGGTTTAAATCCTACTTCGGTTTCTGATTTTTTCCAGCCGACGGTTGTTGCTGCTAGTGCATTTGGCGAGGGAGCAGTGGCCACTATTGCCTTAGTGTCGATTAGCCTTACTGTCCTTATAGGTGCGGTTACCCTCACTGGTAGTTTGATCGCCTTTAGCAAACTGCAGGAATTAATGAAGAAAAGTTATGGACTGCCTGGCGGCCCATTTGGCAATGGAATTTTGTTATTGGGCGCTCTGGCTGCAGTTGCGTTTCTCGTGATGAACCCAGGCAACACGATGGCTATGGTAGCCATCCTAGGGCTTGCTCTTTTACTTGGGTTGTTCTTGGTAATGCCTATTGGTGGTGCCGACATGCCAGTAGTGATTGCGCTGCTAAATTCTTATTCGGGAATCGCTGCAGCGTTGGCAGGCTTTATTTTAGGTAACACTGTATTGATTATTGCGGGTTCACTTGTGGGGACCTCGGGGCTTATTCTTACAAGAATTATGTGTGTTGCCATGAACCGTTCTCTGGCTAATGTTTTGTTTGGAAAGATGGCCGCTGGTGGAGAAACCATAGATGCTGACGAGATCTATGATGGCAAGGTGACCAGTGCGCAACCTGATGAAGTGGCTATGCTTTTAGAGACTGCTCAGAGAGTCGTTATTGTGCCGGGTTATGGTATGGCAATGGCGCAGGCTCAACATGCCGTTCGAGAGCTTGCCGACGCGATGGAATCTAAAGGCGTCGAAGTTGAATATGGGATACACCCAGTGGCGGGGCGCATGCCCGGCCACATGAATGTGCTGCTTGCAGAGGCAGAGGTGCCTTACGATAAATTAGTTGAAATGGAGAGAATAAATCCCACCTTTGAAGATACTGATGTGGTGATTGTTATTGGCGCGAATGACGTGACCAACCCTATGGCTCGTGATGTTGAAGGAAGCCCAATCTACGGCATGCCTATTCTGAATGTTGATAAGGCTAAAACTGTAGTGGTGATTAAAAGATCATTAAGTCCGGGTTTTGCTGGATTGCCTAATCCGTTGTTTGCGATGGATCACACTTTGATGGTTTATGGCGACGGCAAGAAGGCTGTCATAGAAATGACAACAGCGCTGAACCAACTTTAGATTCTGCGGTTGTTACCAACGCCCTGTCGGCAAACGGCAGGGCGTTTTTTTATGGGTTATATTCAATTATAGATAATTATTGCATAAGTGAATATTGTATATACACTTATCACCGTCTTAAACGGATTTTAGGTGTATAAAAAGAGGGAAATAATACTAATAGAGAAGAGGATATATTATGAATGAGTTAGACATTTGGCAGACTATGTATACGGGTAATATTGGCAACGCAACGTATTTTTTAGGGATTGCATTTTTACTGTGGGTTAGTTTCAGAATGGCAATTAATATCCGCACTAATCCAGAATCTAACTTGTTTATACGGTTGGTAGGCACTGCATTTTGTTTGAGCGCGTCTTATTTTATGCTATTTAACATGGCTATGTCAGAATGGAATATTAATGCGGCGGCTGCGGCATTTTCTTGGCTAGCCTCTACTGATGTAGCGATTAGTCCGAATGCTCAGATGGTTATTGCTAATACCGACCCTGGTGCAGCGCCCTCTATTATGCCTAATCTAGTTCAAGGTATATTTGTTGCGAGTGCAGTTCTTATGCAGATGGGTCAAATCTGGATGCCTAAGAAGTAAACAGTATGTGTCTAAGGCCTTTTGGCCATTAAAAGCCTCGGAGCACAAGTCGTTCCGGGGCTTTTTTGTTTATACGTGTTCATAAATATCCTTGCCTGCGATGCTTTAATTTGGGTTGCTAGGTCGCGCCTATTGAAAAGGTGTTAACCAGACCCCAACTTAGTAATAACCAACAAAGCTTGAACAAGGAGTAAATCATGCGCATGGAAAAATTAACCAATCAGTTGCAATCTGCGCTGAGCGAGGCTCAATCAATTGCCATTGGTAATGACCACTCGGCGATAGAGCCAGAGCACTTATTATTGGCTTTGCTTGATCAGCAGGGCGGTAGTGTTCGTCCCATCCTTAATCGTGCTGGTTTTGATGTATCCGGATTGCAGCATCAGCTCAATGAGCAACTTGAAAAATTAGCCCAAGTGAAGACGCCCACAGGGGAGGCCAGCATGTCTCAAGGCCTTGGACGATTGTTTAATTTGGCCGACCGCGCTGCCCAAAAGAACCACGACCAGTACCTCTCCAGCGAAACACTTTTAAAAGTGGCACTGGAAGATACTGGCCATCTAGGGAAAATACTTAGCAGATTTGGGGATATTAAAAAAGCAAACGAGGTCATTGCTAATGTCAGAGGTGATGGCAGCGTTGAGCATGCTGATGCTGAAGAGCAGCGTGAGGCGTTAAATAAATACACCATTGACCTAACTGAACGTGCCGAAATGGGAAAGCTCGACCCTGTAATTGGGCGTGATGATGAGATTCGGCGAACGATTCAGGTGCTGCAACGTCGCACCAAAAATAACCCTGTACTTATCGGTGAGCCGGGGGTTGGGAAAACAGCAATCGTTGAGGGTTTAGCGCAACGTATTATTAATGGCGAGGTGCCGTCGGGTTTAAAAAATAAGCGCGTTTTAACACTTGATCTTGGCGCGCTTCTAGCGGGTGCTAAGTTTAGAGGTGATTTCGAGGAGCGACTAAAGGCAGTACTTAAAGATCTCTCTAAGCAGGAGGGGCAGATTATTTTGTTCATCGATGAGATACATACGATGGTAGGAGCGGGTAAGGCCGAAGGGTCTTTAGATGCAGGCAATATGTTAAAGCCAGCGCTGGCCCGAGGCGAATTACATTGTGTTGGTGCCACGACGTTAGATGAATACCGTAAATTCATAGAGAAAGACGCGGCACTTGAGCGTCGTTTTCAAAAAATATTGGTCGAAGAGCCTAATCAGGAAGATACGGTCGCTATATTGCGTGGGTTAAAAGAACGTTATGAGGTGCACCATGGTGTTGAAATCACCGATAGTGCAATTATTGCCGCCGCCCATCTATCTGCGCGGTACATTACAGATCGTCAATTGCCCGACAAGGCTATCGATTTGATTGACGAAGCGGGTAGTCGTATTAGGATGGAAATTGACTCAAAACCAGAGCCGTTAGATCGGCTCGAACGGCGCCTTATTCAACTAAAGATTGAACGCGAAGCATTGAAGAAAGACAGTGACCACGCCGCTAAAAAGCGCAGGACTAAACTCGACGAGGACATCTCAAGCCTAGGAAAGGAATACGCAGATCTTGAACAAATTTGGGTTGCCGAAAAAGCGTCGATGCAGGGGTCCACGCACATCAAAAGTGAGCTGGAGAGCGCCAAGATAGATTTGGAAGTGGCTCATCGCTCGGGCAATTTGGAGAAAATGGCACAAATTCAATACAGCGTAATCCCCGAGTTAGAAAAACAGCTGATTGAGGCGAGTAATTCAGCCGATATAGAAATGCAACTGCTCCGCAACAAAGTCACAGAAGAAGAAATCGCCGACGTCGTGGCTAAGTGGACGGGCATTCCTGTGGCTAAAATGCTCGAAGGAGAGCGCGATAAATTACTGCGTATGGAGGATGCATTGCATCAACGAGTGATGGGGCAGTCTGAAGCTGTAGTGGCGGTATCTAATGCCGTTAGACGAGCTCGTGCTGGGCTCGCTGACCCTAATCGACCGAACGGTTCATTTCTTTTTCTTGGTCCAACTGGGGTCGGCAAGACCGAACTGTGCAAATCCCTCGCTGAATTTCTATTTGATAGCGAGGAGGCTATGGTACGTATCGACATGTCCGAGTTCATGGAGAAGCATTCTGTGGCTCGATTGATCGGCGCCCCTCCAGGTTATGTTGGGTATGAGGAGGGCGGTTATCTTACTGAAGCGGTCCGACGTCGGCCCTATTCGGTATTGCTCCTGGATGAGGTTGAAAAAGCGCACTCTGACGTGTTCAACGTGCTACTGCAAGTGCTTGATGATGGTCGCCTTACCGATGGGCAAGGCCGCACAGTGGATTTCAAAAACACTATTATTGTCATGACGTCTAATTTGGGCTCTGATGTTATTCAACTGTTGTCAGGCGAAGAAAACTACGACGTCATGAAAACGGCGGTTATGGATGTGGTGAGCCTAAATTTCAGACCCGAGTTTATTAACCGAGTTGACGAGGTCGTCGTGTTTCATCCCCTAGACAAATCGGAGTTGCGAGGTATTGCTAACATCCAATTGGAGTTGTTGCAGCGCCGTTTGTCATACCATGATCTAAATTTAAGTTTGGCTGTTGATGTTCTAGACCGAGTGCTAGAGGCGGGTTTTGATCCTGTTTACGGTGCGCGACCCCTAAAAAGAGCGTTGCAACAGCTTATTGAGAATCCCTTAGCAGAGCGAATTTTGGCGGGCGACTTCGCTCCTGGTAGTCATATTGTAGCTAACTTAGAGGGCGATGCAGTTGCCTTTGATATAGTTTAGAGATAACCCACCAAAGGGTCTCCACTAGAATACTGGGTAAGGCTAGCGAGGGAGTCGATAAAGAGATAAAAAAGTTCTGCCTGTGAGGATACGTCTAATTTGGCGTAACTATTTTTACGGTGTAATTTAACGGTCTCAGGCGATATGCCTAGGCGTTCGGCAATCGATTTGGTTGAGTGGCCATGCAAGAATAGCTGCACTACTTGGCTTTCACGATCTGTTAGGTAAGCCGTTCCAAAATATTTAAGGGCGCTGTCTAGTTGGCCTGGCAATTGGTTGCTAGTATCTACCTCTGATTTTTCGGCGCTGGCCCATTGAATTTTGCAGATGCTTTCTATGATCGGTGCAATATCCTCAAGAATTGTTAGTTGAGTGCGATTAAAGCGCTGAGCCATATTTAAACGACCGACAGAAATATGAATAAACTGTTTGCTGTCAAGATGGACAATATAGCCAGCCTCATCTTTGATCTGAGTAAACTTGAAATAGCTACGGTAATATTCGGTCTTTTTAAACCCTTCAGGCGCCAAGTCACTTAGTCTGTGAAGACCTGAAATACCCCTATCAACGGCAGCTCGATAAAAAGGGTCAAGTAAAAAAGCTCCATTCACAAAACCATCTATCTGACTTTTGCGGTCCAGGGGGGGAATATCATTGTAATGTATCTGAGGCTGATGCCCTTCTTGAAAGTGGACGATAACAGCATTATCAAAAGGGACCAGACCCTTTAGCATGGTGACCAATAACGGAGGCAATCGATTACTACCGATCTCAGGCATTATGGCGGCAAAGCGTTGGCTAAAGGCTAAAAGATGGCTCGTCATAGTCTAGGCACTTCATAAAGTAAGCTACAGCTCCGCATGATACTGAACAAACTCTCTATATGTCACAAGATTTTTCGAATCGCCATGTACCAGCTTTGACGAAGATAACCTAATGAAGCTTTTCTGCACAATTTATTTTATGTGCTAGACTAAAATCAAAGGTATAAAAAGATAGAGCACTTGATAGTGATTATAAGAACTATGGTGACTCTCTAAAATACCCGCCGAAAGGCAATAAGAACACTGCGAGCGCAATGCGTTCGCCTTACTGGCAGAGTGCCATGATAAGGCACCTGCCCTTAGTAAACGGGGTCGAATCCATATGACTTTTGCAGTTATTTTGGTCGCTATTGTTGTGGTATCTGTTTTATTTCATTTTCTCAGTCCGTGGCAGGCGACGCCACTAGCATCAAACTGGGGATCTATCGATACAACCATCACTATTACGCTGGTTATTACCGGCATTTTCTTTGTGGCCATAGTTCTGTTTATGGCCTACTGCGTGTATAAGTATAAAGCGGTTCCAGGACGTAGATCGGAGTATCGGCCGGAAAATAAAAAACTCGAGTGGTGGTTGATCGGTATTACGACAGTCGCTATTTGTGCGTTATTGGCGCCTGGTTTGATCGTCTATAACGACTTTGTGCATGTTCCTGCCAACGCAGTAGAGTTCGAAGCTGTTGGAGAGCAATGGCGCTGGAGTTATCGGTTACCAGGTAAAGACAAAACGTTTGGCCGCACTAGTGTAAAGAGAATTGATGAAAACAATACCTTTGGCATTGATCCTAGTGATGCCGCGGGGCAGGATGACATTTTAATTGCTGGCAACCAAATACATGTGCTGATCAATCAGCCGGCTAAGGCTCTTCTTCGATCCAAAGACGTGCTCCATGATTTTTATGTGCCGCAGTTTAGAGCCAAAATGGATTTGATTCCTGGTCAAGTAACTTATTTTTGGTTTACCCCGACAGTCCTAGGTACCTTTGATATTCTCTGTGCTGAGTATTGTGGAATTGGCCATTATAATATGCGTGGACAGGTCGTAGTCGACAACGCAAGCTCTTACCAAAAATGGCTCTCCTCTCAGGTGACTTTTGCTGATGTACTTTCCGGTGGCACGGTCGAGGGTCTAGTAGATCAAGGTCAACGCTTAGCCTCTAGCCGTGGCTGCATAGCCTGCCATAGTATCGACGGGGCCCCGAGTCTTGGGCCCGGGTGGCTAGATCTCTACGGTAGTCAGGAAACGCTTTCTGATGGCAGCCAAGTAAAGGTCGATGGTCCTTATTTGATCGAATCGGTTATTGATCCATCTGCCAAAATTGTTGCTGGGTATCCGCCGGTGATGGTTGCATATCAAATGAGTGATGAACAGTTAGATAGTTTGGTCGCCTATATCGCCTCGCTGTCGTCTGATCCTGATAATTCAATGTCCATTCAACCGTCAATCGAGGAGTGATTTATGGCCTACGCAGATGATGTAGAAAACGAAGAACTCCACGAACCCACCGGTTTTATTTGGAAGTATGTTTGGAGTCAAGATCATAAGGTCATCGCCATTCAGTACTCGACCACTGCAATTCTGGTAGGTCTTGTCGCCTTGGTGTTGTCTGGAATGATGCGTATGCAGATTGGCTTCCCTGGCAGTATAGATATGGATGCCACAGCTTACTACCAAGCTATGACTATGCACGGCATGATCATGGTTATTTATCTACTTACGGCTATTTTTTTGGGGGGATTCGGAAATTACTTGATTCCACTAATGGTCGGCGCAAGGGATATGGTTTTCCCCTTCGTCAATATGCTTAGTTTTTGGTTTTATTTGGTCTCAGTATTGGTCTTATTGGCGAGCTTTTTTGTCCCTGGAGGGCCTACGGGCGCTGGGTGGACACTGTATCCGCCACAAGCTATTACCGCCGGTACGCCTGGGTCTGAGTGGGGCATTATTCTAATGCTAGTGTCGTTAATTATATTTATAATCGCCGCCACTATGGGCGGTCTTAATTACGTGACTACCGTACTGCAGGCACGTACTCACGGTATGACTATGTTTAGAATGCCTCTGACTGTTTGGGGTATCTTTGTAGCAACAATTCTTGCTTTACTGGCCTTTCCCGCCTTGTTCGTGAGCGGTGTGATGATGTTATTAGATCAGACGATAGGTACCAGTTTTTTCATGCCCGATATGATGCAGTTTGGCTCCCAGCTAGACTACAGCGGCGGTAGTCCTATTTTATTTCAGCACCTGTTTTGGTTCTTTGGCCACCCCGAAGTTTATATCGTTGCACTTCCAGCCTTTGGCTTAGTCTCTGACCTTATTAGTATTCATGCTCGCCGCAGTATTTTTGGTTACCGCATGATGGTCTGGGCGATTGTTTCTATTGGCGTACTTAGCTTTGTTGTCTGGGCGCATCATATGTATGTCAGCGGGATGAACCCTTATTTTGGGTTTTTCTTTGCTACTACTACGCTAGTGATTGCCGTACCGACGGCGCTTAAAGTCTATAACTGGCTGCTAACGCTGTGGCGGGGCAATATTCATCTAACTGTTCCTATGTTGTTCTCACTCGCTTTTATTGTGACCTTCTTAGTGGGCGGTTTGACGGGTCTATTTTTGGGTAACGTGGTGGTGGATATCCCACTTTCTGATACTTATTTTGTGGTGGCGCACTTTCACATGGTGATGGGCGTAGCGCCGATTCTTGTGGTGTTTGGTTCTATCTATCATTGGTATCCAAAAATGACGGGTCGCATGTTACACGACGGTATCGGTAAGTTGCATTTTTGGATCACCTTCTTGGGCACCTACCTCATTTATTTTCCTATGCATTACTTAGGCTTTCTGGGTATGCCACGGCGTTATTATGCATACGAGGACTATCCATTTATTCCTGATTCTGCCCAGAGTCTTAATGCCTTTATTACCATCGTTGCCATTGTGGTTGGGATTAGTCAGCTATTATTTTTGTTTAATCTGGCGTATAGCTATTTTAGAGGAGCACCCTCAGGCGGGAATCCTTGGCGCGCTACTTCGCTTGAATGGTTGACACCAGAGACTCCGCCGAAGCACGGTAACTGGGGGTCATCGTTGCCGGTAGTGCATCGCTGGGCTTATGACTATGGCGTTCCTGGAGCTGAGTTGGACTATGTCCCTCAGACTACTTCAGCCGCAGAAGTGCCCGTACACGAGAGTGATCATGATGAATAGAATCCCAGCTAACAACAGGCGGAGACGATTATGCTAACCCAAGCCCGAACCACATCACTACCTTTTGCCGCCTCATCTGGTTATTTCGATCAACGTAGTGCCAGCGCTAAAACAGGCCTTCGTTTTTTAATGGCGGCTATGAGTTCGATGTTTTTCTTGTTTTTACTGTCCTATATTTTACGTTCCCAAGTGTCTGATTGGGAGGCGCTATCAGAACCTTGGCAACCGCTCGCTCAAACAGGCCAGTTGTGGTTCAACACCGCTTTGTTAGTCGTTGCTAGCATCTCTTTAGAATTGGCACGTCGAAGTTTTCAGCAGCCCGATCATGGCCATAGTCGTGAGCTTCTGCTGCTCGCGGGCCTATCTTCTTTTGGGTTTTTAGTCGGTCAGGTAGCATTCTGGAATTTCTTAACTAGCCGAGGGTTTTTTGCGGATAGTAACCCTGCAAATGCATTTTTCTTCTTGCTTACCGGCTTGCATGCTTTGCACGTCGTTGGGGGCTTAGTGGCCTGGATCGCTGCTACAGTAAGACTATCGCGTGAACGCCGTCAACCCACAGAGAAAGGTTTAGCGCTCACAAAATTAAGCATGGAACTGTGCGCCACCTACTGGCACTTTTTATTGGTGGTCTGGATGTTGTTGTTTGCGTTACTGTCCAGCTCTCCGGGTACCTATGCAGCCATTGCTAAGTTTTGCGGACTGGGAGACTAAAGACTATGGATAATACGACCCAACCAACCACGAGTGGCATGACCGGGCTCATTGAAGACTGGGTTTCTGACAAGGACGCATTTAAAAACGTCTCTTGGGGGAAAACCATGATGTGGATTTTCCTACTTAGCGATACGTTTATCTTTAGCTGTTTTCTCGTCGGCTATATGTCGGTACGCATGACTACTGACGTACCCTGGCCTAATACTAGTGAAGTTTTTGCCTTAACCATTGCGGGGGAACATATACCGCTGATCTTAATTGCCATTATGACCTTTGTTCTTATTACCAGCAGTGGCACCATGGCAATGGCGGTGAATTGTGGTTATCGTCGCCAACGCAAGCAGGCAGCTGTCCTAATGTTAGTCACAGCATTTTTTGGCGTTTGTTTCGTTGGGATGCAGGCGTTCGAGTGGACTAAGTTAATTGAAGAGGGAGTCCGGCCATGGGGGAACCCCATGGGTGCTCCTCAGTTTGGCGCTGCCTTTTTCATGATCACAGGGTTTCATGGAGTTCATGTTTCGATCGGCGTTATTTATCTGACGGTAGTGGCGTTAAAAGTACTGCGCGGTGATTACGAAGAAAGGGGTTATGAGATTGTTGAGATTACTGGCCTCTACTGGCACTTTGTTGATTTAGTCTGGGTATTTATTTTTGCCTTCTTTTATTTGTGGTAGGGGAATCAAACATGCAAAATAACACTGACACACAGCCTCAACAGCACCCCATTAGTCTTTACTTTAAAGTGTGGGGGCTGCTCTTTGTCCTAAGTAGTTTTTCTTATTTGGTTGACTACATGCAGTATCAGGGTCTGCTTCGCTGGACTCTTATTCTAGTGTTTATGTTTTTAAAAGCCGGACTTATTGTCGCCGTATTTATGCATATGGTGTGGGAGCGGATCGCGTTTACGCTAGCAATTTTGTCGCCACCGCTTTGCATTTTAGTGCTTATAGCCCTTATGGCTAGTGAGGCGAGCTATACTAATCTTAACCGCTTAATATTCTTTGGTTAAAATTTAGGGCATCACTTTCACAAAGTGTTTGAACCGCTCTTGCATGCGAATAAACCAATGGGGGACAGAGGGCCCTTCGCCGGCCATTTCAAGCGTTGGGTGGTGGCTGATGATGTCGGATAAAAGCTGTTCTTTTTCGGCCTCTATATCAACAAAAAACAGATGTTTCCCAGCCTTCAGTTCTTTATCAAAACGTGCAAACCGCTTATTTTTAATTTGAATTCCAAAAAAACCGCCCTCCCATGTACAGAATCCTAGGACTACAATAGATAGGAATACAAAAGGTATCCATGTGGGTCCTTGCGCCCAACCAGAAAAGTGCGCGACCGCTACAACGGCAGATGCACCGGCGACCCCGACTAGAGCACCTATTTCGGTGCCGTGCACCACATCGGTTCGCAGTACAGCCTCGACCTCATGCAATTTAGTGTGGAGTGCGACCTCACCATCATTCAAACTTAGGACATGAATATGTGGCGTTGAGATACCGCGACTTTCAAGCTCTTTTTCTACGTTTTCTAGCTCATCGAGATTATTGCTGATATAAAAATGACGTCTCATTACTCTAACCCCCCAACCTTTTTGTTATAAGTTATGGAGAAGGTCGAGCGAGACTCTAGGCGCGCTGAACTACTTAGCGCCTAGATTCTGCAAGCGCCTTCAATTTTAGTATAGAACAGAGACTTAACTGTGTCGAATCGCGCTTTGCTTAGTTTAAGCCTGAAACTGTTTAGGATTCATAAACATAAGTTTCACGATCAAATGTTCATCTAGAGGCTCGACTGCCATCATGAGGACATTTAGATCTTCGCCTATCTGCACGCCCGCGGGTAAGTTAAATAAAAGGCCACCCGTAGCTTCATTTGTTAGGGTGCGCAGGTCCTTAAGATCCTTGTCTTTGCGGGCCTCTGTTTCAAACTTTTCCAGCATTGTGCGCAGCGAAATATCAAAATTTGGATAGTTGAATTGCCCGCAATATTCACTGCGATCTAGCTCGAGCTTAATCGGGATGACCATGCCGCTTTCCTTCGCAGTTAATTCTCCTGATTGAACCTGATTGCCCTGCTTAAGCTCTTTAAAGAGCTTCTTTGCATCTTCAGGTTTTTGTCGAATAAACCCGGCCACTAAAATGTTTACACCCATGTTAAACAGTTTTCGTGAATCGATGTTAATAGATTGCTCTTCGCTCATTTTTATCCGCCATTTTGTTTTCCCTGAACTCTAACTTAAACGCTGATGAATTGTAATAGCTGGAGTTTTTTTCTTGGTCTACTTGTTAGTTTTTATGCCTTTGGCATAGCTTTAAGCGGCTAGTCGTTGCTGATTATGGCGGGTTCGCTTTTAAAACATTGTATTTTCACGATAAATGCGACTATGAAGCTTATTCGTTTCACCTATCAAAATCTCAGTACCAATATAGTTGACCTAAAGCTGTTTTACTCCGCTTCTGGTTAATAGTTTGTTATGAATCGATACTAAGTTAAAAAGGCAGTGATGTATGGCAATTAGCGCACTTGATTTGTTTAAGATAGGCATCGGGCCCTCAAGTTCGCATACTGTCGGACCCATGCTGGCAGCTGATCAATTTGCTGTCCATTTAAAAGATGTTGGCGTCTTAAGTTCGGTGACTCGCGTGGTTGCCGAAATGTTTGGGTCTCTCGGTGCAACGGGCAAGGGACACGGCACACCAAAAGCTGTATTACTTGGTTTGGAGGGAGAGAATCCTGAATCTATAGACATTGCCAGCATAGCCACTAGGGTGGCTAATATTAAAGAAAATCATTGTTTAAATCTCTGTGGGAGCCATGTCATAAACTATGACCATGAAAAAGATTTTTTCCTACATCGACGGAAAAGTTTACCCTTCCACCCCAACGGGATGACATTTTCTGCATTTGATGCGCAGGGCAACAGCCTGAGCAACAAAACATTCTATTCGGTTGGCGGTGGATTTGTTATCGACGGCAATGCGCAGTCTGCTGACTGCCTTATCGAGGATAGTAGGAAGTTACCCTACGAGTTCGATTTTGGGGCAGAGATACTTACGTTATGTGCCAAGCATAATATGACTATTGCTGAGTTGATGCTGGCCAATGAAAGCGCTTGGCGACCGGCTGCTGCGACTCGGGCAGAGCTTTTGAAGCTTTGGTATTTCATGAAGGAGTGTATTGACAACGGCATAGCCAATAGTGGAATACTACCTGGCGGACTACAGGTGCCAAGAAGAGCCAAACATTTACATCTTCAGCTTGTTGCTAGATCTGAGTCGGTTGACCCGCTGGCAGTATTAGATTGGGTTACTCTCTACGCACTGGCAGTTAACGAAGAAAATGCGGCTGGCGGTAGAGTAGTCACGGCACCAACGAATGGTGCGGCAGGTATTATTCCGGCGGTACTTAATTATTATCTTGAGTTTGTCCCCGGGGCCAATACAGATGGCGTGGTGGACTTTTTGTTAACAGCGGCAGCTATCGGTATTCTCTATAAAAAGAATGCGTCTATTAGTGGTGCAGAAGTAGGTTGTCAGGGCGAGATAGGGTCTGCCTGTTCTATGGCTGCCGGAGCCCTTACGGCTGTGCTGGGTGGCACTCCAGAGCAGGTTGAAAACGCGGCTGAAATTGGTATGGAGCACAATCTTGGGTTGACCTGTGACCCGATTGGAGGCTTAGTCCAGGTGCCTTGCATTGAACGTAACGCTATGGGTTCCATCAAAGCCATTCATGCTTCACGAATAGCTTTACATGGCGATGGCAGTCACTTTGTGTCATTGGATAAGGTCATTAAAACGATGCGTAAAACCGGTGAAGATATGCACAAGCACTACAAGGAGACCTCAAGAGGAGGTTTAGCCACTCAGGTTTTGGAGGTGCCTGTAAATATCATCGAATGCTAATCGACCAAGCCGTACTTTTCCCTCAGGACAGCTAAGATTTCAGCCTTAGGATTGTCGGAAATTTCAAGGGTTTGCCCAGTAATTTTTTCTGCCAAACTGACGTAGGTATTCGAAACAGCCATCATTACTGATTCGGGTAAAGGGTTATCTCTTGCCAAGGCAGTTCGCTCATCCATACGGTTTTTATCTAGTAATATTTCGGGTTCGGGGAAGTGTCCGAGCAATAATTGCCGAAAGCTTTCCTTAGAGTTTTCAACTACTTTTCCGTCGCGGTAGCTGGGTCCATCCCATATCCTTGAAGAGTCGGGAGTGCCCACCTCGTCCATATAAATCAGCTTGTCATTGCCAGCCCGATCGGTCACATAACCGAACTCAAACTTGGTGTCGACAAAGACCTGATCCAGTTTAGCCAGTTCGTCACTGATCACGGCAAAACCTTCGCCTAGAAGTTTCTCGTAGATATCAATATCCCCGGGATTACTAAACTTAAAGGCAACATAATTGTTTTCAATATCCGCTCTTGATACGTTAACATCATCGACTTCAGGAACACCTGGAATGCCGGTTAAGATTCCTTTAGTTGAGGGGGTAATGAGCAGTTCTGGTAATTTTTCGTCGCGCCCCAAGCCTTCTACCATTTGGATGCCACAAAATGCTCGCTCTCCCTTCTCATAGGCGCGCCACATAGACCCAGTAATATACTGCCGACAAATAGCTTCAATCATTACTGGTTTGGCTTTTTGTACAATCCATACGAGTGGGTGGGGGACATCTAAAATATGGCTCTCAGCAAGACCTTGCTCGCGAAACAGCTTAAACCAATGATTTGAGATGGCATTCAAGGCCGCTCCCTTGCCGGGAACTCCGCGCATGCCGCCTTCTGCTTGCCATATGCATTCAAACGCCGATATGCGATCACTAATCACCATGATTGCTAGAGGTGCATTTGAGGCTACATCATAGTTGTTTTCTTGGATTAGTCGCCGACTATCGCTGTCGGTGAGCCAATACACCGATCGCACTTTGCCGCTATGGACAGGTTTATCCGTGCGAATTGGAAGGTCATCGTTTACTGCTAATACTTTGTCCGCAAGACTCATAAGTTGTTACCTAGCTTGTTGCAATGTAAGTTGGTGTGGGAAAATTGACAAGCCGATGATTCTAACAATTCGTAAACCGCGGAGCAAAGGAAAGATTAGTCTAATATCGGTTATTATGGTCCGTCGAGTTTATAATCTACAACAGAAAAGGACATGTTTATGCAGACCATTTTGGTAACCGGAGGCAGTGGTTTTATCGGCCGACACTTTTGCCATGCAGCAGCGCTGCTTGGTTGGGAGCTTATCGTACTCAGTCGTAATCCTGCGGCTGCAAAGATGGTTCTGCCTGAGTCTGCGCAAATAGTCTCTAACCTAGATCAGATTGCGTCTGATCTAGCCATAGACTCAATCGTTAACCTTGCCGGTGAGCCGCTTGCTGAACATCGTTGGACAGATCAACGAAAAAAACAGTTCTATGCCAGCCGCTCAGGGTTGACAGATAGCCTCTATGATTTCTTTTGCGGGCGTCAGTCCCCACCCGTCACATTAATTAGCGGTTCTGCTATTGGCTACTACGGGTCCGGTTCAGATCCGCGGCACGAGGGGAGTGCCGCTGCCGATGGGTTCTCTCATCAGTTGTGCGATAGCTGGGAAAAAAGTGCCACGCAGTTCGAATCTCTTGGTACACGGGTCTGCATGGTACGAACTGGCATTGTTCTTGGTGATCAAGGAGCCTTGGCGAAAATGCTATTGCCCTTTAATCTTGGTCTTGGAGGGCGAATTGGGGATGGTCGGCAAATTATGTCTTGGGTTCATATTACTGATATGGTTAATATTTTATTACACTGTATAACCGACACGGAGCTGTCCGGACCGATTAACGCAACGGCCCCGAATCCGGTGGATAATAAAACCTTTGTCCAAGCTCTGGGTAAGATATTACATCGGCCAACACTCATACCGATGCCCGGTTTAATAGTCAAATTACTGTTTGGCGAGATGGGTGTTGAATTACTTCTCCAGGGGCAGTGCGTGATACCTGAAAAGCTCCAACAAAGCGGCTTTGAATTTGAATTCCCAACACTTCCTCAAGCGTTTGCAGATTTACTAGGCTAGATGCGGTAGAGCCACAAAAAGTCTAGATCAATTAAGCGTAATAAGTATACTAGACGGCTTTGTCGTCACGATCGACAACGACTATAAAAATATGCCAAAAGGAGTCTGGCCATGAATAAACGTTTTAGCGGCAAAACAATCATTATCACAGGTGCGTCTGCCGGTGTTGGTGCCGCCTGTGCGCGTGCTTTTGCTACACAGAAAGCTAATCTGGTGTTGGTGGCCAGAGGTCAGCAAGGACTGGACATCATTGAGAAAGAGCTCTCAGCTCAGACTAAGGTAGTTACAGTCGCAATGGATGTCTCAAACGTCGAGCAATGTTTGGCGCTGTTGGTCAAGGCTGAGGAGGAGTTTGGTACTGTTGATGTTCTGGTCAATAATGCTGGTATGCATAGTCGGGGCGACCTGGAAACTGTGGATCCTGCAGACGTGGGTGCTATGGTCGATATTAATATTCGCGCCCCCCTTGTATTATCCTGTGCAGCTATTCCCTATTTGCGTCGCGCCGGTGGTGGCGGGATTGTCATGGTCGGGTCACTGGCAGGCATGGCTCCTCTGCAGGGCGCGGCAACCTATTCTGGCACTAAAGCAGGATTGCGGGCATTTGCATATGCCTTGGCGGATGAGATGCGCGGCACCGGAATTCATGTTGGGGTAGTTTCTCCGGGTCCAATTGATACGGGTTTTATTATGGATGAGATCGACAAGGTTGAAGACATTGTCTTTTCTCAGCCGATGAGCAGTCCCGGCGACGTAGCAGACGCTGTGCTGAGCTTAGCAGTCGGAGATAAATTAGAGATTCCCATGCCAGCTGCCAGTGGTAAATTGACTAATCTAGGGTATCTGTTCCCCAAACTTCGACGTTACCTTCGTCCTAAGCTTTACGCTAAGGGTAGAAAGAATAAAGATAAGTACCGCAATCGGCAGGTTAACGAATAATTCTGGAGGACTATAATGAAGCTAAATTATATTGACCAAGGCACGGGACTGCCTATCATTTTATTACATGGTATGTTCGGCTCTTTATCTAATTTAGGTAATATCGCTCGCGAGCTGGCCACCGGTTATCGAGTGATTAGTGCAGACCTGCGCAATCATGGAGATTCCCCCCATAAACAGGAAATGGATATTCCGTGTATGGCCGACGATATCATCGAACTTTTAGACGATCTTGGCCTGCCCTCAGCGAGTCTAATCGGTCACTCCTTGGGCGGTAAGATTGGTATGCAGGTGGCGCTCAATTATCCATCGAGAATAACCAAGTTAGTGGTGGCGGATATTGCGCCAGTCGCCTACATTCCCCGCCAAGATGCGGCATTTAAAGGGTTGCAGACGCTGTCTGGTCTTGAGATCAGTAGTCGTGGACAAGCTGATACTGCAATGGCAGCGCATGTTTCGGAGTCTCAGACACGCTCTTTTCTGCTAAAAAACCTCATGCGTAAAGACGATGGCAGCTATTGTTTGAAGATCAATATGTCTTCCATTGTAGAAAACTATGAGAGTACCTTGGTGGCTGCTCCAGAGGGCAATCCTTACTTAGGTCCGACGTTGTTTCTAAAAGGTGAAACGTCGGCCTATATTCAGACTAAGCATCAATCTAGAATGATCGAACTATTTCCGAATATGAAACTCGATATCATAAAAGACGTTGGACATTGGTTGCATGCTGAAAACCCAGTCGAATTTAATCAGCGAGTGACAGATTTTCTCATCTAACCCCTGAACAATTTGTCTAAATGGGTTAGAATCTCGCCCATCCAAATCATCGCATCAGGAATTTCCTAAAATGTTCGAATCCCTAAAGCCCGTTGCCATTGACCCTATTCTTGGTTTAATGATCGCCTTTAAAGCTGATCCACGTTCAGAGAAAATTGATCTTGGTGTGGGTGTCTATCAGGATGATCGTGGTCGCACCCCCGTGATGGAGGCCGTAAAGACCGCCGAGGCACGGCTTATGGATCTAGAAACAACCAAATCATACCAAGGTATGGCTGGGGATCCTGACTACAACCACCGGATGTTAAGACTACTGTTTGGTGAGCAGCACAGTATCCTGAGTTCCGGCCGAGTAAAGAGTATTCAGGCGCCTGGAGGGTCAGGCGCGCTAAGAGTCGGTGCAGAAGTTATTTGTCGCGCTAGACCTGAATCAAAACTGTGGGTGGGCGTCCCTACATGGCCTAATCATATACCATTGTTAGGTGGTGCTGGTTTCGAGATAAAAGAATATCCCTACTATGACATGGTCGACCATAAAATTGACGTCCAATCTATGATGGACGCCTTGCGTACTGTCCCTGCTGGAGATATGGTTTTGCTTCATGGGTGCTGCCACAACCCGACGGGTGCAGATCTGTCTCATGAACAGTGGGATCAAATTGCCGACTTGGCATTGGAACGCGGTTTTATTCCATTTATCGACACGGCCTATCAAGGTCTTGGTGATGGATTAGATGAAGATGGCTACGGCATGCGTATGATGGCTGAGCGACTTCCTGAGTTGGTCATTGCCTCCTCTTGCTCGAAGAATTTTGGGCTTTATCGTGAGCGTACCGGCTCTATTACCTTTATCGCTGAAACGCCAGAGCAAGCCGATATTGTCCTGAGTCAGGCGATGTCTACCGCTAGGTCTATTTATTCTATGCCACCAGCCCATGGTGCGTTGTTAGTGTCTATGGTGTTGGGCGATGATCAGTTGCGGGCCCATTGGCAAACTGAGCTTGAGACAACGCGGTTGCGCATTAAATCTATGAGAACACTGTTGTGCAACAGTATTCAAGATAACGAAGCGGGTCTGGACTTTAGTCACATTAAAGAGCAAAAGGGTATGTTTTCATTTCTGGGTATCACTTTGTTGCAACTTGAGCGGTTACGTGATGAGTTTGGTATTTATATAGTGTCATCCACCCGTATTAACCTTGCTGGTGTTAACTCTAACAATATCGATTATCTCAGCCAGTCAATGCTCAGTGTATTAAAGCCGTAGTTGGGAGGTACCTGGCGGTCAGCCCTAGCTTATATACGGCCGTGTGGCTGTAATCACTTGCCGAAGGCACTCTTCGATGTCATGGCCGCTGCAATCAATGCGTATATCCGCGTAACGGAGATAGAGCTCTCGGCGCTCAGCAAACAGTTCAGTGAGCGACTGGCCGGGCTTTCGCACGATTCCGCGGGTGTTGAAATCTTTGATACGGCGCGTTAACTCGTTAATGTCGACATCCAAAAATACAGTTACTGCATTAGCCGTTAAATGCGCCATTCCAGCGGAGGAATACACTGCGCTACCGCCAGTGGAAACGACTTTTTTTTGCGCGTGTTCTTTTAGTAACACCGCTTCTTCAACTGCACGTACGGCCTGATAATCACTCTGATCAAGAAGCTCTTGTATGGGCTTTCCGCACTCGCGTTCGATACTTTTATCGGTATCCACAAAATTCAGGCCAAGATTATCCGCGATTAGCACCCCTATAGTACTTTTCCCTGCACCAGGCATGCCGATGAGGACGATACTGGATATTGATTTATTTAAGGTGACCACTAATACTTGAACTCTAATAAGATTATCTGGATATTATGCCTGAAATAGAGAGAAATGATCTTACAGTCTGTATAATTACAGCAAATCATTCGGATGAGACGTTAGATGGCACATTTTCAACGTATTGGATTGCTTGGCAACCTTGATTTACCTGCAGTTAAGGAGTCTCTGTATAAAATAGAGAGCTTCTTAGTTAGCCAAGGTCGAGACGTCGTGTATGAAGAGCAGACGGCTAACTTAGTCGATAGAGCGGTCGATAAGACACTACCTATTGCTCAATTTTCTGGTGAAATAGACCTCGGTATTGTAGTTGGAGGTGACGGCAGTATGCTCAGTGCTAGCCGCAAAATGGCTTCATTAGGCATTCCTCTTTTGGGCATTAACCGCGGCAAGTTAGGCTTTTTAACTGATATCTCGCCTGATGAAATTGAGGCTAGAGTTCTTACCGTATTATCAGGTGAATACAAACAAACACGCCGATTTATGCTGGAGACATCTGTCACCCGTAATGGAAAGATCATCGGCACTGGTACTGCGCTTAACGACATCGTGCTGCACCCCGGTATGTCGGTTCGGATGATGACTTTTGAATTATATGTGGATGGTGAGTTCGTCTATAGTCAACGATCCGATGGTCTGATCGTTGCCACACCAACAGGTTCGACTGCGTACGCTTTGTCAGCAGGTGGGCCACTGTTATTCCCAGAGCTGGATGCTATGGTTGTAGTGCCCTTGAATCCTCACACACTGAGTAGTCGACCTATAGCATTACATGGTAGTGCTCAGATTGAGCTGAAAGTGAGTACGCGCAACGAATTGCGCCCACTAATCACCTGTGACGGGCACAATGATATTGTGACCGAACCTGGAGATGTTATTACGATTCAAAAGCATGCCCATGATATTTTGTTGATACACCCTAAAGATAATAATTTTTACGGGGTTTGTCGCTCAAAGTTGGGTTGGGGTAGCCGCCTCGGCGTAGTCACAGAAAACGATTAACGTTTCGTTTGTAACGGATATTCTTAATTTATGTCTCAAGACCCGAATTGGTATAGAGTTGCCAGGCAGTATCCAGCTGTCACTTTGCTAGTAATCCTTAGTGCTCTAGGCGGAATGCTGGTCAGCGTAGACTACTCTGCGGCGATACAGAACCTGAGTTTCAGTGGCATTACAGACAATCAATATTGGCGTCTTATTACGCCTATATTTTTACATTTTGGCATGTTGCATTTTGTTTTTAATAGTCTTTGGTTGTCTATGCTGGGGTCGCGTATAGAGCAGTCTATGGGGTCGTTGCATCTTATCGTTGTGGTACTAGTCAGCGGACTAGTCTCAAATATTGCACAATATAGTTGGTCTGGAGCTGTAAACTTTGGCGGCATGTCCGGGGTGGTATATGCGTTACTGGGCTATATTTGGATAAAAAACACATTGGTCCCTCAACGGATATTGTCTCTACCCAAAGGCATAGTCGGGTTTATGGTTGGATGGTTGTTTTTGTGTATGACTCCGGTGGTGACGTTTTTTATTGGCGTTGGCATCGCTAATGCGGCCCATTTAGGTGGACTATTAGTAGGCCTTCTATTAGGTTTAGGATTTGGTCTGGTGCAACGGTTAAAGGGTGAGCATGGATCTTAAGCAGTTATTGAATAGTATCACCCCTGAGGTGTATGACAGCCTTAAACGGGCGGTAGAAGTTGGTAGGTGGCCTGATCGCCGATCGCTAACGGATGAACAACTATCCCTTTGTATGCAGGCCATTATTGCGTACGAAGTGTCTATGCCAAAGCATCAGCGTACGGGTTATGTGCCGCCTAAAAATACGGCTTGCGAGCCGCTCGATCAGGAGCAAACTATAGTGTGGAAAGAATAATGGAGTTAAAAGCCTCAGGACACCTGGCTAAAATGGATGTTAAATTAGATGATACCGTGAGCTATCAGCTTCCCCTTGACGATGAGCGAGTTGCCTTAAACGGGCTGATAGGTGAGCATATTAGCATCGAGCACCTAGGTGATATCCACTGTGTACACTGTGGTCGACGTTCAAAGAAGAGTTTTAGTCAGGGCTACTGTTATCCATGTTTTATCAAATTACCTCAATGCGACACCTGTATTATGAGCCCGGAAAAATGTCACTTTCATCAGGGGACATGTCGAGATCCAGAATGGGGTGAAAAATATTGTTTTACTGACCACTTCGTATATCTGGCAAATAGTTCAGGCGTCAAGGTGGGTATTACCCGTGGCGATCAGTTGCCCACCCGCTGGATTGACCAAGGGGCGACACAGGGTCTGCCGATCTTTAGAGTCCAAACGCGATACCAGGCGGGACTGATCGAAGACTGTCTGCGAGAGCATGTGGCGGACAAAACCCATTGGCAGAAGATGCTAAAAGGTAATGCTGAACCGGTGGATTTGCCTGCTATACGCGATGAGTTAATGGCGAAATCCGAATCTGGGTTAGAGTTTTTAGAGCAAGAGTTTGGTTTGCAGGCATTGCAGCGTCTTTACAATGAGACCACTACAGAGATTAATTTCCCTGTCCATGAGTTTCCCGAAAAAGTGAAGAGTTTTAATCTAGACAAGCAACCCCTTGTTGAGGGTGTGTTGAAAGGTATTAAAGGGCAGTATCTTATTCTCGATACCGGCGTCATCAATATTCGTAAATATACTGCCTATAACGTGCAGTTTTCAGTTAATTAACTCAAGGACATTACTAGTGAAAGATGCTTTACCGCAAACTATTTATTTAAAGGATTATAAAGTTTCTCCCTTTTTGATTGAGACTACAGACTTGGTTTTTGATTTGGGTGACCAGCAGACTTGTGTGACGACCCGCTTGGCTGTTAGGCGTAATCCCGCCAGTAAAGAACAGTCAAACTCACTGGAACTCAACAGTAAAGGCGACGTGCAGTTGCAGTGGATAGAGATAGATGGACAGCGGTTAAATGACAGCGATTACACGTTGAGCGATAATATGCTGATATTGCGGAATTTGCCCGCTAGCTGCGTTATTACTACCGAAGTACTTATCCAGCCGCAGCTTAATACATCCATGATGGGCCTATATCGGTCACGCACTATGTTCTGCACTCAGTGTGAAGCGGAGGGGTTCCGACGGATAACTTACTTCCCCGACCGCCCGGATATTATGTCCATCTTTACGGTCAAAATTGTGGCCGATAAAACCAACTACCCAATATTACTATCCAACGGCAATGCTATTGAGCGTGCTGATCTGGAGGGTGGTCGGCACTCCATAACATGGCACGACCCATTTAAAAAACCATCTCATCTCTTCGCCCTAGTCGCAGGCACTTTGTCCGTCGTTGAAGATAGCTTTACCACTGTATCAGGCCGTGAAATACCCTTACAGATTTTTGTTGAAGAAAAAGATTTGGATAAATGCGCTCATGCTATGTTGTCATTAAAGAAATCAATGCGATGGGATGAGGACGTTTATGGTCGTGAGTACGATTTAGATATCTTTATGATCGTGGCGGTCGACGATTTCAATATGGGTGCGATGGAAAATAAAGGTCTCAATATCTTTAATACTTCAGCGGTATTAGCTAACCCTAAAACTACGACCGATGCTTCATTTTTGCGTGTTGAAGGTGTGGTGGCCCATGAGTATTTCCACAACTGGTCAGGGAATCGCGTAAATGTTCGTGATTGGTTTCAGTTAAGCCTCAAAGAGGGTTTTACTGTATTCCGTGACTCCCAATTTTCATCTGATATGAACTCACCCACGGTAAAACGTATTGAGGATGTTAGCTTTTTACGTACCCACCAGTTTGCCGAAGATGGCGGCCCAATGTCTCATCAAGTGCAGCCAGATGCCTATATGGAGATCAATAACTTTTACACCTTGACCGTGTATGAGAAAGGCTCTGAAATCGTACGTATGTATCACACCCTTTTGGGAGCTAAAACTTTCCGCAAGGGCAGTGATCTGTATTTTGATCGCCATGATGGCGAAGCCGTCACTATCGAACAATTTGTAGCGGCGATGGAAGATGCCAGCGGTCGCGACCTTACGCAGTTCCGCCGCTGGTATAAACAGTCGGGCACACCTGTACTTAAAGTGCGCTCTGAATATGATGCTACAGCGAAGACCTATAAACTTAACTTTGACCAGAGCTGCCCTCCGACACCGGGGCAAACTGAAAAACTTCCTTTTGTTATTCCCGTCAAGCTTGGTCTTGTCAGTGACGATGGGGTGGACATACAGCTTAATAGTGCAGGTGAGACTGAGATCATCATTGAAATCACTGAGCCTCACCATCAGTTGGTGTTTGAAAATGTTGATGCTGAACCAGTACCGTCTTTATTGCGTGGTTTGTCGGCACCGGTAAAGTTGGACTATCCCTACAGTACTGAGCAATTGGCTCATCTGATGGCCAATGATAGCGATGGATTTAATCGCTGGGACGCCAGTCAAACACTGAGCCTGACAGTATTAAATCAACTCATGCACGACAGCCTGCACGATCGACCCATGGTTCTCGATGGAGAGTTAGTTGAAGCTTACAAAGCACTGCTGTCGGATGAATCTCTAGATTCTGCGATGGTGGCGCTGATGTTGCAGCTGCCGACTGAGGCATTGCTCCATGAAGAGGCGGATACTATCCATATCGCTGCTATTCATGACGCCAGATCATTTCTTCGCACCGCTTTAGCCGGTTGCTTGGCTGTTGAGTTGGAAACTATATATGAACGCCATAATACCCAACAAGCTTACGCCCCAAATGTGGAGCAGATGGGAAACCGTAGTCTCAAAAATGCTGCATTGGGCTATCTGATGCTTGTGGATAGCGGAGTAGAGTTGGCTTGGGCACAATTCCAAAATGCTGACAACATGACGGATCAGTCCGCGGCGCTTAGCGCGCTAGTAAATTGCCCAGCTGCTGCCGAGTATGCAGCTAAAGCGTTGGCGCTGTTCCTAGAAGAATTTAAAGATGAAGCCTTGGCCATGAATGTTTGGTTACAAATTCAGGCTGCGAATAGTCAGCCTAATGCCTTGAACCGCGTTAAGGCTCTGTTAGAGCATTCAGCATTTAGCATGACTAATCCGAATAAAATCCGGAGCTTGATCGGCGGATTTGCCAATGCCAATCATGTTAATTTTCATGCGAGTGATGGTTCGGGGTATGTCTTTTTAACGGAACAGATTTTGGCACTAAACACAGTTAATCCGCAGATTGCGGCAAGGTTAGTTACGCCACTAACTCGATGGAAGAAGTTCTCCGAGCCCAACCGTAAACTGATGCGAGATGCATTGCAAAACATCGCTAATGAGCCTAATTTGGTCAAGGACGTTTATGAAATCGCGACAAAGTCACTTTAAGAGCTATTTAGCGTCTATTAAATTAATGCGATAGTGATTAGATAATAACGATTTTATAGGCTAGCCTTAGAGTATCAGTCTAGTGGCAGTAATCTCTGTAGCTAGTACTGCTGCTCATTTTATTGGGCGCATTGATCCAGGTTGATGTGTTCTGCCGGTGAGCTACATCTGACCCTAAACTTTTAGGAGGCTTTCACAAGCCTCCTTTTTTTGTCTTCTGATTTTGTCAAACACTCAGTAATCTCAGTATAAATAGACATCGATTCTAATCGCTAACGTGATATAGATTAAATAACTTATTATAATGCTAAGTCAGGCTTAAGCCTGTTGCTAGTCTCTAAGTAGCCTGTAGTATGCTCGGTAGACGTATAGAATGATAAATGTTAGCTAATAAAATAATGAAAAGAGGAATCGCGATGGGCCCTTTGTCAGGCAAGACTATTATTGAGTTCGCTGGGTTGGGTCCAGCGCCCTATGCTGGAATGATGTTCGCTGATATGGGTGCTGAGGTCATTCGTGTGGAGCGGCCAGGAGGACAGTGGCTGACAGCTGGAGGTGACCCCAAGTATGACGTGCATAACCGGGGTAAATCCTCTATCTGTATTAACATGAAATCTTCAGAGGGCATTGCCTGTGTTAAAAAACTCATTAGCAGCTCAGATGCGCTTATTGAGGGTTATCGTCCTGGAGTTATGGAAAAGCTTGGCTTAGGGCCGGATGAATGTTTAGACCTTAATCCAAAATTGATTTATGGCCGCATGACCGGCTGGGGTCAAACGGGACCTCTAGCGCAGACTGCAGGGCATGACATTAATTATATTGCCCTGTCTGGAGCATTACATGCTATTGGTCAGAAGGGCCAGAAGCCGAGTATTCCACTCAATCTAGTGGGTGATTTTGGCGGCGGCGGTATGATGCTGGCATTCGGCCTCGTATGCGCGCTACTAGAGACTCAAAATTCAGGGCAGGGGCAAGTTATTGATTGTTCCATAGTGGATGGTACTGTTAGTTTGATGGGCATGTTTTACTCGCAATTACAGGCCGGAAAATCATCAGATAAGCGCGGTGAAAACATGTTAGATTCTGGCGCTTTTTTCTATGATGTTTATGAAACTAGCGATGGCAGGTATATCTCCATTGGGTCACTTGAACCACAGTTTTTCAGTTTATTGGTTGATCTGTTAGGCCTTGATGAAGACGAAAGTAAAGAATGGATTCAAAATCAATGGGTGCCACAAACCTGGCCACAAATGGCTGAAAAATTAGAGTTACTGGTGAAAACAAAGACCCGTGATGAGTGGTGTGATCTGTTCGAAGGTACCGACGTCTGTTTTGCACCTGTTTTGTCCATGGCTGAGGCCCGACACCACCCACATAACATTGCTCGAGAGACATTTGTTGATGACGGCGATGTATGGCAGCCAGCCCCTGTCCCTCGTTTTTCCCGTACCCTTGTAAAGGCGGGTGCTACGGCAGTAGCTTTGGGAGCAAACAGTCAAGCCATATTATTAGGTCTTGGCTATGAGCAAGAAAATGTGGATGCTCTGTTGGCATCGGGAGTGATCGCGTAAGTGAGGTTTACATTTGTTGTATTAAATATTATCAATGATTAGTGGCTGCCTTAGCACCACTGGGTATGCGTATATTGTCGACTAACTCTTGTACCGATTGTGGTGGTTTGGCCGTTAGGCGACTAACAGTTATGGCAATGACAAAGTTCAATATCATGCCAATAGTGCCAATACCCTCGGGTGAAATACCCCATAACCAATGTTCTGCGCTGTTAAGTTCCGGCGCGACAAACTTAAAGTAGGCAATATAGCTAAAGGTAAACACCAAACCGACCAACATCCCTGAAATGGCGCCTTCTTTGTTGGCACGCTTGGAGAAAATACCCAACAGTAACGCCGGAAACAGTGATGCGGCGGCAAGGCCAAAGGCAAAGGCTACCACTTGGGCCACAAAGGCTGGAGGGTAAATGCCAAACAGGCCAGCAATACAGACAGCCGCAGCCGCAGCTATGCGAGCATAGAGTAACTCTTGCTTTTCGGTTATTTTGGGTAGTAAGGTTTTCTTTAGCAGATCGTGAGAGATTGAGCTGGAGATGACCAACAATAAACCTGCTGCTGTAGAGAGCGCTGCGGCTACCCCGCCAGCGGCGACGAGTGCGATGACCCAGCCGGGGAGACCCGCAATTTCGGGATTGGCAAGTACCATAATATCTCGGTCAATATACACTTCGTTGATCGACTCTGTGGGCTGGTTGTTTAATAATCGCTCACCATGGGCGCCTGTATTTCCTTCAAACGATGGCTTGGTTGGCGAGAGGGCAGCGCCTGAGCCGTATTGCATGATGCCGTCATTATTTTTGTCTTGCCAGGCGATCAGCCCAGTTTCCTCCCAGTTTCCAAACCATTCAGGGGCTTCGGCATACGGAGTATTATGTACTGTGTCGACCAAATTTAACCGCGCAAAAGACGCTACGGCAGGAGCTGTGGTATACAAAATTGCGATGAAGACCAAAGCATAGCCAGCAGAAAGGCGCGCATCAGATACCTTAGGTACCGTAAAAAATCGGACCAGCACATGGGGCAAACCAGCAGTTCCAAACATGAGCGCTGCGGTGATCGCAAAAACATCAATGGTCGATTTACTGCCCTCGGTATAAGCACTAAAGCCGAGGTCTAAGAGCACGCTGTCAAGCTTTTGTAATACAGACAGCCCAGATCCATCATTGACCTCAGAGCCAAAACCTAATTGCGGAATAGGGTTGTCTGTCATCATGATAGAGATAAATATAGCCGGCACCATGTAGGCAAAAATCAGCACGCAGTATTGCGCAACCTGGGTGTAGGTGATGCCTTTCATTCCGCCGAGTACGGCGTACATGAATACCACTGCCATACCGATGATGACACCGGTACTGACGTCGACTTCTAAAAAGCGAGAAAAAACAATACCGACGCCGCGCATTTGGCCTGCAACATAGGTAAATGAAACAAAAATAAGGCAGACGACGGCAACGATTCGTGCGGCTCTAGAATAATAACGCTCACCAATAAAGTCGGGGACTGTAAATCGGCCAAACTTGCGTAGATAGGGTGCTAACAAAAAAGCCAGTAGGACATAACCACCGGTCCAACCAAGGAGGTAGACAGAGCCATCTCTGCCTACAAAAGAAATAATTCCTGCCATAGAGATAAATGATGCAGCGCTCATCCAGTCCGCTGCGGTAGCCATACCATTGACCACGGGGTGAACGCCGCCGCCGGCAACGTAAAAATCTTTGGTAGAGCTGGCGCGTGACCAGATGGCGATACCAATATAGAGGGCGAAGGATAACCCAACAAAAAGATAAGTCAGCATTTGTGTGCTCATGCTTCGTCCTCATCATCAGAAACACCAAATTGACGGTCAATAATCTTCATTCTCCAGGCGTAAATAAAGATGAGGGCCACAAAGACATAGATCGCACCCTGCTGCGCAAACCAGAAACCAAGCTTAAAACCGAAGAGCGAAAATTGGTCTAACCAATCGACCAGAATAATACCGCAACCAAAAGAGACGACAAACCAGACCACAAGTAACTTAGAGAGAAGGCTGATATTTGCCCTCCAATACGCCTTATTATTATCGCTAGGGGTGGTCTTCATTTTTCAGTCCTATTAAGGGGTGGTTTGACATGCCTTCAATCCGGGTAAAGTGATTGTAGCGCTTTACCTGGTTTACTTTTTGACGCTGATTCACGACTAAAGTTCGATTCTTTCTTGAGGCTTGCAAGCAATAACGCCACATCTAATGTTGTAGCTGGAACCCCATTGTGTTGATAGAGCTGTTCGTCCAGCTGAGCGAAGAGTTGGCTAATACTGGGGTTGCCCAAGAGATCTCCGAGACTTTTTAGTGTACTTGGTGGATTCTCCGCAAATAGTGTTTTACCCCAGCGTAAAACAGCCTCTCTCATGGCCATCAGATTGTCATCTTTAGCCTCAGACTCAATGGCTCTGAGTTGCTGCTTAAGATTGAGTCGGGCAGAATCAGAGGATAAGGCAGCCTGTTGTGAGCGCGCAGCTAAGGCCTTGCGTTTGCGGCCTATTAGTAGTGTAACAATCAAGGTCATTAGTAATGCGTTGAGGGCCAAAGATAGGTTCGTCATGAAAGATACTTTAGGTTTTGAAGCATCGGAGGCTAACGTTGTCATTGCATCGTTGGCACCCTCCATGACGTTGTTATTATTTGCGGCTATATCGTTATTTTCACTTGGGCTAACCTGCAAAGTTATTGAGGGTAGGGACGCCACTCGCCGCTTATTACTATTGGTATCCCACCAAATCAGCTCGACTGCAGGTAAAGTGATTTCTCCAGAGTTATTGGGCACCAACGCCAGCGATTCGATACGTGTTGCGGTCAATCCATTGGTGGTGACTATTTCATCTAATTGAGGCTGATCTGGGTAACCGCGATAATTATTCCCTTGGGGCTCTTGCAGAGGGGTAATTTGAGCGGCACTAAGCCCCTCGGCGCGTATTGTAATGGTGCGTGTGACGGGCTCACCCACGGTAACTGAGTCAATGTCGCCACTCCATCGTTGCTCCATAGTCACCGAGGTGCTTGGCATCCATCCATCGATACTTGCTTGAGGGGGGCGAGCGGCTACCTCTAAAGATTTTGGCTCAGTGTCCCGAATAATCTGGTTACCTCGATTATTGAAAACCCCAAATTGACTGCGATTATTTACCTCATAAGCACCGAAACGTAAACTGGGAATGATTAATGGGCCTTCTGATTGAGGAAAAATGGCATATTTGACCTCTAGTACGAGATAGTTTCTACCATTAATAACTTTTTGATACTGAGTGTCTCCCAGCCTATGTAACACGGCCTTATCGATAGCTAGCTCGGACAGAGCAAAGTCCCTTAGTTGGACTGAGGTATACAGTCGATGCGTTAAAATGATCTGCTGGCCAACGTAGGGGGTGTTTGCGTCAACGGTGGTTTCGGTGTAAATCGGTTGAGTCCCTGGGTTGCCGCTAGAGTTACTAGGAGCGGCGCGAACCCTCAATTCTATAGCATTACTAACCTCTTTCTTGAACGTTAGTGAGGGTATCAGTAGTATTCCTGCTCTCTTGGGACGTAGTTCTAAGGTCCAAGCTGTGTATGACTCAGTCTTTCCATTAACATTGGAGTAATTCTGTTGGCGACTATTAGACAGCACCTCAAAGTCTTTAGTCAGGGGCCCAAAATCAGGTTCGCCAGTAAACACTTGGCCGTCATAGCGCAGTTCAGCGCGGAGGGTTTCATTACTGTCCAATACGGTTCGATCAACCTTCGCAGTGAGTGCAGCATAACTATCTGAAGCGACCATAGTGGCCAGACAGAGGGTTAATATGATTAATAATCGTCTTAAATTAAGCTTCATTTACCAGCGCTCTTGGTCAGGTGGTGATCGTTGCTGTTTCCTCTGTTGCGATTCATAGCGAAACTTTGCTCGCAGTAAACCGCCGGGATCGTCAGGTATACGACGCAGCATGGCGTCAATTTCTCGCTGTTCTTGTTTTTCCTCTTCGCTCATTTCAAGCTCAGACGTTTGGCGCTCGGCCTGCTGTTCTGATTCATTTTGTTTCTTTTCGCTTTCTTGTTGTTCTTTCTTTTCAGATTCTTCCTCAGATTCCTCCTCAGGGATTGCTGACTCGTCTTGTTGTTCAGACTCTTGTTCTGGGGGTTCCTGATCACTTGGATCGCCATTCTTATCAGACTGCTCAGAGTCCTGCTCTTGCTGCTGTTCCGACGACTCCTGATCTTGTTGCTCCTGACTCTGCTCTTCTTGCTCTTGCTCTTGTTTTAGTTTTTCTAGGAGATCACGATTAAAAATTGCATCTTCTAATGCAGGTTCTAACTCTAAGGCGCGCTCATAGGCCCCTATAGCGCTGTCAAAATCACCAGACTTCGCTAGCGCATTGCCACTATTATAGAGGCCATTCGCGGTCTCATCGGTGAAGAAGGCTTCAGCCGCCGTCTCATAATCAGCTGCTCTGTAGGCTGCACTACCGCGCCACTGAGGATGTGTAAACAAAGACTTTGCCCGCTCAGCATTATCTAGTTCAAGAGCCTCTGCGCCTTGTTGATCGCCTGTCGCCCAAAGGTCTTGCCATTCAAGAGCCTCTACTGAGTTAGATTGAAATAGCAAAGGAGCCAATAGCAAAACAACCACAGCGCCTTTTCTAAACGTTAGCAGTAAAATGGGTATTAAAAGCAATGCCAGTAAATATCCTTGATCGTCCCAGAGGTCAAATGATCGATCAGTTTGTTGTGTTGAATCGCCAAACAATGATTCCATTGCCCCCAGCAGATTATCAATATCACGGTCATCGTTGCTAATGGTTTGATAGTTACCTTTGTTGGCGCTGGCAAGACGTCGCAAATCACTAATGTTGAGTTTTGGAATAATCACATTGCCACTGCGCGTGTCTTTAACAAAACCGCCAGACCCTAACGGAATAGGTGCGCCGTTTTCTGTTCCTACTCCTAAAATCGATAGCCGGTATTCACCTTTATCCTTAACGATGGATGTAATTTCAGAAATGGCAGAAGGGTCAACACCATCTGAAATCAACAATATATCAGCCTGTTGATAGCCACCACTGGTTGCTAAATTAACGGCGACCTGAATAGCATCTTCTATGTTACTTCCATACTGCGGCAACAACCCAGGATGCAGTACGGGCACCAAACTGACGATGGTATTGCTATCCTCGGTAAGCGGTGAAACGGTGTGAGCGTCGCCACCATAGACCACAAGGCCACTGACACCTTCAGTACGTCGTTTTAAAATATCGATTAGTTTGTATCGTCCTCGTACCAATCGGCTGGGTGCAAGATCTGCAGCAAGCATCGATGGGGATAGATCAAAAACAATAATTAACGCGCTATCTTGCCTGTGTACAGGCTGAGGCAGTTGCTCCCATGTGGGTCCGGCAAGACTAGTAATACAAATAATCCAGGCAAGCGTTAAAGTGGTAATTAAGGATTTAGTGCTGAGGCCTTCACTTGGTGCTTTGCCCTGCATCAAAAAGGGCAGCAACTCGGGGTTAATAATGGTTGCCCAGTTACCTGCATGATGCTTATGCCAGCTATAAAAGCCAACAATGAGAGCCACGGGAGCTAGGCCCAAAAACCACCAGGGTCGCAAGAAATGGAAGACCTGCCATGCGTTAAGAGCACTATCTAGCGTTAGATCAAACAAGTGAACCCCTTCTGCTGCGAGCTGCAGCTATGGCAAGACTCAAGATAAAACTAACCCCCAGAGGCCAATGGAACAGTGATGCTATAGGTCGAATGGTTTCTGAGTCCTGCTCGATAGGCTCCAATTGATTAAGTTGTTCATAGATGCCTGTCAGTTCTTTAGGGTCTCGGGCTCTAAAATAAATACCCCCGGTGGCGGTAGCAATGTCTATAAGTGTTTTTTCGTCCAAGTCAGCGCTTGGGTTGATAACATTTCGACCAAATAGCCCGCGAGATTCTTGACGCTCTGCGCCTATGCCGATCGTATAGATTTTTACTAGAGCGCGACGTGCTAGATCGGCGGCCTCTATTGGGTTGAGTTCACCGGCATTACTAGAACCGTCGGTCATTAAAATGAGAACACGATGATCTTTGGGGCGATCTTGCAGTCGTTTAACCCCTAGCCCGATTGCATCGCCGATAGCGGTGCCGTTGCCAGCAAAACCAATTTGAGCTTCTAGTAACAGTGTTTGCATGGTCTCGCGGTCAAAGGTTAGCGGCGTTTGTAAGTAGGCTTTTTCACCAAATAGAATAAGGCCTAGCCGATCCCCAGCACGCTTAATAACAAAGTCTCCAACTACCGCTTTCACCGCAACCAATCGATTGACTTGCTTCCCACCAATGACCATATCATCCCTCTCCATACTGCCGGAAATATCTACGGCAATAAGAATGTCACGCCCATTGGCAGGCAGCACTACGGGTTCGCCAACATAAACTGGTTGAGCTACGGCCAGTAGAGTACACAGCCAGCAGACGGTGAGTAAAAAGAGCAGTACGCGATTGTACCAAGTGGTTGCTTTTAAGGTGCCCTGATCACCCGCAGCGGCGGCCAATAGGGGCGCGCGCAAGGCCTGTATTTTTGTCTCTGAGGGTTTCCGTAACCATCGATAAACAAAAGGTAATGGCGCCAGCGCAAGCGCCCAAGGCCAGACTAAACTCAACATTGCCTCTGCGCCTTAAGTTTGTCCTCAGGATAATGGCGCTTAACCCAATATTGACTGCTGTCAAAGAGGTTGTCTATGATCAAATCTCTATTATGATCGTCTGAGATCTTTCCGTAGAGTAGGATATCAATATTATCGGGTAGTAATTCAAACAGGGGTTTGTCACAGCTGCGTTGCAAAAATGCCACAAAGGCACTGAACTCTAGGCTACTGAAGAATTGGCTGGGGTAGGCGCTATTCACGGCCTGCTTCAGTATTTCAAAAACCATGACTATTTTTTGGTCATTGGTGAAGCTGAGTTCGTTATTAAGTAAAGTCAGTTTTTGAAGCGCCTGACGACGGTATAGGTTGGCACGCCAGCGTTGCACAGCTTTACTAATAAACCAGATAGCCAAGGCAAGACAAAGAACAATAAGCACCCACCATCCGGGAGCCAGTGGCCACCATAAGATAGGCTCGGGTAGGTGGATATCGCGAAGCTGTGCTAACGGATCGTTTTCCATGCGTTAGTTGCCGCGCGCTTGGGTGCGACGCTTACCATAAGCTTTGTGTAATACGCTCATGACATTATCAGATGTATTAAAAGGCAGTAGACCGGCAGAGAGCTTTTCGCTCATTTTGCGTAACCGTAATCCTCGCTCAGCATAAGCTAGCTGAAAACGTTCGCGTAATTGTTTATTGCTGGTGTCTAGCAGGGTCTGCCGCTGTCCATCACTGACCGCATAGAGAGAGGGCGGCGGTAACTGCTGTTCTATATTATCAAATACTTGGCAAAAGTTGAGATTGCCATGCCTGGCTAGCTCAAACACATGACGCTCGCAGTCGTCATTAAGGTCATGAAAGTCGCTAACGATAAAAATGGTACTACCTGGCAGTACAAAGCGGCGAGCCTCCTCAAGGATCTCAGCCAGACTGTAGAGGTCGGTTTGGGGGCCTTCGGTTTGCTGAATATCCAATAGTTTTGCGCTGTATTCTTGAAGCCCATGTATAAACTGCAGTACAGCATGATGGCTACGTCTAGCTTTGACATCCATCTGTTCTTGTTGGCCAAAGATCAAACCACCGGCACGATCATTCGCCGCTAGGCCAGCCCATGCGAGCGCGGCTGATATTTCGCAGGCCACAACTGATTTAAGTCGTTGACTGCCAAAAAACATAGAGCTCCGCAAGTCGCTGATAACCAGAATGGGCCGCTCTCGCTCTTCGCTGAATATCTTCGTGTGTGGCACCTCTGTGCGTGCCGTAACCCGCCAGTCGATACTGCGAACATCATCCCCTGGCTGGTAAATACGCACTTGATCAAAGTCCATACCGCGCCCTCGAAATCGAGATTTATGACCACCAGCCAGCATTTGACGCGCTTGTATTTTGGGGAATCCAGTAAGTTCTCTCGCGCCATAACGCAACCTAATCATCTCAGATAAGCTGGCGGTGGCGGGATGCTGTTGGTCGTTATCGATCACACTCATAGGGTAGGGTCTTATGCCGAGGGCACGGTCTCTATTAACTTGTCGATAACCTGGTTGGCGTTAATGCCACCGGCTTCAGCTTCAAAGCTAAGAATTAGACGATGCCTAAGCACATCATGGGCCACCGCTCTTATATCGTCTGGCGTAACAAAGTCGCGGCCTTCCATCCAAGCAAGTGCTCGACTGCATTTATCTAGGGCAATCGTCGCTCTCGGACTGGCACCGTAATCTAGCCATTGACCTAGCTCACCGCTGTAAGCGGTTGAGTTGCGAGTGGCAAGAATCAGTTGCACCAAGTACTCTTCGACAGCTTCAGACATGTGAATTTTATTAACCTGTTTGCGCGCATCAAAAAGGCTCTTTTGCGTTAGCGGCTCAACTTTGGTTGTCGGCTCATTGAGCGCTTCTTGACGAGACAGAGCCAAGATTACTCTTTCGGCTTCAGGTGCGGGGTAGTCCACTAGCACATGCATTAAGAAACGGTCCATTTGAGCTTCGGGCAGCGGATAGGTACCTTCCTGTTCAATGGGATTTTGCGTCGCCATCACTAAAAACAATTCGGGCAGCGGGTATGTATTTTTACCCACCGATATTTGACGCTCTGCCATAGCTTCTAGAAGTGCCGATTGCACTTTAGCGGGCGCCCTGTTGATTTCATCTGCCAGCACCAGGTTATGGAATAGTGGGCCGGCTTGAAATTCAAAGGTACCTTTTTGAGGACGGTAGATGTCACTCCCTGTAATGTCAGCGGGAAGTAGGTCAGGCGTAAACTGGACCCGATGAAAGTCTGCTTCCATGCCTTCGGATAGAGTCTTGATGGCTTTAGTTTTTGCCAAACCTGGGGCTCCTTCGACCAGTAAATGTCCGTCGGCGAGGAGCGCAATCATCAATCGTTCTACGAGATGCTCTTGGCCGACAATCTTACTTGCTAGCCATTCTTTTAGTCGGTTAATATCTTGTTGCACAACTTACCTCTACTGTGTTGGTCTGACGTTTCTAGGGGCGATGATTTTAATCGCTATACTGTCAACAAACAAATACTGATGCAGTGATTTATACACTGTTTACATTCTGGCAACAAAACTGCAATTTAATAGATAAAAAAGCAACAATATTGATACACACGAAGATTGCATTTTGTTACTTTAGAATAAGGTATTCAATGATGCCTATGCTAAAGACTTTTAAAAACCAAAAAGGTTGCATAAATTTCTCATGGATGTGAAACAAGATAATCGACGTACTCAGCTTATCGATTCTTTGACTAAACTCGCTCGCGGCAAATTAAGCAAGGCTCGTGGTGCGCTATTCCAAAACTTTATCACTAATGCGATACATTTTTACCCAGATCAAGATTATTTAAATAGGCCGCCTGAAGATATTTTTTGGAATATTTGGGGTTTGTATAGTTTTGGTGAACTGTCCTTTGACCGCAGTATAGAGTGCTCTCTTAGCGCTCATCAGGCCAAGGTAAAAGTGTTTAATCCAAGCGTCGAGAGTGATAGCTGGTCAAGTCAATACACTACAATTTATATTAATCAAAAAGACATGCCCTTTTTGGTCGATTCATTGCGCATGACGTTAAATAGACGAGAGCTAAATATTTATACGCTGCAGAGCAATTTAGCCTGGGTTGTGAGAGACACTAACGGGGTGATAAAGGATGTGCACCCAGCGTTTCTAGAAGGCGCAACTTATGAGGCATTCATTACCATTGAAGTAGATATGCTGACCGAGCGAGAATTGGAGGTTCTGCAACGAGAGCTTCAACTGGTGTTGGACGATGTTGATACAGTGGTAGATGACTTTGAATTGATGCGCTTGCGCACGGATAGATTAATCAAAGATCTCAAAGAAAATGCACCTAAGGTTGAGCAGTTAGAAGAGTCTATTGAGTTTTTAGAGTGGATCAACAATGGCTATTTTGTTTTTACCGGCTATGCAGAATTTGAGCTTAGCGTTGATGACGAAAAAGTGTATCTAAATGAAGTTCCAGATAGCGCCTGCGGCCTCTTGCGCAAGTATGGAGGTGACCTGCGTAAGGAATCTGTTGATCAGTTGAGTAAGGGTGTTAAATCACTCTACGAAGATAACCAAATTCTCACGGTGACCAAGTCGTCCAAACGCTCACGAGTGCATCGTGATGCGTACTCTGATTATGTTGTTATTAAACGTTTCAGTGATCAAGGCGAGCCTATAGGCGAGGTAAGGTTGCTGGGACTCTATGCCTCCCAATTCTATTCGTACAGTCCAAGAAGAATTCCAATTCTCAGGCAAAAAGTTAATTGGGTTTTGGGCCGCGCTGGATTTAGTCCGACCAGCCATGATGGCAAAGCATTGCTAACGATCTTGGATTCGCATCCAAGAGAGGAACTTCTGCATATTAGTCGAGAGATTCTCGCAGATACGGCGATTGGCATTTGGCAAATTTATGAGCGCCGTGTGGTAAAGGTGTTTGTTCACCCAGACCCCTTTGATAAATTTGTAAATTGTCTTGTGTATTTACCTCGTGAGTCATACAGCACGGATGTAAGAGAAAAAATACAACAGCGAATTGGTGTGGCCTTAGATGCAATAGAAAGCGAGTTTACAACGGAATTTATGCCTGACTCAGTCTTAGTAAGAGTTTATTTAGTGTATAAAATTCAAAATAGATGTTATCTAGAGGTGGATGCCGAATCACTGCAGGGATTAGTAGAGAAAACCATCCGCGACTGGAGTGAAGAGTTTCATGACCAGGCGCTGAAACAATTTGGCCCGGCCGAGGGCGCTACTCTGTCACGCCGATTCCACCGAGCATTTTCTGGTGCTTACCGCGAGATTTATGAGCCTGACCTCGCCTTAAAACATATAGCATTGTTTGACTCACTAGATAGTTTGGATGACGTAGCTATCGACTTCCAGCAGAACCAGATAGGAGCCGACAATCATCTTCGCTTAACACTTTTCCATAGAAGCGCGCCTCTAGAACTGTCAGACATGATTCCGATGCTGGAGAACCTAGGGTTTCGAGTGGTCATGGAGCGCCCTTATTCGATTCGGGCAGAGTCTGAAGATGTCATATGGATGCAAGACTTCGACTTAAGTTTCTCACTCGATGTCGGTGTTGATGTCTCTGCGGTGCAAAACAGCTTTAAAGATGCCTTGCTGCGCGTCTGGCGCGGTGATGCGGAAAATGATAGCTTTAACCGCTTAGTCATCGGTGCTCGACTTGACTGGCGTGCGGTGGCAATGCTTCGCCTTTATGCCCGTTATCTGAAACAGCTGAGCGTGCCCTATAGCCAAGATTTTATTGCCGACACCTTATCTAAGCATTTAGACATTACGCGAAATTTAGTTGCCTTGTTTAAAAGCTATTTTGATCCCCGCTATGCTTCTGAGGGTCATTTTGAAAGAGCCGAAGGCTTGGTGCTAAAGATACTTGGTGGGTTAGACCTCATCGCTAATATTAGCGAAGATAATATTATTCGTGGCTACCTTGAATTAGTTCAAGCGACTCTGCGAACCAATTTTTTCCAAACCGTCGAAGACGGTACGTTTAAGTCCTACATATCAGTCAAGCTGGCCTCCCAGCAGATTAGCTTGGCACCCAAGCCACGTCCGGTTTATGAGATATTCGTCTACTCTCCGCGAGTTGAGGGCGTTCATCTACGTGGAGGTAAAGTCGCCAGGGGCGGGCTGCGTTGGTCAGATAGGATTGAAGACTATCGAACAGAAGTGCTTGGCCTAGTCAAAGCCCAGCAGGTTAAAAATGCGGTTATTGTGCCCACAGGCGCCAAAGGGGGCTTTGTGGCTAAGCAGGCAAATCCTGCCGCTGGACGCGAAGCCTTTGTTCAGGAAGGTATCGCCAGCTATATGCTCTATGTACAGGCCTTGTTAGATATTAGCGACAACCTGGTAGACGAACAGTTGGAACCGCCCCTAGAGGTGGTGCGTCGGGATGGTGACGACCCCTATCTAGTCGTGGCCGCAGACAAAGGTACTGCGACCTTTTCTGATATTGCCAATGAAATCTCTGAAGTAAATAATTTCTGGCTTGGTGATGCTTTTGCGTCAGGTGGCGGTAATGGTTACGACCATAAAGGCATGGGGATTACCGCTCGTGGTGCTTGGGTTGCCGTGCAACGACATTTTCATGAGATAGGCATAGATATTCAATCCCAAGACTTTAGCGTTGTTGGTGTTGGTGACATGGGTGGAGATGTGTTTGGTAACGGTATGCTGCTGTCTGAACATATCCAACTGCTGGCAGCCTTTAACCATCTGCATATTTTTGTCGATCCGGCCCCTAATGCTCAGACAACATTTCCTGAGCGGCAGCGGCTATTTGATACCCCAAGATCTACCTGGGATGATTTTGATAAAACCCTAATGTCTCCAGGTAGCGCAGTGTACTCAAGAAGCGCCAAATCCCTAACACTTACGCCAGAGATTAAAATCCGCTTTGGCATCGACAAAGACAAGGTAACTCCTACAGAACTGATTAATTGTATTCTTAAAGCTGAGGTGGACTTGATCTGGAACGGTGGCATTGGCACCTATGTCAAAGCATCTTCAGAAAACAATGCAGAGGTGGGCGATCGCGCCAACGACGGGTTAAGGGTCGATGGCCGTGAATTGCGCTGCCGAGTAATAGGTGAGGGTGGAAACCTCGGTATGACTCAGAGAGGCAGGGTAGAATTCTGCCTTCGCGGAGGCCTGTGCAACACCGACTTTATTGATAATGCGGCGGGAGTAGATTGCTCTGATCATGAGGTCAATATAAAAATATTACTCAATAAGCAGGTTTCCTCCGGACTCCTGGATATAGATCAAAGAAACACACTGCTGGCTTCCATGACAGATGATGTAGCTGGGTTGGTGTTAGACAACAATATACGACAGACCAAAGCCATAAGTTTGGCGATGGCTCGAAGCAAACAGTACCATTCAGAATATCAACGCTACCTTGGCTGGCTTGAGGAAGGGGGTCAACTTGATCGAGATCTAGAATTTTTACCTAGCGATGATCAGCTTGTCGACAGAATTAATCGCCAACATCCCAGTTGGACTAGGCCAGAACTGTCAGTGTTGATTTGCTACTCTAAAGTGATGCTTAAAGAGGCTCTGGCTGAATCCAATTTATTGGCCGACTCCTGGCTTGCGCAGTCAGTTATAGATTACTTCCCGGCGGCTATAGTCTCTGACTTTGGCGAGGCGGTAAAAACCCACCCTCTGGCCAATGAAATTGCCGCAAATCAAATCGTCAATGACCTGGTTAATCGGGTTGGCTTCAGCTTTTTCTTTAGGCAGATGGAGTCGACTGGCGCATCCGCAGAAGACGTTGTCAAGGCATACACAATAGTCACTGAAGTGCTGGGTATTAAAAGTCTGTGGCAACAGATCGAAGAGCATAACTCTCAATTGCCCTCGGCCAACGAACTAGAATTGCTACACATTTTGGTCAGGCTGACGCGACGGGCCACGCGGTGGTTTTTACGTAATCATCGATTAAATCTAAGCTGCGAGTCTCTTATTGCGCAGTATTTACAGCCCACTGAGGCCTTATTGTCGGAGCTTTCGGTCCTCCAGAAGGAGCAGTGGAATGTTCTCTGGAGTGGCGAGCGCGATGAGCTCACAGATATAGGTGTAGAGCTTAAACTAGCAGAGCGGCTTGCCGCCACTGACAGTATGTTTATGAGCATGGGGGTGGTTCAGACCTCTCTAGCACTAGACATGCCAGTGCAACAGGTTGCCGAAGTGTACTTTGGCCTTGGCGAATCCCTATCTTTAGATTGGTTTATGGCTCAAATAGTGGACTTGCAACCCGATAGCCGCTGGCAAGACTTGGCTCGTGAAACCTATGTTGACGATCTTGAGAGTCAGCGACGTAGGCTTACCGCTTGCCTGTGCAGGCTAGGCATGAGTGATTCCTCAGCAATGGAGACATGGCAAAATCAGCAACAAGAGCTCATTCATCGCTGGAAGTTAATGGTGAAAGACTTGCGTAAGGCATCCCAGTCTGACTTTGCCATGATATCAGTGGCTCTCAGAGAGCTCTTAGATCTAGTTCAGGCCTCTTTGGATACTTAGTTTAAAAACAATGTAGCTCAAGCGGTGACAGCATCTTTGTCGTCGCTTGAGCGTGCATATGTCTAGCTTTTTCTCTTCCAGTCAGTGGTTTAGGATTAGATTACCCGCCTTCTGCTGGCAAGTATTAGCGTTATATCCCGACCACCCATCTTCTCTCCCTTCACGCCATCCGCGCAACCAGTGATAGGCCATTGTTGTATTTTCTTGGTAGGGGCAGACGGACAGTGAACGGCCTTGAATTGCAGTTTGGTACCCCTTTACATACGAACGATGCTCAGGGTCTCTCTTGTGTTTCTTCATAGACATCTCCTTCTCTACTTAGATCAAAGTCGATATAGGTATCATCTAGTGCCGCGCTGATAAATGGTTGAACCGCTGGGTTATAGATGAAGTCTTATTTTTAAACAAAATAGTGTAAAGACCTATATCATGTGCTCTCTCTTACACACTCAAAAATTTAGACTTGTAATTGCCATATTAGTTCAGATGTTTTTCGTCTATGTATATCGGCATTTATATCTTAAAGTAATCAAAAGGATAATTAAGTGGCTCAGGTATCTTCGCAAACAGATTGGCTCGCGACCTGCCCTAAAGGGCTGGAGTTGCTGTTGGCCGAAGAATTACAGGCTATTGGTGCTGAAGGGGTGAAGGAAACAGTGGCCGCTGTGCACTTTCAGGGTTCGATGGAGGTTGCTTATAGAGCTTGTCTTTGGTCCCGCCTAGCTAATCGTATTTTGATGCCCTTACATAGTTTTATGCTCAACGAGGCAGATGATTTATATCAGGAGTGTAATGACATTTCTTGGGAGTCTCATTTTTCGGCAGCACAAAGTATTGCCATCGACTTTATTGGAACATCACGTCTGATTGATAACACTATGTATGGTTCTCAGCGGGTTAAAGATGCCATTGTCGATCGTATACGTCGTATTGAGGGGGAACGTCCAAATGTTGACACCAAAAACCCTGATATCCGTATTCAGGTCCGTCAGCATAAAGGCCGGGTGACGGTTTCTTTAGATATTTCCGGAGAAAGCTTACATCGCCGTGGTTATCGTACAGGCCAAGGTACTGCTCCCATTAAAGAAAACTTGGCTGTGGCGCTGCTACTTAGGGCGAACTGGCCGGCTATGGCCGCCGAAGGTGGGGCGCTGCTTGATCCGATGTGCGGCAGTGGCACATTGATTATTGAAGGCGCAATGATGGCGGCAGATATAGCGCCAGGCATGCTTCGTGAGCACTATGGCTTTGATCAGTGGATTCAGCACGATGCGGAACTGTGGCAAAGCTTGATTGATGAAGCTCATCAGCGCAAAGCCACAGGACTTGAAAATCTAGAGCTCGACATTCGTGGTTATGATGCCAACCCGAGGGTGCTTGAATACACCACACAAAATATTGAAAATGCCGGGTTAGATGGGCATATTCGTTTGGCGCACAAACCGATAGACCAGTTTGGTAAACCAACGGCAGAAAGGGGGTTGTTGTTAACTAACCCGCCTTACGGTGAGCGTTTGGGTGAGGTTGACGAGTTAATCCCCCTGTACCAAAAATTGGGCACAGTACTACAGAAGAATTTTCAAGGCTGGCGGGCCGCTATTTTTACCGGAAACGTGGATCTTGGGCGTGAAACTGACCTATCACCGACGAAGCAGTACAGCCTATTCAACGGCACTATTCCCTGTAAGTTGCTAGTGTTTGAGGATATGACCTCAAAGTCTGCGCAAATTGCTGCGCGATTAAGTACCCCTGCGCCAGCACAGCAGTTAACCGAAGGCGCCAGAATGGTGCTCAATCGTTTGAAGAAGAATCAACGAAAACTCGATGGCTGGCGTAAAAAGTCGGGCATCAGCTGCTATCGACTTTATGATGCTGATATTCCTGAGTACGCGGTAGCTGTGGACATCTATGATCAGTCAATTTACGTGCAGGAATATGCGCCACCAAATACGATCTCTGAAAAGGTAGCGCGTGAACGATTCGGTGAAATCAAATTGGCAGTCAAAGAGTTTTCAGCGAACTTTAGGGGTAAAATTCACTATAAAGAGCGACGCCGCCAAAAGGGCGACAGTCAATACGAGCGTCTCAATGATGGGCCTAGTGATACCATTCATGTCAGTGAAGGCAATGCACAGTTTGAGGTGAATCTGTCTGACTACCTAGACACCGGATTATTTCTAGACCATCGCCCAGTGCGAGGCCTTATTGGTGAGATGGTTAAAGGGAAAAGCTTTCTCAACTTGTTTTGCTATACCGCAGCGGCCTCCGTGCAGGCCGCGATGGCGGGCGCTAGCCATTCGCTAAGCATCGACATGTCAAACACATACTTGGACTGGGCGCAGCGTAATTTCGACCTCAACAGTCTGCGTTCAAGCAAGCATAAACTGCTCCGGGCTGATTGCTTAAAATGGTTGGAAATTGAAGGCGAGCTGTACGATGTCATCTTCTTAGATCCGCCTACGTTCTCTAATTCAAAAAAGATGGATTCTGTGCTCGATATACAGCGCGACCATGGTGATTTGATTCGCTCCTCAATGGCTAAACTTGTGCCTGGCGGCACATTGATTTTCTCTAATAATTTCCGTAAATTCAAAATGGATGAGCTAACGGTACGCCAGTTTGACTGCCAGAATATTACGCCACAGACATTGGATGTGGACTTCGTACGAAATCCTAGAATCCATAACGTGTGGAAGATAAAACGCCGCGACACCTTTGGTTAGGTTTGTGATATTCCACGTGCCGCAATCTAATGGGGATTCTTTCAGTGGATAAGCCAAAAATTCAAGCGCTGGGCGGCAATGGACCAGCTGATGATCCCACCTTTTTGGCCGAAATTGCCGCTTGGTGTAGCGAAAATAATAGTCAGTTTGATAACTATGGCCACGGCAGCTTCATTGAGGGTTTTGAAGCTAAGGTTGCTAATTTATTGGGTTTTGGAGCCGCTCGATTTATGCCCAGCGGTGTTCTTGCTCAGTTAGTTGCTCTGAAGATATGGTGTGACCAATCTAGCTACAATCACTTTGGGATGCATCCCACATCTCATTTAGAGCTTCATGAAGAGCATGCTTATGCTCACTTGTACCAATTGCGAGCAACACTAGTTGGCCCGAAAGATTCGCCGCTTTTGGCAAAGCACATAAGAGGCCGAGATGAAAACTTGGCGGCACTGCTTGTGGAACTACCTATCAGAGAGTCTGGAGGCCAATTACCCGGCTGGGATGAACTCGAAGAACTCAAGGCTGAGGCTAAAAATCAAGGTATGCGCTTGCATCTTGATGGAGCAAGACTATGGGAAGCAGGCCCTTTTTATGGCAGAGACTACAAAGACATATGCCGCGGCTTTGATTCTGTGTACGTGTCTTTTTATAAGGGTATTGGGGCGTTGCCGGGGGCCATGTTGCTTGGCTCAGAAGATTTTATTGATCAGTCCAAGCTTTGGCAACGCAGGGCGGGTGGCACTATTCAGACCCTTGGGCCTCAGATAGCCTCTGCAGCAATGCTCTTGGATAAGCGGCTCAATTGTATGCCTGACTACTGGCGCCGTGCCAAACAGCTGGCAGTGATGTTTCAGGATATTTTAAATGTACGCTGTGTCCCTAGTGTGCCTCAGGCTAATATGATGCATATTTACCTGCCATTCTCAGCGGATAGCGCTAATGCGGCCAGAGATCAGGTGATAGAAGAGCAGGGGATTAAACTTTTTGGTCGAGCCATGGTAGCAGGTGTTAAAGAATCTTATTTTGAGTTATCGGTTGGCGACAAGTTGCTGGGCACTACCGATCAACAGGTCGCGGAGCTGTTTGAGCGCTTCATGAGTATTGGAAACCAACAGGCACTGGCCCATGGCTAGTTTAGATTTGCAACATCCAGGAGTCTAAAGTGAACGCTGAGATCATTATCTATACTGGCCGACAGTGCCATCTTTGCGATCAAGCCAAAGATATATTGTCGCCCTTACTGGATCAAAAAAAACTTCATCTTAGAGAGCTTGATGTCGGTAGCGACGTGACTCTCCAAAAAAAGTACGGTCTGCGTATTCCTGTAATAGTTCTACCCAACGGGCAGGAAAAGGGTTGGCCTTTTACTGCCGCTCAAATTCTGCGCTTACTAGGATAGGGTAGCTTAAGACATAGATTGAGCAATGTAGCGATCTAAGGCGTTGGCAAATTCCATACGGTCTCGCTGGGTTAGGGGTGGTGGCCCTCCACCGACGTGAACGCCGCTGTTGCGCATTGAGTCCATGAAATCACGAATATTCAGCCGCGCCTTTATGTTCGCCTTGGTGTAGAACTCGCCTCTTGGATTTAGCGCTTTGCCTCCTTTGTCAATGACCTCTGCTGCTAGTGGGATGTCGGCGGTAATGACGAGATCATTTTCCTGAACCAATCCAACGATGTGGTTATCGGCAACATCAAAGCCCTGACTTACCTGGATAGAACGTACGGTGGGAATTCTAGGTATAGACAAAGACTGATTGGCAACTAAAATGACTTCAATTCCTGTGCGTTGTGAGACGCGGTAAAGGATATCTTTAATAACAGTTGGGCAGGCGTCCGCATCTACATAGATTTTCACAATAGCGATTTTCCCTAGATTCAAAAGATCAATTATAACCTAACTTAAACCTACAGACAGGCTTGTAAAGCAGGGCATACAAGGTAAAATAGGCGCTTGAAAATTTAATGCATGTGGCCCTTGGTATGGGTCACCACTGATAGGAAAGTACAATGCCCGCTATTACTCTGCCTGATGGTTCCAAACGCATTTTTGAAAACCCCATTTCGGTCGCTGACGTGGCCGCTGACATTGGCGCCGGACTGGCTAAGGCCACTCTTGCTGGTGTGGTCAACGGTGAGGTGGTAGATGCTTCTTGCGTTATAACTGAAGACGCTACGCTGTCGATTGTTACAGACCGCTCTGATGAGGCGCTGGATATTATCCGCCACTCTTCTGCTCATTTACTGGCTATGGCTGTTAAACAGTTATTCCCTTCCGCTCAGGTGACTATCGGTCCGGTGATTGACGATGGTTTCTACTATGACTTTGCCTTTGAGAGGGCATTTACGCCAGAAGATCTGGAGGTTATTGAAGCACGCATGGCGGAGCTGGTTGCGGCGGACCACAGTATTGCGCGCGAAGAATGGGACCGCGATGAAGCGGTTGCGTTTTTTAAGGGCATTGGCGAGGAATATAAGGCGGAGATCATTGCTAGCATTCCAGCTGGGGAGCCTATTGGGCTTTATCGCCAGGGCGATTTTATCGACCTATGCCGTGGTCCTCATGTGCCATCGACGGCTAAGTTACCTGCGTTTAAATTGACTAAAGTTGCCGGAGCTTACTGGCGTGGCGATAGCAACAACGAAATGTTACAGCGTATTTACGGCACGGCTTGGGCCAATAAGAAAGAGCTAAAAGCCTATATTACCCGCCTTGCTGAAGCGGAAAAGCGTGACCACCGTAAAATCAACAAAAAACTCGATCTATACCACATGCAAGAAGAGGCGCCAGGGTCAATCTTTTGGCATCAAAAGGGTTGGAGTATTTATAAAACCATTGAAGCGTTTATGCGTGACAAACAGATTGAGCAAGGCTACCAGGAAATTAAAACGCCACAGGTAGTAGACTTTAGTTTGTGGGAAAAGTCTGGTCATGCGGACAAGTTTGGCGATGATATGTTTACCGTCTCTACTGAAGATCGCAACTATGCGATTAAACCTATGAACTGTCCGTGCCATGTACAAGTTTTTAATCAGGGCTTGAAAAGCTATAGAGATCTGCCTCTTAGGTTGGCTGAATTTGGGTCTTGCCATAGAAATGAACCCTCAGGGTCTTTGCACGGTATCATGCGGGTGCGTTCTTTTACTCAAGATGACGGACATATCTTTTGTACGGAAGATCAGATTCAGTCCGAAGTAGCGGAATTTATCGATTTTCTGCATGAGGTTTATGCAGAATTTGGTTTTGATGAGATCATCTATCGCCTGTCGACGCGTCCTGAACAGCGCGTAGGTTCAGATAAAGATTGGGATCGAGCGGAAGAAGCCTTGGCTCAGGCTTTAGATGCAAAAAAATTACCATGGCAAGAGTTGCCAGGAGAGGGTGCCTTTTATGGCCCTAAAATTGAATTTTCTTTAAAAGACTGCATCGGACGAGTGTGGCAATTAGGCACAGTTCAGGTTGACTTCTCAATGCCTGGTCGTCTGGATGCACAATATGTTGCTGAAGATGGAAGTCGTCAAGTTCCGGTGATGTTGCACCGGGCAATATTGGGCTCATTTGAGCGTTTTATCGGTATTTTGATCGAACATTATGAAGGTGCTTTTCCGTTTTGGTTATCACCCGAACAGGCCGTTGTGATCAATATTACCGACTCACAGGCCGAATATGCGCAAGAAGTGACCAAATTGTTGCAAAATAATGGATTTAGAGTCAATTGTGACTTGAGAAACGAGAAGATCGGCTTTAAAATTCGCGGTCATTCGATTCAGCGAGTTCCTTACATTCTCGTTGTCGGTGATAAAGAGAAAGAGTCGCGCACGGTGGCGGTCCGAACTCGGGATGGAGAAGACCTTGGTAGCATCACTTTAGACCAAGTTAATAGTCTATTTACCGAAGCTCTAGGACGTCGCGGGCGTGTTTTTGTAGAAACGGAGTAAAGCTTATTAAAAAAGACAGCAAGCGGGCACGTCTTAATGACGACATTACCTCACCCGACGTTCGGTTGGTGGCCTCAGATGGTAGTCAGGTTGGTGTAGTGACTCTTCAGGAGGCACTAGATGCAGCACAGAAAGAGACCTTAGATTTGGTGGAAATTTCTCCAGATGCAGAGCCTCCCGTGTGCAAGATTATGGACTACGGCAAGCATGTCTTTGATATAAAGAAAAAAGTTGCTCTGCAAAAGAAAAAGCAAAAGCAGACTCAAGTAAAGGAAATGAAGTTTCGACCCGGAACTGATCAAGGTGATTACGACATTAAGTTACGTAACTTGGTTCGGTTTTTGGAAAATGGTGATAAAGCTAAAGTTACTCTGCGTTTTCGTGGACGTGAAATGGCTCACCAAGAGCTTGGTATGGCAATGATGAAACGTGTCGAAGCGGATCTCATCGAGCTCGCCCAAGTGGAGCAATACCCTAAGATGGAAGGTCGTCAAATGATCATGGTATTGGCCCCACGCAGCAAGAAGTAGTAATTAACGCGACCCGCGTTCAGCCACATGTTTTGGCAGGCTGTCCGGGCGTATCTTCTTGTCAATTAACCTCACTATTATCGGAGAAATGAAATGCCAAAAGGTAAGACGCACAGTGGAGCTGCAAAACGCTTCAAAAAAACGGCTTCGGGCTATAAGCATAAACACCAGCACAAAAGCCATATTCTCACCAAAATGACTACAAAACGTAAGCGTCAATTGCGTGGCACGAGTATTTTAAATGCTTCTGATAAGCCTCGCGTAGATCGCATGTTGCGGAATGTTTAAGTCACTTAACTAATTTTGGTAGGAGAATATTATGGCTAGAGTAAAGCGTGGTGTTGAGGCTAATCGCCGACACAAGAAAATTTTAAAGCAAGCAAAAGGTTACTACGGAGCTCGTAGTCGCGTTTATCGCGTTGCCGTTCAGGCAGTAACCAAAGCAGGGCAATATGCCTATCGCGACCGTCGTGTTAAGAAACGTACCTTCCGCAGATTGTGGATTGCACGAATTAATGCCCAGTCCCGTGTGGAAGGTTTGTCATACAGCCGCTTCATTAATGGCCTAAGTAAGGCAGGTATCGAGCTAGATCGCCGCGTGCTTGCTGATTTGGCTGTACATGATAAAGCAGCGTTTGGTGCGGTTGTTAATCAAGCCAAGGCCGCCCTGGCGTAGTATGAGCCTTAGTTAGGCGCTTAAACTGACTGCTTTTTTGCAGGTCAAAATAGAGCGAATCAGATAGGGAATGGGCATTAGCCCTTTCCCTATTTTTTTATCCAGAATATGATACCCACTACTGATAAATAAAGTGAGCCCCAATGGTTGAATTAGAACTGATTGCCAAGGAAGCCCAAGCTGCCATTATCGCTGCTGCTGATTTGACCGTTTTGGAAAATCTGCGCGTCGAGTACCTCGGTAAAAAAGGTAAGTTAACAGGGCTTCTTAAAGGGTTGGGAGGTTTGTCTGCGGAAGATAGACCTGCAGCGGGGGCAAAGATCAACGAAGTTAAGCAAAGCCTTCAGGGGCAGATTAACGATCAAAAGCAAAAGTTCGAAAGCGTCGCCCTAGATGCTAGGTTAGCCAGTGAAACCATTGACGTTACATTGCCTGGCCGTGGAGAGGATGTTGGAGGGTTACATCCGGTAACTCGTACTATGGAGCGTATCGAAGCGTTTTTTAGCCGCGTTGGCTATGACGTGGAGACAGGTCCTGAGATTGAAGATGACTACCACAACTTTGAGGCGCTCAATATTCCCTCGCACCATCCTGCTCGGGCAATGCATGATACGTTCTATATTAACCCGACCACCGTATTGCGTACCCATACATCACCCGTCCAGGTTCACACTATGGAGCGGCAGGCCCCTCCTATTAGGATTATCTGTCCGGGGCGAGTTTATCGCTGCGATTCAGATTTGACGCACACGCCGATGTTTCACCAGGTTGAAGGCTTGGTTGTTGATAAAAACATTAGTTTTGCTGATCTAAAAGGGGTAATAGACCAATTTTTAAAGGCTTTTTTCGAGGCCGATCTGCCTGTGCGTTTTAGACCCTCGTACTTTCCGTTTACAGAACCCTCGGCAGAGGTGGACATACAGTGTAACAATTGTAAGGGAGACGGCTGCAGGGTTTGCAGCCAGACTGGATGGTTAGAAGTTATGGGCTGCGGAATGGTGCACCCTAACGTGTTAGAGCACTGTTATCCTGACAGTGACACAGATGAACTGACCGGCTTTGCCTTTGGCATGGGTGTCGAGCGGTTAGCCATGTTGCGCTACGGCGTTAATGATTTGCGGTTGTTTTTTGAAAATGATCTCCGCTTTCTCAAACAATTTTAAGCTGGGATAACGTATGAAATTTAGTGAATCTTGGTTACGAAAGTCGGTAAATCCATCGATCTCCACCGAAGAAATGGTTGCTCAGGTGACTATGGCAGGCCTGGAGGTTGAAAGTGTCGAATCTGCAGCGCCAAGTATGTCTGGCGTGGTGGTCAGCGAAATCATTAGCGTTGAGCAACACCCAGATGCAGATAAACTAAGAGTCTGTCAGGTGGTGGGAGGTGAAGCCCAAGCACAGGTAGTCTGTGGTGCGCCCAACGCACGAGTCGGCATTAAAGTTCCCTTTGCTGTTGTTGGCGCGAAATTGCCTGGCGATTTTAAAATCAAAAAGGCCAAACTACGTGGTGTTGAGTCTTTTGGCATGCTTTGCTCGCAAACCGAGTTGCAGTTAGGCGATGACGATAGGGGCCTGTGGGAGCTTCCTGCAGATGCACCCGTAGGTGCTGACCTAAGTGAATATTTAGATCTCAACGACAATATTATTGAGGTTGACCTTACGCCAAATCGTGGTGATTGCCTTAGTATTCGTGGTTTGGCTCGTGAAGTGGGCGTACTTAGTCAAGAGGCAGTTATACAGCAAGCCTGTGCCCCTGTGGCTGCGACTATAGCCGACAAGGTGAAAGTGACCCTTGAGACTCCCGATGCTTGTGCGCGCTATGTAGGTAGGGTTATTCGCGGTCTTGATCTTGGTCAGCCGACACCTCAGTGGATGCAAGAAACATTACGTCGCAGTGGAGTGCGTAGTCTGGGTCCCGCCGTGGATGTGACTAACTATGTCTTGCTTGAATTAGGTCAGCCAATGCATGCCTTCGATCTATCTAAGATTGACGGCGATATTATGGTGCGTATGGGCCGTGATGAAACACTAAAACTACTCGATAGTTCAGAGGTTACTGTAGATAAAACAACGCTTGTGATTGCTGACCAAAGTAAAGTGTTAGCAATGGCTGGAATAATGGGTGGCGATGAGTCCTCTGTTGGAAATGGCACATCCGATATCTTATTTGAAAGTGCTTGGTTTAATCCTTTGGCAATAGCAGGTAAGGCGCGTAATTATGGCAAGCACACCGATTCATCTCATCGCTTTGAGCGAGGGGTTGATTCTGAGCTTCAAGTTGGTGCTATTGAGCGCGCTACGGCTCTAATGCTCGACATCTGTGGCGGCAACCCCGGGCCAGTGTCAGTTACAGAGTCTGCGAAGCATTTACCTGCTCCAGCCACCATTAGACTGCGTGATGAGCGCTTGGCGCAGCAACTTGGTGTCTCTATTGCTCCTGCGGATGTAGATGATATGTTAAGCCGCTTAGGGCTGATATTGGCTGAGCGAAATGATAAAAGCTCTGCTTGGGTTTCGCCCAGTTGGCGCTTTGATTTAGCGATTGAGCAGGACTTGGTAGAGGAGGTAGCTCGCATTTATGGCTACAACAACTTGCCAACGTCGACGCCTATAATGGCCTTAGAGTTAGAGTCTAATGCTGAGAGTGTGCAGGGCATCAGTTTGTTTCGAGCCCAGCTCGTTGGTCGCGGTTACCAAGAGGTGATTTCCTATAGCTTTGTTGATCCAGAGTTACAAAAAATGATTGAACCAAATCTGGTTGCAGTGCCCCTGTTAAATCCAATTTCAGCAGATATGGGAGTTATGCGTACTAGCTTATGGCCTGGCTTACTTAATACTGCTGTTTATAATCTTAATCGACAGCAGTCGCGGGTTCGAATATTTGAGGTTGGCCAGTGCTTTGTGCCTGGGCAAGAGGGTACTTCAAGTTTGACGCAAAATACTATGCTGGGTGGATTGCTCTGTGGTTCACGATCTCCTATTGGGTGGACCGCGGGCAAAGATAAAGTCGATTTTTATGATATCAAGGGTGATATAGAGGGGTTAACTGGGCTAACGGGATTACAGCACACCTTCTCTTTTAATGCGGCGGTTCATCCGGCGTTACATCCTGGTCAGTGCGCCCAGCTTACTCGAAATGGTGAGGCTATCGGCTGGGTTGGACAATTACATCCGCGAATTAAGAGCAGTCTTGGCATTGATCCTGACGTATATCTGTTTCAGATTGATGCTGACAAGATCAGCGAAGTTAGGATCCCGATACACGAAGAAGTAAGCAAGTTCCCCGAAGTGAAGCGTGACTTAGCCTTCTTTATTGAAGCGTCGATAGGGGCACAAACCTTAATCGACCATGCCAAGAATGTGGCGGGCGATCTACTAGTGGGTTTAAAGTTATTTGATGTGTATCAGAGCAAAGATGTTGAAAACAAAGGAAAAAGTATCGCTTTAGGCTTGACGTTTCAGCATAGTTCGCGCACTCTTACGGACAAAGAGGTCAGTGAAGCAATTGACCGAGTGGTGTCTGAGCTGGCCGCAGAGTGTAAGGCTGAACTCAGAGCATGAATGTATTTAAGCCTATGAGATGGGACAGGTGTTATTAGATGGGTGCGTTAACGAAAGCCGATTTGGCAGAAATGTTGTTCGATGATTTGGGCCTCAATAAGCGGGAAGCCAAAGAAGTCGTTGAGATGTTTTACGGTGAAATCTGCACAGCCCTTGAAAACAATGATCAGGTCAAAATTTCTGGATTTGGAAACTTTGAGCTGCGTGACAAAAGTAGTCGTCCTGGAAGAAACCCCAAGACGGGTGAAGAAATACCTATTTCTGCGCGACGTGTCGTAACATTCAAACCTGGGCAAAAGCTCAAGGCTCGAGTTGAGGCATATGCTGGAACCAAGTAACAATAACCAACTCCCTGCCATTCCTGGCAAACGATACTTTGCCATTGGTGAAGTCAGTGAGCTCTGTGGGGTCAAGCCTCATGTGTTGCGTTATTGGGAGCAAGAATTTCCGGGGTTGAGCCCGGTTAAACGACGAGGTAATCGTCGTTACTATCAGCGCCAAGATGTCGTGTTGATTCGTCAGATTCGCTCTTTACTGCACGAGCAGGGGTTTACTATCGGTGGGGCGCGTCAAAAGCTTGATGACACACCCGGTAAGAAAGAACTTACTCCCTACAAGCAGCTTCTCGATCAGACAATTTCTGAATTAGAAGATGTTCTGAAAGCCTTATAATAAATTTCAAAATTTGACGTCAAAGAAATGCTTTTTGGTTGCAAAAAGAGCCTTTCGCTGTATCATTGCGACACTTAAATCGGGGCGTAGCGCAGCCTGGTAGCGCACTACACTGGGGGTGTAGTGGTCGCAGGTTCAAATCCTGCCGTCCCGACCACATATCAATACGTCAGCACACACTGATGTCCTCAAGGCCCTGTTATTCAGGGCTTTTTTGTTTATCCTTAGTCCATAGTTGCCCCTTTGAGTCCGGTACCCTCTGGGAATAAAGACGTTACAAATTGCGGTATTTTGTATCTATTTGCATACGAGCTTTAATTTTTAAACGAGACGACGGATATGGCTGTTGTGCCATTATCATCATGGGTCAATAACAACTCATCTCGGCCATCATGGTCTAAATCATGGACCATGAATCCAGTTCGACTATCCGGTAGCGCTAGAGATAATTTTATGGCTTTTTTGGCAAACATTGTCTGACCTTGCTGCCCAGGATAAACTAGCAGCGTACGGTCACTTTTTTGCACCAACAGATCCTTCTGTCCATCACCAGTAACATCAGCACCGAGTACGGCCGGAATAAATAAATCACCACTGCCAAAATCAAAGCGTGCTGATATCGTCTTGCTGGTGCTAGGTTTAGCAGGAAATTTACCGTTAATCATTTTGTGGATTGAGACATCAACAGAGACTGATCGAGTAATCAGCGCTCTAATGACCGCGCCTATACTTATATCTACCGACGTCACAAGGAACTCTTGGTTGCCGTCACCAGAGATATCTAACCGTTTATTGTCGAACTGAAAACCGTCGGTGCGAATAGTTGAAGAGGGGCTTTCTGGAAATTTAAGAAGATTATTTTCATCCACTGCGCCGAGGTAAACCTCATACTCAGATTCCCAGCCAAAGATCCCCTCGGCCTTGATCCGTTTGACAATAAGATCACTAACACCATCGTTATTAATGTCCATAATTTCATCTAAAAGCCTATTTTTACCATTGTCGTTTTTAGTATCCTCACCAATACTAATCTGAGTATAGCCACTTAACATGTCTTTAAGGTTGGCATCCAAATTGACAGGCACCTTAGAGAACTGGCCGAGGTTATTTTGTCGATGTACTTCAAAATAACCATCTTGCCAAAAAGCAATATCATTATGACCATCATTATTTTCGTCAATAAGGAAGGCCTCTTCCGCGCGGTAAGCAACATAACGTGCAGTCTCACTGAAGCTCATATTTGGTCGGGGGCCGACTAATTGAGGTTCCTGAAAATCATCATCCCGCTGCAGTGCGACTGCCCAACCATCAAAGTTAGGCATTAAGAAGTCATCTAGCCCATCACCATTAATATCGGTAAACATGTCCATCAGTGGCGATGAGCCCCAGCTGCGTCCAGAAAACATCGATGAAGTTTTGAAGAAAGGTTTGAACGCTGAGCTTGCTTCGTCTAAATATACGAGCTGTGACTCCTGCAAGCCCACCAACTGGATACTGTTAGTACTTTTTATGGTGTCGACTAAATCCATAGAATCATCTAGAGTCTTTTCCAGTGTGAGGTTCCATTTTGAATCACTACGCTTAAAAATCTTGATGGTCCGTATGGGCTCAGTGCCAAGTTCTTGTATTTGTTTTTCTAGTTGATTGATCTCCGGGGTCTCTATGATGAGCAGTTTGGTTACATTCGACGCTTCAATCGAAAAAGGGATAACGTCGATATTGTGTTTGGAGCTTACTTCGATAGTCTCAATATCAAAGTCTAAGGCTGCCAGATCGGCAGACGACGTGATACCAATAACGAGTAGGACCTTCGCGGCGATAAAACTTAGACGGACTAATTTCATTGATTGATTAAAACTCTCTGTGTTTTTGGATAATTGAAGTGTTGCGTGGATAAGTAGTATTAAACTTTATCATGATATATGTGACGATATATCAAATGAAAAAGATTCACGTGGAATTTATCAATAACTTACAGCGTTATCTCGCTACACTAGGGATGTAGCGATCGTTGTTTCAAATACTGCCGTCCCGACTATATTTTAATTCAACAGCATACCTTTATCTCCTTGATGGCTCGCCAATCTGAGCTTCTTTTATTTATCCTTAAGTCATAGTTACTCATTTTAATGCGGTAGAATACGGGGATAAATACGGTATAACACTAGAGAGATTTTTTTGACATGAGTAATGAAGACAGATTGCCAATTATTGTTGGCGTAGGACAGGTCGTCGACCACTGGGATGGCAGTGATCTAAGCCAATCGCCTAGTCCAATAGGCCTGATCACCAGGTCAATAAAGCGTGCTCAGGCAGACGCTGGGCTCAGTGGGCTAGAGAATAAAATTGATACATTGGCGGTTGTAAGGGCTTGGACCGATTCCTTGCGAACGCCATTTGATCCATTTGGGAAAGCCAATAACTTTCCGGCCGCAGTTATCAAAGCTGCGTCTATAACCCCTAAAAAAATAATTTACTCAACGGCCGGCGGCGAACAGCCGCAATCGCTTGTGAACGAATTATCTGAAGACATCGCACGGGGTGATATCCGTATGGCGATGATTACAGGCGGCGAGGCGTTATCTGCCCTCAAAACAGCGTTGAAGAACAAGCTTTCTCTAGATTGGTCATCTGATGTTGATGCAGATATCGAAGATCGTGGCGCAACAACTGACTTTATATCCATGTATGAAATACTTAATGGCATGGGGTTGCCCTATCAAACCTATGCGTTGATGGAAGAGGCATTGCGCGGCCGGTTAGGAATGTCTAGGGCTGAATATCTTGTTTACATAGCGGGTATATGCGCGGGTCTTTCTAAGACAGCAGGTCAAAATTTATTTTCGCAATTCCCTCAGGTAATGCCAGCCGAATTTTTAGCTGAAGCGTCGAAACAAAATTATCCTATATGCGATCCCTATTTAAAATGGCACATTGCCCAAGACTCCGTGAACCAATCCTCGACGTTAATTCTCACTAGCGTGGGATATGCAAAGGAACTCGGCATTGATCCTGATAAATGGATATACCTCCATGGGTATTCGGATGTAAACGAGAAACTTGTTTCTGAGCGCCCAGATCTGTCTAAATCTAAAGCGCTTGAGTCAGCCATATCAGGTGCAATTGATAGCGCGGGCATTACGACTGACGATATAGCATACCGCGATATCTACAGTTGTTTTCCTATTGTTGTTCACTTAGCTGCTGACGTGTTGGGGTTGGACCCAGTTCAAGATCAGATGAGCGTCACTGGAGGCTTGCCGTTTTTTGGCGGAGCGGGTAATAACTATTCCACCCATGCAATTGCGACTACCGTGGAACTTCTTCGCAAAGATAGAGAGGCTTACGGGCTGGTACTGGCCAATGGTGGCTTTATCAGCAAGCAATCTGCGGGTGTATATTCGGCAAAGGAGCCAGATACTTGGAGCCAAATTTCCAGTGAACACTTGCAGGTCGGAATAGATGCACAACCCAAACATACTCTGCTGAACGAAGATTGTACTGCCGTTATTGAGGCCTACACAGTGCGACATGGCCGGCACGGTATTGATCATGCTTATTTATTTGCGCGCAATGCTGAAGGCCGAGTTATGGCAACGGTACCGGCCGATCACCGCGCCACTATGAAAGCCCTTCATACATTTGATAGCCCTGTTGGCCAAACGGTTAATATTATTCATCGAGACGGTAAAAATATTCTCGCAAACCCCCATAAACTAGGAGCTCCTATGCTAAACGATTTCCTCACCCGCGAATTTAAATATGTACAGCTTAAAAGAGAAGGCAATGTGCTTGAGGTAATGCTCAACCGCCCCGAAGCTTACAATGCACTTTTTAGTGCGGCCCATTTTGAATTAGCAGAAATTTTTGATGAGTTCGAGCGCGACCAAGAGCTCTGGGTTGCAATCATTACCGGTGCTGGAGAAAAAGCATTCTGTAGCGGTAATGATCTTAAGGTATCCGCTGGAGGTGGTGATATGTCCATACCAGCCTCCGGGTTCGCAGGTCTATGTTCCCGAACTGACCGAGAGAAACCGATTATTGCCGCTGTTAACGGTGTCGCCATGGGTGGTGGGCTAGAAATTGTTTTGGCATGTGACATCGCTATAGCTGACCCTCTGGCGAGTTTCGCTCTGCCTGAAGTTAAAGTTGGTCTGTTTGCTGCCGCTGGAGGGCTGCAACGTTTAACTCGTCAGATCGGAGAAAAAGCCGCCATGGAGTTGATATTGACTGGCCGTAAAGTTGGTTCTGATGAAGCTTCAAAACTGGGATTGATTAATGCTATCTCTGAGCCTCAAGGGGTCATGAAGGCTGCCAGGGATCTCGCAGCAACAATTGTGGGAAATTCACCGACCTCTGTGCGGGCCTCCAAGCGTGTCCTAAATGCCGTTGATAATTTAGGGCGTTGGGATAAAGCTCTTGAACTAAGCAACACGGAATTTGTTCAGCTTATAAAATCTAAAGATGCCCGTGAAGGCATGACTGCATTTGTACAAAAACGAAAGCCTAATTGGGTGAACGGATAGACTCTATTGGAGCTTTTCACCTAAGACTGGCGAGTGATCGGTGACCCTCTTAATAGGGAGTGAACTCGTCATGGTAATGAGAGGTAACCCACGCTAGGGATACTCAGCCAGATCGCTGAATATCCCTGTTAACTGTCTTATCCCTTACTAGAGAGGGTTTGGCACAATGAGTACCTTGCCGTTTCTAGCCGGTTGTGCTGCGCGCGAGACTGCCTGTTTGATCTCATCAACACTAAAACGCGAGTCAACATTGGCTTTTAAAACACCCTTCGCAATTAGTGGAATAATTTGCCCGAAAGCAGCCTGCTTTGTTTGCATATCAGCTGTCTGGTACCACTTGTAAAGCCAAAAGCCACGCAGGCTAATGTCATTAAAAATAATCTTTCCTGTATTCAAACTTGCGGGTTTTCCGGACAGCACACCATAGGCAACCAGGGTGCCGCCATAGCCAAGGCTATCGGCTAGTCGAGTGTAGGTATCACCGCCAACAGGATCCAGTGCGAGTGCAATATGCGCATTGTCCGTTGCGCTGGCGATCCGTACCGCAAGATCAGGTCCATCGATCAACACTATATCCGCACCCTTGGCCAGCAGATCATCGGCTAGGCCTTCACGGCGCACAACATTGACTGTCTTAATGCCACGCTGCTTAGCAAGCTGGATAACATAGCCGCCAACAGCAGAATTGGAAGCGCTCTGCACAATCCATTGACCTTCTTCAATATCGACAAAGCTGGTCAGCATAAGTAATGCCGTTAACGGGTTAACCGCTGACATGGCCAGCTGTTCAATCGCTGAAGACTCAAGTGGCCCTAGGTTGGGTAAGGGAAGAAAGCCTGTTGCCGGTGCGACTATTTCCTCACGCCAGGTTCCTCCGCTGGCGAGAAGTACCAGTTGGCCGACCGTCAAATGTTTCACTTCTGCAGACACCTCTAGTACCCGGCCAACGCCTTCACTGCCGGGATTGGAGGGTAATACTGGATCGACACCATACTGGCCGGATATCTGTAATAGGTCTGATGGGTTAATTGGCGAGGCCAATACGCCGACCCTGACTTCACCGCTCTTTAACGGCCGAGAGCGCTCTTCCTTTATTTCGAGTACGTCTGCAGGATCACCAATTTGGCTAAATTCGATGTACTTATGCATCTCTTGCTGCTTGGCACTAGTGTGGTTGTCTGCGAGCGAGAAAGAAGTAACACAGAGGGAAAGCGCTAAAATTGTAATAGATAAAGATTTCATAGTTTTGGTCCGTTACCTGTTTTGGTTTGTTAAACATAACACCGAAAAATTAACCGGCATTACAGTTTGCTGGTGGAACGTTGTTATGAGTGATGTCTACGTAACTACTCGTTTTCTGCCGCACCATGATGAGTGATCTACTGTGTCAGGGTGACTATTGGTTCTTCCTTATATGGTCAGGGGCTATCATCCCGCTCAAACCAGCGACCCAGATAGATACCCACCATTGACCAGAGCGCGGCTATACCAGCCCCAACCACGGCGACAGCAGCCAGCCCTAGTCCCAAGCCTTGTGTTAGCCCTGTGAACAGCCAGGCCATTAGCATATCTCCGCCACGATAAGCGACAATGTCGATGACCGGTTTTGCTTTAAAGCGAGTTTCTCGATCTACCCGAGTAAATAGCATTTCGCGGGCTGGTCTTGTGACGGCGTAGTTTCCTGCGCGCCGCACTATCTGTAAGGTCACGACGGCCGCTAGAAACGGTGAAATTGCGAGTATCAGTAAACCAACACAGAGCAGTACGGGCACCAACGCAATGGTAACCGGCATACCAAATTTACCTACAATTCGACCCGTTGCAAATAACCCTGTTGCAATTGTTAGTATATTGACGGCTAGGTCCATTTGCGCCCACACGGCAGTGCGTTCCACGCGGCTTAGTTCGCTGAGTAGGTTCTTTAACTCGAAGTAAACAAACGAACTGATGCCAGTATAAAGAAAAATAAATAAGCCTATGGCTAACAAATAAGGATTTGCGAAAAACATCTTAAACCCCGAAAAGGGGTTGCCGCCAATGGCGACATTGGACTTTCTTAGTTGCAAATCTTCATTGCCTAAATCGGATGATTTCAGTGATTGTAAATAAAAGATGATGGGTATCGGGATCAACAGCATTACACTGGCTATCAGCATTAAATTGTCTGTCCCCAGAGACGCCGAAAAAAACGAAGGTATAAAGGGACCGATAAGACCGCCAACACTGGCACCTACGGCAATAACACTAAATAGCCTGCCGGCCTGTTCTTTGTTGAACAAGTCCGACATGAAGCTCCAAAATACTGAAATGTGGAAAAGGCTGAAAACACTAACCCATACATAAAATGATTTATCGATTAATGTTCGATCGCCAGAGGTCGAAGCCAGCGCATAAAAAACCACAAACGTTAGTGCAAAAATACCGTACATAGCCGGTACTAGAAGCTGGAAACGAAAACGTGAAACAGCGATACCATAAACGGCGACGACTGCGGTACTAATAAAAAAGTTGAGAGTCCATAACCAGCTAACTTCAGCATCCGTCCAGTCGCTGGCCATGGCATCGCGGACGGGTCGAAGAATATAGTAGGCAGACATCAAGATGACAACAAAGAGAAATGAGCTTAAGGCAGCTTTAACTTCGTGATCTTCAATATTTAGCGACATTTGTAGCCATCTCATATCGGGTTACTGCTACTCACTGGCATTCCTGTCTCCTATGATAAAACTGAATACGTTGCATTTTTAACTTGTCGCTGTGAATAAATGTCAACATTTTCCTTGGCCAGTATGATATCGGCTAGGACAGTTTTAACAAGTAGGCATGATAATCATACTGGTATATAAATACAGACTAAGCAACCCAATTACTAACTCTTTAAAGCTGATCGACGGCAAGTGAAAAAGATTACTGGGATTCCATTTTGTAGTGGTCTAAAGCGACCAGTGATTACGTAAATACCGCAGGTTTTTAATAGATAGGGTATTTGGTATGACTAGTTTAAAGAAAGCACTGTTACCTTATGGAACAACCTCCAGTTCTCCCTCTATCGTTTTGCCCGATACTGCGCTATTTTTGTCAGAACGTGGGTCCCTGACCAAAAACTATTTTGAGAATGCTGTTGAACTATTAAATAGAGAATACGACGCAATAAGAAGGCTTGCTGAGTTAAATGAACTTGTCTATAACGCCTCTTATAACTTTGTTCCTCGTGTTGGCCAACGCTATCATCTTTATCAGAAAGTTGATGGTGGATACCTGCTAAGTATGATTGAAAACTGGAAGGCCTATGAGTTTGTCGTGTCTATAGAGTATACCGCCGACAGTGTCTGGAAAGATGTTACATCCCTTTAGAATATGCTCCTACAAATAGCAGCGCTTTTTAGCCTGCTGGTTTGTGTTCAGTGAGAGAAAAACCAATAGATCCCTTTTCAAAGAGCACATTTTGCTGTGGGCGTCTCAACGTTGA
>Ga0209071_1000067_pt1 | contig 67141 bp, 64 predicted proteins | sample CoawatmetaG10DNA_2_FD_187513 | JGI IMG/M metagenome (GOLD analysis project Ga0209071, IMG submission 187513) | Marine microbial communities from the West Antarctic Peninsula - Coastal water metaG108-DNA (SPAdes) (version 2) | ecosystem: Environmental > Aquatic > Marine > Coastal ... | reverse complement strand
TCTCGCCGCCCAGCGCCCGTTCGATCAGGGCCTTCTTGAGGGCCAGGGTCGCCGCGTTGATGGCTTCGGCCGTCATCGGGCCGCTGCCGAACTGCTCAAGCAGTTCGGCAGGGATCGCCGGCAGGTCCGCCGGCTTGGCTTTCGGTTTGCGTGGCATAACGTCTCCTTACGAGCATGTTATGCCTTGAACACGAAATTACTGACAGGCCCCCCTCGGTTTGTTCGATCCACAACCCGAGCACTTCCTTGCGCCCGTCGCCACGAATGCCCAGCGCGAGATACACCGCCTTGTTCTTGACCGAGCCTTCATCACGAATCTTCAGGCGCAGTGCATCGAAATAGACGATCGCGTACGTTGCCTCCAGCGGGCGTTGCTGCCATTGCGCAACCTCATCGAGCACCTCGTCGGTGATGGTGGAGATCAAGTCCGGTGAGACCTGTAGCCCGTACAGCTCTTGCAGGTGCCCTTGGATCTCGCGCACGCTCATGCCGCGCGCATACATGCTGATCACGTGGTCATCGAAGCCGGGCAGCCGGCGCTGGTACTTGGCGACCAGTTGCGGCTCGAAGGTGGCCTGCCGGTCGCGCGGTATGTCCAGTGCCAACTCGCCACCCGGCGTGATGACGGTCTTGGGGCTGGTGCCGTTGCGGTGATTGCCGCTCCTGCCTTGCTGGGCCTCGGCGGCCAGATGGTGATTCAGCTCGGCGGCCAGCATACGCTCGGCCAACCGCTTCTTGAGCAGGCCCGCCAGGCCCGATTCGCCCAGAATCGACTCGGCGTCTTTGTTCTCGACCTGGGCCAGCAGTTGGTCGATCAATTCATCCGGAAACAGCTTCGGCGCGCTCGCCTTCTTGCTCTTCTTGCTCATGCTTGTTGCTTCGGTCATCACGGCGTTCCTTTCGGTATCGTCTCATGACCTCTACACACAAGAAATCTGACAGGCTCCCTCTGTTTCGTCCCCTGCCGGGGCCGACTCACTTTCTTTGTCTTGCCAAAGAAAGTAAGCAAAGAAAGGCGCGCCCGAGATGGCGACCCACTCCTTGAATTTCTGTCGCAGGGAGGGAGGGGAGGCAAACTCGCTTCGCTCAGACAGGCCTCCCCTCTTTTTCCTCCCTGCAACAGAAATTCAAGGCGCCATCTAGGGCAAGGGAAAAGCACACCATCTTTTGCCAGCGCGCCACTTCGTGTTGCATGCCGAACCCGTCGTTCGGTGTCCGTCGTTCATCGTCCATCGCTCTGCACTGAGCGCGAGTTTCAGCGCTCACATCGGCACGCCAACGGTGTGGCCGTTGACGTTCCTGCCCTAGATGGCGCCTTGAATTTCTGTAAGCGGGCGGAAAAAAGAAGGAGGCCTGTCTGAGCGCAGCGAGTTAGCCTCCTTCTCCGCCCGGTTACAGAAATTCAAGGAGGAAGTCGCCATCTCGGGCGCGCCTTTCTTTGGTTACTTTCTTTGGCAAGACAAAGAAAGTGACTCAGCCCCGGCAGGGGATGAAACAACGGATGCACCACCAACAAAAACCAACCCAACCCCCACGCTAGCGCCAGCGCAAACCCCAGCGCTATGATCAAACCCAAGCAAACACCCCCACCACATCCTGATGCCCGCTCCCCCCATCCTCCCCGCCACCGCGACTGAAGACGCCTTCGCCAATGGCCCCTTCCCCGCTGCCCGCTTCATCAAAGAAATCGGCCGCGGCGCAGACGGCGCTCGCGCGCTGGTCAAGCACGATGCCCGCGCGCTCTTCACCGCCATGCTGGAAAGCCGCATCTCCGACGTGCAGCTCGGCGCCATCCTCATGGCCTACCGCATCAAGGGGGAGACCCCGGAAGAACTCGACGGCATGCTGGAAGCCACGCATGCGCATTGCCGGCCGCTGCCGGCCCCGAACACGCCGGAGCTCGCGCTGCCGGTCGTCATCCCCAGCTACAACGGCGCCCGCCGCCAGCCGAACCTGGTACCGCTGCTGGCCAAGCTGCTGGCGCGCGAGGGTGTGCCGGTGCTGGTGCATGGCATCCGCCGCTTCGACGGCCGCGTCACCACGGCTGCGCTGTTCGAAGCGCTCGGCTGGCCCCTCTGCGAACACATGGACGACGCCCGCGAGCGCCTGGAGCGCGATCGCCTGGCCTATGTGCCGATCGACGTGCTCTCGCCCCAGCTAACCTCGCTCTTGGACAAGCGCGAGATCGTCGGCCTGCGCAATTCGGCCCACACAGTGGTGAAGATGCTGCAGCCCATTGGTGGGCACGCGCCCCACGAGGCGCTACGGCTGGTCAGCTACACGCACCCGGAATACCGCGACACGCTCACCGATTACTTCCTGCGCCACCCGGCCAATGTGCTGCTGGCACGCGGCACCGAAGGCGAGGCGGTGGCCGATGCTCGGCGCGGCAGCGCGGTGGAGTGGCTGCACGACGGCTCGCATGAGACGGTGATCGAAGCGGTGGAAGGTTCGAGCGACGCACCGCCTGAGCTGCCCGCAGGAACGGACGTGGCAGCAACGGCACGGTGGATTGAGGCGGTGCTCGAAGGCAGGCAGCCGGTGCCGGAGCCGATCGCCAAGCAGGTCCGCGCGATCGTGCGGTGTGCACGACCGGCGCAGGCTGCCTGATCGACCGCCCGGTCTTACTTGGACGGCAGCGGAATGCGCTCCGTTTCGCCCGGCACGTGAGCGAAGGCGTCGCTCTCCCAGCGCTGCTTGGCGTCTTCAATGTCGGCCTTATCGCTGGCGACGAAGTTCCAGTAGATGTGGCGGTGGCCGTCGGTCGGGTCACCGCCCAGCAGCATCACGCGCGACGACACCTGCGCGGTGAGCGTCACGTCGCCGCCGGGCTCCAGCACGGCAAGGTGGTGCGGGTCGAGCGCCTCGCCGTCAATGGTGACAGCACCCTCGACCAGATACAGGCCGCGGTCTGCATGCTCGGGCGGAATCACCAGCGATGCACCGGCCGCCAGTTCCAGCGCCACATACAGCGTGCGCGAACTCACCTTCACCGGCGACGTCAGCCCAAACGCATCCCCCGCAATGACAACGCCCTGCACGCCCGGGCATTCCAGCTTGGGCAGCGTGTCTGCCGCGTGATGGGCGAAGCTGGCGTTGACCTTTTCCTGGTCCTTCGGCAGCGCCACCCAGGTCTGGATGCCGTGCATGCGCGCGCCCCTTTCACGCCCTTCTGGCGACGAGCGCTCGGAATGGACGATGCCGTTGCCGGCCGTCATCCAGTTCACGTCGCCGGGCGTGATGGTCTGCACGCTGCCGAGGCTGTCGCGGTGGACCATGCTGCCGTCGAACAGATACGTGACGGTGGCCAGCCCGATGTGCGGGTGGGGGCGCACGTCGATGCCCTCGCCGGGGGCGAAATCCACCGGGCCCATGTGGTCGAAGAAGATGAACGGCCCCACCGTCTGGCGCGCCGCCGAGGGCAGCACGCGCTTGACCGAGAAACCGCCCAGGTCGCGCACGTGCGGGCCAATGATGTGCTGGATGGAAGTCATGACGGAAGGCTCCTCAAGCGTGCTCGGCGAGTTCGGTGTCGACACTGATCTCGACCTCGGTCATCAGCTTGTGAATGGGGCATTTACCGGCCACGCGCAGGAGGTCGGCGCGCTGCTCGTCGCTCAGGTCGCCGTGCAGGGTCAGCACGGTGCGCAGCTTGTAGCGGCCCTGGCGTTCCTGGGTGCCGTCATGCTCCACAGCCACGTCGATCGAATCGAGCGGGTACTTGCGCTGGCGCGCATACAGCGTAACGGTCAGTGCCTTGCAGCTGGCCAGGGCCGCGTCAAAGTAGGCGTGCGGGTCGGGCGCACTGCCCTCGCCAGTCGGCTTGGGCACATCGGTGTAGGTCACGCCTTCGGGAAAGGTGACCTTGTGGCGAAAAAGGCCTTCGGTGTCCTTGCTGACGACGATGCTCATTGACGGCTCCTGTAGCGATTTCTGCGATGTCCGGGCAGTGTAGCCAACTTGCGTGACGGCACGGGAGAAGACCCGACGTGCGTCGCGCATCGCTTTCACGGGCGCTTCGATCACTCGACATTGCAGACATGGCAATTCGGCCCACCCATTGGGGTGGAAACGCTCAAGCGGCGCGGTTTTCAGCCGATCTTCCGGTTAGAAGACATCCGCCCAGAAACCGCCCCGCTTACGCGTCACCTGCATGGTTCCTCGCCGGCCGCTTGTCGCCATTGCCGGCGGCATCGGCTTCCTCCTCGTCCTTGTTGGGCTGACCGTGATGGTCGGCTGGCTGCGGCATTGGCCGTGGGCAGTGAAGCTCGGCAGCGATCGGCTGCTGATCGTGTTCGCCACCGGCGTCAACCTGACCCTGCTTGGCGCGGGGCTGGCTGCGCTGCTGGTCGGGACGGTACGGCCGAATGTGCGCTGGGCAGATCCGGTGGCCCGGGGGCTGGGCGGCGTGGTGGCGGTGCTGTCCACGCTGCGGCTGGCCGAGATGCTCACGGGATGGCCGATCGGGCTGGACTTTCCGGGCGTGCACACATGGCTGGACCGCCAATGGGTGACCGGTTGGATCGGCGGCATGCACCCCAGCCACGCGCTGGCGATGGCCGCATCGGCGACGGCCCTGAGCCTTGTGCCGACGTTGCGCAAACCGCACCGCGCGCGGTGGTTCTGGGGCTTGGTCGGCCTGGCGATGCTGCTCTGCGCGGGCGACCTGCTTGGCCGCGCCATGGCGCTCGAATATCTGTACCCGGCGTGGTTGGTGTGGCGCGCCTCGGACGTAGCGGCCATCTGCACGCTGCTGGTGGTCATGGGCGTGCTGTGCGTTGCGGTAGTCCGGCAGCCGGGCGTGTTGCGCCTACGCTTGTCGCCGGAAGACACCATCGTGTGGATCAGCGGCGGCTGCGTGGTACTTGCAGGCCTGGGAGCGACCATCACGGCGTTCATCATCCAGGTGGACAGCGTCGGCCTGACATTCGGCACCGCGCGGGCGCGGGCGCTCTCCAGCTACGCAGAAGAGTTCGATCAACTGCTGGCCATGCGCGCGGAAAACCCGCGCCTGGTGGCCGCCGCCACGCACATCCAGGAAGTGCTGCGCCATCCCACCGACAATGCGGCGCGCCTGCGCAGCGAGAGCGCGCTGCAGGCGTATCGCCAGCAAGGGTACTCGTACCTGCAACTGCGTACGCTGGCGGGAGAGGGCATCGTCAGTCTCGGCACGCAAACGCTTGAGCCCGAGCTGTCGATTCGGCTGCACGCCGGCCTCGCGCCCGAGCGCGTCACGCTGCAATGGGTACACGGATTTGCCATGCGCACAGAAACGCCTGTCATGGCAGACGGCATGCAGATCGGCTTGCTGGTCGCAGAGCAACCGCTCGCCCACATGACCGCGCGCTACGCCAACGAGCGCGGCATCGGAAAGACCGAAACGCTGGCGATGTCGGGCTTTGATGTGCGCGGCCGCGCCATGTCGTTTCCGCAGCGCTTCGATGCGTACGTGTTCGAGTTGCCGGCTCTTACGGTCGACCGCCGGCCGCTGCCGTCGCGCCTGGCGCTATCGGGCGAGGCAGGCTACGGCCAGTGGCAGGACATCCACGGCATGCCGACATCGTTCAGCTACACGCCCATCGGCCACACGGGCCTGGCGCTGATCAGCAAGATCGCGAGCGCCGAGCTGTACGCCCCGATGCGCGTGCAGTTCGAGCGGCTCGGCGCCTTCATGCTGTGCCTGATGATCGCCAGCGTGCTGGTCATCCGTCTGACGGTGCGGCCGTTTGCCAACCGGCTGGCCGCGTCCGAACGCGCGCTGCGCACCGCAAACGAAAGCCTGGAACGCCGCCGTGATGCCCTGCGCGCGAGCCGCGAACAACTGCGCCTAGTGGCCGACAACGTGCCCGCGCAGCTCAGCTACGTCGACTCCGACGGCATCGTCCGCTTTGCCAGCCGCACCCTGCTCGAAGCCTTCGGCCGCCGCGAGGACGAGATGCTCGATCACCACGTGCGCGACATCTACGCCCCCGAGGACTATCGCACGCTGCTGCCTTACATGACCGAGGTGCTGGCCGGGTACCCGGTGCAATTCGAGATCCAGTCGATGCGCACCGGCGTGCCCCGCTACCTGAGCGGTCATTACTTTCCTGACTACGACGATCGCGGCACGCTGCGGGGCTATTTCTCCGTGCTGCAGGATCTGACGGCCCGCACCACTGCCGAGCTGGCTCTGGCGCGCAGTGAACGGGCGCTCAAGCTGGTGCTCGACAACGCGCCGCTGCTGGTCTCGCACATCAACCCGGATGGCGTCTTCACGTTCTGCAACGTCACGCACGCACGTTGGCTGCAGCGCACTCCGGAGGAAGTCTGTGGCCAGACGCCGGAACGGGTCTTCACGCCGAGCACGTACGCGCTGATCGCACCGTATCTCGCGCGCGCCCAGCGAGGAGAATCGGTCCAATTCGAGATCACCGCGCCGTGGTACGAAAGACCGTCTGCCAGCGGTCTGCGCAGCCGCACACGACACCTCCGGGGCCAACTCGTCCCCGATGCCGGAGAAGCGCAGGACGGCCGCTGCGGTTTCTACGCCTTCGTGCAGGACGTGACCGAAGCCAAGCGCAGCGAGATGGAGCTTTCCCGCATGGCGCGCTTTGATGCGCTGACGGGCCTGCCTAACCGTTATGAGCTGTACGAGCGGCTGCGCGCAGCGCTGGAGCGCCGTCAGCGGCTGCCTGCGCCGTTGGGGGTGCTGTACCTGGACGTCGACCACTTCAAGCACATCAACGACACCTACGGCCACGCCGCCGGCGATGCAGTGCTGGTGGAAGTCGCGCACCGGCTTCAACGCGCCGTGCGCCGCAGCGACACCGTCGCCCGCCTCGCAGGTGACGAATTCATCATCTTGCTGGACCCCATCGACGCCCCGGATGATGCGCTGCACACCGCTCAGAAAATCGTCGGTGCAATCCGCCCGCCCATCACCCTGCGGGGCGACACGATCCTGCACGTCACCACGAGCGTCGGTGTTGCCTGTCCCGGCCCCGAAGTACGTGAACCCGACACCGCTCTACGGGAAGCGGATCGCGCACTTTACTGGGCCAAGTCTCGCGGTCGAAACACGGCGGCGTAGTCGAGAACCGATGCCGTCAGCGACGGTCTATGAATGGGTGCGCTGCTCCTATTGCTGCGGCGCAAACATCACGCTATCAAGTAACCCCGACGATTTACGGGAACTATCAAACAGGCAAAAATGTCCTATTAGCACTCTTCCGGTCGGAGTGCTAAGATGCCTTTCCAAACCTCCACTGGATTTCGACAGGAGTCCTGAGTGAACGCAGTCATCCCCGTGAATACCGTTTCCGCAATCGCCACCCAGCCGTCCGGCAACGCCGGCAATGGATGGGCGCTGGCGTTCCCCGGCAACCTGGGCAACATCGACGCTTATATCCAGAGCGTCAACCGTGTGCCAATGCTGTCGGCTGAAGAAGAACAACGCCTGGCCCGCGAATATCGCGACAACGACAATCTTGATGCCGCCCGCCGCCTGGTGCTCTCGCACCTGCGTCTGGTCGTGTCGATTGCGCGCGGCTACCTGGGCTACGGCCTGCCGCATGCCGACCTCATCCAGGAAGGCAACATTGGCCTGATGAAGGCTGTCAAGCGCTTCGACCCCGATCAGGGCGTGCGTCTCGTTTCGTACGCGATGCACTGGATCAAGGCCGAGATGCACGAGTACATCTTGAAGAACTGGCGCATGGTGAAGGTGGCCACCACCAAGGCCCAGCGCAAGCTGTTCTTCAACCTGCGCAGCCACAAGCAGGATGCGCAGGCGACCTTCACGTCGGACGAGATCGACGCGGTAGCGGCCGAACTCAACGTCAAGGGCACGGAAGTGCGCGAGATGGAGACCCGTCTCTCGGGCGGCGACATCGCGCTGGAAGGCCAGATGGACGACGGCGAAGAGTCGTACGCCCCCATCGCCTACCTGGCTGATACGCACAACGAGCCGACCCGCGTGATCGAAGCGCGCAGCAACGACCGCATGCAAAGCGAAGGCATTGAAGCCGCCCTCGCCAAGCTGGATGACCGCAGCCGCCGCATCATCGAAGCCCGCTGGCTGAACGTGAACGACGATGGATCGGGTGGCTCGACGCTGCACGAGCTGGCCGACGAGTTTGGCGTGTCGGCTGAGCGCATTCGCCAGATCGAATCGGCCGCGATGAAGAAGATGAAGGGTGCGCTGCAGGCTTTTGCCTAAGCTGCCGCCTCGCCATAAAAAAGCCCGCCAGGTTGGCGGGCTTTTTCTTTGGGCGGCAGCCGGAGATCAGTCGGCCAGCAGTTGCTTGATATCGTGTGCAATCGGCTCAGGCCCCTGGCCGTGCTTGATGAACAAGCGCAGGTTGCCCTTTGGATCAAACATGTAGCTGCCGGCGGAGTGGTCCATGGTGTAGTTGTCGGGCGAGCTGCCCGGCACCTTGCTGTAGAACACCTTGAAGTCGGACGCGACCTTCTTCAGTTCTGCCTCATTGGCCGGACGCAGGCCGATGAAGCGCGGATCGAATGCGGGCACGTACTTGGCCAGCAGGTCTTGCGTATCGCGCTCCGGGTCGACGGTGACGAACAGGACCTGGACGCGGTCGGCGTCTTTGCCGAGGGTATCCATCACGGCGCGCAGCTCAGCCAGCGTGGTCGGGCAGACATCGGGGCAATGCGTGTAACCGAAAAACATGACGACGACCTTGCCGCGGAAATCTTCGAGCGTGCGGCGCTTGCCGGTGTGATCGGTCAACGAGAAATCGGTGCCGAAGCTTTTGGATCCGGTGATGTCGAGGTTCTTGAAGGCGGGCTTGTCGCTGCACGCCGCGAGCGCCAGCACGGCGACGGCCAGCATGGCGAACAGCGCGGCGCGGAAGTGTCGGAAAGAGAGCATGGTCATCGTGTTGGAAACAGACCGCCTAGCGTAACGCCAACGGCACATGCCTGCTGGCGCCCCTGTGCGTCACAGCGCCGCGCTTTGCGTGAGCGCCGGCCCGAACTTGAAGTAGTGGTCCACCAGCAGCGCGGCAAACAAAATCGACAGATAGATGATCGAGTAGCGGAAAGTCTTCTGCGCCAGTGCGTCGGAATACTTGCGGTACATGCGCCACGCATACGAGAGGAAGCCGAAGCCCAGCACCAGCGCGGTCACCAGGTAGATGTAGCCGCTCATGCCGTAGACGAACGGCAGGATGGTCGCGGCAATCATGATGAGCGTGTACAGCAGGATGTGCAGTAGCGTGTATTTCTCGCCGTGCGTGATCGGCAGCATCGGCAGGCCCGACTTGGCGTAGTCGGCGCGGCGGTACAGCGCGAGTGCCCAGAAGTGCGGCGGCGTCCAGGTAAAGATGATGAGCACCAGGATCCACGCCTCGGCCGGCACGCTGTTGGCCACGGCCGCCCAGCCCAGCGCCGGAGGCATCGCGCCCGAGAGGCCGCCGATGACAATGTTCTGTGGCGTGGCGGGCTTGAGCAGCAGTGTGTAGATGATCGCGTAGCCGATGAAGGTGGCGAACGTCAGCCACATCGTGAGGTCGTTGGCGAATACGTGCAGCGTCCACATGCCCGCGCCGCCCAGCACCACCGAGAACACCAGGATCTGCCGCGTGCCCAGTTCACCGCTTGCCGACGGGCGCCAGGCCGTGCGGCGCATCATTGCATCGATCTTGCGCTCGACCAGGCAGTTGATGGCGAAAGCAGCGCCGGCGAACAGCCAGATGCCGACCGCGCCGCCGATCAGTACCGACCACGGGACCATGCCCGGCGTGGCCAGGAACATGCCGATCACGGCGCAGAACACGGCGAGCTGCGTGACGCGCGGCTTGGTCAGCGCCGCATACTGCGATGCGGTCGTCCGCCAGCCAGGAAGTTGAGTGGAAGTTGTTGGGGTTGCCACGGTATTCATAAAAAACGGTCAGACGGCATTCAGACGACGGCAGCCGCCACAGGCATCGGCGCCCGCGCCTGCGCGAGCCCGATCAGGTAATGCAGACGCACCATCAGCAACAGCAGCACGGCCGCGCCGCCGTTGTGCGCCACGGCGGCCAGCAGCGGCCACCCCAGCACGATGTTCGAAAGCCCGGTCGCCAATTGCACGGCCAGCACAACGAGCAGCACCGTCGCAACCCGGCCGAGGCCGCCAATGCGACGTGCGCGCGCACTGAGCCACGCCAGGTAGCTCAGCACAACGACTGCAAACACGCGGTGCGTCCAATGGATGGCGACCAGCGCGTCGTGCGAGATGAAATCGCCGCTGGCGGTCTTGCCGAGCTGGCGCCAGAACGTGAAGCCGTGCGCAAAGTCCATCGGCGGAACCCACTGGCCGTTGCACAGCGGAAAATCGGTACAGGCCAGCACAGCGTAGTTCGTGCTGACCCAGCCACCCAGGGCAATCTGCACAACGAGCAGCACGAGCCCGATGGCCGCCGCCATGCGCAACGAGGCGCCGCGCTCATCGACCGCACGCGGCGCGTCGTTCTTGCAGCCGAGCCAGATCAGCGCGGCCAGCAGCGACATGCCGAGCAGCAAGTGCGTCACCACGATGGCCGGCTGCAGCTTGAGCGTGACCGTCCACGCACCAAAGGCGCCTTGCACACACACCAGCGCCAGCACCGCCGTCGCGTACCAGGGAGACTGCTTCAGTTCCTTGCGCTTGACCCACGCCAGCACCACCAGCGTGATGATCAGCACGCCCAACGCAAGCGCGAAGTAGCGGTGCGTCATCTCGATCCACGCTTTCATCCAGGTGACGGGGCCGCTCGGCATGGCGGCCTGTGCAGCATGGATGTCTTCACGGGCGTGGAACGGGTTGGAGGTGCCGTAGCAGCCCGGCCAATCCGGGCAACCGAGGCCTGAATCCGTCAGACGCGTGAAGCTGCCGAACATGATCAAGTCCAGCGTGAGGAAAGCGGTGATCCACACCAGCTTGCGATACTTGTTGCGATCCCCTTTGACCAGCACGTAACAGAGTGGGATCAGCGCGATCAGGATGCCAATGGAAGCAAGTTGCAGCAGCATGGCTTATCCGATGCGCGAATACTTCAAAAGCCGCGTCATATCTGCGCGCACCTTCTTCGGGTCTGGATCTTTCGGGAACTGCATCATCAGGTTGCCGAGCGGATCGACCAGGAAGAGGTGGTCTGTGGGCGGCGTCTTGCCGTCGGCAAGCCAGTTCTTAGGCAGATCGGGCGCGCGCAGGAAGCGCACGGCACCGTAATCGTCGTTGTAAGCCTTGATGAGGCGCGGGTCGATCTCCCCCCGGTCGGTCACTAGCCAGACAGGGACGATGCGGTCGCGGTCCGGGCCCTGGCCGATGCGCAGCTGGCGCATGGTGAACAGCTTGCGCGCGCAGTTGTCGTCGCAAGCGCCGCCATCCACGGACACCATCAGCCATTTGCCCTTGAGGCTGGCAAGCGGCACTTCAGCGCCGTGCTCGTCCTGCACCATCAGGCCGGTCGGCACAGGGCGCTGCGGATCGACCAGCGCGCCATACGCCGCCTTGCCGCCGGCCGGGGTGAAGACGTAATACGCAAGGTACGACGCGATCACCGGAGAGGCGCACACCAGCAGCAGGAACAGCATCATCAAGCGGCCGCGGCGCGTGCGCGCGTCGATGCGCGGGTCTTCGGACGCCCCGAGTGTGCCGGGCGCGCCGGGTGCAGATTCCTGATTCACCATGTGATTCCCAATACATTCAGCTGCGGCACTAGGCCGCAACGCAAGTTCGTATTCAGGCGGGCTCGGAGCGGCCCGCCAAGCGGCGATAACGCCGCACGCTGTAAAAGACCATCAGCCCAAGCACTGCCGCCGCCATCGCAAACCATTGGAACGCGTAGCCGTAATTGCGCTCGGCGCCCAGATCTGCGCGCGGCCAATCGCGCAACAGGCCGTCCTCCACGTCGGACTGCTGCTGCACCACGAACGGTTGGAGCGGCACGCCGATTTCGCGCGAGAAAGCGTCGAGGTCGATATTCTGCCTAAGTCGCTGGCCGACTTCATCCGCGCCGTCCTTGCTGCCCAGACTGAAGACCCGGCTGGCATGCGGCACCGCCATCCCCTCGACCTGCACTTCGCCCGCCGGCGTGGTGTACGGCGCGATGCGCGTGCGGTCCACCGGATCACGCGGCAGCCAGCCTCGATCGACCAACACGGCGCGCCCGCCCGCACCTTCCAGCCTCAGCGGGATGAGCACCTCGAAACCCGGGCGCGATACGTCGTTGGTGACGTGCGGGCGGTTCTCGAGCAGCACCGTGTGCGCCACGTCGAACGTTCCACGCAGCAGCACCGGCCTGTACATTACTGAATCTGCTGTCACGGGCTGCGCTGTGATGCGCTGGGCGGGCGCATTTTCCAGCGCCATGATGCGGGCCTGGCGCTCGATGCGCTCGTGCGCACGCGAAAGCTGCCAACGCCCCAGCGAGCACGTCAGCGCAATCAGCGCCACACCTGCCAACATCGGCACAGGCGCAAACCAGCGTCGCATCGGTACGCGCTCGGTCATTGCGCGGCCTCGGTGAGATAATGCCCGGCAGCCATTTCCAACCCGTCATTGCCCAACCGGCAGCCCTCCATGCGCATCGTCGTTGCCATTGCGTTTCTGCTGATCCTCGGGAGCCTTGCCTCCGCGCTGTTCTTCCTGATGCGCGACAAGGGCCACAGCAACCGGACCGTGCGATCCTTGATGTTCCGCGTCGGTTTCTCGATCGCGCTGTTCATCTTCATCTTCGTCGCGAACCGGCTGGGGTGGATCCACAGCACCGGCATCCGCTTCGGCCAATAGCCCGAGTCAATTCAGTCAGTCCAGAAAAGCGAAAACGCCGCAGCGGTGTCCCGTCTGCGGCATTGTCGTCGCCGGCCATTGGCCAGGTCGGGGAGCGACGCTTCGCCGCCCCCACCCGATGCTGTCTTACAGCCAGTACACCACCACGTACAAGCCGAGCCACACCACGTCCACGAAGTGCCAGTACCACGCAGCGCCTTCAAAAGCGAAGTGATGTTCCGGCGTGAAGTGGCCCTTGATCACACGCCCCAGCACCACCGACAGCATGATGGCGCCCATGGTCACGTGGAAGCCGTGGAAGCCCGTCAGCAAGAAGAACGTTGAACCGTAGATGCCCGAGGTCAGCTTCAGGTTCAGTTCGTGATAGGCGTGGATGTATTCGAACGCCTGGAAGCCCATGAACGTGAAGCCCAGGAGGATCGTCAGCAGCAGGCCCTGGATGACCTGGGCACGCTTGCCTTCACGCAGCGCATGGTGTGCCCACGTGAGAGTCACGCCAGAAGTCAGCAGCAGCGCCGTGTTGATCGTCGGAATCGGCCACGGCCCCATCGTTGTGAAGGGCGCTACCGTGCCGGCCGGTCCGGCGTTCGGCCACAGCGCGTTGAAGTCGGGCCACAGCAGCTTGTTGTTCAGATCGCCCAGCCACGGCATGGCGATCGTTCGGGCATAGAACAGCGCGCCGAAGAACGCCGCGAAGAACATCACTTCCGAGAAGATGAACCAGCTCATCGACCAGCGGAACGAGGCATCCACGCGGTCGCCGTACTTGCCGGTCTCGGATTCAGAGATGGCGTCCGCAAACCACGCGCGCAGCACAAAGAGGAACCACAGCAGGCCGACCAGGAACGTCCACGGGGCCCACGGCTGGGCATTCACCCATGCAGCGGAGCTCAACAGCACGATCAGCAGGCCGAGGCTTGCCGTAATCGGATGCCGCGAGGGCCCGGGCACGAAGTAGTACGGAGCGTTTGCTCGATTCGCACTCATCTCTTTTTCTCCAGCTCTATTTTTTTAAGAATCCACTCGATGTTGCCCGGCCCGTGCTGCAGGGCCGTCTCCTCAACCTTCTGAACCGTCAACCGACAACTGCCCGCACGATCAGCAACAGCACAACGACAAACATGACCGCCGCCAGAACGCCCGCAATGATCACGTGCACGGGATTCAACTGCGCCATGTCACGGTCGTGGTCGCGACCTTTGCGCACCCCGAAGAAGGACCAGAACACCGCCTTCATCGTCTGTGCGAATGATGCGCGTCGCTTGGTCGCTTCCTTCAGGTCGTCCATGTCCTCACGTTCCCTTGTTCGGCATCGCCGGCGCAATAGCTGACGGTGCGTGGATTTCAAAGAAAGTGTAGGACAAGGTGATCGTCTTCACGTCCTTGGGAAGATCCGGATCAATCACAAACACCACCGGCATCTCGCGTGATTCGTTGGCCGTCAGCGTCTGCTGCTTGAAACAGAAACACTCGATCTTCTTGAAGAACTCGGTTGCCTGCTTGGGCGCGTAACTCGGGATGGCCTGGGCCTCGACCGTACGCCCCTCCTTGTTCACCACCTCGTAGACGATCTGGCTGATCTCGCCAGGGTGCACATCCATGCTGTTCTTGACCGGGCGGAAGCGGAACGGCCCCTGGCTGTTCGAATCGAATTCCACCGTGATCGTGCGCGTCTTGTCGACCTGCGAGTTGCGCAGCGCGCCGCCGTCTTCATCGCGCGTGTTGAGCACGTTGATGTTCGTGATCTCGCAGATCTTCTTGTACAGCGGCACCATCGCGTAGCCGAAGCCGAACATGATCACGACCACGACGGCCAGCTTGCCGAGCATCGAGCGGTTCAGACCGCGCTCCAGCGCTTTGTCGTTTTGGGTCGGATCCGGCTGCGCCGGTGTGTGGCTCATAGAGGTCTCGCGAAATCTCGGTTCAGCGACCAGCGCGTCGCTTGCCCGGCTAGCCGCCGAACACCACGCGCTTGAAAATCACACCCAGAAAGAAAACCAGCGCGATCGTGCCGAGGATGAATCCCAGGCGACGGTTGGCAGCGCGTTGCTCGGGCGTTGGGCTTTTTTCTGGATTCGACATCGTTGTCCGGAGGATCGCGGAGCTGGCACTCGCCTGCCCCGCGACACCTGCATTACTTCACGTGCGGTGGTTCTTCAAAGGTGTGGAACGGTGCCGGCGACGGCACGGTCCACTCCAGGCCTTCCGCGCCATCCCACGGCTTGTCGGCGGCCTTCTCGCCACCGCGGTACGACGGCAGCACCACGAAGAAGAAGAAATACACCTGCATCAAGCCGAAACCCAGTGCACCGATCGACGCGACGGCGTTGAAATCGGCGAACTGCTGCGGGTAATCCGCATAGCGGCGCGGCATACCGGCCAGGCCCAGGAAGTGCATCGGGAAGAACGTGAGGTTGAAGGTGATCATCGAACCCCAGAAGTGGATCTTGCCGCGTGTCTCGCTGTACATGTAGCCCGACCACTTCGGACCCCAGTAGTAGAAGCCCGCGAACAGCGCGAACAGCGAGCCGGCCACCAGCACGTAGTGGAAGTGCGCCACCACGTAATACGTGTCCTGCAGCTGGATATCGATCGGGGCTACGGCCAGGATCAGGCCCGTGAAGCCGCCCACCGTGAACACGAAAATGAAGCCAATGGCAAACAGCATCGGCGTCTCGAACGTCATCGAGCCGCGCCACATCGTGGCCACCCAGTTGAAGATCTTCACGCCGGTCGGCACCGCGATCAGCATCGTCGCGTACATGAAGAACAGCTGACCAGTGACGGGCATGCCGGTCGTGAACATGTGGTGCGCCCACACGATGAACGACAGGATGGCGATCGACGCCGTGGCGTACACCATCGAGCTGTAGCCGAACAGGGGCTTGCGCGCGAAGGCCGGCACGATCTGGCTGATGATGCCGAACGCCGGCAAGATCATGATGTACACCTCGGGGTGTCCGAAGAACCAGAAGATGTGCTGGTACATCACCGGATCACCGCCGCCTGCTGCGGAGAAGAAGCTCGTGCCGAAGTGGCGGTCGGTCAGCACCATGGTGATCGCCCCCGCCAGCACCGGCATCACGGCGATCAGCAGGTATGCCGTGATGAGCCACGTCCAGCAGAACATGGGCATCTTCATCAGCGTCATGCCGGGCGCGCGCATGTTGAGGATGGTCACGATGATGTTGATCGCGCCCATGATCGACGATGCGCCCATGATGTGGATCGCGAAGATCGCCATGTCCATGCCGGGGCCCATCTGCACCGACAGCGGCGCATAGAGCGTCCAGCCGGCCGCCGTGGCGCCGCCCGGTGCGAAGAACGAGCCCACCAGCAGCAGCGCCGCAGGCGGCAGCAACCAGAAGCTGAAGTTGTTCATCCGCGCGAAGGCCATGTCGGACGCACCCACCTGCAGCGGGATCATCCAGTTCGCAAAGCCCACGAAGGCCGGCATGATGGCGCCGAACACCATGATCAGGCCGTGCAGCGTGGTGAACTGGTTGAACAGCTCCGGATGGAAGAATTGCAGGCCGGGCTGGAACAGCTCAAGGCGGATCAGCAGGGCCAGCGTGCCGCCCGAGAGCAGCATCATGAAAGAGAACAGCAGGTACAGCGTACCGATGTCCTTGTGGTTGGTCGCGAACAGCCAACGGCGCCAGCCGTGCGGATGGTCGTGCGCGTGGTCGTCTCCGTGACCGTGCGCGTGATCTTGCGGGTGCGTAACAGCGGTGCTCATCGAGGAACTCCTAGGTTCGGTTCGTCACGCAGACGATCAATCAGCCAGCGTTGCGGTCTTCGGCCGCATTCGCTTGTTTGGACGCCACCTTACCGGCGGATTCAGTTGCAGCGGTCTTGGCAGCCCCACCTTCGGGCATCTTGCCGCCGCGCGCATCCTTCACTTGCGTCGGCTGCAGCAGGTCACCGGTATGGTTGCCCCAGTTGTTGCGCTCGTAGGTTACGACGGCAGCGATTTCGACATCGTTCAGCGCCGAAGCCCAGGGCGGCATGGCGCCCTTGCCGTGCAGCACGATGCCAACGTGGTCGGCCAGCGGGCCATTGGCGATCTTCGAACCATCGAGCGCCGGGAACGGACCACCACCCTTGCCGTTCGGCTGGTGGCACACCGCGCAGTTGGCGGTGTAGACCTTCTCGCCGCGCGACTTCAGCTCTTCCAGCGTGTAGGTCTTGTTCGGGTCATCGGCCTTCGCGGCCATTTCCTTCTTCTTGCCGTCGACCCACTTGGTGTAGTCGTCCTGCGAGAGCACACGCACGACGATCGGCATGAAGGCGTGTTCCTTGCCGCAAAGCTCAGCGCACTGCCCGCGATAGATGCCCACCTTCTCGGCCTTGAACCATGCGTCGCGCACGAAGCCCGGAATCGCATCCTGCTTCACGCCGAACGCCGGGATCATCCACGAGTGGATCACGTCGTTGGCGGTCGTGACGATGCGCACCTTGCGGTTGACCGGCACGACCAGCTCGTTGTCGACTTCGATCAGGTACGTGTTCGACTTGGGCGCCTGGTTGTTGATCTGGTCGCGCGGCGTGGTGAGCGTGGAGAGGAACGAGATGCCCTCGCCTTCGCCCTTCAGATAGTCGTAACCCCACTTCCACTGGTAGCCGGTGGCTTTGATGGTGAGGTCGGAATTGGTGGTGTCCTTCATTGCGACCACGGCCTTGGTGGCCGGCAGCGCCATCCCGATCACGATCAGGAACGGCACAATGGTCCAGATGATTTCAACCGTGGTGCTTTCGTGGAACGTCGCCGGTTTGTGGCCGACCGACTTACGGTGCTTGAAAATGGAGTAGAACATCACCCCGAACACACCGATGAAGATCACGATACAGATGATCAGCATCATCCAGTGCAGCCAATGGATCTCGGCGGCGATCTTGGTGACCGGTGGCGCGAGATTGAGTTGCCGCACTGCGGGGCCGCCCGGCATGTCTTCCACTGCCAGGGCCGTTTGACTGAGGGCGAGGAGGGAGCCTGCCGCCAGCAAACTTGCCAATGTCTTATTCAACATTTTCATTTTTTATCTACCCAATTGACAGATTCCACTCTGCCCCGGTGCGCGGCTCATGAGACCTGGGTTGGTTGCCCGTGTCCCAAACACCGGGAAAGCTCGTCCGCAAGCTTGCGCCGCCAGACTGACCTGCCAGATCACGCGCCTGCCATCTCCAGCCTGACTTGCACGTAATCGGAGGCGTGGCGGGCATAGTACAGCAATGCCCATCCGAGAATCGCGACCTCCAGCCCCGCATCAGGCGGCACCAGTCACGCGCGTTGCCACGCAGAAAACCAAGCGATCACGATCGGGGAAATGACGACCAAGGGGATGGACCAGCCCAGCTGGCGGGTTGAAAGCGAGCAGTTTCGCTTCATGAGCCAGTTCTTGCGCGGCGCTTCCGAGATGTGGACGCCGCATGCTGGGTGGAGCGCAGTTTCAATGTCGTGCATTGAACCACTCCTGCCTCGGATGCATACCCGAACGGTTCGCCCGTGGCAAAAAACGGGATAGGCCTTTGGGGGACTGCTGCGACAAACTGGCGCATTATATGGCCGCGATTGACCCCGAACAAGGCAAAGCGCCTTTATGCAAGTCCCGGCTTGACAAGGCGCAGTCAATGCCGTTGCCGCATTAAAAGCGCTTCAGGCGCGGGGTTTGCGACCGATCTGATCGATCGGGATCATCGCCCTTCCCTGGTCGTCCAGCGCTTGTCGCTGGGGCGGCGCAAGCTTCCAGGCATGGCCGTAAACGATTTCGAAGGTGAGTGGAATCACGCCGTCGGGATTGCGCTGCGCATCGAGTGCGTCGAATAGCCGCTGGCGCCAGCGGGGCGTGTGCAGACCGGGGCCGGCGACGCTGCGGCCGGCTTCGTCCGTCAAGCCGGCCATGCCGCCGAGCAAATGCACATCGGCCAGCAACGCCTGGGGCGTTTCGTAGGTGATGGTGATCTGCTCCATGTCCATGACGGGCGTGGACCAGCGGCTGTGCACCAGCATGTCGCCAATATCATGCATGTCGACAAAGCGCAGCGTATGGATGCCCGCGTCGATGCCGGCCAGGGCGCTTCGCAGCTCGCGCAAGGTATCGGGACCGAACAGGCTGAACATCAGCAGGCCGCCTTCCGTGGTGATGCGGTGCCACTCCGGGAAGATCGCGTGCGGCGCCGGGTCCCAGTGCAGCGCCAGGTTCGACCACAGCAGGTCGAACGACGCGCCAGCAAAGGGCAACGCGCGAAAGTCCGCCTGAGCAAAGTCAAAGACCGGCCGCTTCTTCAGCAGTCTGCCGAGCCATCCGGCGTCGGTGCGCTGCGGGTCGAGTTTCTGCGCCTGGGCCAACATCGCGGACGACCAGTCGACACCGCAGATCTGCGCATCCGGATATTGCGCGCGCAGTACCGCTAGGCCTTGTCCCAGGCCGCAGCCCAAATCCAGCGCGCGCGCAGGCGTGGCCTTGATATAGGAGAGCCGGTCCTGCATGCGACTGCCCACTTCGCGCAGCAAAAAATCCACGTCGGCGAAACGCGCGGCGCGGCGATCGAAGGCGCGCCGCAAGGCGGCAGGGCGAGCAAGGACGGGATCAGACATCGACAAGGCGGGGCGGAACACTGCGGTCGCCAAGTATACCGGCCCACCGTTCGAGGCGCCGTCTGATAGCGCAGAAGCCCCAAATCGGCTTGGATAGCGGCTTTTTGCATGCATAAACACGCGTTATCGGCATGGTTTCGCGCCAGTCTGCGCCACTTGCTTCCGTGCGCCTGCGCACTGTGCGGCGCGGTTCAAGGCGACCTAGTGTGCGGCGGCTGCGCGGCCGATTTAGCCCCGCATCTGTACAGGCGGCGTTGCGTCCAATGTGCCATTGCGCTGGAGTCTCCCCACGTCGGCCAGCATTGCCGCGCCTGCCTGGCCGGCGCGCCCGACTTTGACGCGACCGTCGTCATTGCCGACTACGCCTGGCCGCTCGACCACCTTGTCACTGGATTGAAATTTCGGGCGCAATTGCCATTGGCAGATTGGCTGGCAGCACAATTAGGCAACGCCATCGCCACGGCTTCGGGGGATTTGCCGGACGTGCTGCTGCCGGTGCCGCTTTCACCCGCCCGGCTGCGCTCGCGCGGTTACAACCAGGCGTGGGAGATTGCCCGCCGGCTGGCGCGCCGATTGGACGTTCCGGCCCACGCCGGGGCCCTGCATCGTGTGCGCGATAACGTCGCGCAAGCCACACTGGATCGTGCGGAGCGGCAGGCCAACCTGCACGGGGCATTTGTTGTAGACGAGCCGGCGCGCATCGCGGGGCGTCACATCGGGGTGGTCGACGATGTGATGACCACGGGTACAACCCTCGCCGAGATCGCCACGCAGCTCAAACGCGCCGGCGCGGTCCGCATCACCAACGTTGTCGCCTTGCGCACGCCCTGATCACGTGCTTGTGCGACATTGTGTCGCGCCGTTTGTGCCAAGCTGTGGCGGGGTGACAACCCTTCCCAATGTGGATAAGCTCGCCGCCGAAATTCCTCCTGCCGCCCGGTCATGTTCAACGTCGTCCTTGTCGAACCCGAAATTCCGCCCAATACGGGCAATGTGATCCGCCTGTGCGCCAATACGGGCGCGCAACTGCATCTGATCGAACCGTTGGGTTTTCCGCTCGAAGATGCCCGCATGCGCCGCGCCGGCCTCGATTACCACGAGTACGCGACGATGCGCGTGCACGCCGATTGGGACGCCTTCCTGCGCGATGCCCAGCCCGATCCCGCGCGCATGTTTGCGCTCACCACGCGCGGCTCGACGCCGTTTGCGAGCATGGCGTTCCAGCCAGGCGACTGGTTTGTCTTCGGGTCGGAAACGCGCGGATTGTCGGAGGAGCGGCGCGAGTGGTTTCCTGCTACGCAGCGGATTCGCCTGCCGATGCGGCCGGACAACCGCAGCCTGAATCTATCGAACACCGTGGCGGTGGTCGTGTTCGAAGCGTGGCGGCAGAACGGATTCGCGGGTGGCGCCTGAGCCGGACGCCACCCTTCATTGGAGCGCGATTAACGCGTCGATTCGGATTTGGCGTCGCGCTGTAGCAGACGTTCCACCGCTTTCGCAGCAGGAAGCCCTTCGAACAGGACTTCGCAGACGGTGAAGGTGATCGGCATGTCCACGCCCTTGGCGCGCGCGAGCGCCGCAACGGCACGCGCACAACGCACGCCTTCGGCGACGTGACCGAGGCTGTGCAGGATGTCGTCGAGCGAGCGGCCCTGCGCAAGCTGCATCCCGACCGTGCGGTTGCGTGACAGATCACCGGTGGCGGTCAGCAGCAGATCGCCCATGCCGGTCAGCCCCATGAAGGTTTCCGGCCGACCGCCGAGCGCCAGACCCAGGCGCGTCATCTCTGCCAGCCCGCGCGTGACCAGTGCGGCACGTGCGTTCAACCCTAGGCCCAACCCGTCTGCCGCACCTGTCGCAATGGCCAGGACGTTTTTGACGGCACCGCCCACTTCCACACCGACGAGGTCGTCGCTGGCGTACACGCGCATCGCGTGATGGTGAAAACCGCGCTGTGTCAGCTTGCACAGTGTCGCACTGGTCGAAGCGACCGTCATGGCGCACGGCAAACCCTGCGCGACCTCCTTGGCGAAACTCGGCCCCGACAGCACACCGACAGCGAGGTCGGTGCGGCCCGACGCCTTCAGCACATCGGCCACGATGGCGTGCGGCAGCGCGCTGGTCTCCGGGTCGAAACCCTTGCATAGCCAGATCAGGTTGCGCACACCGCCGTGCGCGGCAATCGTGCGCGCGAGATCGGCCAGCCCCGCGACGGGTGAGGCAATGACGGCAAGCGCGTCGTCGCCCGCCGCATGGTCGAGCGCGCCCTGCAACTCAGCGGAAAAATGCAACGACGCCTGCAACGCGATGCCTGGCAGATACGGCGCGTTCATGTGCGTGGCGGCCATTTGCGAGACCAGGCTCGCGTCACGCCCCCACAGCACGACGTCGTGCGATTGCGCGGCGTGGCTGGCGAGGGCAGTGCCCCAGGCACCGGCACCCAAAACAGAAATTCGCATGCGCGTGTTCAACATCGGTCAGGCAAAGGTCGAGCAACAGGTGGGGCAAAAAAAGCCCGCGCAAGCGTGCGGCTGGCGCGGGCCTTTGGCGCAGTGCGCCTCGTACTTAGTGGGTGGCCTTCGAGCCGTCCGGCATCACCAGACCAGCGCCGCCGGCTTGGCCTTGCTGCTCCATGGCAGCGGCCAGGCGTTGTTCGTACAGCGCCTGGAAGTTGATCTCGGCCAGGTGGATCGGCTGGAAGCCGGCGCGGCCGATGGTGTCGGCAATGTTCGAGCGCAGGTACGGGTACACGATGGTCGGGCAGGCGATGCCCAGCAGCGGGTCCATCTGCTCGGCCGGCACGTTGCGGATATCGAAGATGCCCGCTTGCTTGGCTTCCACCAGGAACGCGACCTTCTCTTGCACCTTGGTCGTCACCGTACCGATGACGGTCACTTCAAACACGCCTTCCGCCAGTTGCGAAGCGCCGACGTCCACCTGCACTTCGACAGTCGGCTGTTCCTGCTCGAGGAAGATGTGCGGCGAGTTCGGTTGTTCCAGCGACAGGTCCTTCAGATAGACGCGCTGGATGTTGAAGAACGGCTGGCCATCCTGGCCCGGTTGCTGTTGTTGCTGGTCGCTCATGACTCGCCTTCAAATGGGATGTGGTCAGTGCTTGGCGGAAGCGTCCGCCGCGCAAGACGCGTATGGTACATGACCAGATGGTGCCCGCTATGAGAGCCGGCCTGAAAGTACAACGCCCGGTCTAAGCCGGGCATTTCTGTGTGGTGCGCAGTCCGCCGAATCAAGCAGCCAGCAACGGAACCAAGCCACCTTCGCGGTCGAGCGCAGATAGATCGTCGAAGCCGCCGATGTGGCGCTCGTCGATATAAATCTGCGGAACCGTGCGGCGGTTCGTGCGCGTCATCATCTCTTCGCGCTTGCCGGGTTCGCGGTCAATCAGGATCTTCTCGATCTGCTCGACACCGCGCTGCTTCAGGAGTCGTTCCGCTGCCACGCAATAGGGACAGACGGTGGTGCTGTACATGACCACGTGCGCCATAACTTCAACCTCGTTTCTTTATTTCACAACCGGAAGGCCCGCTTGTTGCCAGGCGGCCAAACCGCCTTCGAGCGAATACACCTCACTGTAACCGGCCTGCTTCAGGACTGCTTGGGCCCGCCCGGCGCGCTGGCCGGTCTGGCATACGAGGATGATGGGGGTCTCTTTGTTCTTTGCAAGGCTCGGAGCCTTCCCTTCCAGCTCGCCGAGCGGCGCATGCTTCGCTTGCGGCAGATGGCCCGCAGCGTATTCGCCGCTTTCCCGCACATCCACCACCACGGCGTTGCGGCGGTTGATGAGCTGGGTGGCCACTGGGGCACTCACCTTGGCGCCACCGCCGCCCGCGATGCGGCGCTGGATGGGCGCCCAAAGCAGCAGCAGACCCGAAACGATGGCGACAGCAAGCAGTGCGAGGTTGTTGTAATCAGCGAAGAACTTCACGGTATCGGTTTCCTGGGATGAGTCGGGCGAGTCTAATGGGCGAACATCAGCCGAACGGTTCGGGGGCCCAAAGCCCGCGGCATTATAAAATAGCGCGCTTCGGCGGCCGCACGATGACGTACGACACGTCGCCCAGCAAGCCGCGCGCAGGTTTTCTCACTTCTCATCATGGCAGTCATGCATAAGCTCGTCCTCATCCGCCACGGCGAATCGACGTGGAATCTGGAGAATCGCTTCACCGGCTGGGTCGACGTCGACCTGACCGACACGGGCGTCGCCCAGGCCCGCCAAGGCGGCAAACTGCTGCGCGAAGCCGGCTTCACCTTCGATCTGGCCTACACCTCGGTGCTCAAGCGTGCGATCCGCACGCTCTGGCATGTGCAGGATGAAATGGACCTGATGTGGATCCCGACCCGCAACGAATGGCGGCTGAACGAGCGCCACTACGGCGCGCTGTCGGGCCTGAACAAGGCCGAAACCGCCGCGCAATATGGCGACGAGCAAGTCCTCGTCTGGCGCCGCAGCTACGACACGCCGCCGCCCGCACTGGAGCCCGGCGCCGACAACGACGCTTTCGGCAACCCGCGTTACGCGGGACTCACGCGCGAGCAGGTACCCCTGACCGAATGCCTGAAGGACACGGTCGCACGCGTCATGCCGCTGTGGGAAGAATCGATTGCACCAGCCATCAAGAGCGGCAAGCGCGTGGTGATCGCCGCGCACGGCAACAGCATCCGCGCGCTGGTGAAATACCTGGACGGCATTTCCGATGCGGACATCGTCGGCCTGAACATTCCCAACGGCACGCCGCTTGTGTATGAGCTGGACGCCAACCTCAAGCCGATCCGCCATTACTACCTGGGCGACCAGGAAGCGATTGCCGCGTCGCTCGCGGCGGTGGCCAGCCAAGGCAAGTCGAAATAAACCGTAACGAGCGCTGCGGCACTCCAACGCCTTTATACTGTCGAAGCCTGTAGCCCGGGATGTGCGCGAGCCGTCCCGGGCCATGTTTATCTACTGTTCCCACGTCCACGCTCGACACATGCGAACTTCGCTCAAGAACATCAGCTTGATCGCCATCGGCCTCGTCACCGGGGTGCTTGCGACGCTCCAGCTCTCCGCCACTGCGCAAAACGCGACGGTCGGGCCGCTTCCGCTGGAGAAACTCAGGCTCATGGCGGACATCTTTGGCCAGATCAAGCGTGAATATGTCGAGCCGGTGGACGACGACAAGCTGCTGACCGAAGCCATCAAGGGTATGGTCGCCAGCCTCGACCCGCATTCGGCCTACCTCGACAAGAAGGATTTCCAGGAACTCCAGGAAGGCACCCAGGGCCGCTTCGCCGGTCTGGGCATCGAGATCTCGCAGGAAGAAGGCCTGGTCAAGGTCATCAATCCGATTGAAGACACCCCAGCCTTCCGCGCTGGCGTGCAGCCGGGCGACCTGATCACCCGCATCGACGACAAACCCGTGCGCGGCATGCCGCTGGAGCAAGCCGTCAAGCGCATGCGCGGCGCGCCGGGAACCAAGGTCACGCTCACGATCTACCGCAAGAAGGAAGAGCGCACGTTCCCGCTGACCATCACCCGCGCCGAGATCCAGGTGCAGTCGGTCAAGGCCAAGATGCTGGACAACGGCATCGCCTGGGTCCGCATCACCAGCTTCCAGGAACGCACCGTGCCGGACCTGGCCAAGAAGCTCAACGACCTGGCCAAGCAGGACGCCCACCTCAAGGGCCTGATCCTGGATCTGCGCAACAACGGCGGCGGCGTGCTGCAAGCTGCCGTTGGCGTGTCGGCCGCGTTCCTGCCGCCGGACGTGACGGTGGTGTCGACCAACGGCCAGGTGCCGGATGCCAAGCGCACGTACAAGGCGACCTTCGCCAACTACCGCTTGAGCAATCTCGATTCCGATCCGCTTACCGGCCTGGACCCCGAATTCAAGACCGTGCCGATCATTGTGCTGACCAACGCCTACACGGCTTCGGCCTCGGAAATCGTGGCGGGTGCGCTGCAGGATCATCACCGCGCCAAGACGATGGGCAAGACGACGTTCGGCAAGGGCTCGGTGCAGACGGTGCGTCCGCTGTCGAACGACACCGGCATCAAGCTGACCATTGCGTACTACTACACGCCGTCGGGCAAGTCGATCCAGGCCAAGGGCATCCGCCCGGATATCCCGGTTGACCAAAACCCGGACGGCGACCCGGACGATGCGCTGATCACGCGCGAAATCGACACCGAACGCCACCTGCACAACAAGCAGGAATCGGAAGAAGCCGAGATGACCGAGCGCGAAAAGCGCCGCGTTGAAGAGCTGCGTCGCCTGGAAGAGGAAAACGCCAAGAAGACGCCCGAGCAGCGCGAGAAGGAACGCAACAAGAAGCCGATCGAGTTCGGTTCTGCCGAAGACTTCATGCTGCAGCAGGCCATCGCCGACCTGAAGGGTCAGCCGGTCAAGCGCTCGAAGTCGGTGCTGGAAGCCGCGGCGGCCGCGGTGCCAGACAAGGCGGTGAAGTCGCCGGCGACCAAGGAATCGAGCGCCCGGGCCAAGCTGCCCAAGGGCAAGGCTGCGCCGGCTTCCGAGCCGACCGCACCGAAGCCCAATGTTCCTGCGAGCGGCGTGCAGCCTGCCCCGGAACCGACCGGCGCCCGTTAAGACACCGGCCGATAAACACTGGCAAACTTACGAGGCCGTGCACTGCACGGCCTTTTTTCATTGCTCCGCCATGAACGACGATCAACTGCTGCGGTACTCGCGCCATATCCTGCTCGACGAAATCGGCATCGAGGGGCAGACGCGCCTGCTTGAGAGCCATGTACTCGTCATCGGTGCGGGCGGGCTTGGTGCCGCCGCCCTGCCCTACCTGGCTGCGGCCGGCGTGGGCACGCTCACCATCGTCGACGACGACACGGTGGACTTGACGAATCTGCAGCGCCAGATCATCCACACAACGGAATCGGTCGGACAACCGAAGGTGGCATCGGCCCAGGCGGCCATCGCACGACTGAATCCGGACGTGCGCGTGAATGCGTTACAGCGCCGGCTCGATGCCGACGCCATTGGCGCGCTGCTTCAAGGCGTGAGCGTGGTGCTGGACTGCTCGGATAACTTCGACACCCGCCAGGCCATCAACCTTGCCTGTGTGCGCGCGGGGCTGCCGCTGGTGTCGGGCGCGGCGATCCGCTTTGACGGACAGATCAGCGTATTCGACAGCCGCACCGGCGGCCCCTGCTACGCCTGTCTGTTCCCGCCTGACGAGCCCGCGCCCGAGGTGGCATGCGCAACGATGGGCGTGTTTTCGCCACTGGTAGGCATGGTCGGTACGGTGCAGGCCACCGAGGCACTGAAGCTGATTGTCGGGATCGGCCATTCGCTTGCCGGTCGCCTTCTGATGCTCGACGGTTTAACGATGGAATGGACGACGATGCGCATCGCTCGACAGCCGTCCTGTCCGGTCTGCGGGGGCAAGCACTGACGTGCCGGTACACGCACGACAAAAAAGGAGGCCGAGGCCTCCTTCTTTTTTGCGACTGACGAGCCTTATTCGCCCTCAGGCTCCATCTGCGATTGCAGGTAGTTCTGAATGCCGACCTTGTCGATCAGCTCAAGCTGCGTTTCCAACCAGTCGATGTGCTCTTCGGTGTCGTCCAGGATGTCGACCAGGATTTCGCGACTGACGTAATCCTTGACCGATTCACAGTAGGCGATGCCCTCGACCACGGTGCCGTGTGCGGCGCGCTCGAGCTTCAGATCGCACTCAATGATCTCTTTCGTATCTTGGCCGATGAAGATCTTGCCGAGGTCCTGCAGGTTGGGCAGGCCGTCGAGCATCAGGATGCGCTCGATCAGGCGATCGGCATGCTTCATCTCGCCGATCGACTCCTTGTATTCGTGGTCCCCGATGCGCTTGAGCCCCCAGTGGCCGTACATGCGCGCGTGGAGGAAATACTGGTTGATGGCGGTCAGCTCGTTCTTGAGCTGGGCGTTCAGATATTGGATGACCTTCTTATCGCCTTTCATTCTTGGGGCTCCAGCAAAGTGCAACTGCGGTGATGGACGCACACACGCGTCCGTTCAAGGCGAGCCCTGTGCCTGACCAGAAAGCAACAAATGCCACCGAGGCTCAGCGCCTGGGCGGCAATTCGCGGCGACAGAAAAAAAAGGGGAAATCAGGCAGCCAATGCACCAGCCACGATGGCCTGATCATTGGCGACGGGCTCGTCGCGACGTTCGATTATGGCATGCGTGCTGGCACGGCCCAAGGTCTGGTCGACAGGGATGCAGCTCACCGCCTCGGCGAGTACCTGCTTGGCGCAGTCCCGGCATTGTCCGCAGCACGTACCCACGCCGAGCGTTTCGGCGAGTTCATCCATCGACGCCACGCCCAGACGGGCGGCGCCATGGATTTCACGGTCGGTGACTTGGTTGCAGATACAGACGTACACGGGCTTCCTCCGCAGCGCTCGAAACGCGCTGTCAACCCAGAATAACAGAGAATCGAAATGAGAACAATTCTTGTTCGACCCCATTCCGCGGGGAGGGTCATGCAAGTGCACGCGAGCTGTCTTTGCTAAGAAAGACGTGCAATTTCAATCACTTAGAGAGGGTCTTTAACCTAGGTAAGCCGATGCGCGGGTGCGACACTGGGTGCGCCCGACGCTGAGAACGAACGCAGGTCAGGCCCGCGCCAGCGCGCCGAGCGCCTCTTCGATTTCGGCCGGCTCGCAGGCGTGCAGCAGGCGGTCGGCCTCGCGCATCAAGCGCGGGCGGTCTGAGCGCAAGATCTGCTGCTTGACGCTCAGCAACTGCGACGGATGCATGGAAAACTCGGTGAGGCCCATGCCGAGCAGCAGGCGCGTCATGGAAGCATCGCCCGCCATCTCGCCGCACACGGAAACGGGCTTACCCGCCTGATGCGCTTCGCGGATGGTGCGCGCGATCAATTGCAGCACCGCCGGGTGCAGCGGGTCGTACAGATGCGCGACGGCGTTGTCGGCACGGTCGATGGCGAGCGTGTATTGGATCAGGTCGTTCGTGCCGATCGAGAGAAAATCCATGCGGCGCAGGAACACCGGCAGGATCAGCACGGCGGCCGGAATCTCGATCATGGCGCCTACTTTGATGCCCGGATCGTAGGCCAAGCCGTCGGCGTCGAGCGAAGCCTTGGCGCGTGCCAGCAATTCCAGCGTTTGGTCGATTTCGCGGGCGTGCGCAAGCATCGGCACGAGAATCTTGATGGGCCCGAACGCCGATGCCCGCAATAGCGCGCGCAGCTGCGTCAGGAACATGGCCGGCTCCGAGAGCGACCAGCGGATCGCCCGCAAACCCAGCGCCGGATTGGGCGCGGTCTCGAACACGTCGTCGCGGATGTCCAGCGGCTTGTCGGCACCAATGTCGATGGTGCGGATCGTGACGGGCAGGCCCATCATCGACTCGACGGCGGTACGGTACGCACGGAACTGCTCTTCCTCATCGGGCAGCGCGCCGCGACGGTTCATGAAGAGGAATTCGGAGCGGAACAGGCCCACGCCCACGGCGCCGGCTTTGACAGCGGCTGCCGCATCTTCGGGCATCTCGATGTTGGCCTGCAGGTCGATCTGGGTACCGTCGAGCGTGACGGTGGGCGTATGACGCAGGCGCTCCAGGCGCTTCTTCTGCAGCTCGCCTTCGCTGCGGCGATGCCGGTATTCCTCGAGGATGGACGTACTCGGATCGACGATGACGATGCCGTTGTCGCCGTCAATGACGACGATGTCGTCCTGACGAATCAGCGTACTCGCGTTATGCACACCTACCGCCGCCGGAATGTCGAGGCTACGCGCCACGATGGCGGTGTGCGAGGTGCGGCCGCCCAGGTCGGTGACGAAGCCGGCGAAGGTCTGGCCGCGGAACTGCAGCATGTCGGCCGGCGCAATATCGTGTGCGACAACGATCATGCCGGCATCCGGATCGCAGCCGACCGCGACCGGCGCGGGTGCCAGCGCGGGCGCGCCAGCCAGCACCTTCAGAATGCGCTCGACCACTTGCTCGATGTCAGCCTTGCGCTCGCGCAGGTATTCGTCTTCGATTTCACCGAACTGGCGGATCAGCTCTTCAAGCTGCGTGGTGAGCGCCCACTCTGCGTTGTACCGCCGCTGGCGAATCAGAGTCTCGGGCACCTGCGAGAGCAACGCGTCGTCCAGAATCATCGCGTGCACGTCGAGGAAGGCGCCCATCTCTTCGGGCACGTCGGTGGGCAGGTCACGCTTGAGTGCCGCCAGTTCGGCGCGCACGGTGGCACGCGCGCTGCGCAGCCGCTCGACCTCGGCGTCGAGCTTGTCCTCGTCGACGAGGTAGTGCGACACATCAAGCGCCGCACGCGCCAGCATATGCGCACGGCCAATGCAGATGCCGCGCGAGACCGGAATACCGTGCAGGGTAAAAGGCATAGACGCTGGCCGGAGCGGCGTTGAAGTGGATTGCGGCGGGCGCGTTATTCGCCTTCGCCGAAGCGATCGTTGATGAGCGCGACCAAGCCATCCATGGCGTCGTGCTCGTCAGGGCCTTCGATCTCCAGCGTGACTGTGGAGCCAATGCCTGCCGCCAGCATCATCACGCCCATGATGCTCTTGGCATCGACCTGACGGCCGTTGCGCGACATCTTGATCTGGCTGTCGAACTTGCTGGCGAGCTGGGTAAGTTTGGCGGAAGCGCGAGCGTGCAGCCCCAGCTTATTGATGATGGTGATATCCCTCTGCAGCATATTTGTCCGGATGGTTGGCAACCTGGTTCTGAACGGCTGTCGAGCCGACCTGCAGTACGCCTTGCGCGCCGCCGGCCAGGGCCTTGGCGGCAAGTTGTTCGAGTTTTTCGGAGCGATAGCAGATGGCGCGCACAAGCATCGGCAGGTTCACGCCAGCCAGCACGCGCACGCGGCCAGGGTCAGCCAGACGCGAGGCGATATTGGCAGGGGTAGCCCCGAAGATGTCGGTCAGCACCAGTGCGCCGTTGGCTTCAATGAGTTCGGCGAGCTTATCGCGCGCCTGCGCCAGCACGGTCGCTGGCTCGGCATCGGGCAGGACATCGATTGCGTCCAGCCGCTCGGGCTGACCGCAATAGACGTGTGCAGCACAGTCGCGCAGTGCGCTGGCTAGCGGCGCATGGGCGATGATCAGAATCCCTGCCATGATCGAAAAGCGAATCGGTGTAACGCCGATTGTATCAGGGCCATTTGGCGGGATTGCCGGCCCGCGCACCGAATCTCCCCCTTGTGGAGGACCCTCGGCGGTGGGGCGCGCCGCCATGTCAGGCCGGCTTGCGGCCCATCCCGGTCGTCTTGCCTGCGGCGCGCTCGAGCGCGTCGATGAACATTCCCGCCACGTTGAAGCCCGTCTGCTGGGTGATTTCCTGGAAACAGGTCGGACTGGTGACGTTGACCTCGGTCAGGTAATCACCAATGACATCCAGGCCGACGAGCAGCAGACCACGCTGCCACAGCACGGGCGCAAGTGCGTGTGCGATCACCTGATCGCGCTCAGACAGCGGCTGGGCCCTGCCCGTACCGCCCGCCGCCAGATTGCCACGTACCTCGCCCGCCATCGGCACCCGCGCCAGCGAATGCGGCACCGGCGACCCGCCGATCAGGAGAATGCGTTTGTCGCCCTCGCGAATCGCCGGAATGTACTGTTGCGCCATGATCGTGCGCGCGCCGTTGTCGGTCAGCGACTCGATCACCGCCCCGAGGTTCAGACCATCCGGTCCCACGCGGAAGATACCCGCGCCGCCCATGCCGTCGAGCGGCTTGAAGATGACGTCGCCCTGCTCAGCGTGGAATTCGCGCAGACGCTTGGCATCGCGGGACACGATGGTCGGCACGGTGAACTCGCGGAACTGCGCGATGGCGAGCTTCTCCGAATGGTCACGAATCGCCTGCGGCTTGTTGAACACGCGCGCGCCCTGCCGCTCGGCAATCTCCAGCAGCCACGTGCTGGTGACGTACTCCATGTCGAATGGGGGGTCCTTGCGCATCAGCACGGCGTCAAAGCCGGTGAGCGGCAGCAGGCGCGCATCGCCGGCGCGGTACCAGTCGTCCTCGTCGCCGGTCAGTGCGATCGGCGTGGCAACGGTTTCGACCACGTTGTTCGCCAACGTGAGCTGCGACTGCAGGCACGTGTAGATGGCATAGCCGCGCGCCGCCGCCTCACGCATCATCGCGAAGGTGGAATCCTTGTAGGTCTTGAACGTCGACAGCGGATCGACGATGAACAGGATGCGCATGGCGGTTCCTTCTGCAGCGGGGATACGGCCGATCAGATCAGCGGGTTCGGGTCGGTCTTCTCAAGCTCGAGCGATGCAGCCAACAGCGCCAAGCGCGCCACGACGCCGTACATATAGAAGCGGTTCGGCTCGCCGGCGCCCGGCTTGGCATGGCTGTCCGGCAGCGAATTCGACGCAAACGGCAGCGGCACGAAATGCATGCCTGGCGCATTGAGATTCTCGTCCACGCCGCGGCCCGTGTGAACCCGGTAGAAACCACCCACCACATAGCGGTCGATCATGTATACGACGGGCTCGGCCACAGCTTCGTTGATCTTCTCGAAGGTGTGCACGCCTTCCTGCACGATCACTTCGGAGACCTCCAGGCCCTCCTTGACCACGCTCATCTTGTTGCGCTCCTTCCGGTTGAGGCCCTTGACCTCGGACGGATCGCGCACGGTCATCACGCCCATGCCATAGGTGCCGGCGTCGGCCTTGACCACCACGTAGGGGGTCTCGGTCACGCCGTATTCCTTGTACTTCTTGGCGGTTTTCTTCAGCACCGTCTCGACCGCGTGGGCGAGTTCTTCCTCGCCGGCGCGCTCATGGAAGTCCAGTCCGCTGCATTTGGTGAAGTACGGGTTGACCATCCACGGGTCGATGTCGATCAGCTTGGCAAACTTCTTGGCCACTTCGTCATAGGCGGCAAAGTGGTTGGTCTTGCGGCGCTGCGACCAGCCGGCATGGAGTGGCGGCAGCAGATATTGCTCGTTGATGTTCTCGAGGATGGGCGGCACGCCGGCTGACAGATCGTTGTTCAGCAGGATAGAGCACGGATCGAAGTCTTCCATGCCCAAGCGACGGCCCTTGGTGCCGATGCGCTTGATCGGTTCGACCACCAGGCGCTGTCCATCAGGCAGATCGATCGGGGTCGGCTCGGTGATGTCTTCGGAAAGCGATCCGAGACGCACATTCAGCCCCGCTTGGCGCATGATCTGCGATAGGCGCGCCACGTTCTGCAGATAGAACATGTTGCGCGTGTGGCGCTCCGGGATCAGCAGGAGGTTCTTGGCATCCGGGCAGATCTTCTCGATAGCGGCCATGGCGGCCTGCACGGCCAGGGGCAGCATCTCAGGCGCGAGGTTGTTGAAGCCACCCGGGAACAGGTTGGTGTCGACCGGCGCCAGCTTGAAGCCGGCGTTGCGCAAATCGACGGAACAGTAGAACGGGGGCGTGTGCTCCTGCCACTCCAGGCGGAACCAGCGTTCGATGGCGGGCGTGGCGTCAAGAATCTTCTGCTCGAGCTCAAGCAGCGGCCCGTTCAGCGCGGTGATCAAGTGCGGAACCATACCCTTCCTATTGATGTTATTTATCGCCCACTCCAATTGTAGAGGAACAGGCAATAGCTTGCAGACGACAGCGGGCTATCGATATGCGGTCAGGAAAGAGGATTCGCAAGAGGCGCGGTGGGGCAGTGCAGCAGGCCACACAAAAAAGCGGACAAAAAAAAGCGCGGGGCTGCCGCGCTTAGGGAATAGCCTGACAGATACGGGGAGCGTTCTGCAGGTGGAGGAAACCACGTCTGCAATGTAAGCGCCCGCATAACGAGAGGCAATTGAAGGTTTTTTACATCGGACTTAAGGACGTCCGGCTCAGGGGGGGGGCGACACAAAAAACCCGGCGCGCGGCCGGGTCTTTTGCGGGATGACGCAGACGATCAGTCTTCGTAGGCAGTTTCGCCGTGGGACGTGATGTCCAGACCCTCGCGCTCCTCTTCTTCCGGCACGCGCAGGCCAACAATGGCATCGACGATCTTGTACGAGATAAACGCCACCACTGCGGACCAGATGACCGTGGTCGCCACGCCCTGGAACTGGATCCACAGCTGGCCGCCGATCGAGTAATCGTCGGCTACCTTGTTGGCGACATAGTCGTAGATGCCGGTGCCGCCCAGGCTCGGCGCCGCGAAGACGCCAGTCAACAGCGCCCCGAGGATACCGCCCACGCCGTGCACACCGAACACGTCCAGCGTGTCGTCCATGCCTAGCATGCGCTTGAGGCCATTGACGCCCCACAGGCACAGCAGGCCGGCGATGATGCCGAGCGCGATCGAACCCATCGGGCCGACAAAGCCGGCGGCCGGGGTGATGGCGACCAGGCCAGCCACGGCACCCGATGCGGCACCCAGCATCGAAGGCTTGCTCTTGCCGAACCACTCGCCGAAGCTCCACGACAGCACGGCAGCGGCGGTCGCCAGCAGCGTGTTGACGAAGGCCAGCGCGGCGCTGCCGTTGGCTTCCAGAGCCGAACCGGCGTTGAAGCCGAACCAGCCGAACCACAGCAGCGAGGCACCGACCATGGTCAGCGTCAGGCTGTGCGGCTTGAGCGCCTCACGGCCAAAGCCGATGCGCTTGCCGAACAGGAAGGCGCCCACCAGGCCCGCTACAGCGGCATTGATGTGCACCACGGTACCGCCGGCAAAGTCCAGCGCGCCCTTCTGGAACAGCCAGCCAGACTTGGCCGTCATCACCTCGGCCGCCTTGGCGTCGGTAAAGCCGTCCGGACCCGGCCAGAACCAGACCATGTGCGCGATCGGCAGGTAGCTGAAAGTGAACCACAGCACCACGAACAGCAGCACGGCCGAGAATTTCGCACGCTCGGCGAAAGCACCGATGATCAGCGCGCACGTAATCGCCGCAAACGCACCCTGGAAGGCGAAGTACGCATACTCAGGCACCACCACGCCCTTGCTGAAGGTGGCGGCCACCGAATCCGGCGTCAGGCCCTTCAGGAACAGGCGATCAAGCCCGCCGAAGAACGCGTTGCCCTCGGTAAATGCGAAGCTGTAGCCGTAGATCGCCCACAGGATGATGATGAGCGAGAAGATGCCCGTGCATTGCATCAGCACCGACAGCATGTTCTTCTTGCGCACCAGGCCGCCGTAGAACAGCGCCAGGCCCGGCAGCGTCATCAGGATGACGAAGGCGGTGGAGACGAGCAGCCACGCCGTGTCGCCCTTGTTGGGGACGGGCGTAGCCGCGGCGGGCGCAGCAGCAGCAGCAGCAGCAGCAGCAGCAGCCGCAGCCGGTGCAGCGGCGGCGGCAGGTGCTGAAGCCGGCGCAGCGGCGGCCGGTGCGGCAGCGGCCGGCTCGGAAGCGGCAGCCGCAGCAGCCGGCGCCGAAGCTTCCGCCGCCGGCTTGTCCTGTGCAATGGCCGGCGCCGACATCACGGCGCCTGCGAGCACGGCAGCGACGGCCCCAGCCGTCAGGAATCGTGTGAACCAGGTTTTCATGTTTTGACCTCTTCCTTGGCGGATTGGGGCTTATAGGGCGTCGCCGCCGGTCTCACCGGTGCGGATGCGGATGACTTGTTCGACGTCGGCCACGAAGATCTTGCCGTCGCCAATCTTGCCGGTGCGGGCAGACTTTTCGATGGCCTCGACAGCGCGCTCGACCACATCGTCGGGCACAGCCACTTCGATCTTCACTTTGGGCAGGAAGTCGACGATGTACTCCGCGCCGCGGTAAAGCTCGGTATGACCTTTCTGGCGTCCGAAGCCTTTGACTTCCGTGACGGTAATGCCCGACACACCCACTTCGGACAGCGCCTCGCGGACCTCGTCGAGCTTGAATGGCTTGATGATGGCCATGATGAGTTTCATGCTGGTTGCTCCTCGGTCGGCGGCGCCGGAGCACCGCCGCGCATCGTTATTGGAAAGTCTTGGTGATCGACAGCAGGGCCGTGGCCTTGCCCATGTAGCTGCCACGCGGGTTCGTATAGAACACGCGCGAAGCATTCGTATCGATGTAGGCCAGCGATGCCGCCCAGCCGTTGCCGAAGTCTTTCGTCACACCGACCTTCCAGTCGGCATACGAGGCACGCACGGTCTGGTGCGGCACTTGCTGGTAGCCCGCGTGCAGGTTCAGCGTCAGGCCCCAGAAGCCGGTGTCGAAGTTGCCCGACAGATCGAAGTACTGGCTGTGATGCGAATCAGCCGTACCGAACAGGTTCGAAAATGCGTGCGAATACTTGAACGTGACCGGGCCGTAGCCGATCTGCGCATAGCCTTCGGTCGTATGCGGACGCGTGAAGCCGTCGGGGTAGCTGCCCGGGTAGTAGTACTGCAGCACGCCCACGTCGATCGGCACGTCCTTAATAATCTCGGTCTTGTAGCCGCCGTAGAAGTCCATCTCGATCGGCGCGGAGACGTTCGAGTTCGAATCGCTCAGCCAGCTGATCGACGAGTTCCAGTTACCGATATAGAAGCCCTCGGGCAGCACACCGCCCGGAATGGCGTAGTCAAAGCCGCCCTGGATGGCAGGCTTGTTGTTGGTCTGCATGATGCCGCGATAGCGGTATTGGCTGGCCAGCGTGACGTTGGCCGTGAGCGCCGCCGGCGCAGGTGCCGGTGCGGCGGCCGGTGCATCAGCCGCGGGTGCGGACTGCGCGATGGCGGATTGGCTGACGCCGGCAACGGCACCGGTCAAGAGTACAAGGCTGGCTGCGTACGCAAACTTCTTCATAACGGCTCTCCCCCTTTAGAAAGTCGCAACGGCAATGAAAAAAAATCGCACCAGTTCTGCAACTGTCATGCCATGTCGATGTCGACGGATTGGAGGGTGTCTTCGGTTACGGCGTCGCCTTGCGCCATGGCACAAAAGCCGAGGAAATTGGGGACGGGTCACGCCCGACACCACCTGCTGCCCGCGAACAGTTGCCGCAGGCGGGTTCATGCCATGGCGGCCTACGCCGTCATAGCGCGATAAAAACCATGTGATAGAGTGATTTCAGCCTTATGCAGTGGCGCGTGCGGTGCGGCACGGGAGCTCAGGCGACCAGCTCTGTCCCCGTTTGTATGACTCCTCCAATGCCGCATCGCAGCGAGATTTGACGCAAGGTGTGCCGTTCAGAGCGCTCAGCCGGTACCATCGCAGCCGGCAGCACCGAAACCACGCGCCAGACGCAGGCCTTCGCACCACGACACAGCAATTTCAACGCACAGCCGCGGTGCATGCACCGGCTTGGCGCAGAGAGCACGACCCATGGAGCAAACGACATGAAACCGACCGATCTCTTTTCCGACTTCCAGAACCGCGTCAGCGAAGCCCTGCGCAACTCGCCGGCGGCTGATATCGAGAAGAACGTCCGCGCGATGATGACCCAGGGCTTCGCCAAGCTCGATCTGGTCACGCGCGAGGAATTCGACGTGCAATCGCAAGTTCTGGCACGTACGCGTGCGCGCCTGGAAGAACTGGAAACCCGCGTGGCCGCACTGGAAGCGCAACTCAAGTCAGCTACCCCGGCTAACCAGTAAGCCGCGCCGGTGTTGCGCCGGGTGCGCATCCAGAAAGCCGCTGTGCGGACCTCGGCACCCCTGCTGCAGCGCACAGCGAAAAGATCGATGTGCCGCCTTGTTGCGGCTGGCGAACTGATCTAGAACGTCCTTAAGACGCACGCGCAGCCGCGCTTGAGGAGAAGATCATGCAGCATCGCCTCTATTTCCTGATGCCGGACGTCTCCAGCGCCCGGCGCGTGATGAACGACCTCCTGCTGGCGCGCATCACCGAGCGCCACATCCACTTCGTCTCCAAGCCCGGCATCGATCTCACCGGCCTGCACGAAGCCAACATCCTCCAGACCTCCGACATCGTCCATGCCACCCAGAACGGGCTGGTGATCGGCGGAGGTGCGGGTGTGCTGGCCGGCATCGTGGCCGCTCTTTTCCCGGTCATCGGCGAAGGGCCACAGTGGGGCATGGTCGGCATTACGACCGTGGTGGGGGCGCTGTTTGGTGCGTGGGCTTCAAGCATGATCGGCAGTTCGGTGCCGAACAGCCGCCTGAAGCCGTTCAAGCAAGCAGTGGAGGATGGGCAGATACTGCTGATGGTCGATGTGCCGCGCTCGCGCGTGAGCGAGATTCGCGCGCTGCTGCAGAAGACGCATCCCGAAGGCCGCTTCAGCGGCGAAGATGCGGCCATGCCGGCCTTCCCCTGAGTCGATCCGCCCACAACAAAGCCGGAGCCCAGTGCTCCGGTTTTTTTGTCTGGGCTGATTTTCTCATGTCGGCGCGATCGTCAAATTTGGATGCCGGTGCGCATGGCAGCAGAACGCGGCTGGCACAGTGGAGGGTTCCGCAACCGCCACGCTCCGTCACATCATGCACCGCTGCCACGCTCTCCGCCTTACTCGTGAGTTCACTTGGAGGGCGGCGCGATGAGCCTTGCCGTACTGCGCTCGCGCGCGCTCTCGGGTATCGATGCGCCGGCCGTCTCGGTGGAGGTCCATCTGGCGAATGGCCTGCCATCGTTCACCATCGTCGGCCTCCCGGATACCGAGGTGAAGGAGAGCAAGGATCGCGTGCGGGCAGCGATCCAGAACAGCCGCTTCGAGTTTCCGGCGCGACGCATCACCGTCAACCTCGCCCCGGCCGATCTTCCAAAAGAATCGGGCCGGTTCGACCTGGCGATCGCGCTGGGCATCCTCGCCGCGAGCCGCCAGATTCCGCACACGCATCTGGACGCGCATGAGTTTGCGGGCGAATTGTCCCTGTCTGGCGATCTGCGGCCGATTCGCGGTGCGCTGGCGATGGCGTACGCGCTGTCGCGCAATCCAGTCTCCGCCGATGGCGACGCACCGCTCGCCCGCGCCTTCGTGCTGCCCGCCGAGAACGCCGCCGAAGCTGCGCTCGTGAGCGGCACCAAAGTCCTGCCCGCGCGCACGCTCATCGAGGTATGCGATCACCTGAGCGCGCCGGACCGCAAGCTCGCACCAGCGCTGCCTGCGCCGGTCGACGCGGACATCCGCTATCCCGACCTGGCTGATGTGCGCGGACAGCCGCAGGCGCGGCGCGCGCTGGAAGTCGCGGCCGCCGGCGGTCATTCCATGTTGATGATCGGACCGCCCGGAACAGGCAAGTCGATGCTCGCGCAGCGGTTTCCGGGCTTGCTGCCGGACATGAGCGATGACGAAGCGCTCTCCGCTGCCGCCGTGATGAGCCTGACCACGCGCGGCTTCGATGCGCGACGCTGGAAGGTGCGGCCGTTCCGCTCGCCACACCACACGGCGTCGGCGGTGGCGATGGTGGGCGGGGGCTGTCAATTTTCGCAATAGTTGCGACATATCCGAAATAGATGCGACGCCGCAATCACGGCCCTGACCTGCATGACTTGAAGATGAGCAACCGCTAGAGTTGCAACAAGACAAGAACGAGAGAAAGATGTTCCTATGCCAGAGCTCAAGCCTTGTCAGATGGTGAATAGCTCGCGCCATATCACCATTCAACGACGGTATGAAGTTGCGCCACAGAAGACAGGTCTAGCATAGGGGGATGAAGTACTCAACCTGTGCTGATAACGCTTTGGGCCTGCCCCCACAGTCGTAGACTGGCTCTCAGGGCACTGCCAACAATTGCGCTGTTGGGTGCGAAAGGGAGAAGACCATGAGGACCACGTTGCGTCAACCGCTCATATTCGCTGGCCATAGCGCAGCAGTTAAGGATGCGCTGGCGCACCGCTACCCCGACGTCATGCGAATGAAATCCTGTCTCCGCGCGGCAGGGTACGAGGTTGCTGACGCTGATCTGGCCGCCGCCTGGATCAGCCACTCCAGCAGTGAATCTACGGACTGGTCCGCGGCGCCAGACGAAGAAGGGGCGCTATTGGCAATACTCTTGCAAGGCGAAACCCCGCTACTGATCTCGCCAGGAGCACTTCACCATTGGCGCACGACAGTCCTCGATACCGACGACGGCAGCGGAGACCAGATCGTGCCCCTTCCCGATGAGTTGATGAGCGCGATGGGTTGGTCCATTGGAGATGCGCTCGAGATTGGCGCTACAGCGGCGGGGGATGTCCGCCTCCGCAAAGTTACGTGATGGATACGCTTGCACGGGAGGAGTCATTCGGACGGGAAATGGCTATCCGCCCCTCTCCCTCCCGATGGCGCCGTGGCCTATAGCCTACGATAGCAGGCCAATCATGCCACGACGAGGCAACACGATATCAGCCGTGAAGCCATCTTTGCAGCTGATCGCGAATGACGACGATGTCGGCGTTGTCGAAAGGAATCTTTCCGATTTCAATCTTGATTAGCGCGCGCAGCTCATCTCCGCTAGGCTCGAATTTGGATCCCTTCGTAAGCAACCCTTTCAGTGCCACTTTGGCTTGTTTCGCGGTCTTATCTTCGTGTCCTCCCTTCGGCTCCATTGCCGCAAGCAGCACATGCTCCGGCACAAGCCTCGGCAAGTATGAGACCCTCTTCCGCAACCAGCGCAAGTAGTTCAGTTGCGCCGTCACCTTCGCATTTGAGTGCCCATGCTTATCATCGCCGCCCGGGATCTGGTATCGAGGTTTGCACCCAATTTCCTTTTTTATCAAATCCTCAAGATCATTATGCTTCGCTGGCGGAATCATATCTGGGTCGCTAAATGAATCAACCTTACGCTTATCGCCATCAAGCATAAAAAATATATTGTCACCTGAAACCATCGCTGATGGGCCCATGTAGGTCAAGATTGATTCCGCTCCACCAGGTGCGACACGCACTTCAAGAGCTGCTGCATCTCCGTGATCCAAGCTCTTTGCGGCATGAAGGACAAGAGCTGCAGCGACTGGATCTTCCACCAGTACACGACGCACGTTTTCGGGAAGCTTCCCAAGCCGCAGCAGCGCCGCATCAGGCGAACTTCGCGGGAGAATCCGGGACCGAAATTGCCCATTCTCCTCAAACACCTTAATTGCGTCATGCGGAAGATTTTTTATAAACTCATCAGAATGAGTTGACATTACTATCTGATGATTTTTCTCCTGTATTTGCTCCAACAGAAATCGCAGGAGAGCGCGCTGCGCACCAGGGTGCAAAGATGTCTCCGGCTCATCCAAAAGGATTAGAGAATAGTCCTTCGCTTTAAGTATTTCCACCACAGCACTTACGGCAGCGATCTCACCACTCCCAGCGAATGCCTCAGAATACTCAGACCCTCGACGAAAGACCACACTAAGATCTCGCCCCCGATTCCCCGGATATAAAGAATGCCGAATTATCCTAGCCGAGTCATAGTTTCTTCCAAGAATTTTGGACACACTCTCCAATTCATTTTTCGTAAGGTCTCTATTTTCGAATAGTCGTTCCTGACCTCGCCCAAGCTTATAGGACTGCAGATTACGATCTTTAACGGATTTCAATCGAAGCGCCTCTCTTAGCATTGCTTCACGTCTATCGCCGCCGCTACGATCATCGTCAAAATAGAAGTACCGATCAAACGAGCCAAAAACAGCCTTCAAATTAATGTACCGAACCTCCCGACGAACCGGGTGCCAGCGATCAAGCGCTTTACCTTCATATTTCCCCGGAGGGATAGGCAACATTCCATCAGATAGACGAGGCCGCGCGGGTTCCCAGTAGTCACGTTTCGCTCCAACTCGGGCCTTACGCGTCTCCACCAAACCTCCGAACGAATCGCTCCAGTGCCCATAAAAATAGGTTTGTGGATGCCCAATTGGATCTAATGCAGTTTCGAACCAGAATTTAGACGTCGAATATTTGTACGGCATACCCCAGAGAGCATGCAGCACTGAGCTTTTTCCGATTCCATTTGGCCCCACAAGTGCAGTTAATGGAAAATTAAAATCGATACGAGTTCCCTCCTCAAGATTCTTGAATTTCGGGAAGACTGCGTACGCGATGTAATTCTTCAACGGCGCCCCTGGCTTGAAATGCGTCAGAGCCGCCACCAATTTCGCGATGACCTCGTTGTCACCCATAACCCCCCCTCCTTATTTTTGATACATAGCCGCAATTATCACACTGCAATGCTGGGCCGTAACACGGGCAGCCCTAGAAAGCTGCTCAGCTTGACAACCTCATGCCCGTCTCTGAGCAATTGTTGAGCGGGGTCAATGCCGTACTTCATGCCGCAAAATTTTGCGAAGTCGAAATAGCCGCGACTCTCCCAAGCCAATGCTACGCTTATGGCATTGTCAGCAGACTTCCGCTCTCACCCATGGCCTTCGAACGCCAACCTATCACGCAACGGACTTACCACGATGACTTCGATAATCCCGACGACCGAGAGCTCGTCACGTGGTGGCACTGCGGCCTAGTAAAATCTCACAAGGCTGGTCACCAACCTAAGGTGCTCGTGTGTTTCCGTAGGGTGGAAGCGGGTAACCGGCTCGGCGAGTTTGTGTACCGACGCATTCCTGTTACTGAGCTCGGCCAGTTCGATATCGGCACAATTTGGAAAGGCAAAGCCGCGCGCGAGGAACTTAGGCTCAAAGTCGCCACTTTCCAACTGGACTTCAATGCTGGGGCCTGGCGGTATCGGAGCGTCGGCGAACTACAAACGGATACTACCGACGCCCCGCTTCCGTCAGAAAAGTACCGGTTACCAGACGCAAACCTACTTGCCCCGAGCCAGGTCATCCAGTTTCCCATCACTGACGATCACGTCGGCGTGCTGGTGCCTTGTCTCACGTTTTTTTCTCGTTGTTATGGCCGATCTCCACACGTAAAGCGTGCCCTAACCACATACCCTCTGGTTCAGGCGGAGGACGAATTGTTTGCACCGCTAGTCGAACCAGCACCACCAAATGCGTGGCCGATAAATTTGCGCCGTCGCGTAGTGAACGCTGACACGGTGTACCTGGCCCATCTTCGTTACGACAGCTACACGAAAGCCCAGTCACGACCAATATGGGGACAGCTCGAAGCCGCGGCCGGCAATGGAAGCGGCCCCGCTTTCCTGCGTATTGGGCCTTGGTTCGAAGGGCCGGCGCGCGTCAAGGCAAAGGGTATCTGGCTTATTCAAGACAAACGCTTTCTAGCCCTACAGATCATTGGTTGCTCAGAGCCTGGAGGGGTACCCATCTACAGGGATCGGCAAAACACCAATAAAACCGGCCCACTGGCTGAAGGTGCTGAGCCAGGCCTCGCATGGCAGGGATCGGCGGGCAAGGTACTTGCGCCCCGTCCAATCATTCATGTGAGCAGCGAAGAACAACCCGACGGTGATGCAGCATCGATTGAAATACCAGACCGCGATTTCGAGCTGCTGGGGATCCCACGGATCGTGGTCGACGTCCAAAGAGAACACTCCAGGAGCTCAGCTAGTAGTGAACGTGGCGGCGGCCCCGAACCGGACCGATTCTCGGGAGACGACCCTCAGGGGCGCGGAAAGGGAGTAGGTCTCGGCTCCTTCAAAGCATCAACGGTCATGGAGTCCAACGGTGTCCTGCGCGACATCTGGAACGTTCTGCTGAAGCTGAAGACCACCAAGCCTGATTTGGTTCTAACGGTTGAGTTTTACACACCAAGCGACGGATTTTCTACCGCAGAGGAACCTCGTTTGATCGCACTGGAACCGTTCGATGACGACGAACGCGCTACCCTGGAATCGCGTGTCAAAAACTGGCCGTTGCTCGACACAAAAGCCGGCACACCGCGCGGGGTATTGCTCGCCAGAATACTCACACCCAAAGGACATGTTCATTTCTTCGAGATTGAGCGGCGGGTAAGAGCGCAAAAATCCACAACAACTGAATCCGATGAGGACGGCGAGAAGAAGGGAGAGGTAAAGCAAGAACTAAAGGAGGAGTCCTACAAGGGAATGGTTTTCAATCTGGATGACCCGTCCCGTTTGGAAGCCTGGCTGGACTTTCTGCTTAACCGCGTGCGCTACGCGTGCGGTGTGTTGGACAAGCTCGCCGGCGCCTGCCCAGGGCGCGCTCACACGTTCATACATGCGCCAGCGAAGTCGGAGAGCTGGCCTTGCGAACGCTCAGTAATGCATGCGCTGGAAAAGCTCGGGATCATCGAAAATTGACGACATCTGGGCGTTGGTGTTCCCGAGGCCTACCATTCCGTTGGCACTGAACGTCGCCGGCGCTAACTCCGGACTTGGAAGACAGCCGGGCAGCGGCCGGTGCGCCAGCAAGAGCCAGGAGGTGAGGGGCTATTTCAATGCGGACAACAACCCTGAGGACGGTGAGCAATGCGCTATTGGTGGGTAAACCACAAGCAGACCATGCGGCAAGAAGTGAATGGCTGCTACCTTTGGTCGCCCCAACGCGAAGCCCGCGGGGTGCGTAGTCAGTTCTATGACAACATGCGCATCGCCGGGCCAGGTGATCCGGTGCTTTCCTTTTCGGGGGGATTGATTCGCCACGCCGGGATCGTCCAGGATTTCGCCAGCCCGGCACCAAAGCCCGATGACTTTGATTCGATCGGCCCCCACTGGGGTGAAGAGGGATGGCTCCTGCCGGTCGCCTGGCAAACATTGGTCACGCCAATACGCCCCAAGGAGCGGATCAGCGAATTTGGAGCGCTGCTGCCTCAGAAATACTCCCCAATCCATCCAGTATCGGGAAACGGTAACCAAAAGGCATATCTTGCGGAGATCAATCAGCAGGTATTCGAGCTGCTTACCGGTCTCAGCAACTTCGGAGGTTTGCCCACGCCCGAGGGTGTGCAGACTGAATCTGTAGCTCTGACACGTGTGGAAGATGCCTTACAACTCCAGGTCGGCCAGGATGCCGCTCTCGACTCAACGACCAAGCAACAGATCATCATGGCTCGACACGGTCAAGGCTTGTTTCGGGAACGTGTTTTCGGGCTAGAGCGATCGTGTCGGCTGACGAATATCGAGAACCCGAGGCTACTGGTTGCCAGCCACATCAAACCTTGGCGCGTATGCAGCACGGCGGCAGAGCGACTTGATGGCGCAAATGGCCTGCTCCTTACCCCGCACGTCGACCGCTTGTTTGATCGGGGTCTAATCAGCTTTGGCGAGCAGGGCAACGTACTCATATCGCCACGGCTCGATCGCCGCGACCTCGAGCGGCTGGGACTTATCGACGCGTGCGCACGGGGCTGTGCGCCTTTCGCTGGTCGGCAAGCCGCATATCTTGCATTTCACCGTGACAAGGTCTTTCTACCATGACCGACCAGCGCTCGATACGTTACAGCCAGATAGACGGCACCCAGTGATTCGCTGATCTTGATACTGTGAGAGCACGCCGTGGAGCGTACGGAAAACATGCGCCGAGTGCGCAGCGCCGATACGAGACCAGAAATGGTGGTCCGCAGCACGCTGCATCGCCTCGGTTACCGATTCCGCCTACATGACAAACGGTTGCCAGGCTCCCCTGACATAGTGTTTCGCAGCCGTAAGATCGCAATCTTCGTACACGGCTGCTTTTGGCATCGCCATCCCGGTTGCTCGCGTGCGACAACTCCGCGGACGAACACTGAGTTCTGGCAATGCAAGTTCAATAAGAATATCGCGAGAGACACCGAGGTATGCACCAAGCTTCATGCTCTCGGTTGGACGACCTACGTGGTGTGGGAGTGCGAGCTTAAGAGCGGCTCGTGGATCGATCCGATTGTTGCCGCTCTGGGCCCGCGCGCTCTTTCAAATCGAGCCACTCATTAAGTGGCCATCGTCATCTGTTGTTCCTCGACGGGGATGCTCCAAAAATTGACTGGCGTCGGGCGCAGCATCAGATTGACCATACAAGCCAGCCTGCGCAAGCCTCCCAATGTTTTGCTGCGCTCGATGATGTGGCATTACGCCGTTGGGAGGGATGTCATTTTCAGTGCGATACGACTCATAATCGGTGACGAGCTTCGCACGATTGTAGTCGTCAGGCAGCTTAGTGTGGGTATCTAGTCGGATATCTATGAAGTAGCATGGGGACGGGTTGCTTCAAGCCACGAAATCAGTGGCAGCGGCCAACATTGTCTGATTTCCAGTCACTCGAACTGCCACGTGAATGTAGCAGGTACCACCAGGGGAGGATTCGGTCGAGCCGATGCGGGCAACTAGCCCGGCCGGATGGTCACCCATACGGACTCGATCGTTAATGACTATGCCAATACTCACAGAAATTAACAGTCTGGTTGAGTCCGAAGGATTGACACGCCCACAAGCCAGCGCCGTCGTCGACGACGCAAGTGCGATTCTCTGTATCGCCTGCGCGGGATCAGGAAAATCTCAAACACTGGCCTATCGCATCGCCAGGTTAATGCACCAAGGCGTGCCCCCCAACACAATCGTCGCCATCACGTTCACCGAGAAAGCGGCTGACTCCATCAAACGTCGAATAGCTGACGTTTTAGTTCGAACCGGCCAAAGCCCCAACCTAATAGGGCAGATGTTTATCGGAACTATCCACGCGTTCTGCCAGAACGTGCTGGCGGACGCCGACGCAATCTTTCGCCAGTACGACGTGCTCGATGGGAACCGATTCATGCTGTACCTCATTTCTAGGTACTATGACCTCGGCATATCGGACCTCCGTCCAAGGTTCAAGGATCGGTACTTCGAAACGCTCGAAAACGTCCGAAATGCGTGGAACATCTACCGCGACGAAGGCCTTTCCATTGCCGAAATCGATGCCAGCGACGCGCAGTTGGGGAAAACACTTCGGTCTATCCAAGACGGCCTTGCTCGTGACCAGTTCATTGACTTTGCGTCGATGGTCCGTGAAGTGGCAGACCGTTCGCAATCGGCGGGAAGGGTGCGCGAACGTCTCGCATCTATTCGGCATCTCCTGATCGACGAGTATCAAGACGTATCCGGTGCGCAGGAAGAACTTGTCGCTGCTGTTCACAGTTTAGGGGGAAGCATTTTCGTCGTAGGCGACGATGATCAATCGATCTACGGTTGGCGTGGCGCCCATGTGGCCAATATCCTCGAATTCGAGGACCGCTACCCGAACGTGAGCCGACACGTTCTAGACATCAACTTCCGCAGCACGCGCGCCATTGTGGAGACTTCCAATGCGTTCGCGGCAGCTCAGCTTGGCCCGCAGCGACTGCCAAAGCAACCGGAAGCCTATGCAGACCAGGGACCGCGACAACTACTGGTCCACCACTTCCCAACACGAGCGGAGGAAGCCGAGTGGGTCGCAGACCGTATCGCTACCCTCATCGGAGCGGAATACAAGAAGAGGCCGGATGACCCCGGACGCGGCTTGACTCCGGCGGATTTCGCAATCCTTATGCGATCCACAAAATCGCCTGAGCAGGACGGCAGTCCTCGACACGCGGCGTTTTCCGATGCTCTTGCCATGCGCGGCATCGACTTCACGTTAAGCGCCGGCGGAAGTGTCTTTGATCGACCGGCTGTACAGGCGTTGCGAGAGGTTTTTTCCGCGCTAGAGCAAGGAACCATCGATCGGAATTTGGCCGATGCCTTGGTCACAGAGCACATTCGCCCCGCTTATCCGCATGTAAACGTAAGGGAGACCTACAACGTCCTGGCGGAGTGGGGGCGACGTATTCACCAGCCAGCTGGCTCTGCGCGACAACGGCTGTTCCCGCAGGATCTCCTATTCGATCTACTCGAAGCATTTGGCTTGGCGAAATCCGACTTCGATGAAGACGTCATGAGGGACATCGGGCTGTTCAGCCGTATGCTGCAGGATGTCGAATCCGTCTACCTCAGCGTAGATTCGACGAACCGCTTCCGCGCCGTAGTGCGATTCCTTCAACAAGTTGCCGACAAGGGTTATGACGTCAGCACAAAGGATTCAGTGTCACGCCCGAACGCGGTAACCATCTCCACTGTCCACCAAGTGAAAGGGCTGGAGTTTCCAGTGGTGTTTGTCGTGGACGTTGTACCTGGACGCTTCCCCGGCAAACAATCGAGTTTTGACTCACTGCTGCCTGCCAATCTCATGGCGTCAGCAATTGCCCACGGCGCCTATACCAACAATGTCTTTGCAGAAGCACGCCTGTTCTATACAGCAATGACGCGGGCGGAGCGGTTCCTGCATGTCACAGGCGCGGCGCTACTGCCAAATGGAAAGCGCTCCAACCGGCAATCCACATTTGCTGCCGCGCTGAAAGATATCGAGCTTTGCACAGACCCGACGCGCTTGCCGGAAGACCTGAACCGAGCGCCCCAGGAGAGAGATGCCGAAGAAGCTACGCTGCCCACTTCGTTCTCTGACGTTAAGTACTATCTAAACTGCCCCAAGAACTATCAGTTTCGAAAGAGTTATGGATTCAGTCCACGAGTCCCTGAACTTTTCGGCTATGGCACCGTTGTCCACGTCGCCATCGAAAAGCTCCATGAGATGTTTCGCGACAGAGCGCCGACTCCTGATGAGGCACAAGCCGTCGCGGAGCAGAACTTCCATTTGAAGCATGTTGCTCCTAGCCGTGACCCCGAAACTCGCCCCGGTGCCTATGAGCAAGCCAAGGAGAAGGCTCGCAAAATCGCTGGTGAGTACGTACAGCAGTATGGGACCGATTTCGTTCAACAACGGCAGGTAGAAGTTAGGTTCGAAATCCCAGCTCGCGGATGCCTGATTACAGGCGCTATAGACCTGCTTATGAAATGCGACGATGTCGGCGAAATCGTCGAGGCACACGTTCTGGACTTCAAGACAATGGAGGGCGGAAAAGATCCCTTAGCGAACGCGAAGCTTGATTGGAGAGAATTGTCTCTTCAGGTACAGCTCTACGCTAAGGCGGCGCGAGAGGTCTACAGTGAGAACGCAGCGACCGGTTCCATACACTTGCTGAAGGACAATCGCCGCATTGAAATCCCGATTGATCCGGAATCGGTCAATGCTGCGATCAAGAACGTCGAATGGGCGGTGCAAGGCATCTTGGATCAAGACTTCCCAATGCGCCCATCAACACAGAAATGCGAAGCGTGTGACTTCCATAGACTCTGCCCTAAACAGAAACAAGACTTCCATCCTGGCATGGGCAAACCTCCAAAAATCAATACTCCGGCTGGTCCGCAACTGACCTCTGCTCTGGAGTAACCCTAGGCGCTCTCTGTTTTAACGAGGGGCTGTGCCAAACATTGGTTGGCCCAGCCCCCTCGCTACTCACTGCACCGACTACTCATCTTGGCTAAGTCCAAGACCACGAGAAACGGCACGTAGCAGCACCACACCCAAGTCGACTGGTACGGCGTTGCCAATCTGAACACCTGCGGCCATGAGCCCACCCTTGAAGACAAAATCATCGGGGAAAGTCTGAAACCGCGCGGCTTGTCTGACGGTGATTCCGTGATGCTCTGTCGGATGAACGAAGCGTCCTTTCGATGGGTTGATGCACGCCGTTGTCATCGTGGGACCGGGCTCGCTCGGGTCTATGCGACCGTACACGTCATTGTGCCCGTCATGGTCAACGTGACAGGGTAATTGGCGGTTCGAGTCCCGCCTGCTACCGCCATTGATAGGCGTTGCACGGAATACCTTTATCAGTTCAGGTCCATGTTGCATATGGACGTCATTCTCGTCATCGGGTCTAGCAGGCGTGGAAAACACCTTGGCCGCGCTAACCCACTTCTTGAGCGCCGGATTCTCTTCCCTTTCCCGAGCATCACCATGGCTAGGCGCTGGCGGCCACACAGAGCTATCGAAATCAATGTCATTACGTACACCAAGGACAAATACTCTAACTCGCCGCTGCGGAACGCCGTAATTTCTAGCATCAAGCCGAAGAGGACCAATGATTCTATAGCCGACCTTTTTGCTCTCAGCCAGAAATTTATTTAAATACTTTTTATGGCGAGGCCATAGCAGACCCGGCACATTCTCCATGAGGAATGCCTTGGGCTGCAGGCACTTAACATACTCAAAATATCGGTGAATCAAGCCATTTCTTGGATCATTAACCCCGGCCCCTTTTATCCGATGCACTGAAAACCCTTGGCATGGAGGGCCTCCAAGAACGATGTCGCAGCTGGCCCCTTCCGGGAAGTTTTCGGACTTAAAGCGTTCCGGAGAAAGCTCCATGATGTTCTCGCTATACAGCCTAGGGCGATCCGAAACTTTCTTCCTGCGCTTGATCAGATTTGCGTGATAGGTCTCACTGGCCTTCTTATCCAACTCGACCGCAGCGACCACTCGCATCCCGGCCTTGTGCGCGGCCAGGGAGAAACCACCCGCCCCAGCGAACAAGTCAACGCATTGCAGCTTGCGTTGCGAGGCTGACTTGGACGGGGCGCGCACAAGCGGTGCAGCCGCTCCGTCCGAAGCAGTCACCTGTGGGTATTGGAGGTCGCCGCGAGATGATTTTTCCATTGCCATTTGACGTGAAGAATTAGTCTGCCGCTTCGTCTTTTTTGTCTCTGCTCCGCGGAAGCAAACTTTCAATGGTGCCACATGCTACCAACTTCAGGGGGCACCCAATAGCTCCGACCTTCATGAATTAGCGCCCAGTCACCTGAAACGTTGACAGGAGCCGATGAAGCCTTACAAACGGTGAGTGCGTCAGCCTCGGACAAGCCATGAAAGTACTGTAGTGCCAGCTCAAGCAGCGTTCTTTGTTGCGCCATATCCACTGCCCCGTTGGCCAACATTGTGGCCAGCTTCGCTTCAATGCAGCTCCTGGCCAGCCTTTCACTGGGTTTCTTCCGCTTAGGTAGATGAACATTGACCTCATGCACTTCCCGCAAGTACCGCACAAAGCCGCTCAGCGCTGCTCGTTGGCCGGGTGCATGCTCGATATATTCGGCAAGCACCTCCTGGGTCGGTTGCGCGCACCGGCGTTCGAGCATTAGGAGTAGTACAGAAGTCGCGGGAAGCAGTGCGAGCCGCACCGACCGCAAGCTCATGCCAGTACTCGTCACCTTTTCCATTAAGGCGGTTTGGTAGCCAAGGAGCATCTGCTGTGCATTGCCATCTTTCGGCAATCGTTGAAGCAGATCGGCTATCCGACGTCGCTCGGAAGCTTGCTCTTTAGCTCCGCCATCCACCACCAGCCCTCTTACGTCCTCAAGAAATTGCATCGGAAGTAGATTCCGGCGCAGTCCCTGGGTGGTGAAGTGCTCCAACAGCAAATCAGCGTTGAGCAAAACGTCACCAAGCTGAGCTAATTCCTGGAAGAAGGGCAAATAGCGGTTCACGGTGATCGCTGCCTTGTGAGCACCGACCCGACGGGACAGCCAATCACCAAACTGACGAAACAGCTCCTGCATGGACGGTCGCGAAAATAGCTCCAGCGCCATCGCTACGCGCTTCGTTAGCAGATCGGTCCAATAGCACAACTCACATTGGCTACCTCGGCCCGCCGGCATCATCTCGCGACACTGAGGACACGGCACCAGTCCACCCTCCTCGCACGATCGACATACACTGCGCCCCGTCCGATCAAGTCGAAGCTGGCGGTAACGCCGGCACAGCGCGCAGGTCGCGTAGTCGCTCTCTTGACAATTGGGGCAGACTGGCAACTCGATACCAAGGCGCGACACACGAGATAACCGCCGAGTAAGTTGACCACAGATGCCACAAGCCCTCGCCTCGCGAAAGTATGTGGAGCAAGAGTTGCACACTGGCCCGTAGGGTGTAATACGCCCTATGGCGTATTCAGCTGCACCACAGCGTGCACAAGGATGGCCACGCTCGCACGACCGGCAGACTGCATCATCAACACCGGCTAGTAACCGCGCAGTTGTACCGCAGGCCGGACAGGCGCGTGGCTTAAATGCTCGCGCATAACAGGTAGCGCAATAGCCGCGACCGCGGTAGGTACGCGTAAGCTTGGTAACCTGTCGCCCGCACTCATCGCACTGGCTCAGCATCAATGCGCCCCCGCCTGTACCCGTGCCACGGCTCTACGCAGCCGTTCCATCCGGCGCGCGACTTCTCGCCTACTGCGCGGCTCAGGCAGCTTCTTGTCACATCTCATTCTGGTTGAGCAACGCCGATGCCGTAGTCGATCGGGGAGCGCACCCGCAATATCGCGCATTACCGGTATAGGCGGAACGCCTCGTGGGAAGGCAGCTTGCCGGCTCAGGCCTGCATCTAAGAAAGAGGCGACCAACTGACTCGCGTCGAGAGAAATAAGCTTTCCCACGACCGTCAGCAACGCCGCTCGCTCCGCCGCGTCAAAGCTTTCCCAAGTTCGTGTTTCCGTCCATGGGAGCGGCGGAAACCCCAGCATAGCTACCAACCGCATCAGGCCTTGCTCCTTAGCTAGCGCTGCCCGCCTCGCGAGTCCTAACCATGTGTCCAATATGGCGAACCACTCCGTGATCGAGAGGTGTGCGTTCGCATATTCGATCCCGTTACCTGCAAGCGCCAGTTCGGTCGAAGCTTGCAACTGTGCAGCGAATGGCTCCGCTGGTGCCCCCTGACCTGCATCAGTAAGAAGAGCTGTACATGTGGCGCACTGCGCCACGCTTTTGAGTTCGGCGGTCAGTCGATGCGGCTCGATTGCGGCATGGCAATGCGGGCAATGATCCAGCAACAGGCGACCATGCCTTAAGCAAACAGCACACCAAGCAAATCTCCAGCGCCGGCGGAAAAAAGGACGTTGATCTGCCGCCAAGCAGTCCGGACAAAACTGAAGGCCGCCGAGCCGACGTCGGTTCCGCGCCCTGACCGCTAGGATCCACGGCCAACGACCATGCATCGGGAGTACGTTGTCACAAATGCATCGTGCAACGTCGACCAACATGGCGCCCCGAATGACGTTGGAATCGATCCCTCCCTTTGCGACAAGCACTTGCTGACAGAACTCCGGGAGGTAGCGATCGATGTCCGATGACCATGCACGACGCGATGGCCATAGTGCGGCAGTGAGTGCTAATGGGTCACAGCCGTTCTCCAATGCGACACGCACTAACCATGAGGACAGAAGCTCGTCCGACTGCAAGTCGACCGGTATTGTCCAGATCGGCCTCACGCAAATAGCTCCCGGATGCCCCGTGTGGGGCGTATCCATTGATTCTTCTCAACAATGGCGACATCAATCTGCTCTGAGCCGGCGCGAATGGCCTGCGTCGCACAAGCCACTAACAGTCGATGAAGGTTGCCGATGTTTCCTTCCGAAATGGCATGCAGCCGGCTGGCCAGCTCGGGCGCATGTAGTCTGGAAGGGTGCTTTAGCGGCAGTACTCGTTCGAAGCTGGCGAGCAAGCGTTGAAACTCTTTGTCCGGGCTCCACGCTGGCAATGACGCGACGTCGAAACGACTTGCGTGCTGAGGGTCCGTATGCAGCACGCGGACCGCTTCTCGTGTACCGACACCGACGATCGGAATGCGCAGTTCATTGCAGAGCAGCTTGAGCGCGTTCATCACCTCGCGCTGCTTCGTTGTAGTTCCCGTGAGAAGAGAATGCATTTCATCGAGAACCAACATCTGCACATTGCAGGCCCGCATCAAGTGAATCAATTGATAGCGTAGCTTCGGGATCGAATCAGTCGGCTTGTAAGGTGTCCAGAAGCGCTCTAGCACGGAGACATAGAGCGATCGCTCATCCGCGCTGGTTGGAGCTTCGGCAATAACTACTGGCCTTACGGGATCTCCGCTCCCATCCACATAGGATGTTCCGCACAATTCGCGGAAACGCTCGATCAGCGTGGTCTTACCATTGTTTGAATCCCCCACGATCAGCAGATTTGGCATGCGCGGGCGCTTCGGTTTGGTCAGCAGGCCTTGCAGCAGATCAAGAATCTCTATCGCCCGCGGATACCCGATCCACCGTGGTTGGTCCATTGCAGCGATGCGTTCCTCACCTGACAATGCCATGATAGGTAGGAAATCGGGATGGACATGCATGTATTGGGTCATGCTTGCCTCACGCAATGTCGTCAAACGCGTCGATATCGCCATCGACCAAACCGACGCCGGCCGGATCGAGAGGTCGCATCATTGTCACGGGAATTGCATTGGCCGCCACCGGTGCCGCTGGCGAAATGCCTTTCTCGTGCTCCCGCCGCCGCTGGCTCTGACGCCGTGCTCTCCTGGTTTTCTCCTTAGCCTCGTCAACCTGACTGCGCATCTCCGTAAGTGCGCGCAAAATCTGCGGCTCGTCTACCGATTGCACACCTTCCGCCTTCGCGCGTGCCTTCGCTTGCTCATATTCCCACGCACTCATTGGCGGCAGCGCCTGGTTGGCGAAAGGAATCCGGAAATACTGCCCCAAATCCGGGTCGCGGAACCAGACCACACTGATGTCCCGCGGATCACGCCGGAACACAAATTTCCGCTTGGCGCTCGGTGTATCTGGGTCTGTCGCATTGATCCACGAGCGTAGAACGTCAGCGTAGTAACGCAATCCTTCGATGTCGACGCCGTAGGTCTGTACCGTGCGTCGGTACGATGGCATGAAATCCAATAGCAGCGACAAGCGGTCAGTTGGCCTCGGCGGCAAGCCGCGCCCTACGATTTCCGCATTGCCGAACATACCAATCTCCCACTTTCGAGCTGGGGACATGCCTATCCCCTTGTGTAAGCGCTGGTGGTATAGCTTGCAGATCAAGGTAACGAGCCAGGTCTCAAACTCGGACTTGGTTAAGGCAGCGTGCTTATCTGAGTCATAACCCTCACGCACCTTGACGGATGAAAAGGTCGTACCCGGCAAGTCGTGGATCTCGCTGAGCAACGTGCCTAGAAGGCGCTCAATATGGCCACCATAGCGGGGCTGCTTTACGGGCCTAAACTCCAAATTTATGCCGTGCATTAGACAGGCATGACGAAAGTTGTCTGAACGAAAGTCGGGACCGTTGTCAGTGTGGATCGTTGTCATCATGCCCCACACGTCCCAGCGGGCATCGACGCCATGCAACGCTAGCCATTCGTCCTTTGGGAGAACCGAGTGAGCGACACACATGGCAACCGAGGTTTCACTCGGCGGGTCGAAAGCAAGGTAGTAGCCGGTAACCATGCGGCTATGCACGTCAATTGCCAACGTGATCCACGGCCGCCCAATCGGTTTGCGATGGATATCGTCAACCAATATGATGTCCGCAGGCGTGTGGTCGATCTGTACTACGGCGAGCGGATAATCTGCATTGGGAAAGCGCCCAGCCGCGGGTAGGAACTTATTCTTGGCTCTTTCCTTGAAGCCGCGAGCATGCAGAGTATGGCGTTCGCTCAGTGCCGCGATCCTGTTGCGCACCGTGGTAGGGTGTGGTGGCTGTATGCCGCGCTCCTCGCATAGGCGCAGCACTTCTCGTATGGTCTTTTGCGGCGATGACCGTTGCTCAGTGAGGTACTTATTGCGCAGCACCTCGGTGATCACAGCTTCTGTCTCGGCGCTAATGCGCGACTCCCCAGTTCGCCAGCCTCGCTGACGCGGAATCAAGGCGGAAACCACCCCCAAACTCTGATAGCGCTTCAGCCAACGATAGAGCGTCGCAGTATCGACCCCCACCTGGGCGGCACGGTCAGCAACACCAGCCCTGCCAACGCTCTTATCGAGCAACGGCTTGATGGCCGCATAGCGCGTTTCGGCGATCCGCCAATCATCATCGGCAATCTCCTCTATGTCACGGGCTGCCACAACTTGGAGCGCGTCATCTGCACTGCTGACGGGTTTTAACTCGCCAATGCGCAGGGCTTGAGTTCTTCCGGTACCGACGTCGACGCCTACCACCGTGTCGAAGTCCAGCACCTCGACCAGTCGATAAATCGTCCCCGCTCTTGCCACGAATGCGTCCGGAGTCAGATCGAGCTTCTGTCGCTCCATAGCATGTCCTGTTGAGCCGAGCAGCAACGCTTTTTCATCGCTCATGATGCGGTGTCCACAACACTGTGTTGTTGTTCAAAGGCAGTGTCATATCGCACTCCATTAATCCGGTCGAAAGCAGATGCCACAACAGCGACACCCCGACAGCTCGGTCCGCGATGCCAGAGAAGTGGCGACCAACCAAGTAATGGAAGGGCGCTTGCCCCATGGCGCTAAGGTTCTCAAGCACAGCGCGCACATCCTCCGTCGGAAATTGCAATCGCAGATACCTTTGCAAGAAGAAGATGTTCGCTAGAACCTGATCGCGTATCCGAGACTCGTCATAAATACGAAAGTCCCAACCTTGTTCGCGTGCGTAGCGCAGCGCTGCCTTAAATTTGGGACGCATTTCGCACCAATGCTTTCGGAGCTTCTCCCGAGGCTTCACTTCAACCAGAAGCGGCTTCGGACCCACGCCAAACGGGCAGTCCGCCGCGCGGTAACGAACGAGAAAGTCGGGGGTGTATCGATACTCACGCCCGTTGTCAGCCCGATAGCGAAGCTCGACCGGCTGTGGAGCCACATCGACAACCATCTGCGAAAACTCCACTCGCATCAGAAAGTCTCGCTCAAGCGTCGACTCGAACTCGATCGATCGCTCACCGCGAAAGGCATAGACCCCAGAAACACTACGTCGTGTCGGACCGATCTTTCGGACCTGCTGCATGGGCGCAAACTCGTCGCGGCTATTTCGATTCAAATTGGGCTCCGTCGCACTTATTTATATGCAATGCGTCGCAGAAATTGATGCAGAAACGCCCGCAGAGTCGCATCGTTGCGTGTGAATTGTCGCAGTAATTGTTGTAGCTTACAGGGGCAATACGCCAAGGCCTGGAGAAATCTCCCTGGCACATCAGGGCGTGCTCTTCCTGGATGAACTTCCAGAGTTCGAACGCCGCGTGCTCGAAGTCCTGCGCGAGCCGCTGGAAACCGGCCACATCACCATCTCGCGCGCCGCCCACCAGACAGATTTTCCGGCCAGCTTCCAGCTGATTGCCGCCATGAACCCGTGCCCGTGCGGCTATCGCGGGCATCCGCTGCGGGCGTGCCGTTGCACGCCGGATCAAGTGGAGCGATACCAGGCGCGCATCTCCGGACCGCTGCTCGATCGCATCGACGTGCAGATCGAGGTGCCGACGCCCTCGCAGGAAGAGTTGCTCGATGGGCCGCCAGGTGAACCGACGCTCAACGTGGCCGAGCGCGTTGCGGCCGCGCACGCGCGGCAGCTCGCCCGGCAAGGCAAACGCAATGCCTTGCTTGGCGGCCATGAAATCGATCTGCATTGCAGCCGCACCGATGCGGCCGATGGCTTGCTGCGCCACGCGATGACGCGCTTTTCGTGGTCTGCCCGCGCCTATGCGCGCGTGCTCAAGCTCGCCCGCACGATTGCCGACTTGGCAGGCGACGAGCAGATCGATGCCGCGCATGTGGGCGAGGCCATTCAGTATCGGCGCGGGGTGAAGGCGGATTAGCTTGCATCCCCACGCTGTGCCCTCAACGACTTGGCGGGCAGCCCTGCGGCAGTGCAAAGGTCACGCAGTCTGCCGCTTCACGAAGAACAGCGCTGCGCCGATGCTCATCAGCATGCCGCCGAAGAAGCGGCTCTGCCAGCGCAGCGCGCGCGGATTGCGGAACAGGCGCTGCGCCCGCGAGGCCAGCAGCGCATAACCGTGCATGACGATCAGATCGACGAACACCATCGTCGCCGCCAGGATGCCAAGTTGGGAAAGCAGCGGCTTGGCCGGATCGATGAACTGCGGCAGCACCGCCACCATGAACAGGATGCCCTTCGGGTTCGTCAGATTGGTCAGCAACCCGACGAGGAACCGGCGGCCGGCGCCACTGCCAGACACTTTCACGGGCTCGCCCTCAGCCGGCTTGGCGATCTGAATGGGGGTGCGCCACTGCACGATGCCCAGATAAATCAGATACATGGCCCCGATGATCTTGATGGCCATGAAGGCGTGCTCCGACGCGATCAGCAACGCGCCCAGACCCGCACCCGCAATGAACAGGATCACGACAATGCCCAGTTCGAGCCCCGCGATCGTGACCGACGTGCGGCGCACGCCATGCGTCAGGCCGTGGCTCATGCACAGGATGGCGCCCGACCCCGGCGAGATGGCGATCACCCAGGCAGCCAAAAAGAAGGCTAGCCAGACTTGCAACGTCATGATGGTTCCCCGTGATGTGGTGGACGTGCTGCGTATTGCGATACTGCGGAAGACGCCGATTGTGCACCGGCTGCGGCCCATGTGCTCGTCCGCTCAGGGCTTAATACGGATGGAAGCTGGAGAGAAACTGGTCGACCTGCTCCTGCTGGCGCGCATCGCGAGCGGCGTCGCCCGATTCCAGCACGACCGCCTGGTAGGCATGCTTGCCCACGGCGACCACGCGGGCGGTCAGCCGGCGCGGGGCGGGATCGTCGCCGCCCGCCCCCTGGGCAATCAATTCCACTGCCGGCAATGACAAAGGCGGCTGGGCGGCGGTTTGCACAGCGATGTCGCGCTCGGTCACACGACCCTTCAGATTGGCGGATAAGCCACTGCGCAGCGCTTCAACGGCGCGCTGCCGCGATACCGGATCATCCGCGGGCAGCTCCACCACGCCGACCGCGAACAACGTGCCGTCGACGCTGGCGGCCTGCATCGTCATCGGCACGCGCTGGCCGTTGATGACGATGGGACGCGCTTCCGCGGTGGGCTTGGCGGGGTAGTCGACGGCATAGGCGCCCTCGCTGGAATGGACCGTGCGCCAGTCGTACTTGGGCGAACAGGCCATCAGCAGCGCGCACGCCAACGCGCCAAACCCCATCCGCCAGCCTGCCCTCGCTTTGACTGCCACGTCGCCTCCCGTCCGTTTTCGGTCCGATTCTGTGCCGCCTATTATCGAGCAGAGACGCCCGCCCTCGCCTTCCCGTCAAGGACTGCGCCATGCCAACCCCGTCCGTCGCGCTGCGTGCCCTGCGCGGCGACATCACCACGCTGGACTGCGATGCCATCGTCAACGCTGCGAACAGCTCGCTGCTGGGCGGGGGCGGTGTCGATGGCGCGATCCACCGCGCGGCGGGGCCGGAATTGCTGGAGGCGTGCCGTGCACTCCATGGCTGTCGGACCGGCGAAGCCAAACTCACGCCGGGCTTCCAGCTGACGGCGCGCTACGTCATCCACACCGTCGGACCCATCTGGCGCGGCGGCCGGCAGGACGAGGCGGCGCTGTTGGCCGCGTGTTATCGCAACAGCCTGGAACTGGCGTGCAAATACGAGGTGCGGAGCATCGCGTTTCCGTGCATCAGCACCGGCATCTATGGCTTCCCGCCGCAATTGGCCGCGCCTATTGCAGTACGTGCCGCCCGCGAGCATGGCAGCCGCTTCGAGACAATCACCTTTTGCTGCTTCTCGGCTGCGGATTTGATCCTGTACGAAGCCGCCCTCGGCAACAGAAAGTGATTTCCGCATCGCACTGTGGACGGATTGACGCGACGCACATGCGGCGGTGGCACGGCAGGCCTACAATAGGTGCCTGATTTCTTTCCGGATCCCGTTGCCGACATGGCCTCGACCCTGACTCCTTCTGCAGCCCCGGTATCTGGCGCCACCTCAGGCGGGCGCCGCTGGCTGCTTCCCGTGATCGTGCTGGTGCTGGCCGTGGCCGGCTGGTTCGGCTGGCGTGCGTTTTCGCCGTCGCAGCAGGTCCCGGCTGCGACCTTCACGCTGCTGGATGGGCAAAAGCTTTCGACGCAAGACCTGAAGGGCAAGGTCTATCTCGTCAACTTCTGGGCCACGAGTTGCACCACCTGCATCAAGGAAATGCCCAACATGGTCCAGACGTACAACAAGTACAAAGGCGAAGGCCTGGAATACGTGGCTGTGGCGATGAGCTACGACGCGCCAATGTATGTGATGAACTTCAGCCAGACGCGCCAATTGCCCTTCAAGGTCGCGATGGATGCCGATGGCTCAGCCGCCAAGGCCTTCGGCGACGTGCAGCTCACGCCGACCACGTTCCTGGTGGACCGCGACGGCCGCATCCTGAAGCGCTACGTAGGTGAGCCGGAATGGTCATCGTTCGACGCGTTGCTCAAGCAGACGCTGGGCAAGCAGGCCTGAGCGTCCGCCCCTCAATGCAAACGAAACGCCCGGTGAATGCCGGGCGTTTTTGTTTTCGGGCAATGCACGTTCCACACTAGGTTCACGCGGGCCTGCTGCAATGGCAGTCCGTCAATGCCTGATTCGATGGAGTGCGCATGGCCAATCACTACTGCATGTTCAAGGGCAAGCTGAAATTCGGTGTGCCGTATCTGGAGGGCTACAACGGCAATCCGCATTACGCGATCGTGGTGGAAGCGCCGGATGGGTCGGAATTCGTGGTACTCGCCAACGTGAAATCCGACTCGAGCATGCCGGGCGCCGGCGCCGCGGGTTATCACGTGCTGTATCAGTGGACGACGGATCTGGAGTTGCCGATCACCGCCGACCTTGCCGCGCTGGCCCCCGGCCTGCACGAAAGCGGCTTCCCGCGTCTGGACTACGTGCGCGACGCCGGGCTGGTCGACTTCCCCCACATGCAGCCGATCGCGCTGGATACCGCGACTCAACACAACGACATCAACGCCCTCGTTGACGACATGCTGAGCCTCGACCGCACCACCACGCCCATCGACTACGTCTACCACGGCAGCTCCGGCGACGACGACCGCAAAGGCTGGCCACCGCGTACCGACGTGACGGTCTACGGCTTTGGCTTCCTGTTCGAGCCGCAGCACAACGGCCTGCACGAAACGCACATGAACCAGGGCAACCCCGTTGTCCACACGCCGGGTGTGAAGGACCATTCGCGCGAAAACGGCACACGGCAGGACGGGGCTGTCATCGTGGAAATCGACGGGAGGTTTCAGGCGCTGCTCATCGCATTCCAAACCCAGCGGATTCCGACAGACGACCGTGGATACCCGGTGGCGGATGCCCATCCGATTCTGGGTTGAGCGCAAAAAGAGAAAGAAAAGAAGACGCCCGGTCGAAGCCGGACGTTGTTGCGTACGAGCGTGCCAGGTCAAAGACCGTATCGCTTGATCTTGTCATACAGCGTGGCACGACCGACCTGCAGAATATCCGCCGCCTGGTGCACCGAGCCGCCCGTGCGCGCCAGGGTTTCGGCAATCACCGTGCGCTCGTAGCGTTCGACGCGCTCCTTGAGCGGCATGCCGTCTTCCGATGCATCCGACACGACCGGCGTGCGGCCCACGCCAAGCACCAGACGATCGGCCGCGTTGCGCAGTTCGCGCACATTGCCAGGCCAGTTCGATTGCATCAGCTCGTGGCGCTGACGCTCGGCCAGCATCGGCAACGGGCGCTGATAGCGCACGGCAGCTTCGAGCAGGAAGTGTTCGAACAGCGGGATGATGTCTTCGCGACGTTCACGCAGCGGCGGCAAATCGATGACGACCACATTCAGCCGGTAATACAAGTCGCGGCGGAAACCGCCCGCCTCGATCAGCGCCTCCATATCGCCCTTGGCGGCCGCGACGATGCGCACGTCGATGCGCACCGAGGCATTCGAGCCGAGCCGCTCCAGCGCGCCCTCCTGCAGCACGCGCAGCAGCTTGACCTGCAGCGCGATCGGCATGCTCTCGATTTCGTCGAGGAACAGCGTGCCGCCCGAAGCATGCTCAAGCTTGCCGATGCGTCGCTTGCCCGCGCCGGTGAATGCGCCGGCCTCGTGGCCGAACATCTCGCTCTCGAAAATCTGTTCAGGCACGGCGCCGCAGTTCAGCGCGATGAACGGCTTGTCGTGACGCGGCGAGAGCATGTGCAGACTGCGCGCGACGAGTTCCTTGCCCGTGCCGGTCTCGCCGTTGATGAGCACCGGCGCATCGGTGGTCGCGACGTTCTCGATCAGCGCGCGTACGGCGGCCATCGCTGGCGAGCGCCCGATGATGCGCGTGCCAGCCGCCGGGCCGGCCAGTTCACGACGCAGTGCGCGGTTTTCCAGCTCCAGCGCGCGGCGCTCCACTGCGCGGCGCACGGTCTCGGTCAGGCGTTCGGCGGGAAACGGCTTCTCGATGAAGTCGAACGCGCCTTCGCGCATGGCCTGCACGGCCATCGTGATGTCGCCGTGGCCGGTGACGAGCACGACGGGAATGCCCGTGCCAAACGACTGGCAGTGCGTGAGCACGTCCAGGCCGCTCGCGCCCGGCAAGCGCAGGTCGCTCACGACCACGCCGGGAAAGTTCGCGTCGATCTTGCCGACGGCTTCTTCGGCGCTGCCGAACGCCTGCACATTGAAGCCGGCCAGTTCCAGGCTCTGCGCGGTGGCTTGGCGCACAGGCGGGTCGTCTTCGATGAAGAGAACGTTCAAGCCTTCGGACATGGTTCGTATCTGTGTGGAAAACGGATCAGGTGGTTGCCGCGGAGGTGACGTCAGCGCGTACCAATGTCAGCGTAAACTGCGCGCCACCGCCCGGCACGTTCGCAGCCGACAGCGAGCCGCCAAAGTCCCGCGCAATGCTGGTGGAAATCGCCAGCCCAAGGCCCAGCCCTTGTCCGATCTCCTTGGTGGTGAAGAACGGCTCGAACAAATGCGGCATGGCGTCGGGCTGAATGCCAGGGCCGTTGTCGCGCACAGCGATGGTCAGTTGATTCGATGGCGCTCCTTCGATCGGGCCGATGGTGATGTCGATGCGTCCGGCGCGCGCGGGCTCATTGGCGCTGATCGCATCGAGCGCGTTGCCGATCAGATTGATCAGCACTTGCTCCAGCTTCAGTTCGTCCGCGCGCACCACGGCCTCTGTCTCGGGGATGCGCCAGTGCAGTTCGAGCGCCACATCGCCCAAGCGCGGACGCAGCAGCGCGAGCGTGTGATCCAGCGCCACGCGCACCTGCACATCCACCACCTTGCGCCGCGAGCGGCCCGCAAACAGCTTGAGCTGCGCGGTGATCTTGCCCATGCGCTCGGTCAGGTCGGCAATCGCCTGCAGGTTATCCGTGGCGGCGCCGTGCTGGCCACGCTCAAGGAGGATGCGCGTGTTGTCGGAGAACGTGCGCAGCGCAGCCAGCGGCTGGTTGAGTTCGTGCGTGATGCCGGCAGCCATCTGGCCCAGCGCGGCAAGCTTGCTGGCCTGCACGAGTTCATCCTGCGTGGCGCGCAGTTCGGCCTCGGCACGCGTGCGGTCGACGATCTCGTGCTGCAGTTGTTCGTTGGTGGCCATCAGGTCGGCGGTGCGGTCTTCGACACGGCGTTCGAGCTGGTCATATGCGGCTTCGAGCAGGCGGCGGCTACGCAGCATCTCCATCATGCGCAGGCGCCGCTGCCGCCAGTAGAAGAGCAGCAGGCATGCAAAGGCGAAGGCAAACGCCGCCGCCACGGTGGCGCTGCGCGCGGCGCCCATCACCGGCTCCACCGGCGTGAGATACATCAGCGTCCAGTCGGGCTCGACCAGGTCGCGCGAAACCTGCAGATAGCGCGTCGCGTTCGTGCGCTCGCCAACGCGAATCAGCTCTGCGCCTTCGGGCAATCGCCCGGTCAATCGCAGGAAGGCCGGCGCCTCGGGCTGCAGCGGCAGCGGCGTGATCTGCTTGCGGTAATACTGGCGCGTCGCCTCCAACTGCGCCTGCAGTTTGGACGTGAGAGGTTCCACCGTGCGGTACTGCCACGCGGGCACGGACGACAGGAAAATCACGCCGTTCTCGTCGGCCACCATCACGGGTTCCGACGCGTCGTGGCTGGCGCGGCCGAACCATTCGAGGTTGAGTTTGACCACCGTCACGCCGATCACGCGGCCATCCTGCATAACCGGCTGGGAGATGTAATAGCCGGGCTCTTCACGCGTAATGCCAATGCCGTAGAAGCGCCCGACGTGGCCTTCCGCTGCCTGCTGGAAATACGGCCGGAACCGATATTCGGCACCGACGAAGCTGTCGGGCTGGTTGTAGTTGGATGCTGCCAGCGCCTTGCCGCTGGGGGCGATCACGTAGGTGGCAGTGGCGTGCGCGCGATCGTTGACTTCGCGCAGATAGCGGTTCGCGCGGTCGACGTTGGCGGATGTCGGATTGGCGAGCAGATCGTGGATGAACGGATGCAGCGCCACCAGCGCCGGCAGGTATTCGTAGCGGTCGAGCGTGCTCTTGAGGTTGGCGGCATAGCGATCGACCCGACCGCCGGCGGCCTGCTGGGCCTGTGCGAGGCCCCGGTTCCACGCCACCACAAACGTCGTCGCGCACACCACGGCCATTACCACCACGAGCCCGAGCGCCACCAGCCACCAGAAGCCGCGTCGCGGGCCGGAGGCGCTGGTCAGGGAGAAATCGGGATCGGACATCGGCTGGAGCTGGGCGGCGGAGGGTGATGCCATGCCTTCCAACGCCGTGCCGGCAGTCGGCATGTCGCCGAGGTGCTTCACGAAGTGCATCCCAAAAAAGAAGCGGGGCCGTCTGGAAGGACAGGCCCCGCAATCATACGCTTTGCGCTTTCAGGCGCCGGCGCCCGCAGGCGCCAGCCAGAACCCACAGATCAAGCTGCCGGGGTGGCCGGCACGCCCTCGTCGCTGCGGTCGCCCGACAGCACGCGAGCCAGCTTGGCGCGATCCAGTTCACGTTCCCAGGCCGAGATCACCACGCAGGCCACGCCGTTGCCGGTGATGTTGGTCAGGGCACGGCATTCGCTCATGAAGCGGTCGATACCGAGAATCAGCACCATGCCCGCCACCGGAATATCCGGCACCACGGCCAGCGTGGCGGCCAGCGTGATGAAGCCCGCGCCGGTGATGCCCGATGCGCCCTTCGACGTCAGCATGGCAACGGCCAGGATGGTCAGTTGCTGCGTCCAGGTCAGCTCGATGTTCAGCGCCTGCGAGATGAAGATCACCGCCATCGTCATGTAGATGTTGGTGCCGTCCAGGTTGAACGAGTAACCGGTCGGAACCACCAGGCCCACCACCGACTTCGAGCAGCCCAGCTTCTCCATCTTTTCCATCAGGTGCGGCAGCGCCGATTCCGACGAGCTGGTACCGAGCACGATCAGCAGTTCTTCCTTGATGTACCCAACGAAGCGGAAGATGTTGAAGCCGACCAGCCGCGCGATGATGCCCAGCACCACCACGACAAAGATGATGGCCGTGAGGTAGAACGTGCCGACCAGCTTGAGCAGCGGCACCAGCGAGATCACGCCGTACTTGCCGATGGTGAATGCCATGGCACCAAAGGCACCGATGGGGGCCACACGCGTGATGACGTGCACGATGCGGAAGAACACGTGCGAGATCTGGTCGATGAAGTCCGTCACCATCTGCGCGCGCTCGCCCATGGCAGAAAGGGCACCGCCAAACAGCAGCGCGATCAGCAGGATCTGCAGGATGTCGCCCTTGGCGAAGGCATCCACCACCGTGCTCGGGATAATGTTGAGCAGGAAGTCGACCGTGCTGGCCGAGTGGGCCTTGGCGGCGTACTGCGCCACAGCCTTGGCATCGATGGTGTTGACGTCGACGTTAAAGCCCGCGCCGGGGTTGAAGATATGGCCCGCCGCGAGACCGATGATCAGCGCGAAGGTCGAGACGACCTCGAAGTAGATCAGCGCCTTGCCGCCCACGCGGCCCACCTTCTTCATGTCACGCATGCCGGCAATGCCGGAGACGACGGTACAGAAAATGATCGGGCCGATCACCATCTTGATCAGTTGGATGAAGCCATCGCCCAGCGGCTTCATCTTGACGGCGAGTTCGGGCGAGTAATGGCCCAGCAGAACGCCAATGACGATGGCCGCCAGCACCTGCACGTACAGGATTTTGTAGAACGGTTTTTTCATGTCTTCCTCGAGTGTCACAGACCGGCCGTGCGCTCAGTTGCTCGCCCGGTCCGACCCGCCCTGGTGTGGTCTCTCTCCTGCCTCGATACGCTGATGTTTCCGGCGCCTCCCGCAGCAGGTCGCTTTTAATTGCAAGGGCTATGCCAACCTCAATTTCAGGCACTGGCGGCCCGCCAGCCCTTGCAGCAGCTTGGTGTGACTACGATGGCACCCACCCCAACCGTCGTCAATCCCGGAATCCGCGCACCCAGGGTGTCCAGACATCCGGAAAACGTGTTGCGACGCAGCATCGCAGGCTGCGTGCGGTCAGCATGTTGGGAGGGCGCGCGACACCGGGGCCGTATAATGCGGGCTCGTTACGCAAATCCACATGGGTGCGCGACGCCGGGAAAGCCTGTCATGTCCTGCCGCGCGTACCGCCACGCAGCCCTCCCAGCCTTTTCGGTCCGCCCATGAGCAGCCATTATCAGCACCACGTTTTCTTCTGCCTGAACGAGCGCGAGGACGGCTCGCGTTGCTGCGCCGACTTTGGCGCCAAGGCGATGCAGGAATACGCCAAGAAGCGCTGCAAGGAACTCGGCATCAACGGCGAAGGCCGCGTGCGTATCAACAAGGCGGGCTGCCTGGACCGGTGCGAACTCGGTCCGGTCATGGTGGTCTACCCCGAGGCCGTCTGGTACACCTTCGTCGACAAGGAAGACATCGACGAGATCATCCAGAGCCATCTGGTCGAAGGCAAACCGGTCGAACGACTGATGGTCGACCGCCCTGCCAACGCGTGAGCCCGCGCTTTACCGCATCTGCTTCTCCAGTTTCCATGAACGTTCATACCGAAGAACGCCTGATTCCGGGCCCCGTCGGGCAGATCGACCTGTCGATCGACCAGCCGGACACCGCCCTGCGCGGCCTGGCGCTGATCGGCCATCCGCATCCGCTGTTCGGCGGCACCAAGGACAACAAGGTCGCGCAGACGCTGGCACGCACCTTCGTCGGCCTGGGCTACGCGACGGTGCGCCTGAATTTTCGCGGCGTAGGCAAGACCGAAGGCACGCACGACAACGGCATCGGCGAGCAGGACGACATGCTGGCCGTGCTCGACTGGATGCGTACACAGACCGAATGGTCTGCCGATGTCGCCACGCTGCCCCTGGCACTGGGCGGCTTTTCGTTCGGCAGCTTTGTCGTGTCCCAGGTGGCACGCCGCCTGGCCGAAGCCGGCACACCCGCCGAGCGCCTGGCGCTGGTCGGGACCGCCACCTCGCGCTGGGACGTTGCGCCGGTGCCGGCCGACACCATCATCATTCACGGCGAACAGGATGACACCGTGCCGCTGATCGACGTGCTCAACTGGGCGCGCCCGCAGGAGCTGCCCGTGATCGTCATCCCGGGCGCCGATCATTTCTTCCATCGCAAGCTGCATCTGATCCGGCAGCTCATTACAGGCGCCTGGGCGCCAAAACCGTAACACCCACCCGTTGATTTTCCGGACGCCGCGCCTTCCCCCCTTATTTGGCAGGCGGCGCCATTGAATTCCAAGCAGACCGCAGGACCCGACATGCAGAACCGCTTCGCCCATTTCACGCCCATCGCCTTCCATTCCGCCGCCGCAACCGCCGTGGCCGCCGCCGTGCTGGTCACCGCGCTGCCCGCCATGGCGCAGCCGGTGCCCGCCCCGCAAGTCGCGGCCCGCTCGTGGATGCTGACCGACGTGACCAGCGGCCAGGTGCTCGGCGGCGCCAACATGGACGAACGCATCGAGCCCGCCTCGCTCACCAAGCTGATGACGGCCTACCTCGTCTTCGAAGCCGTGCGCGACGGCAAGCTCAAATACGACCAGATGATCACGCCCACCGAGACCGTGCGCACCGTCAAGACCGACGAATCGCGCATGTTCCTGGAAGCCGGCAAACCGGCCTCGGTGCGGGAGATGACGCAAGGCCTGATCATCCAGTCTGGCAACGATGCAGCCCTCGTGCTGGCTGAGGCCGTAGGCGGCACCGAGACGAACTTCGTGATGCTGATGAACCGCGAAGCCGAGCGTCTGGGCATGAAGAACACGCATTTCGCGAACGCCGCGGGCCTGCCTGATCCGAACCACTACTCCACGGCACGTGATCTTTCGATCCTGACCGCGGCGCTGATCAAGGATTTCCCGCAGGACTACAAGTTCTACTCGCAGAAGGAATTCACCTATAACAACATCAAGCAGTCCAACCGCAACCGCCTGCTGTGGCTCGACCCGACCGTCGACGGCGGCAAGACGGGCCACACCAAGTCGGCCGGCTACTGCCTCGTCACCTCTGCCAACCGTCCGCTGCCGGACGTGCC
>Ga0209071_1000060_pt1 | contig 70385 bp, 65 predicted proteins | sample CoawatmetaG10DNA_2_FD_187513 | JGI IMG/M metagenome (GOLD analysis project Ga0209071, IMG submission 187513) | Marine microbial communities from the West Antarctic Peninsula - Coastal water metaG108-DNA (SPAdes) (version 2) | ecosystem: Environmental > Aquatic > Marine > Coastal ... | reverse complement strand
AATAGAAGGCTAACGCCTTGCGTCGCCTACTCATTGCCGACTTACACCTGCACCCGGCTCGGCCGGAACTTAGTCGTGCACTAATTGATTTTTGTCAGCAACGAATTAATGCCGATGACGAACTTTATATATTAGGTGACCTATTTGAAGCTTGGATAGGCGATGATTTAGGCCTAGTCACTTATGCCGATACCATTGCCTGTTTAAAACAGCTTACCCTTAAAGGCACTAAAGTATTTTTTATGGCGGGTAATCGGGACTTTTTAATTGGCCCACAGTTTAGCTTAGCTACAGGTGTGCAAATTTTGGATGATCCCACAGTGGTCGTCTTTGATGGCCAACATGTTTTGCTCATGCATGGTGACACCCTATGCACAGACGATATAGGCTATCAGGACTTCCGTTCGCTTGTGAGAGACCCTAGCTGGCAAAACGACTTTTTAGCTATGGCCCCTGCATTGCGTATGCAACAAGCCGATGACTATCGACAGCAAAGCCAAGCGTTAACTGCAATGAAGCCTAATGACATTATGGACGTTAACGATGAAGCTGTTAACCATGTTATGGATCAGCATCAGGTGAGGTTGCTTATTCATGGCCACACTCATCGCCCACAGGTGCACCACTTAAATAATGGAGACCGTGTTGTTTTAGGTGACTGGGGGGGGCATTTTGATTACTTAAGCTGGCCACAGGGCCAGGCCTGGCACCTTATTAGAGAGTCAATTTGACCCTTATTTCAGTTTTTTTAGCGTTTATTCGGGTTTTTTATTTTTTGGCTCCAGATAAAAAAATGTTTGGTTCTATTTCAGGCATCGACATCCACTCTATTATCTTTCCCCAGTTGGGTAAACATGAGCCACCACTGACATGTCCAGCTTACCGAACCTTTATGACGGGTCTAAGATCTGTACTAATAATTACAATATCGGTCCAATACCACACGGTAAAAGGACAACAAAAGGAACAGGGTTATGAAAACTTTATTAAAAACATCAACTGCAGCCATTGCGCTTGCTATAGCGGGTAATGCCGTTGCAGATGTAAATGTAGCGTACTTTCTAGAGTGGGCCACACCAAACCAAATCGCCAAGGTAGAAAAAGCATACGACGACGCTATGGGCGAAACTGTTAACTGGACTAACTTTGGCTCAGGCGTAGGCATGACTGAAGCGATGCTTTCAGGAGATATCGATATCTCTTACTCACAAGGTCTTACACCTTTCGCCAACGCTGTTAATGCAAACGCACCTATTAAGATGATCGCTATCGCTGTAGCTTACGGTGCTGCCGATGATTGTATCGTTCGTAGTGACTCTGGCATTACAAAAGATAACGCTTCAGAACTTGAAGGCCAAACTGTTGCAGTTCCACTAAACACAATGGCTGACTTTGGTTTCCGTATGACCATGTCTAACCTAGGTGTTGATGTGTCTCAACTAACAATCGTTGACCAAGAACCAGCAGATGCTGCAGTTTCTTTGGCTGATGGCGCTGTTGTAATGGCCTGCGCTTATGGTGCTAACTCACTTGCTAAAATGAAAGAAGTTGGCGCACCTATGCTTACTCCTTCAGAAAAAGCGGCAGCTGGAATTAGTAGCTTCGACATTATTTCTGTCACTGAGACTTTTGCGCAAGAACAACCTGATTTAGTTCGCACATTTGTTGAAATTACTCATGAAGCAAACGCCGCTTGGGCTGCAGACCAGTCTAAGCTAAGTGTTATTGCTAAAGATGCGGGCATGACTGAAGAAGCAACGACTTCTCAAATGTCTGGCTTTACTTTCCCAACAGTAGCTGAGCAAAAACGTGATTACTTTGGTCCTGACGGTATCGCTCGCAGCATGGTGGCCTTTATGGGTAACATGTTCGCAACCAGCGACACTCCGGCTCTTGCCGATTACAACGTGACTATCGATACGTCTTTCCTAGACTAAGATCGTTTTAGTAACACGCGGTATCCTCTAGGGTGCCGCGTTTCTTGCTCCCTGCAGTAGAATCAGCACTGACTTGTTGTGAGCGCAGCGTTCGATCCCGATTCCCACAAAATATACCTATAAGAGTTACCCATTATGAGTGACCTAGTTTCAGATAACTTAAATATGCAGTTCACTACGCCTTCTGGGTTAGTTGTCCATGCCCTAAAAGATGTGAGTTTTACACTTAAAAAAGGCGAATTATTGTCGGTTTTAGGGCCATCAGGCTGTGGTAAAACAACCCTACTTAACATTGTCGCAGGCTTTCTTAACCCCACCAGCGGTTCAGTAGAGCTTGATGGTAAGGAAATACAGGGCCCTGGAGTGGATCGAGGTATGGTATTTCAGCAAGGTGCCTTATTTGAATGGCTCACTGTGGCTCAAAACGTAGACTTTGGATTACGCATGAAAGGTGCAGATCCAACTGAAACAGCGAAAAAAGTAGACGAATGGTTAGAAATTGTAGGCCTAGCAGGCTTTGGTGACACACCCACTTACCAACTTTCTGGCGGTATGCAACAGCGTATTGCCTTGGCTCGTTGTTTGATTAACGATCCAGATCTTATCCTTATGGATGAACCTTTAGGCGCTCTGGATGCCCTTACCCGTGAAAAAATGCAGTCACTGGTATTAAAAATCTGGAAAGAAACTGGCAAGACCATCATGATCATTACCCATTCTGTAGAAGAAGCGCTGATGTTAGGCGAGCGTTTATTTGTAATGGCACCTCGCCCAGGTAGATTGCACAAAGAATACCGCTTACCATTTGCAGAAATGGGTTTAACCCAAGACCCTCGTGATATTAAAAAAACGCAACATTTCAGCGAAACCCGAGAAGAAATTCTGTCCATGATTTGGGATATGGAAGAAGAAATCATGGGTGGGGGGTCACTATAATGAGCGAATTCCTATTTGAACAACGTAACACTATTGTTGCTTTTCTTATCATCGGTTTAATCATCTCTCTGGCTTTATCTATTGTTAAAGGCCGCCGGGTTATGGCCACAGAGAGAACTGACCTAGTATTTGGTAATCCTGCTAAAGCCCTTGGCGGCTGGTACTGGATCATTACTGGTATGTCCTTTGTAATGCTTATCTGGTTCTACTTTTCTTGGGACGCTGCACGAGCGTATAACCCAAAAGCGGCTAACGAATTATGCCAAGTCGCTAAGGTAGAAAGCGCCATTAAACCCATGCGGTCTCAATTCCCACTTGATAAACAAAACTTGCGTGGCACAGACCTTATTGCACGAGATAGTGCTCAACTCGAGCGTATCAATAACAACCTAAAGACAATGGCCCTAAAGCATTCTGTAGAAGTGGAAGCTGCTGCCATACTCACTAGTTTACATAGTGCTTTAGTTGACCAAGCTAATCCGGTATATATAAAGACTAGCTTGGCAACAGAGTTTAAAACTATCGCTGAGCGTATTGACAGGCTAACAGCCAACTTCAATGATCCAGACTTTCCTGGTCCACCTACAGTTTCTCAGCAGGCTGCTGCAGACGCCCAACCTGGTTGGGGTGATACAGGAAAGGAAATTCCTGTTTTGGCAACTACCCCACTTGGCTATCGCTATGCGGCCGTCGCTGCCGAAATACGACTTATTGCTAAAGACTTTGTAAAGCTTCGTAACACTAGCCCTCACTTATTAGCGCAAGTGGCTGACATCAACTCACGGATTAAAGACGCTAAAGCTCGTTCTAAAGAAGACCTCAATTTGTCTATCGAAGAACAAGAAGCTCATACTAAGCTATATAGCCAACTAAATAAGATGCTTAAGCGTATTGATGATGGTGCAATCTACCCACCCAATAGCTTAGATGAAATTCAATCTTCCTTAGTGGCTTTTGATAAAACTCATATCGCACAACAAGGCGGTCTAAGAGCATTCGATGCTTGGATGATGCCTGGTGGTCGAATTATGGCTGGTAATAGTGCTTGCAGTGAACAAGGGTCAGGTCGTTGGTTACCAAAACCCTCAGACACCTTGGGCACCTTAATGCGTATTGCTGATCCAGATATCGGATTTAAAGACATCCCACTACTTTGGTATCGGTGGCAACCTGTAGGTGGCATGATCGCCTTCCTATTGCCAGACTGGATTGCCGAGCTAGTGCCTGGTGATTATCCACGTCACACCCAAAATGGTGAGATTAAAAGCAACTTCAAATCTAACGTGCAAGACTTTGTCACTGGCAATTACGACTCCTTTTCTATTCCTGTACCTATGGGGCACATGTGGGACTCCATTATTAGAGTAGTGATTGGCTTATTTTTTGGCATTATTTTAGGTGTTCCACTTGGGTTATTTATGGGTTTAAGCCGCTTTGCAAAAGGCTTTTTTGATCCTATGGTAGAGCTATACCGACCTGTTCCACCTTTAGCATGGGCGCCATTAATCTTAACTATTTTTGGCATTCAAGACGACGGCAAAATCTTCCTACTGTTTATGGTGGCTTTTGCCATTATGGTTATATCAGCTCGCACAGGCGCCACGGGGACACAGCTTTCTAAAATACATGCAGCGCACTCTTTAGGTGCTAGTCACCGCCAAATCCTCAGGCGCGTTATCTTACCAAACTCTCTACCCGAGATTCTTACTGGCATTCGTATTTCCATAGGCGTGTGTTGGGGTACCTTGGTGGCAGCAGAAATGTTGGCAGGAACTACAGGTATTGGTTTTGTAGAAAACGTTGCGCGCAAGCAATCAGATTACGAAGTAATCTGGGTGACGATTATAATCCTAGGTGTACTTGGTCTTCTGTTTGATCTCATTATGCGCGCCGTTATAACCCGCACTATTCCATGGCGTGGCAAAGGCTAAGTGTTAGCTTGAACTAAAGTTAAAGAAAAGGGTACTCCTTAATGGGCTACCCTTTTTTTGTCATACAATAGCTGCTTGAACCTTATTAGCGGTTAGGGAGTTGCAGTTTTATAGTGATGAAAATGGCATGCAAATAAACGCGAACTTTAATCTTCGTGTACTCGTCCACTCGGATAACGAACCATGGCTGGAGTCTCCAATGCCCGGCGTAGAGAGGCGGATGTTAGATCGAATAGGAGGCGAGATAGCGCGGGCAACAACAATAGTGCGCTACGCAGCCAACAGCCACTTTTCGGAGCATTGCCATACGGGAGGAGAGGAATTTATTGTTCTTGAGGGTATCTTTCAAGACGAGAATGGTAACTACCCCGCTGGCACCTACGTGCGCAATCCACCCACCACAAATCACTCACCAAGGTCAGATCAAGGCTGCACTATATTTGTAAAGCTATGGCAGTTTGACATGCAGGATCGCAAGCAATTTCATCTAACTATGCCTGAGGCTTCTGCCACAACAAAGGGTGCTATAAAAACTGCAATTCTTCACCAACACAGGTACGAAACTGTAAAGTATATAGAGGTTCAGGCCGGTGCCAATTTAACCTTAGATGCCAGTGGGGGCGTTGAAATACTAGTGCTCAGCGGCACTATAGCTGAAAGCGGTGATGTACTGCGTCAAGGCTCTTGGTTACGCTGCCCAAGCCAAGTAAAAATTACTTCTATAGCGGGTAACCATGGGGCAAAGGTATGGGTGAAATTGGGCCACCTAACTAATACCAAAGCACCTATAAACTGAGGTGTGGCTTTAAAAAAGTGGCATTAAAAATAACACACTCGGCAAGTTAAAACGCATGCAATTATGTAACTAAAAATAAGACCACGCTTTGAGTTCAGATGATGGTGAACCATGCGTTAAAGTGGACCTAAATTAAGGTAGTTGTTTATCATTTTTATTCAGCACACCACCGTTTTACTTTGAAACTGCTGGCCGTCAAAGTGATGCAGGTGATAAATGGGCCTTAACTCTGCTCCATCAGGAACATTACCAAATCGCAGATCAACAGCCACACTAGGTACTGTACTGGCTGGGATGCCAACAATTTGACCATTTGAATTACGGTGTGTATGGCCACAGAAAAGTTGTTTTACTTGGCTGTTTTGCGCCAATACATGGGACAAGTGATCCACTGTATTCCAATGTTCAAACTGAAATGGATATTTAGAGTCAATGACTTCAAACGGTGGGTGGTGCATGAAGAGTACAGTCGGTTTCTGTGGCTCCTGAGCTAGCATCCAGCTAAGGTGATTAGCGCGTACCTGGCAATAATCACCCATGTTAGTGCTCGTAGACAAAGTATCTAATGCAATCAAACGCACTGGATAATTATTTATACTATATTGCAGAAACTCTAAATCAGGGTTAATAACCAAGCCCGTATGGAAGTTTTTAGCAATTAGCGTTCGGTCATCTCGGTTGCCTGCACAAACATACATTGGCACGGTAATATCTTCTAGGATAGTCAACGCCAGGGTGTATTTTTCTTGGGAACCGTTGTGTGCAACATCACCAGTATGAATAACTAAGTCAGGGCTAGGATTTAGGTTATTAATGTTATCAACCACACACAGAAGATTGTTAAGTCGATCTTTGAGCTTATCAGATTTTGGATCTATGTGGCTGTCAGAAATGTGGGCTATGATCATTGCATACTCGCTCTTAAAGCAGTTTTACCCCTCGTTAGCTTGGCCATTTACTGGGGTATTATGAGTATTGATTAAACTTGGCTATCATAAAATTTTCGCAATACAGTAACAACTTCTGGCCGAGCGAATTTAGTGGAAATTTCTTCACCGTTGGACAGCATTTGACGTTGCCGTGTGCCAGACACATTAATTCTAAATTTTTCATTATGAGGGCATGTTTTTGCAGTCGCCATGCCATCACAAACTTCACAATAGAATGTAATGTCAATTTTTAATGGCTGAGTGACCAAGGCACCTTCCCACAAAGTATCAAAAATATGGTGCGCATCAAAGGGCCCATAAAAATCATCAACACCAGCATGATCTCTTCCAACAATTAAATGGGAACACCCGAAGTTTTGTCGTATCAGCGCATGAAAAAGAGCCTCTCTAGGCCCAGCGTAACGCATTTCAATGGGATACCCAGCCTGAACAGCTATATTATCTTTAAAATATTTATCTACCATGACTTTAATGGCTTCAACTCGCACCGGTGCTGGAATATCACCGGGTTTTAATTTGCCTAACACTTGGTGAATAAACACACCATCAGTGACATCAATAGCAATTTTCACCAGAAATTCGTGGCTACGATGCATTGGGTTTCGAGTTTGAAATGCGGCTACTTTTGACCAACCCATTTGGTTAAATAAAGCTCGACTCTCTTCAGGACGAATATAAAGATCACCAAATTCATGTGGAAACCAGCCTTCCTCAATAACTTTTATGGAGCCACCAAGGTTGACTGATGGTTGAGCCATCACTTTAGCAACACCTGGGTGGCTTTTATCCTTGGTGCCAAAAACTTTATCACATTGCAGAGCAAGGTCGGGGATGTATTTATCCTGAACCATTAAGATACCCATAATTTGCTGGGTTTCACCATCAATTAATGCCACTTCCTGACCAATTTCTATCTCATTAGCTAGCGTTTTATTAGCTGAAAGTGTAACTGGAATGGGCCAAAATAAGCCATCAGCTAGCCTCATATCTTCACAAACACCGCGCCAATCAGCTTGTTTCATAAAACCATCAAGCGGTGTGTAGGCGCCCATTGACAACAACAATAGGTCACATACCTCACAACTACTCATTGGGATTTTTACTAAGCTTTCAGCTCTAGACATTTGTTGAGATCTAAGGTCTTCTGAAATAAGCAGAGGCTTTAAAACTCCAGCACCATGAGGTGGGACTAAATTAGTCATTAATTTCTCCTTCCTTATGCAAATAATTTTTTTCTAGTACTGAAGATGATTTTCCTCCAAAGACCCACATCATAACCTGTGGCTAATCATGGCTTTTTCGGCGTAGTGTATTCCACCACTTTATGGAACGGTTCCCAGACAGCCTCGTATCCAACGAAACCTGTTTTACTGGGTTCTTTTCTGCGGGTAGTCATAAATCTAGACTTACCATCTGGAACCGGTGGTTTTTCTTTGGGTAGATCACTCATGATTTTCACCTTTATGCATTTAATTCAATAATTAAGGATTAAAGTAACTATTTTAAATAATAATAAATGGGAACCATTTTAATGAATTGGCACCGTAAGCGCTTCGGGAATGTCTGGCCCTTTTTCAATTGAACCACCCGCTTCTATTTCTTCTTCAACTGCATCACGAACACCAAGAATTTCTAAGTTGAAGTTAACCATTCTCCCGCAAAGTGGGTTGTTGCCATCAACAGTCAATGTTTCGTCTTCAATTCTAGTAACAATAAAGCTCTGCTTTTCTCCCTTATCATTCTCAGAATGGAGAGTAGTGCCAACTTCTCTATATTCTTTAGGAACATTTTCTAACCGATCTGTGAACACTAGAGATTCGTCTCGGGGGCCATAAAGTTGGTTACAATCAATGGGTACTTCAATGACGTCACCAGCAGACTTACCTTCTAGTTCTTTTGTAACTGCAGGTGCAAGAATATCGTTCACACCATGGACGTAGCCAATTGGAAATTCAACAGCAACAAGAACCTCGCCCGATTTTTGATCGACTACCGTATAAGCCAGTTCCACATACTTTGTATTTTGAATTGTGTTATTCATATCAAATTCATTTCTAATAATTAAAAGATGGATGCTCCAAAAATCTTAATTTCTTCGTCTTCGTACCCTAAAACAAGTCTACCAAGCCACTCCCCTTCTTTTTTTGTACTGCGTTGTCTATAAAGTACGGTTACATGCACTCCGCGGCGGATGGTTCCTATAAATTCAATCGACTCAGATAGATTTCTGGTCAATTCGCTATTTGCAAATTGCTTGCCTACCTCGATTTCGTTCAATCCACGTACTAAGTTTTCAGAAAAATACTTTACAAACTCGCCGTATTGCCCGGTGTTTGAGGCATGTAAAAGGTGACTCCACAGTGGGTTAGCTATGGCAAGAATTTCGTCATCTGTTTTATCGGTGACGCTCCGAGTGTTTGTCGATGCAATTATGCTCATTGGCAGTTCTTTATCCTAGTTAATCATCAATCACAAAAGGCCTACAAAACAAGGCCGCCACGCACCATACTAATCCCTTTGGTTAAACCAAACAGAGGCGTTAACCTAAACCCCTCTGTTGGCATTACATATTACTCACTATCCTTAACAAGGTGATAAACAGGGGCTTTTTCCATGGTGTACTCACCCGTGTTAGGGTCACGTCGCGAGACAGTTAACACATGCCAATTTTCATCATCTAGCTTCATAGCATCACCACGATAGTAGTAGCCAGGCCAGCGGGTTTCTTTACGGAACATTGTATGCTGCGTCACACACTCTGCCGTTCGGTGACGATGCATTAGCTCCCAAGCCCTCAGTAACTCATGAAAATCTGAAGCTGCAAGCTTCTCAAGGTCCTCTTCCATAACCTTGAGCTTTTTAAGACCAATGCTCAGCAATTTCTCGTTGGTCATGTAACTCACCGTTGCACCACCACAGTACTCATCCATCAGTTTTTGCAAACGGTCCAGACCCTGCCGTGGATTGATATAATTAGGATTAACATCACCAGCAACAACTTCGTTGCGGTAAATTTTGTAATGCTCCATTGGCTTATAGATTTTTTCTTTAAGCTCGTTGATCCGTTTGTCCGAGACCACAATACCCTCACCCTTACCATCATCAATATAGCGACAGGCGGCCTTAGCTGAGAGACGTCCCTCGGTGAATGATCCTGACGAGAACGCATGGGGCGTTCCGCCGACGGCGTCACCGGCACCAAACAAGCCTTCAATGGTCATCATACGGTTGTAACCCCAAAAATATTCGGGTGGAGAAACATCCTCAGGACCAGAGCACCATGCACCACTACCGGTAGCATGGGAACCCATGACGTATGGTTCTGAGGTAGTTAGTTCGGGGTTTTCATGTTTGGGATCCACATCTGTAGCGGCCCAAAGTACGGCCTGACTGATCGTCATCCCCAAGAAATTTTCCCAGCCTACTTCCTCAAGGTGTGGATCTTGGAAGGCTTCCATGGTGACCATGTGGATTGGACCTCGACCGGCGTTTACCTCAGAGATCATGGCATGGTTGCGCAAACACGTAGGAATAGGCCGGTGGGTCTTGTGGGACAGTTCCGGGTCAAGGTATTCTTTGCCAACCATTTCTTGTAATTGTGGCCACCACTTGGATTCGAATTCTTCGCCTAATCCATTTTGGGTATAGGTTTTTAGATGTAAGAAGTAGGCTCCCACGGGGCCAAAACCATCCTTGAATCGGGCCAGTACAATGCGGTTTTCCATCTGAGTCATTTTAGCGCCAGCTTCGATCATTAAACCGTAGGCAGAACCAGAAGACCAAGGCGCATACCAAGTACGACCCATACCTTCGCCAGTGGAACGTGGCTTAAAGATGTTTGAGGCGCCGCCAGCACCACAAATAACTGTTTTGGATTTGAAAACGTGGAAGTCTCCAGTACGCACATTAAATCCTACCGCTCCAGCAATCCGGTTTTCCTTAACTTCGTCCATGAGCAAGTGGGTTAAACAAACCCGGTTATAAACCTTGTCTGCATTCTTTTTCGCAGCCTCAGCCACAATAGGCTTATACGATTCTCCGTGGATCATTATCTGCCAACGGCCTTCCCGCAAGTAGGAATCTTTTACTGGATCCTTCATAATAGGCAGTCCCCACTCTTCAAACTGGTGAACAGCAGAGTCTACATGCCGAGCCATATCAAATAAGAGGTCTTCACGAACCATTCCCATCAAGTCTATCCGTGCGTACTGCACGTGATCTTCTGGGTTGTTCTCGCCAAAGCGCGTACCCATGTAACAATTGATTGCGTAGAGCCCTTGAGCAACAGCGCCAGAGCGATCTATATTCGCCTTTTCAGCAATGATAATTTTCTTATCTTGGCCCCAGTACCTGGCTTCAAAAGCTGCACCGGTGCCACCTAAACCTGCACCAGCGACTAAAACATCAATATTATCTTCTAGGATTGTCTTGTAGGCCATTAGTAATAAACTCCCTGTTTTAGCGTCAGGCCATTCGATGCCAATGTGTGAAGGCCTCCATCGTCAAAGCGGATGTATTTCGGTTCATTAAATAATAACTCGCCATCACGCTGCTCCTGGGTTGGCCCCACAACTTCTTTAAGATTAGGTGTACAGCTACCCCAGGGCTTGGTGGTGATTGGAGAAAGAAAACTCTTCTCCCTGCCGTCTCTATACTTGACGCTCCACGCTATGGTTCCTTTGTCCTCATCTCGGTCCACTCGAACGCTATGGCCCAGCGGAGAAAAGTCTGCATAACCGCGCACATCAATGGCGTTTTGAGGACAGGCTTTTACACAAGAGAAACATTCCCAACAGTGTGTGGGTTCAATATTGTAGGCACGGCGATTGGTCTTATCAATGTGCATGATGTCCGATGGGCAGATATCTACGCAATGTCCGCATCCATCGCACCGGGTCATGTAAACAAAAGTTGGCATGATATATTTCCTCTCACATATATATTTGGAAGATTTTAATTAGGGTATTTTAAGACTCACTTTAGTAATGACTGGGCTTTTCACGCTTGATGCCCAGTCCCATAGATAAGGGGGCATCCTTGAGTAATTCCATAGAGTGACTATCGCGGACAGCAGGATTGGTGCGGTCAACAGGCTCAGGGAGGTTATTTCGTGATCCGCTTGCCTCAGACATTTTTTTCTCTAAAGCCGCAGCTGGTTTAAAGAACATATGAGAAAACTTAGACCATGGTACTGATCCGAATAGCACTGTCGTTGTAAAGATATACAAGGTCAGGGTCAGCACGCTCCACGCGGAATTACCATTGGATTGGGTATAGGCCCAGACCAGAGCCAATGTAGTGCTTAGGGTGAGTGAGACCACAAACAGGTCAGCTCGCACAAGTCGAAATGGTGAATGCCCTTCAGCGGAAACATCAACTCTGATGAAAAACCAGAACCAGTAACCACCTAAACACACCATGAAGGCACCAAGATACCAAAGATTGGCCACAATTACCGGTGTTGCCGACTCTTGATAGCCGAACACCATCATGGCTGTCGTGGCAGTGTAAGCAATAAACCCATACATTGTTAACAGATGAGCAAGCTGTCGCCGCGTGCTACAGTCACCTAATTCGGCAGAAGTCAAACCATCTATGGCTGTTTTAACCGCCACCGATGCCTTTTCGCCGCCACTGACTTGGCGTTTTGCATTAGCCTTAGATTTCTGCCAATTATTAAAGAAGTACTGGGCACTTCTCTTGTGTACGATATCAAATAGTGTTCCACCAGCGACCAAGAGTGCCATAAGTATGACGTATGTTTCCATAATGGTGGGATCGATCATGACCGAAAGTTCGGCAAAAGGATTAGTGTTAAACATTAATTTAACTCTTGTTATTATTATGTAATTAATTGATAACATGTTTATAGCAGGCTTGTATAGTATGTTGTCTTTATGGCCTAGTAGATTTCTTCAATGACTCCTTGGGGTAAGTATCATTTAACTTATTGTATTTATTTATTTTTTCACTTTTTCTTAGTTATAAGTTACCCCTTGTATTTAACAATTGCATGGTTGAATAATTATGTGTTTTAAGAACATAACCACCTTTGCATAGTTGTTTATTTTCTATTCAACCACCAATGAATTTTTAAAGATCCATAAATTTGGGTTTTGGCATCTTAAATGTTGGGAAAGAGTTTTGGGCAACATGAAATGACAGTTGATTAATACCGCTATCACATTTCCAGTGTTGGGCTTTTATAGCTAAGGACTATACCAGTGAGCTAATTACGGCAATGGCTGCAAGTGCTGACAACAAAACCAAGGTCAATCTACGCATGGCCATCACGTCAATGCGGTTGAATAGGCTGGCACCCACTTGGTTAGCAACGAGAATAACAGGCAGCATAATGAGCAGCAGGCTGGGTAGATGAGAAGATATTAGCTTGTGTCCTTGAAACCAAGACAAACCATAGAGATCAATCACTAAGAAAAATAAAATAAGTCCAGCACGCATTACTGCAGGATGCATATTTGAAGACATCATATAAACCGCTGCTACTAAACCCCCAATCGTTGCAAGGCCATTCAAGAATCCAGCAGCCAAACCAGCTATAACAATCCAAACTACTGACTGAGCAGCTTTAAAATACCATTGCCGCCATAGCGCAAAACAAGCTACTAACACGGCACATCCAGCCAAACCACGCACTAAATCTGATTGCCAATGCTGCAGTGCAATGACTCCTAAGGGCGTTCCTAGTGCGCTCCCGAAACACAGAATGAGTAACCAGCGCCATGGCACTTGACGCCACACCTTAGGCAACAAATGCAAACTGGCAATCACCTCCATGATAAACAGCAAAGGTACAATGGTCTGAGCGCTAAAAACAGGTGCTAAGGCAAAAAAACACAGAGCAGAAAAACCAAAACCCACTAATCCCCTTACAACACCTGCAATGAATACGATGACGAGGGCATAAGCGAGTTCTAGAAGTGATAATGGCAGGTAAAACCAATCTAGGTTTACGCTATCCATTTAAGTGCGTTGCTCTCCTTGATAAAGGCGCACAACATGTCGAGCTTCAGCAAAAAATAACCAGCGTTCCAATAACAAGCCAGCCATCATAGCAAACCATGCAACAGCTAAAAGTTCGGTCCTACCGGCACCATCAAAAACCCAATAAAAAAGGCCTAATGGAACTATAAAAGTCACTAAAGTCATCACTATGCGCAAGCGAAGAAGTAAATCTGCAGCAACTTGATAACCAAATTCACGGTTTAAGAAGGTTGGTGCACTATGGCCTGCATCCAATAACCGAACACTGGCTTGAGAAAAGCCTGTAGCCGTTTGAATAGTGGCGCCTTGAGGTTTACCTTGCCAGAAAAAATACACCAACTTAAGTGCTAAAGTAATAAGCACTAGCCCCATCACAACCGCTAATAATTGAGAATTTAAAGCACCAAAGAAACTGTTTACAGCTAAAAATAACGAACCCCCACTGATTAAGGCATAAGCCATAAATAAGGCAGGAACCATAGGTGTGTTCCACTGACGGATAGTTTTTAAGCTTGCATAGATCATGCTGGTAGTAAACAAAGTGACCAACGCTAATATAATACTCAACCCAGCCAATAGGTTAATACTAGGCCACTGCAAAAATATTGCAGCCGCGTAAAGAGCGGCCACAGGGTATAGCAAAATAGCAAATACGGCTTCACGTGATAACCATGAAGTGCGAAAGCGGCTAAATGAACGCCACGCATTTTTAGGGCTAGCCAAGTGCATTGTAGACGAAGCTAAACCAATACTAACAAGCACCATAGCAATAACGCCAAGGCTTAGTTGCTGAGCTACTATGTAGCCTTGGGTATAGCCTAATAACTGCCCCGCTCCCAACCAGGCTAGCAAACCATAGCCAGCTCCAGAGGTGACGGTAAAAATAAGAACTGAAAAGGCCGGATGCATAATAAATACCTAAAATAGCTTAATAATTAACGATTAATAATACGATTGACCAATTGCCTAACGCCCTGCATAGGCGACACCGCAATACTATCTTGTTGCTTAGGGTTTCTAGGCGGCAAATAAGTATTAACCGGGTTGTAACCAAGCTCAGGCATCAACTGTTGGCCAGCACGCTCTCTAGTTAACTTTGAAACTTGCGAATCTGGATCATCAAAATCTCCAAATACTCGAGAAGAAGTTGGGCAAGTCAATACGCAGGCTGGCTGACGTTCAGCCTCTGGTAATTGCTCATCGTAAATACGGTCCACACACAAAGTACATTTTTTCATAGTGCCCGAATCTGGATCTAACTCACGTGCGCCATAAGGGCAGGCCCAGGAACAGAGGTTACAACCCATGCACTTGTCCTGGTCAATGAGGACTATGCCGTCTTCTTCACGTTTGTAAGACGCACCAGTAGGGCAGACTGTAACGCAGTCTGCAGTCTCACAGTGCATACAAGACATTGGAATGTTGACCGTTTTACTGTGTGGGCTATCTCCTACTTCATAAGAATGAATACGATTAAGCCAGCTACCGCTTGGGTCTTTACCATGGGGTCGTTCGTCACTTAAAGGGCCAATAGTACCTGAGGTATTCCACTGCTTACAGGCTGTTGCGCAGGCATGGCAACCGACACAAGTATCTAAATCAATAACTAAGCCTAGTTTCATTTTTCACCTCGGCTAAAAATATCACGCCAGCCACGGCTAATGTTTATATTGGGATGACTGCTATAACTACTCATCTTGCTTGCAGGAGTGAAGTTGGGCAACGCTTTGGCTTTATCGAAACGGGGCCATGCCAAGTTTTGCTCGGACAAAGGAATTTCATCCTTACCCACTGGCGTTATTTTAACTCTTAGATCATACCAAGCTGCCTGGCCCGTCACTGGATCAGAGTTAGTCATACGATGACCACCCGCCTCAGCCTCTCCTGGTAATAACTCGTTAATAAGATGATTCATTAAAAAGCCTTGTTGAGACTCGTTAGCGTCATCACTTAAACCCCAAGTACCTTGCTGCTTTGCAATGGCGTTCCATGTCCAAACTGTTTCCGGGTTGACCCCCTCCATGAGCTTAACTTGTGCACGAATGCGTCCGTTATGTGATTCTACCCATGCCCAACCAAAGTCTTTAATACCCAGTGCCTCACCCTTACTGCGATGCATATAAAGGTAGTTCTGGGACATAATTTGGCGTAACCAAGAGTTTTGAGAATCCCATGAATGATACATAAACATAGGCCGCTGGTTTACAGCATAAAATGGGTATTCCTCTGCATCTGTGCGGGCCTGTTCTAGAGGCGGGTAGTAAAATGGTAGCGGATCAAAATATGTTTTGAGGCGTTCTTTATGGTGTTCTTCAGTCGGCTGTGGGCCATCATACAAGCCTTGTCCAGCCAGACGGAATTTTTGTAAGGTTTCTGAATAGATCTCAATAACAATCTGATCTGTACTGCCTACCCAACCGGCTTCCTTAGCCAGTTCCATATAGTCTCTGTTGGCATGACGCATATACCTTTGGTTAGGCTTCAGCTCAAACTTAAAGAAACACTGATTATCTATATAGGCTTTCCACTGATTAGGATTGGGTTCACCACGCAGCGATTTGTCGCCATCTTTACCACGCCAACCCGCCAAGAAGCCAATACCTGGAGCGCGCTCAAAGTTAACTATAAAGTCCTCATAACCTTTAAATTTAGGTTGGCCTTCATCATTAATAAAGGCTGGAAATTTTAAACGTCCCGCTAAATCTACCATAACTTCTTGCCAGCTTCGTACGTCACGATCTAAGGCTAAAATGGGCTGACGAATCGAATCACAGGCTGCATCTACCTCTGATATTGGTCGATCTAACATAGAAATGGTGTCATATCTCTCAAGAAAGGTTGTATCTGGCAATACCAAATCAGAAAAGTTTACAGTTTCCGAGTGGAACGCATCACAGGTAACAATAAATGGGATTTTATATTCGCCATCATCGTCCTTAGACCTGAGCATATCCATTGTCTGGGCTGTATTCATACTCGAATTCCACGCCATATTGGCCATGAACAACATCAATGTATCTATTCGGTATGGATCACCCGCAACTGCATTGCTAATAACCATGTGCATTAGGCCGTGGTTGGCGATAGGCGCATCCCAAGAGTACGCCTTATCAATACGCCTTGGCTTACCATTTTCATCAATCACTAAATCTTCTGGTTGAGTAGGAAACCCTAAAGGCGCTGATTCTAACGGGGTATTAGGTGCATTTCCCTTTGCAGGTTTAATGGGTGGCACTATGTGCTTTGGGAAAGGAGGCTTAGCTAAGTGACCGCCTGGGCAGTCTATCGTTCCTAAGACAACCTGTAACAGATGGATTGCACGGCACGTTTGGAATCCATTTGAATGGGCTGAGATACCACGCATGGCATGCATGGACACCGGCCTACCGATAAACTGTGTTTGTTTACGGCCTGCCCAATCGGTCCACTGTGTATCGATGGTGATCGTTTCTTTAAAGGCAACATGGGCCATTTCTAAAGCAATGCGTTCAATACTCTCAGCATCAATACCACAGACCTTTGAGGCTGCTTTTGGCGCATATTCTGGCGCCATGTACTTTTCCATTAAAATGCTAAACGCAGTCCTCACTGGGGTACCACAGGGGGCCTCATACGTACCCATTAAAGCAGGTGCTACATCCGCACTTAAGGCTGATTGCACCCCATCAGTATGTTGATCCCAAACCTGCGGGTTACCTTGTTCATCACGCAGCAATAATCCATCACCCTGCTTGCCTGGGTTATTAATAACTAACTGTGGCCCGTTGGTGTAGCGAATTAAAAACTCATCGTCTATTAACCCTTCCCTTAACAGCACTTGCATCATCGATAAGGCAAACATGCCATCTGTGCCTGGAGTGATGGCAATCCACTCATCTGCAATAGCTTGGTAGCCGGTGCGCACAGGATTCACAGCAACAAATTTAGCACCGCGTTCTTTAATCCGTTTCAAACCTAGTTTGATCGGATTGGAGGCATGGTCTTCTGCCACCCCCCACATCATAAAGTATTTCGTATTTTCCCAGTCTGGGTCACCAAATTCCCAGAAAGAGTGGCCCATGGTATACAAACCAGCGGCAGCCATATTAACTGAACAAAAACCACCGTGGGCTGCCCAGTTAATGGTGCCAAACTGGCTAGCCCAAAGGCCGGTCAGGGCCTGCATTTGGTCTCTACCCGTAAAGTAAGCTAGTTTTTTAGGGTCTGTAGCTCGAATGTTAGCTAACCTAGCTGTTAACATATCTAAAGCAGCTTCCCATGAAATAGGCTCAAACTCACCTGCCCCGCGTTCTGTACCCGGTTTGCGCAACAAAGGCTGAGATAATTTAGCAGGCGAAAGCTGCTTCATTATGGCAGAGTTACCCTTGGCACAAAGCACTCCTTTGTTCACAGGGTGGTCTGGATTACCTTGTACGAAGCGTATTTTTTCATCTTCTAGGGTAACCTTAATTCCACACCGGCAAGCGCACATATAGCAGGTGGTATAGCGATGTTCTTGTTTCGAGTGATCTTCAAACTGAGGCAGGTCTTGGCTTTGTTTCATAGGAACCAATAGGTGTAGGAACGGTTTGTATAAGCATATAGGATGTAACAATTTTTTCCAACAGCCAACCTTTATTCAGCCATAGAGCCACCCTTTGACAAACATTTCAAGGTAGCATGCTTAAGTAAAAAAAAACGGTAAAAAAAGCTGCAAAGGGTAATCCTTAAAAAGATAATTGGAACTAAGTACGACTTATAAAAAACCATTGACCTAATCCACTAATCCCCAAAAAAAGAGTAGCCTCTCGGCTATCAGTTACTTTTAGGTTGCAAACTGACTTTGAAGTTGGATCTTTAGAATCATTATTACGTGGCCAGCTTTAGGAGAGGGTGGAGTAGGTTTCAAGGGGAGGAATCCGAAAATAAAAATTGCTATCGCTAGTCAATAAATGCTCTTTCAAGATCAAATGCTCATCTGGGCCCAATAAATAATATTATTTGGCACCATGCAAGCGTCATATTACTAGCTTCTGATAAATTAAAAAAATAATAAATGACTATTATCATTACTTTCAGGAATAGAATAAAGTGGTATGAAGAATTGGTTATCGGATTTAATGAAAAGTGAGTAAAAAATAATATTAGCAGATATCTACCTTTATAAAAGTAGATATGGGGTTTTATTTAGACTGTAAGACCTACAAAAAAGGGCATCGGCAATCCCAGTGAGTATTCATTTATATGTCATCCTCATTAGGCCTATCCCACCCAGATTCTCCTTCAGTTAAATGCCTATCGTTCCTATCATTGCACAGTTCACATGAAAAATAGTCTTGTCTATATTGAGCGTGCTTATCAAGGGTTGAGACTTCATCACTGGCGCACTCTCCGGCATCTTCCTCGACGGCGTTTAAAGTAACTGAAGGTGTCATCTCAAAGTTGTTTAAAAATTCTAAAAGTCCCACCTTATCAGTTGGCACGTTGTGAGCTTCGAAGTTTCCAAGCTCTTTCTTGGCATCCGCTTGGGTGCCCGCCCATTTAGTTCGGTTTTCATTTACATACAATTTCATTTGATTTTAGTGCTTTATTATTTTTATGAATTCTCACTATATCACTAATTAAAGTCCTTTCTATATAATTTCCAACACTATGTTTTAAACTTTTAGCTATATAAAAGAACTTTAGAATTACACTAATTTAAAACCGGTACTGGCTACTAATTTAACAGTATCTAGCCCTGTATTAGCCGCCTCGTTAGCCTTAGCCCACGCATTAATTGAGCGATTACCCGTGCGACAAAAAGCTAGGACTTTACCTGAAGAGTGTTCAAGAGCAGCAGCCATCTGTGCCAAAGCCTGGGGGGGAAAGTTCATACCAATAAAGGGAATAAAGTAGTACTCCAAGCCTAATGCTTCGGCCGCAGCCTGCAATTTTAAATTGTTGGATGGGTGACCCTCTTCACCATCAGGGCGGTTATTAATTATAGTAGTGATTCCTTGAGCTTTAATATTGGCCATGTCTGTTTCTGAAATTTGCGGTGCTACGGCAAAAGTATCACTTACTTTGGTAATATCCATCGTTGGCTTTTCCTGGAGTTAATGTATTGAGTGCTGGTGTTTTATATATTTACTTACTCTAATGTAAAGGGGGTGTTATTACAAATAGCGGCCATGAACTTTGACAGGTTATCACACTGCTCGGTTTGGTAGAAAGCCAACGTGCACACACAAACAAGCCCAGGCATGCTCACTAAAAATTGCATGCCTAGGCTTGTTTAACGATTTAACTAAATTTAACCAAATTTAAAAGCTAGGCTGTAATGCGTGTAATTGCCCCATCGATAGCATCTACTATTTCGTCTAATTCAGATTGAGTGGCTATTAGCGCAGGGCTTAAACACAGGGTGTTGTTATGGCTAGTAAAGCTGCGATTAGTGCGCCCAATAATGACACCATTTGCCATACAGTCACCAGCAACTGCGATCGCTATACTCTCGTGAACCGGTTCACGAGTACCACGGTCTTTGACCAATTCAACACCTTGAAATAAACCTTTACCACGAACATCACCGATTATTGGGTGCTTATCTTTTAGCTCATGTAAGCGCTTGTTTAAATAATTGCCCATAACCACAACATTTTCTAGAAGGTTTTCGTCTTCTATAATACGCATATTTTCTAATGCAGCTGCCGGGCCAGCCGTGCAGCCACCAAAGGTTGAAATATCACGGAAGTAGTCCATGGGATCAGAGGAGTCAGTTTTAAACGTGTCAAATACCGCTTCAGTTGTTACTGTGCAGGAAATTGCGGCATAACCACTGGCTACACCTTTAGCCATAGTGACAATGTCAGGGAGTACGTTAAAGTGCTGATAACCAAACCATGTGCCAGTGCGGCCTAAACCACAGACTACTTCATCCATAATTAACAACACATTATATTTGTCACAGATGCGGCGAATTTCTTCAAAATAACCCTGTGGCGGAACAATGACACCACCACCAGCGGTAATAGGCTCTAGAATAACTCCACCTACGGTGTCTGGACCCTCGCGCAGAATCACGTCTTCCATAGCGCGTGCAGCTTGAATACCAAAGTCAGATTCACCCCCATTGTCGGCATGATAAGCAGAACAATGTGGAATCTCCACAAAACCTGGCGTAAAAGGCCCATATTGGTTTTTACGTTCATGCTGACCCGTAGAACTTAACGCCGTAATCGTAGTGCCATGATAATCACGATCGCGGTAGAGAATCTTATGCTTTTTGCCACCATATTTTTTGGCAGAAATTTGGCGCACAATCTTATAGGCTTTTTCGTTTGCTTCAGAACCAGAGTTAGAGTAATAAACCCGGCTCATACCTGGCATCTTGTCAATCAAGTGCTTAGCAAACAAAGCCCCAGGCAAGGTACCTGCGCTGTTAGCGAAATAGTTAAGCTTAACCAATTGATCGCGTACTGCATTCGCAATCGATTCACGGCCATAGCCTACGTTTACAGTCCACACAGCGCCAGAAACACCATCAAGATATTCTTTGCCCTTAGCGTCGATTACTCGCATTCCCTTGCCTTCAACAATCATAAACGGATCGTTTTCTTCTAGAGATTTATGCTGTGTAATATGGTGCCATACGTGATTGCGGTCATCTGCTAGGGCATCTTTTGTATCGTAGCTATTTACGTCGTATTTCATGGTTAAGACTCCAACTATAAAAGGCCCCATACAAGTTAGGGCCGTGCACTATATTAGGGCATTGGCCCATTTAAAGCCAAGCTTACTGGTAAAGTTAAGCCACGTCCTAGAACCAGTTAAAAGTAACGGGTGATACCAAACCTTGCCTAAATCAGTTTTTAACAAAAATCATTAGATTTTTACCTATACACACTTTAGAATTAGCCAACTAAAGTCTAACGAGCCACCACATGAGCCACCCCCTGTTCATCTTGGATGCTGGATTAAATGCCAGCTTACAACAGCAACTGCGCCAGCAGATTGCCAAGGCTATTTTAGATCACCACATTCCCTTAGATTCACCTTTACCGTCTAGCCGAAAATTGGCCAAACAACTGAATGTAGCGCGCAATACCGTAGTACTGGCTTACGAACACTTATTAGATGATGGTTACCTTATTGCACGAGAGCGAAGTGGTTATTTTGTTAACCCGGAGATCTTAAACCATAACGTACAACTAGAGTCTCTGTCAGACGAACGTCATACTTTGGGTACTAAGCCAGATTGGCAGGGCCGCTTTAAATTACATCCAACCGAGCAAGATAATATAACTAAACCTGCAGATTGGCAGAACTATCAATATCCATTTATATACGGCCAATTTGATCCAGACCTATTCCCTACCAACCACTGGCGTGAATGTTGCCGTGACAATGTCAGTGTCCCTGCTATACGTAGTTGGGCTGCCGACCACTTTGTGGCTGATGACCCCATGCTTATTGAGCAAATTCATACGCGCATTCTTCCCCGCCGCGGCGTTTGGGCAGCACCAGAGGAGATATTAATAACCATAGGCTGCCAGCACAGCTTATACATGCTAGCCAAACTGTTGCTTGATAAAAATACCACCATGGGCTTAGAAGATCCGGGTTATGTGGACATGCGCAACATTGCTAGCCTTAACCCTTCCAAGCTTAAAGCGCTACCTATTGATGAGGAGGGTCTTATTGTAGATGAGGGCCTTGCAGAATGTGACTGCGTGTATGTCACACCAAGTCACCAATATCCGACCACAGTCACTATGCCCTTAGACCGTCGTCGTAAGCTTTTAGAAATGGCTAGCCAAGAAGATTTTCTTATTATTGAAGACGACTATGAATGTGAAGCAAACTTTCATCAAGCGCCCTCACCTGCTCTAAAAAGCTTAGACAAACACGGACGTGTTATTTACATTGGCAGTTTTTCTAAAACTTTAGCCCCTGGCTTACGGATTGGTTACCTCGTTGCAAGCAAAGAATTAATTGCCGAAGCACGGTCTTTACGACGCTTAATGATTCGCCACCCACCCGCTAACAACCAACGAAGTATCGGCTTATTTATTGCACGAGGTTATTACGATTCATTAGCTGCAACTTTGGTAAAAGCCTACCAAGAGCGTCACAAGATTATGGCAGAAGCCCTACAAAAGCACATGCCTGGGTTAGCCGAACAGCCTACTTTTGGGGGTTCCTGTTATTGGGTTAAAGGCCCAATAAACCTAGATGCTAGGGCGCTAAAGGCACAAGCTGCAGAACACGGCATTTTAATTGAAGCAGGTGATATTCACTTTTTAGGTGATACTCCACCATTAAATTACTTCCGCTTGGGTTACTCGTCTATTAACCCTAAACTAATAGAGCCTGGAATTGAGAAGCTTGCTCAAATTATGCATCAAATGGTGCTTTCTCAGACCAGTTAGGCAACCTTAAGCCAGCTTAATAAGCACCAAGCCAGAACAGATAACCGCCGCTGAGATCCACCTGCTACGCCCCAGTGTTTCCTTAAACATGTAGGTACTTAACAATGCACCGAATAGTACAGATGTCTCCCTTAAGGCAGCAACAATAGCAACTGGGGCCTGAGTCATGGCCCACAAACAGATCCAATAAGATGCCATAGACATAGCGCCACCGCCAATGGCAACGAACCAATGCTGAGTTAAGCTCACTACAAACACTTTAGGGTTATAGCGGTAGGCCCAAACAGTAGCGATCATGCCGTCTAAAAAGAACATCCACACCACAAAACTATTGAGGTGACCTATTTTGTTCACTGTATAGCCGTCCACCATAGTGTAGCCAGCAATCCACAACCCAGTTACCACAGCGTAGTAAAAGCCTGCAGTTAAAGGTTTTCCTCGCTTAAAGCGAGCCAGAATTGCTACTCCGCTGGTGATTAGTAACACTGCTACAATCTGAATTCGGGTAAATTCTGCGCCAAAAAACACCAAGCTAGCTAGGAGAACCCATACTGGGCCGCTACCTCTAGCAATAGGATAAACTTGGCCAAAATCACCTTGGGTGTAGGCTTTCACTAGAAACACCTTATAACCAAAGTGTAAACCTAAAGTGCCAATCAACCAGGGCCACATTTGAGCCGGTGGAAAATCTACAAAGGGTATTAGCACTAGCGCCACAATGCTGATACACACCATAATTAATCCCATAGCAATAATGGGTTCGGCATTTATTTTAACTAAGGCATTCCAGCCAGCATGCAGCGCAGCCGCTAGCAACACTGCAAAAAATACTTCTAGGGGCATGCGCTTAAAGCCTTTATGATTTTTGACTCAAATAATGGGCATAAATTACCGCAAGAGCGGCAGAGGCAAGCCTAGCTGCCGGGGGGTCTGCACGAGAAGTAAGCATTACAGGCACCCTTGCCCCCATCAAAACGCCCGCCGCAGTGGCCCCATTAAAGTACACCATTTGTTTAAAGATAGCGTTGCCTGTTTCGATATTAGGCACTAGAAGCACATCTGCATAACCTGCAACAGGGCTGTCTATACCTTTTAGTCTAGCCGCTTCTGGCGACACAGCACCATCAAAAGCTAAGGGGCCAAACACTTCAGCTGCAAGGTGATCTTGCTCCAACATAGCTCCTAAGAGTTCTTTAGCATTAAAGCTAGAAGGCATCGCTTGAGTCACCACCTCTGTTGCTGACAGCAAGGCAATTTTTGGCTTTGCATTACCTAAAGCGTGCATAACATCTGTTGCACCGCGCAGAATACTCAGCTGGGTCTTGGTATCAGGCAATACATTAACTACGGCGTCGGTAATACATAGAACACGACTATTCCCTGGCACCGACATATGAAATAAGTGGCTTAATCGCTCGCCTGTTCTTAGCCCATGTTGTTTATTCAACAGTGCCCGAATCAGCACGTCTGTATGTACATTACCTTTCATCAATAGCTGCGCAGTACCTTGATGTATGCATTGCACTGCTTTTTCGGCTGCATCTTCTTCGCCATTACTTGCGATAAGCTTAAAACGACTAATAGGCCAATCAATGGCCTTTGCTGCAGCATGAATAGCAGTTTCATCACCAACTAATACGGGTACAATAATACCCGCCTCAAAGGCCAACTTGGCACTTTCTAAGGCCAGTTCAGAACCGGCATTAACGACAGCTGTCGTCATGGCTGGCAATGCTTGAGCTTGTTTAAGCAGTTGCGGTGGACATACTGGCGTTAGGTGACTAAGCATAAAAATAGGTTTCCAGTTAAACGGGTTTATGTCGCCGCGGCAATCGCAAACGTGGCATTAACTGAGACATCAGCATTCCCACCAAGATTAAACCACATCCCAATAAACCTTTGGGTGGCAACACTTCATTTAGTAGCAAAAAGCCACCTATGACAGCAAAAACGCCTTCTGAACTCAAAATAATAGCTGCGTGAGACGGGTGGGCATGCTGCTGTGCTATGGTTTGCAGGGTGTACGCTATACCCGTAGACATAACGCCAGCAAATAAAAGTGGTACAGCTGTTGAAGCAATCATTTCCCAAGTAAGCTGTTCACTATACAAAGCCAAACCCATGGCTAAAATACCTGCGACAAAAAATTGGATTAAAGACAACTTCACAGTATCCATTTTTGATGCAAGGTAGCCAATCATTAACACATGTCCGGCAAATGCCACTGCACAAATTAGCTGTAAGGTGTCGCCTTTACTAAGGGTAAAGTCTTCGTTAATGCTCAAAAGATACAATCCCCATAATGCAACAACAGCACCAACCCATGTACCTAAGCCAGTTTTCATACGGAAGAAAAGTCCAATCAGAGGCACAAAAAAGATATACATCCCAGTAATAAAGCCAGCCTTACCTGCAGTGGTGTATTGTAATCCTACTTGTTGAAACGTAGCCCCTACAAATAAAAGGCAACCAGCCGCCAAACCTCCCAACATTAATGCTTTGTTAGACGATTTAAGCTCATTCTCTTGATCAATAGTTTTAGCCTTATTCCGACCTATCCACAGCACCACAGGAACTAAAGCAACTACACCTATAAAAAACCGTAAGCTGTTGAACCAATGTGGCCCCATTGTTTCCATACCCACACGCTGGGCAACAAAGGCAAAACCCCAGATACCAGCAGCCAGTAGCATTAATAAATTAGCCTGTATGGCTTTATTGTTCATATTTAACGTCCTTGTTAGTGTTCACTAAATTAGCTTTAGTAGGTATTCCACTATGAAAGCGGAACATTGAGTCTTCAGCACAAATAAGTTGCACTTCTAGGTCCCGCACCAAAGCAATACGCTGATGATAATCCTGCAATCCTGTGGCGCCAGGCTCCATTGCCACATCTAGGGCTAAAGACAAGTAATCTTGATAATGCCTCGCTTCAGATTTTAATAATGAGGAGTAGAACTTAGCCAAGGATTCGTCCAAGTGGGGTATCAGCGCTTCAAACCGCTCGCACGACCTAGCTTCAACAAACGCGCCCACTATTAAGGTATCCATTAACTTAGCTGGCTCATGTGTACGCACTAGTTGCCGCAGCCCGCCAACGTAGCGACAAGCATCTAGGTGATCATAAACGATGCCACGCTGCCGCATTATTCGGCAGACTTGTTCAAAGTGGATCAGTTCTTCTTTGGCTAGGCGCGACATTTTAGTCAACAAATTGGCGCGAGTTGGATGACGAAACATCAACTGCATAGCCGTTGATGCGGCTTTCTTCTCACAATGAGCGTGGTCGATAAGCAACAAATCTTGTTCTTGTAACGCTTTTTCAACCCAGGCTTTGGGGGTACTACACCCTAAAAACTGCTTTAGTTCCGATAGTGGCACAAACTTAACCTAAGACTAATTGTATAAACGAGCCGCATTGTACCCACAGAGGCTAACAGCGTCTAGGACTACCCACCTAGGGATTACCCGTGTTAAAAAAATGACCAATAAATACACTGTATAGATAGAAATTATTAGTAATAATATCAATAAGTTAAACTTATTAACTAAACTAATGCACATGCCCTAGAACTAGAGATAAGCAGGCATTTATGATACCATTATGGAAGATATACGAGTTAAATTGATTATTTCTTTGAACCATCGACATTTAAGGTTCAAGGCCATTAGAGGCTAGACCATGTTAGAAGCTTACCGTACCCATGTTGCCGAGCGAGCCATTCAAGGCATTCCCCCCGAGCCACTTAGTGCAGAACAAACAGCAGACCTTGTTGAACTACTAAAAAACCCACCTACCGGTGAAGAATCTACACTAATAGATTTGCTACGCAATCGTGTGCCTGCTGGGGTTGACCAGGCCGCCTACGTAAAGGCGAGCTTTTTGTCAGCCATTACCACAGGTGACGTAACGTCTAGCCTAGTGAGCCCGGTTGAGGCAACCGAAATTTTAGGTACCATGTTAGGTGGTTACAACATTGAAGCACTAATTGCCTGCTTAGATAATGACGATTTAGCAGCCACTGCAGTTACAGCACTGTCTCATACTTTATTAATGTTTGACGCCTTTCATGACGTAGATGAAAAAGCCAAAAATGGCAACGCTTATGCCATGCAAGTGATGCAATCATGGGCGTCTGGCGAATGGTTTACTTCCCGCAAGCAGTTAGAAGATAAGATCACCTTAACCGTATTTAAAGTGACTGGAGAAACTAACACTGATGACCTTTCCCCAGCACCAGATGCTTTTACTCGCCCAGATATTCCACTGCATGCCAATTCAATGTTCAAAATGGAACGCGATGGAATTAAGCCTGACGATCATGGCACTACTGGGCCCCTCAAACAGATTGAGACCATCAAGGCTAAAGGCTTTCCCGTGGTTTATGTAGGTGATGTTGTGGGCACGGGTTCTTCGCGTAAGTCGGCAACCAACTCAGTATTATGGTTCTTCGGCGACGACATTCCAGCAGTGCCCAATAAAAGAGCCGGTGGCTTTTGCTTTGGGTCAAAAATTGCGCCTATTTTTTTCAACACAATGGAAGATGCAGGTGCACTGCCTATAGAAATGGACGTATCTAATATGCATATGGGGGATGTGATTGATATCTACCCATATAAAGGCATTGTGTCTAACCATGAAACAGGCGAAGAGCTTAGCCACTTTGAGCTCAAAACTAATATTATTTTAGATGAAGTTAGAGCTGGCGGACGCATTCCACTAATCATTGGCCGTGGCCTTACGGACCGAGCCCGCACCGCGCTGGGAATGGCTGCGACAGATGTTTTCCAGGTGCCTAAACCCCCTGTAGACTCGGGCAAAGGCTACACCTTGGCCCAAAAAATGGTGGGTAAGGCCTGTGGCACTTTAGGAATTCGCCCTGGCACTTACTGCGAGCCAAAAATGACCACCGTAGGCTCCCAAGACACCACTGGGCCAATGACCCGTGATGAATTGAAAGACCTTGCTTGTCTAGGCTTTTCAGCAGACCTAACCATGCAGTCATTTTGCCATACAGCAGCCTACCCTAAGCCAGTTGACGTGAAAACCCATCACACACTACCTGACTTCATCATGAACCGTGGCGGTGTGTCTTTGCGCCCTGGTGATGGTGTTATCCACTCTTGGCTTAACCGTATGCTGCTGCCAGACACCGTAGGTACTGGCGGTGACTCGCATACTCGCTTCCCTTTGGGTATTTCTTTCCCTGCTGGCTCTGGCTTAGTTGCCTTTGCCGCTGCCACAGGTGTTATGCCCTTGGACATGCCTGAATCAATATTAGTGCGCTTTAAAGGTAAACGTAACCCAGGCATTACTCTGCGGGACTTAGTTCATGCCATTCCTTACTTTGCCATTGAACAAGGCCTACTTACAGTAGAGAAAGCAGGAAAAGTTAACGCCTTCTCTGGCCGGGTTTTAGAAATCGAAGGGTTAGAAGACCTCTCTGTAGAGCAGGCCTTTGAACTATCGGACGCTTCGGCAGAACGTTCAGCCGCCGGTTGCAGCATCACTTTAAATGAAGCTCCTGTCGCAGAATACTTACGTTCTAATGTAGTGATGCTTAAGTGGATGATCGCTGAAGGTTATGGTGACAAACGCACTATTGCTCGTCGTATTTTGGCGATGGAAGCATGGTTAGCTGACCCGCAGCTAATGCGTGCAGATAGTGATGCAGAATATGCTGAAGTGCTTGAAATTGACTTGGCAAAAATTAAAGAACCTATATTATGTGCGCCCAACGATCCAGACGATGCTCGTTTGTTATCCTCTGTTGCCGGCCAAAAAATTGATGAAGTGTTTATCGGCTCCTGCATGACTAACATTGGCCACTTCCGTGCAGCTGGTAAGTTACTTGAAGCTGCTGGTGGAGCCATTCCAACACGTATGTGGATTGCGCCGCCCACTAAAATGGATGCCGCTCAACTGTCTGAAGAAGGTTATTACAACATCTTTGGCAAGGCTGGTGCGCGAATTGAGATGCCAGGGTGTTCCTTATGCATGGGTAACCAAGCGCGAGTTGCAGACGACTCTACTGTGGTATCTACTTCCACTCGAAACTTCCCTAACCGTTTAGGTACTGGAGCCAATGTATTTTTGGCATCAGCAGAACTTGCGGCTGTTGCTGGAGTAAATGGTGAATTGCCTACGCCTAGCGAGTACTTTAAGTATGCAAATAAGCTAGACACCATGGCTGACGAAGTCTATCGCTACCTCAACTTTGACCAACTAGCAGATTATACTTCTGCTGCAGACAAAGTGATTCCAACGATAGAAGTTGCTTAAACGTTAATTAAGCTTCAGCACAAAAAAGCCCTTATTCTATTATAAAATAAGGGCTTTTTTGTCTCTTCATCACTGCTTTAACATTAATTTACTAGAGCTTAGATAGGGCCTGAGCCAAATCCTGTTGAATGTCTTGGTAGTCTTCTAACCCCACTGACACCCTAATTAAGTTATCTTTTATACCAGCTAATGCACGAGATTCCTCTGTCATCTTGCTATGAGTGGTGCTAGCAGGATGAGTGATAGTAGATTTTGCATCACCAAAATTTCCAGTAATTGAAAACAGTTTCGTATCATCTATACAGCGCCATGCAGAAGACCTGTCCCCTTTCACTTCAAAAGAAACCACCGCACCAAACAACCGTTGTTGTTGTTTTGCCAGCTCGTGCTGGGGGTGACTTTCTAAGCCAGGGTAAAATACTCGTTCTACTTGAGGTTGCCCTTCTAGCCAACGTGCAAGCTTTACGGCACTGGAGCAATGGGCCTGCATCCGCAAAGACAAGGTTTCTAAACCATTAATAAACACCCATGCGTTAAATGGGCTCATAGCAGTGCCCACGGTGCGTAGAAAGCTAAACACAGGCTCCATATGCTCTTCACTGCCTATGGCTACACCCCCAACACAGCGACCTTGGCCATCTATGTATTTAGTTGCTGAGTGCATTACAATATCAGCACCTAGTGCTAATGGGTTTTGCAATACTGGAGTGCAGAAGCAATTATCAACCACTAGTAGCGCATTGTGACTGTGAGCTAACAAAGCTAAAGCAGCAATATCACCCACTTCTCCAAGAGGGTTAGAAGGCGACTCTAAAAATAACGCTTTAGTATTAGGCGTAATAGCGGCCTGCCAGGCTTGGCTATCTGCAGGGCTAACATAAGTGGTGCTGATTCCTAGCTTAGCAAAAACATTGTCAAATAAACCAACAATAGAGCCAAAAATACTGCCCGACGATACAATATGATCGCCTTGCCTAAGGTGGCCTAAAAAGATACTTGTGAGTGCAGCCATACCCGAACTTGCTGCAACGGCTCTTGCTCCACCTTCCATAGTGGCTATACGCTGTTCAAAAGTGCGCACCGTTGGGTTGGTGAAACGAGAATAGATATTACCCTCAGTTTTGCCACTAAAACATTCAGACGCTTCCTCAGCACTGCCATAGATAAAACTAGACGTGGCATAAATGGCATCATTATGTTCTTGCTCTAAACCAGACATAGAGCCTGATCTAATGGCTTGAGTGCCTAGCGCAGTGTTTTTTAAATGCTCTTTTTGGCGTTGCTGTCTTTGGTTTAGGCTTGTTTTTTTCATGTTACAACTTACTTTGCATATTAGTCGCTAGAGAAACGTCATCATCGATCACATTAACTTGATGCATTGTATTATCATTGCGCACAGCTTCCAAGTTAGCTAAATAAGCTTCATCCACATCACCCGTTACGTATTTTCCGTCAAACACAGAACAGTCAAAGTTAGCTATATCACTACCACCACCTTGGGTTGAACGAATCAAATCTTTAAGGTTTTGATAAATCATACGGTCTGCGCCAATAATATCACCCACTTCTGCATCAGTACGCCCATAGGCGACTAGTTCATCAACAGAGGGCATGTCGATACCATATACATTGGGGAAACGCACAGCAGGCGCTGCAGAAGCAAAATAAACTTTTTTGGCCCCCATTTCACGTGCCATTTCTATAATCAGGGTTGACGTGGTACCACGCACAATAGAGTCGTCCACTAACAATACATTTTTACCGCGAAATTCAAGCTCAATTGGATTTAGCTTCTGACGCACAGACTTTTGCCGCTGAGTTTGCCCCGGCATAATAAAAGTACGGCCAATATAACGATTTTTAATATAGCCTTCACGTATTTTCACCCCAAGCTTGCTAGCAAGCTCAACAGCTGACGTACGGCTGGTGTCAGGAATGGGAATCACTACATCAATGTCGTGATCTGGCCAATCTCGTAATATTTGATCCGCCAGGTATTCACCCATTTTTAAGCGCGCTTTGTACACAGAAATTCCATCCATGACAGAATCTGGCCTAGCCAAATACACGTATTCGAATAAACATGGAGACAGCATTGGGTTTTCTGCACACTGACGAGTGAATACCAGCCCGCCCTCGGTTATGTAGATACACTCGCCAGGCTCTAAGTCACGCACCATAGTGTACCCGGCAGAGTCTAGAGCAACACTTTCAGAGGCAACCATATATTCTGTGCCAAGTTCAGATTCACGTTTACCATAGCATAATGGGCGAATTCCAAACGGGTCGCGCATACCCACAATGCCAATGCCCGTAATCATAGCTATAACCGCATAGCCTCCTACACAGCGTCGATGTACCTGACGCGCAGCATAGAAAATATCTTCTTCGCTAGGGACTAACTGGCCAATGCGTTGAAGTTCATGGGCAAATACGTTAAGCAGCACTTCAGAGTCTGAATTAGTATTAACGTGCCGTAGATCAGCCTTAAATATGCTTTCAGAAAGCTCTGTAGCATTGGTTAAATTGCCGTTATGGGCTAAGGCAATGCCATAAGGTGAGTTAACATAAAAAGGTTGCGCTTCAGCAGCGCTAGAACTTCCAGCTGTGGGATAACGCACATGGCCAATACCCATATTACCCACTAAACGTCGCATATGCCGGGTACGAAAAACGTCTCGTACCAAGCCATTATCCTTGCGTAAAAAGAACCGGCCATCATGGCAGGTTACCATTCCAGCAGCATCCTGACCACGGTGCTGCAAAAAAGTCAGGGCATCATAGATTTCCTGATTAACATAAGACTTGGCAACAATACCAACGATACCACACATGCTTAAACCCTCATTACAACGCTACAGGAGCGCTGGCGGCAACAGGTCTAATAGACCAGAAGCACTACTCGACATTTTATAGGACCACTCATCAACCAAGATAAAGTGAGGAATAATCAAAGAACTCTGCCACCATGTGTCGTTGCTTACTGGCGTTAGTGACAGCAGAGACACTATGACAATCACCAACAAACAACCCCGCACAATACCAAACACCATACCAAATAAACGATCAGTACCCGTTAGACCGGTAGCAGAAACTAAACGAGAAAAGACATTATTGATAAGTGCACCGACTACTAGAGTGGCAGCAAACAAAATAGCAAACGCAGCAATCAAACGAAATTGCGGCTGGTCGATCCAATCGATCATAAAACCACTCAGTTTGAACGAAAATAAACGTGCAACAAAAAAAGCTGCCACCCAACTCGCCAAGGACAGTAGTTCTTTAACAAAACCGCGTAGCAAACCAAAAACGCAAGAAACAGCGATTATGGCAACAAGTATCCAGTCAAAAACGTTGAGGCTTTCCATACATAACCTTGATTAAACGACCCGTTAACATGCTTAAGAAGAGCGTCCTGCTATAGCTTCTCTACTTGGTATAAAGTGACCATGCCGGTCATTTTAAACTTATTTTTTAACTTTTCCTGTAAAGCTTCAGCTTTTGGCCTATCTAACTCTGGGCCCACAAGCACTTTAAAAAGCGCACCATTAGGCACCATATAAGCAGCAAAACCAGCCTTAATAACCTTATCCTTTAACCGAGCTGCATTAGACCGCTTGCCAAAGTTACCCAATTGCACAACCCACCCGTTGGGCAACCCTTGTGGGTTCAGCAAACTATCACTTGACGTAAGCTTGGTCATATTAGTATTTTGTGTGTTAGTGGTTGATTCTTCTACAGCAATAATTGGGCTCAACTCAATTACCTGTAAGCTGCTCGGATCAACAGTTTCGAGGGCATTGCCCACGCCAAGAGACTCAATTACATGAATCACCTCAACTTCAGGAATTGGAGGCTGTTGGTGGGTAGATTGGTATTGTTCTAGGCCTGCGCCATCTAGCCAAAATGGCAATATAATCGCAGCCAAGCTCAACAGCATGACACTACCTACGATACGATGCTTCACTGTTGCCTCCACTAATTTTCTTCCTCTTTACGCTAATGCTACTTAGGACTCAATAAAAGCCAGTACTGCTCCAACGGTTACAAACGAACCGAAGACAATTACCCTGTCTTTTGTTGACGCCATTGATATGGCCTGACTAAACGCTTTAACTGGGGTGTCGCAAGCTGAAACTTGGGCAGCAGCAACACCACATTTAGCTGTTTCTTCAGCAAGCACTGCACTGGATAAACCCCTTATGCCTTGGCTGCTTGCAAGCATCCAGTGATCAAAGGTCTGGCTTAAAGCTGCAATGACTTGCTGATAGTCTTTATCACTTAACATAGCCAATACAGCGATAGTTTTGCCCTCACAGGCTTCATTGTCTAACGTAGTTGCTAAATTCTGCGCCGCTTGTGGGTTGTGGGCAACATCTAAAATGAGTTGCTTGCCTTGCCATTCCAACCTTTGAAAGCGACCTATTAAACGCGCCTTAGTTAACCCTGAGACGATATCAGCAACCTTGATATCGTAGCTTAAACAGCTAACGGCCTGCACCACTGCTGGCATATTCATAGCAGGTAATTTGGTTTCAGGCAAGTTAACGGTTAAACCAGAGCTATTACTCCAAGTGTGATTTTCAACTTTGAAATCAACACCGTTCTGAAAACACTGAGCATTAATTTCTTGCGCATATTGAGCCACAGACGCCGGGCAATTTAAGGCTCCTACAATGGCAGGTTTGTTAGCCCTATAAATACCAGCTTTTTCACGCCCAATCACATCTACATCATCACCCAGCCAATCTACATGATCCACCGAAATACTGGTAACAATTGCGACATCAGCATCAATGAGGTTTACCGCGTCTAAGCGACCACCTAAGCCTATCTCTAACACTGCAACATCTAAGTTTGCTCGTTGCATCAGGTCAAAAGCAAGCAAGGCATTAAATTCAAAATAAGTCAGTACAGTAGCCACCCCAACTTCATCGAAACGAGCCTTGTTTACGCGTTCAAAGCTCGCACACAAAGAAGCATCATCTACAGGTTGACCTTGAAACTGAATACGCTCGTTAAAGCGCACAAAATGTGGTGATGTAAGGCTGGCATAGGTTAAACCAGCCTGTTCCAAAATGGAGGTTAAAAAAGCAACACTAGATCCCTTGCCATTAGTGCCAGCCACAGTGATCACTTGCTTGGCGATCGGTGCATCACGCAGTAACCGTTTAGACACATGTCGAATACGGGTGAGGCCCATGTCAATTTCATGGCTTGGGTGCTGCTGCTCTAACCAGGTAAGCCATTCGCTTGCTTGGAGAAAGGATGGTGTTTGTGACATCAAAATTAAGCTTCTATAACCAGCGCAGGCTTTTGAGTCATGGCACTTAACAAACGTCCCACTGTGGCACGCATATCGTGACGAGAAATAATCATGTCAATGGCTCCATGATCTAGTAAAAACTCACTTTTTTGAAAACCGTCAGGCAACGTTTCACGGACAGTTTGTTCAATTACACGCGGCCCAGCAAAACCCATTCGGGCCCCAGGCTCAGCAATATTTAAATCTCCAAGCATAGCCAAACTAGCTGAAACTCCACCATACACAGGGTCAGTAAGCACAGAAATATAGGGAATGCCTTGCTGCTTTAGCTTTTCTAGGGCTGCACTTGTTTTAGCCATCTGGAACAAAGACGTTAAGGCTTCCTGCATGCGTGCGCCACCAGATGCTGAGAAACACACTAGAGGAATTCCCTGCTCCATACTTACATTTGCTGCTCGCACAAAACGTTCGCCAACCACAGCACCCATAGATCCACCTAAGAAGTTAAACTCAAAGGCAACAGCAACTACATCTAAGCCTACCAATTTGCCTTTCATAGCGACTAGGGCATCTTTTTCTTCTGTGGCTTTTTGAGCTGCAGATAAACGATCTTTGTACTTTTTTACATCTTTAAATTTTAACTTATCAACAGGTTCTATTTCTGCCGCTATTTCAGTACCAGAGTTTGCATCTAAGAACATGGTCAAGCGATCACGAGCAGGAACACGCATGTGATGTTCACATTTTTTGCATACTTCTAAATTCTTTTCCAATTCTGGCTTATATAAAGCTGCCGCACATTTTGGGCATTTTTTCCACACGCCTTCAGGAATGTTGCTGCGCCTGTCTTTATTACCTAGGTTGGTCAAAATACCAGCAGGAACAATTTTATCTAACCAGCTACTCATAGCTTCTCCTATCGCGACCGGCAGTCACAGTGTTGGCGTATTAATTTTATTAAACAGCAGTGTCCATGGCTTGGCGCATTTCTGATAAGGTTTGAACGACTTGCGCACACCCTTTTTCTGGATCACTCGCGTTGTCTCCCAACGCATTAACCAGCACGCTGCCTACCACAACCCCGTCGGCTATTTGGGCTACACGGGCAGCTGAATCTGCATCTCTAATACCAAACCCTACACCTAAAGGTAACTGGGTGTGTTGCTTAACCAAGTCTAATTTTTCTGCTACAGCGTCCGTATCTATTGCAGCAGCGCCTGTGACACCTTTTAGTGAGACATAATACAGATAACCACTGCCAGCAGCACAGATTTTCTTGATGCGCTCTTCTGTCGTGGTTGGCGTAATGAGGAAAATAGCATCTAAACCAGCTTGGCGAAGGTCTTTACCAAAATCTTCACTTTCCTCTGGCGGCAAATCTACTAGCAAAACACCGTCCAAACCTACCTTTTTGGCCGTCGCTACAAAGGCGTCGTAACCCATTTTTTCTACCGTGTTTAGATAACCCATCAACACTACTGGTGTGGTGTCATTTTGCTCTCTAAACTCTGCCACCATGGCTAAAATCATAGCCAGCGAAGTTTTATGGGCCAAGGCCCTTTCGCAGGCCAGCTGAATTACAGGGCCATCTGCCATTGGGTCTGAAAATGGAATACCTAGCTCTATAATGTCCGCACCCACAGACACCATCTGGTGCATTAACACCACGGTTACTTGAGGGTTAGGGTCACCAGCGGTAACGTAGGGAATTAAGGCCTGACGACCTTGGGCCTTTAGGGCGTCAAAGCAAGCTGCTATACGACTCATGATCTATTTCCTTAAACTTTAATGCCGTCGATATCGGCGACGGTCTGCATATCTTTATCACCACGACCAGACAAGTTAACAACAATTGTTTGATCTGGACGCATTTGAGAAGCCAATTTACACGCATAAGCAACAGCATGGCTTGACTCAAGGGCCGGTATAATACCTTCAAGCAAGCATAGCTCCCTAAAAGAATCCAAGGCTTCAGTATCTGTCGCTATGACATATTCGGCACGGCCAGTATCTTTTAAGTACGAATGCTCTGGACCAACACCTGGGTAATCCAAACCTGCAGAGACTGAGTGAGTAGGCAAAATCTGCCCATTTTCATCACTCATCAAATAAGTACGATTACCATGCAAAATCCCAGGCGTGCCAGCCGAAAGTGGCGCAGCATGACGACCTGACTCAAGACCGCTACCACCCGCCTCTACACCAATTAGACGGACATCTTTGTCCTCAAGGAAAGGATGGAACATACCAATAGCATTTGAACCACCACCTACACAGGCTATAACAGCATCAGGTAACCTACCTGTTCGTTCAAGGGTTTGGCGACGCGCTTCGCGACCCATAATACTTTGGAAGTCCCTTACTATTTTGGGGTAAGGGTGCGGGCCTGCAGCAGAACCAATAATGTAATACGTATTATCAACATTAGTGACCCAATCGCGCATTGCCTCGTTCAAGGCGTCTTTTAGGGTTTGGGTACCCGAAGTTACGCCAACAACAGTCGCACCTAAAAGTTTCATGCGATAAACATTTTGTGCCTGTCGTCGAATATCTTCAACGCCCATATAAACCACACACTCTAAACCGAGACGAGCAGCCACAGTGGCACTGGCAACACCATGCTGACCTGCACCTGTTTCTGCAATAATTCGGGGCTTACCCATATGTTTCGCTAGCAGAGCTTGGCCAATGGTGTTATTAATCTTGTGGGCACCTGTATGATTCAGGTCTTCCCGCTTCAGGTAGATTTGCGCCCCGCCATAGGTCTTTGTTAACCGTTTAGCATGGTAAAGCGGCGACGGCCGACCCACGTAGTGAGCCATGTCTAAATCAAATTCAGCCTGAAACGCAGGGTCTTGCCACAAAAGATCATAGGTATCACTAAGTTCATCTAATGCTGCAAATAGAGTTTCTGATACAAAACGTCCGCCATAGGGCCCGAAATGGCCATTAGCGTCTGGCAATACTGATGCTTTAGTCACTAGATGTTCCTTTTATTTCAATATGGTTTGATAATTGTGAAGGTAAATACGATAAATAGGGTTTTGCTTGACGCATAAATGCGGCAATCTTAGCATGATCTTTAACGCCTTTGTGGCTTTCAACACCGCCGCTGACGTCAATTGCCCAGGGATTAACTTGCTCGATCGCCAGTTGCACGTTTTGGACATCAATACCACCTGCCAGCACCACATCTGCAGCGATATCTTCAGGGATGCGATGCCAATCAAACTGGTCGCCTGTACCACCAGGTACACCCGCCTTATAGGCGTCTAGCAATAAGCCTTGGGCACGACTATAACATTGCCTTTGCTGATGTAGGTTAATGTTTGGGCGCATTCTCACAGCCTTAATCCAAGGCAGCTGAAACTGATCGCAAAACTGCGCTGATTCTTCACCATGAAACTGCAAGAGAGAAAGTGGTACTTGAGAAAGGATGTGGTCTATTTCTGCAGCCGTAGCATCGACAAACAAACCTACGCAAGAAACAAAGGGCGGCAAGGCACAAGCGATCTCTGCGGCAGTGGCAATATCAACCGCTCGAGGACTTGGTGGGTAAAAAACTAAACCAATAGCGTCCGCCCCAGCTTGTGCAGCAAAAACTGCATCATTTGCTTGGCGAAGGCCACATATTTTTACGCGAGGTTGTGTCACAATGAACCGCTGTTAGTGATCGCTAAAGGAGTAAAATCCACGCCTCAATGGTAGCAGATAATTCAGCCTTGTGGCGCACTATATAAGCTTATTAACCCACTCTTTTACACATTTATCCAAGGCGCCAAAAAATGTGGCCCTAGAGGGGTCTGCGGCAAATTAAAAACATCATCATACTCGGCATCTACAAAGTACAAGCCATAAGGTTTTGCCGTTGCTGCACTTACCCGCCGATCCCTTGCAATTAGCACTTCCATTGCCCACTCTGGAGGTGCTTCACCAGCACCAATTTTCATCAATAATCCTGCAAGATTGCGAATCATGTGATGCAAGAATGCATTAGCACGCACATCTAACACAATATAATCTCCTGCAGCTATAACGTTTAGATGGTGCATAGTACGTATGGGACTATTGGCCTGGCAAGCAGCTGCGCGAAATGAACTGAAGTCGTGGGTGCCTACTAGGTGATCAGCAGCCTTTTGCATGCTTACAATATCCAGAGGGCGGTAGTTCCAAGTCACCTCCCTATCCATCAACGCTGGCCTCAGGGCATGGTTATAAATCACATAACGGTATCGACGGGCGGTAGCACTGAAACGTGCATGGAACTTTTCATCTACCGGCTGTGCCCATTGAATAGCAACGTCATCTGGTAAATTCATATTGCCACCATGTGTCCATGCGCGTAGGGGCCTTTGCGCCACAGTATCAAAATGCACAACTTGAGCGCTAGCATGGACCCCAGCGTCTGTGCGCCCTGCGCACATCACCTTTATCGGCTCGTTAGCCACAGTACTGAGGGCATCCTCTAGCTTTTCTTGGACACTGATGTGCCCACTGGGCTGGCGCTGCCAACCATGATAGTGGCGTCCATTGTAAGCAATACCTAGAGCAATTCGCTGCGTGCCCTCAGCCAAAAATTCAGACGCGTCTGCTTTAAATGTTGTGGCCATATAACCTTAGACCTCGTTAATGTTAGATAATAAAGCACGGGCTTTAGCTTGCTGTTCTGCATCACCTTGGTTGAGCACTTGGCGCAACATTGCTTGGGCTTTTTGCAGGTCTCCCATATCACGATAACTTAAGGCAAGATCTAATTTGGTATTCATCTCTTCATCATGAGACAAGTAATCCACAGGCTCATCAGCTTGGTTATGCATTAGCTTTTGGCCGGTCAACATCGCCTCTACGTCAGCAGACAAGTGCAATTGATCATCCTGAATTTTAGTATTTAAGCCTTCGTCCATTGCCTGGGTTTCGTCTTGCTCTTGTTGCTGCAACAATTCTTCAATAAAGCTACGTTCTGGCATGCCACCTCGCACTTTTTTAACACCTTGGTCCATATTGTCAGTTTGCGTACCTAGGTTAGTGGTGTAATCAGCCACTGGCTGATGGGCAGTTGGCTGCTCTTCAATAACTTTTGAGTGGATTCGACCCTCTGGAACCCCCCTCCTACCGCGACTTATAATCCACCAAATAATTCCAGCTATAAACAATACTGGTAGTAACAAAAACCCTAACACTTGCACAATACTGCGCCACTGTGATGTCTGTACACTTTTTTCAATCACGTCATTGGCTTGCACGACAGAAGCGATAGTCGTTTCTGTTTTAGCTAAGGCCTGCTTAGCCTGCACTAAATCCTGTTCTGTTTGATTAAGGTCTGCTTGTTTTGTTTCAAACTTTATATCTAGTGCTAACATACTGGCCTCAATTTGATCCTTCTGCTGGCTCAGGCTTTTAATATCCTGCTGCTGAACAGCTAAGCCCTGAGCTAGATCTTCAGTCGTTTTGGCAAGCAACTCTTGTTGTGATAATGCCAGAGTGTGATTAACTTGGAGGCCTTCCACTTCGGCTTGTAGAATTTGTGACTGACTCGCCAAACTATTAAGCTTGTTCTGCTGATTTTGCACTTGCTGCTCAACACCTTTTACATTTTCTTGCTCTACCTTAGGGGCCTTAGGCTGGTTATTTGTCAGTTTTTTCTGCGCCAGCTCTACTGGAGCAGGAACCAAAACATCATAAGCAGCTTTGGCTTGTTTAGCTGTAAGCGAGTTTAGTTCATTTAAAGTAGGCAAAAGCAGCTTACTGTTGGCCATTACTTGGCGAATATCACCATTCCTATAGGCAGTTGGATTACCTCTATAGAGGCTAATTAATGTCTGCCAAGGGCTGATACCTTTTGGGCTATTGTTGACTGCAATTCGCCACAAATTTTGACCTGGCTTAACGACTACCCAGACTGGCGCTTGAACAACGGGGTCTTTTGTAATAGCACCTGTTTTAGAGGCTACCAACTGAACTAGGGCTTCTTCCACTACTATTTCTGCCTCGATCGCCTGCACTAGAACCCCCGATGCTGAAACGCTTAGGTTAATTGGCTTTAACGGACCTTGCTCCTGTTCGGCTTTCTCTGCCACCTGCTGGGGTGCTACAAAACTAGGTAACTTGATGGCGTACTCTGCCAACAACCTGTCACCTAAATGATCAACTTCAAAGATAAAACTTAACTGGCTTTGTTCTACAGGCTGCTGCCCAACAACCTGCACTAGATAGTTGCCTGCATCATTAACAATGTTGATCTCTAACTCAGAATACCAATCTTGATAAGTTAAACCGGCTGCTCGAAATTGAGCCTTACCTGCCATACTAGCCACCATAGAACCCGGCACAATACCTTCTACTTCAGTTAATTCAACATGTAATTTCAAAGGCTGTAACACGGTTGAATCAAGGTATATTTGTCCAAGAGCAATAGACTGGGCGTTTGCACTTAACAAAATACTTGTGAAGCCAAGAAGAAATAAAAACGGTTTCATTTTTGTGGCTATCATATGTAATGTTACTCCAACTAGGTGAATTGTTATTGTCGCAGCCTGAGGGCCACAAAAAAAGGCGCCTAGGCGCCTTTTCACAGATTTCTCTACTTAGGCTTCTAACAAAATCCGTAACATGCGACGTAAAGGCTCAGCTGCACCCCACAAGAGCTGGTCACCAACAGTAAAGGCTGACAAGTATTCAGGCCCCATGTTGAGCTTACGTAAACGGCCCACAGGCACTGTCATAGTGCCTGTAATTTTAGCTGGTGTGAGTTCTGCCATAGTAAGGTGACAATCATTAGGGATCACCTTAACCCAATCATTGGCCGCAGCAAGCATACCTTCAATTTCATCTAGCGGCACATTTTGCTTCATTTTAATAGTTAATGCTTGGCTGTGGCAGCGCATTGCGCCCACACGAACACACAAACCATCGACCGGGATAATATCTTTAGTACGACCTAGAATCTTATTAGTCTCAGCTTGAGCCTTCCACTCTTCACGACTTTGGCCGTTATCTAACTGAGAGTCTATCCAAGGAATCAAACTGCCAGCCAACGGTGCACCAAATTGGCTAGCATCATTATCGCTAGCGTTAATGGCTAGAGACACCTTGCGATCAATTTCTAAAATTGCCGAAGCAGGGTCTGCTAACTCATCAGAAACAGCGGCGCTGACGTACCCCATTTGCTTCAACAACTCTCGCATGTGCCGAGCACCCCCGCCAGAAGCTGATTGATAGGTCATTGCAGACATCCACTCAATTTGATCAGCTGCAAACAGCCCACCCAAGGCCATCATCATTAAGCTTACAGTACAATTGCCACCAATAAATTCGGTTTTACCTTGAGCCAAGGCCTGATCAATAACAGTACGGTTAACTGGATCTAATACAATGACACTGTCATCTTGCATCCTTAAGCTAGACGCTGCATCAATCCAGTAACCCTTCCAACCCGCCTTACGCAGAGGTCCAAAAACACGATCAGTGTAGTCACCACCTTGACATGAAATAATAATATCCATTGTTTTAAGGGTGTCTATGTCGTGGGCGTCTTGTAATACTGGTGTTTGCACACCAAAGTCAGGCGCAGCTTGGCCAGCTTGAGATGTGGTGAAAAATACTGGTTCGATTAATCTCAGATCGTTTTCTTGCTGCATCCGCTGCATCAACACTGAGCCAACCATACCACGCCAACCTACGAGTCCTACACGCTTCATTTTCTAAACCTTTTCCTTAAAACCACTAAAATTAATGTATCTTAATCAAGCACTATATTAACTGTTAACTAGTGCATAAACTACCGCATCACCCATGGTTCTTGTATCTACTGTTCGATTACCATCAGAGCTAATGTCTGCAGTACGAAGTCCCTGATCCAACACCTCACTGACAGCAGCCTCTATGGCATCTGCTGCCACACCTTGGTTTAAGGTGTAACGTAACATCATCGCCGCTGACAAAATTGTCGCCAAGGGATTAGCTTTTCCTTGGCCAGCAATGTCTGGAGCTGACCCGTGGCATGGTTCATACATACCCTTGCCTGCCTCATCTAGCGAGGCTGAAGGTAACATACCAATAGACCCAGTAAGCATAGCTGCCGCGTCAGACAATATGTCGCCAAACATATTGCCTGTAACCATGACGTCAAATTGCTTAGGTGCGCGGACTAGCTGCATGGCAGCGTTATCAACGTACATGTGACTCAACTCTACGTCAGGGTAGTCTGTGGCCATTTCATCCATAATTTCACGCCATAGTACGGTGACTTCTAATACATTGGCCTTGTCTACTGAACACAATTTACCACCCCGGGCGCGAGCAGCTTCAAAAGCCACTTTGCCAATGCGACGAATCTCTGATTCTGCATAGACATAGGTGTTGTAACCCTGTCGCTCCCCGTTGTCTAACACACGAATCCCACGTGGTTGGCCAAAATAGATACCACCCGTTAACTCCCGCACTATAAGAATATCTAAACCCGATACAATTTCAGGTTTTAAGCTAGAGGCATCGGCCAATTGTGGGTATAAAATAGCAGGACGTAAGTTACCAAATAAATTTAAGTTTGAACGCAGGCCCAGCAAACCCTTTTCAGGTCGAATCGCCATCTCCAAACCATCCCACTTAGGGCCACCAACGGCACCTAACAAAATAGCGTCTGCCGCTTTAGCTGCATTTAACGTCGCCTCAGGCAATGGCCCTCCTGTCGCATCAATAGCACTGCCGCCTACCAAAGCGCTGGTAATTGCCAGGCCCAAATTAAACTTAGCGTCTGCGGCAAGCAGCACTTTTTCTGCTTCGGCTACAATTTCTGGGCCTATGCCATCACCTGGCAAAACTAATACATTATGTGTCATGTGTTTCATCTCGAATCGAATAGATGTTTATTGTGTTAAGTGCCTAATCGGCAAACAACCAAGGGGCCTGTTGACGACGTTTTTGTTCATAGCGTTGGATGCTACTGGTTTGTTCTAAAGTCAAACCAATGTCATCTAAACCATTCAGCAAACAATGGCGCCTAAAGCTGTCAATTGAAAAAGCAATGTCGCCTGCACTAGAACCAGAAATCACCCCGTCCTTAAGGTCAACTGTCAACTCAAATCCAGACGTGGCTTGTGTGTCTGCAAAAAGCTGATCTATTTGCTCATTTAATAGCGTAATTGGCAAAACTCCATTCTTAAAACAGTTATTATAAAAAATATCTGCAAAGCTTGGCGCAATAATACAAGAAATACCAAAATCTAACAGCGCCCAGGGTGCATGTTCCCGGCTAGAACCGCAACCAAAATTATCCCTTGCTAAGAGTATCTTAGCTCCCTTATAGCGTGGGAAATTAAGTACAAAGTTAGGGTTAATAGGCCTTTTAGATGAATCTTGATCTGGTTGACCTTCATCTAAATAACGTAATTCGTCAAATAAATTAGGTCCAAAGCCAGAGCGTTTAATTGATTTTAAAAACTGCTTCGGGATAATCATGTCAGTGTCGACATTGGCTCTATCCAAAGGCGCTGTGATGCCTGTTAACTGGGTAAATGCTTGCATCTTATACTGCTCCTTTGGGTATTATAAATTGAAGGTGCGAACATCTACAAAATGTCCTGCAATGGCAGCAGCAGCAGCCATTGCAGGACTCACTAAATGAGTCCGCCCACCAAAACCTTGGCGGCCTTCGAAGTTCCGGTTAGACGTGGATGCACAGTGCTCACCCGCTCCAAGCTTGTCTGCATTCATTGCTAGGCACATAGAGCAACCTGGCTCACGCCATTCTAGGCCAGCATCGGTGAAGATAGTATGCAATCCCTCAGCCTCTGCTTGTGCCTTAACTAACCCCGAACCCGGCACAACCAACGCTTGCTTTAAGGTTTTGGCCACTTGATGACCCTCTACTACTGCGGCAGCAGCCCGTAAATCTTCAATTCGGCTATTAGTACATGAACCAATAAATACACGATCTAAGTGAATATCAGTAATCGCCTGATCTGCTACAAGGCCCATATATTCGAGGGCACGGGTAATGCCAGACGCTTTAACATCATCTTTTTCTTTGGCAGGATTAGGTACATTGGCAAATACAGGAAGGACCATCTCTGGCGATGTACCCCACGTAACTTGAGGTGCAATAGCAGCACCGTCTAATACGACTACATGATCAAATTCAGCGTCGGCATCAGAATGCAAGTCTTGCCATGCAGCAACAGCTAAATCCCAGTTTCCACCTTTGGGAGAAAAAGGACGGCCTTCTACGTAGTCGATAGTAGTCTGATCTACCGCTACCATGCCGACACGTGCCCCAGCCTCAATAGCCATGTTACACACGGTCATTCGGCCTTCCATAGTCATGTCTTCAAATACTTTACCACCAAATTCAATGGCATAACCGGTGCCGCCAGCAGTGCCAATCACACCAATGATAGCCAACACCACATCTTTAGAAGTAATACCTTCACCCAAGTCTCCATCGACTCGGACTAACATATTCTGCGACTTTTTTTGAATAAGGCATTGTGTGGCTAATACGTGCTCTACCTCTGAGGTTCCAATACCGTGGGCTAAGGCTCCCATAGCACCGTGTGTGGCCGTATGGGAATCACCACATACCACGGTCATTCCTGGCAGCGTAGCACCTTGTTCTGGGCCCACTACATGCACTATACCCTGGCGCTCATCTTGCATTTTAAATTCAGTAATACCAAACTCATCACAATTATCACCTAAGGTGACTACTTGAATCTTAGACACAGGGTCTTCGATACCATCCACACCAATGGCACGTTCATTAAAAGTCGTAGGCACATTATGATCTGGCGTAGCTAAATTAGTATCTATACGCCACGGTTTACGGCCTGCAATGCGCAACCCCTCAAAGGCCTGTGGTGAAGTTACTTCATGCAGTAGGTGGCGATCAATGTAAATTAGGCAACTACCATCGTCTTGTTGCTTAACAAGGTGGGCGTCCCACAACTTGTCATATAAAGTTTTACTGGCCATTTCCAATCCTAAAGGGATGTAAGTAATACGAATTATACCTAGGCTATATCAATAACTCTAATTCCAATTAATTTATTTTACTATTCCCTTTAGTTATTTCATTTATCTATTCCAATGGCTTAGGCAAATAGGTATTCTTTACCAATGGATAGTCTCGCACTAAAAGCCTTTATGGCTGTTGCTCAACAGGGCTCGTTTTCACGGGCTGCAGATGAATTGTTCCTCACCCAACCTGCTGTGAGCAAACGCATTGTTAAGCTTGAAAACCAACTTAAAACCCGTTTGTTTGATCGTATTGGACGAAATGTATCCTTAACTATTGCTGGGCAACATTTGTTACCTAAAGCTAAGGCCATTTTAGAAGCTATGGAACATACTGCAGACGAACTGACTAACCTGTCAGGTCGTGTAGGTGGGCGACTTAAAATTGCAACTAGCCATCACATTAGCCTGCATCGTCTGCCCACACCCCTAGGCAAATTTATAGCACTCTACCCCCAAGTGGAACTTGATATTCAGTTTGCTGAGTCTGAGGTGATTTACGAAGGGGTTTTACAAGGCCGATGGCAACTGGGCATTATTACCCTCAACCCAGAACCTCATGCTCAATTGCAGCAACGGTCTATTTGGCAAGATACTATGCAGTTTGTCGTGGCACCAGAGCACCCACTCAGCCAACATAATTCTGTAGATTTATCTCATTTAAGTAGCTTTCCTGCATTGCTAAGCAAAACCAACACCTTTACACGCAGGATCGTAGAACAAGATTTTGCGGCCCAAAACCTTGCTCTTAAAGTAGCCATGTCAACTAACAATTTAGATACCATTAGAATGATGGTGAGCATTGGTATGGGATGGAGTATTTTGCCTCAAACATTGATCAATTCGCAGATTAAGGTTATTGATACACTATCTAAACCCATTGTTAGACAATTAGGTACTGTATGGCACCCACAGCGAAGCTTATCAAATGCTGCTGAGGCATTTATAGAGTTACTGAAAACGCCTTAAATGTAGCCACTTATTACAACATAAAATGTTTAATTATTTTTCTATAAAAAATATTTGTTAACAGGTGATTATCTTATTCCCAACAGGGCAAACGTAGTTTAGAATGCGCAAATTATATGAGGGATAATAGCCATACAACATTAGTTGTATATAGGCTATTTAAAAAATAATAAAGAGGCAGCTATGTCCGAAAAGAAACCTATCCGCTACGCTTTTTTGCAAATCCCTAATTACTCTATGGTAACCTTCTCGTCTGCTGTTGCCAGCCTTCGCGGTGCTAACTACATTAGCAAAGAAACGCTTTATGAATGGGAAGTGGTGTCGATGGACGGCGCACCCGTTACTGCAAGTGTCGGCTTCGAAGTGACCCCTACCATTCACGTTAATGATTTAAACTTAAATGGCTTAGAAGCCATTATAGTCTGTGGTGGCACTTATATAGATCGTGCCTATGATAAAAGCACCTTGTCTTTTTTACGCAAAGTAGCCAATGCAAAAATTAATATCGGATCTACCTGCACTGGCAGCTATTTATTAGCTGCCGCCGGATTACTTGATGGCTACAAATCTACTATTCATTGGGAAAACCTCGCCAGTATGCGTGAAGAATTTCCGAATGTACTCATGTCATCTAACTTATTTGCCATCGATCGTGATCGATTTACCTGTTCTGGCGGAAATTCATCCTTAGATATGATGCTGCAGTTTGTAAGCAACCACCATGGTCCAGAATTAGCAGCAGCTGTGTCTGAAATGTTTATCATGGAGCGTATACGAGACCACCATGATACTCAGCGTATTCCATTACGCTTGCACTTAGGCAATAGCCAACCTAAGTTAATTGAAGCTGTGGCCCTGATGGAGGCTAATTTAGAAGAAACGATCAGCTTAGATGATTTGGCACATTACGTAGGTGTCTCTCGTCGCCAGCTAGAGCGGCTATTCCAAAAGCACCTTAAGTGTGTACCGTCACGGTATTATTTAGAATTACGCCTTAACCGGGCTCGCCAGCTTTTATTACAAACTAACCTCTCTATTATTGATGTTTCTTTGGCTTGTGGCTTTGTATCAGCACCTCATTTTTCTAAGTGTTACCGAGACTTTTTTGGCATTCCACCACGGGAAGAGCGCCGTCGCTTCTCACCGGGTCAAAGTGTGCGTGCAGCTGAAGAAAGTCTTAACAAAAGCAACCAGTCACATGCTGAGAAATTAGCTTTAGAAGGCATTTTGGAGAAGGCTGAGGAAGGCATTAACCAAAGCATGAACGCAGACACCCAAGGCACCTTACCTGATCAATAGCCACCTAATAAAACTCATGCATTGAGAATAGCTATCGCCAGCTCACTGCCAGGGAGTTCTAAAGCGGCGATCCACACCATCATACCAATAAGTGATGCGGCAGTGAGCAGGTACCAAATTAGGCTAAATACTATACCGTAGGTATTGAGCTTAGGCTTAGGGTCTTGATCGAAACTATTCCAGTCGGCCAACAAATCAACCAAACCCATAATCCCAAAAAAGCCTATTAGCGCAAAGCCTTGGGTAAAACTGTAGCCAATTAATACCCCAGAAATAACGACCAGTCCTACATAGATGAATCGACTTCGCCCAGAGTACACCAAGGCTTTAACCACACGACCACCATCTAACGGGTAAATTGGTAGTAGGTTGACCAAGTTAACCAATGCACTGACAGAGGCCACTAGGCCTACGAAATGATTGTCTGTAATCACAAAACCTATAAAAAAAGCCACACTCATGGCTAAGCCAAAAACAGGCCCCATCATCGCAATATAGAGCTCCTGCCAGTGTGTTTTTGGACTGTCACCTACAGCAACACCGCCAACAAAAGGAATAATGTAAATGCCCTTTGTAGGTATACCAAAACGTTTCATGGCTCGAATATGACCATATTCGTGGAACATTAAAATAGCCAATAGTGTCACTGCAAACTCAAAACTGAGCATAATAGTCCAGCCAGATAGCGCCATAGCCACCAGTGCCACCTTAAAAACCTTAACACTCTTAAATAGCTTTAGGGCAATACCTATCATCACACCCATACGTGCACGATTATTCGTTTGCATGCTTCTTACCCTCTGCGTCGGCGACGTTTCTTGTCGCCATTTTCTGATTCAGCACTAGCTTCCTTAAGGGGTGGTAAAGTGACTACTTTTTCTAACTCTGGGAATGCGTCTACTTTATTAGGAAACGCCATTGCATCAATAAATAATTGTTGGAAATCTGGTTCTACAGCTGTTTCAATTTTTTCAATACTGCGCACTACCTGTTCAATTTCTACGCGTGACGCTTCGTTGAGCAAAGCGATACGGGCACCCGTGCCAGCAGCATTGCCAGCAGAAGACACTTCACTTAACGCACAGTCTGGAATCAAGCCTAAAACCATGGCGTACTTCACATCAATATGGCTGCCAAAAGCCCCAGCAAAACGAATACGATCCACTTTATCTACTTGCTGATACTGCATCAACAACTTAACCCCTGCGTATAACGCTGCTTTAGCTAACTGGATAGCCCGGATGTCATTTTGCATGATTTTCACAGCACCACGAGTTTCTGTGGATGGCATAATTTCATATGAAAATGTTCGACCATCTGGCTGAATCCTAGGATTGGTAGCCGCTAAACTACCATCTACAACGCCATCTTGGGTGATCACCCCGGCTAAGTACATCTCTGCCACAACTTCAATAATGCCCGAACCACATATCCCCGTAATACCAGTCTTTTCAGTGGCTGCATCAAAACCTTCTTCATCAGACCATAGTTCACAACTAATCACTTGAAAGCGGGGTTCCAAGGTGACCGGATCAATACGAATACGCTCAATGGCCCCTGCTGCAGCACGCTGACCACAACTAATTTGGGCACCCTCAAACGCTGGCCCTGTGGGACTGGAACACGCAACTAGGCGATGTCGATTACCCAATACAATTTCAGCGTTGGTGCCAACATCTACCAACAAGGTCATTTCATCATGATTGTAAGGTTCTTCTGCTAAAACCATGCCTGCAGTATCTGCGCCTACGTGGCCGGCTATGCACGGCAACAAGTACGCACGTGCTTGCGAATTCAGATTTACACCCATATCACGGGCTAATATGTTCACTGCCATGTCTGTGGCCAAAGCAAAAGGCGCGCCACCTAGCTCTATAGGATTAATCCCTAATAACAAATGGTGCATGATTGGGTTAGCAACAAAGGTAATTTCTAATAAATCTGCAGTTTCACATTCAGCTTGTTTCACTAAGTCTGTCACTAAGCCATTAATCGCTTCGCGCACAGCATTAGTCATGTCCACTTCACCACCCGGATTCATCATCACATAAGACACCCGGCTCATGAGGTCCTCACCAAAACGAATCTGTGGGTTCATGACACCTGAACTAGCAACAACTTCACCACTAGACAAATTACATAGGTGAGCAGCAATAGTGGTGGAGCCTACATCTACAGCAACACCAAAGATTCTGTCCTTTAAACCAGGCCAAAGGGCAACGATTTGCTCGCCTTGACGCACAGCAACGGTGACACCCCAATTTCCTGCTCTTAAAATAGGTTGTATGGTGGCCAGCAGCGCTACATCATAAGACAGATTAAGCAATTGCCAATCTGCTTCTAAGGCGTTCAGCAGGCGTCTTAAATCACCTGAAGGGTCGTGCATGTCTGGTTCTTGTACTTCTACGTAGTAAAGACGCACCAAAGGGTTAATGTCTATGTCGTGGTGCTCAGCGTCCTTTCGAACCATCTGGTGATGCACTTGGCTTTCTGCTGGCACATCCACCACAATGTCATTAAGCACCTTGGTGTGGCAACTTAAGCGTCGGCCTGGCTTTAGTCCCCTGCGTTCTGCAAATTTAAGTTCTGGGGCAGTAATAGGCTCTAAGCTATCTGCAGTAGAGGTAATACCAAATTTGGCAAATTCACCTTCACTCACAAAAATTTGGCAACGACCACAAATGCCTCTTGCACCGCACACAGAGTCTATATCAACATTAAGATAACGAGCCGCTTGCAACAAGGGCGTACCCACAGGGAAACGTCCACGTTTACCGGAGGGAGTAAATACTACTAAAGCATCATCGGTATTAGCTTGACTCATAAGGTCATCTCAATATTTTATGGTAAGGCTAGGTAAAATTAACCCTACATAATTAATGTTTTAAATTTGCACAAAAAAGGGCCTATGAGGCCCATTTATTTATCTATCGCTCACCAATGCTGACCTAAACACTGCGACGACGACCACCAGTGCGGCCACCGCGAGAACCAACACCCACTGCATTTGGATCACGATAGGCTTTAATCCAATCTTTACATTCTGGATCGTGGCCCATCATTAGGTTGCCACCACGCACACCCAGCATCACCTCGGGGTGCATTGGGTTGATAATAGCAGAAGTCATACCCGAGGCAACAGCACAAGCAATAAACGCACAGTTTACGCCATTGCGGTTAGGTAGACCAAAACTAAAGTTGGAGGCACCACATGTCGTATTCACTTTAAGCTCAGTACGCAGGCGGTGAACAAGCTCCATTACCTGACGTCCAGAAGTGTTGATGGCCCCCACTGGCATAACCAAAGGATCTACCACAACGTCTGACGCTGGAATGCCATAATCAGCGGCTCGCTGAACAATCTTCTTAGCCACTTCAAAACGTACATTAATGTCTTGTGAAATACCTGTCTCATCATTAGATATGGCCACTACTGCTGCACCATATTTCTTAACTAAGGGCAACACACGGTCCAAGGATTCATCTTCTCCTGTTACCGAGTTTAACAAGGCCTTGCCTTTATAAACTGCAAGACCTGCTTCTAGGGCCTCAATAATGGAGGAATCAATACATAAAGGCACATCAACTAAAGACTGAACCAATTGAATTGTTTTAGCCAAGATAGCGGGCTCATCGGCTAATGGAATACCAGCATTAATGTCTAAGATCATGGCACCTGCAGCAACCTGTGCCAATGCATCAGCTTCTACACGGCTGAAATCGCCATTTTTCATCTCTTCAGCCAATAGCTTACGGCCAGTAGGGTTGATACGTTCGCCAATAACTGCGAAAGGACGATCAAAACCAATTACAACTTCTTTGGTAGCGGAGCTGATAATAGTATCAGTCATGTAAAATTCCTGCTTTAGGGTGTAATAAAAGCCAGTCACCTGGCCCAAAAATTAATTAAGAGTTAACTGTGAAGCTTTTGCCGTTCAGTTCAAAATAGCCATCTTGCACTTGGTACATCCATGCAGCAGATTTTTTTAAGCCACCTAATGGGTATAAGTGACACTGAGCAATCAAGCACTCTGGATCGTTATGCATGCCGGTCACTATATCGCGCATCAACTCACTTGGCTCTGAGGAAGGAGCGTTGACGTATTTACCCAAAAATGAGTCTTTAAGGCCCAGCTTCACCATATTCATCGGATTACGCGTTAAGAAACGCACCGATGCACCCACACCACAATGAGCGGCATGACGCATAAGTGTTTTGATGGTGGCAATGCCAGGCACACCAATGTGTATCGGTAATTTATTGCCTGCCGCACGAATATCACGTTCCCATGCAAAAATAGGCTCTGCTTCAAACGCAAACTGTGTGGCTAAATATAAGCTCATGTCTGTTTGCTTAGCAAAATCGTTCTTTTCTTTAATTGCCAGAGCACACGCCTCTGGGCTGATATCAGGACTGCCTTCTGGATGACCGGCAAGGCCCATTTTCAAAATGCCATACTTTTCAAACAAACCCGTTTGTAGTACTTCTATTGATGACGCAAAATCGCCTACCGGTGTATTGACACCGCCACCAATTAATAAACCTTCAGTGACCCCTGTTTCACCTTGGAGTAAAGCAAGGTTTTCTTCCAAAAATTTGGCAGAAGGAATAGACCGAGCCGCGAAATGTGGCACTGGGTTAAAGCCTTCGTCCTTGAGGCGACGGACAGTGGAGACCGTATCTGCAAAGTCTGAACCCGGCAAAAAAGTTACGTATACGGTACAACCTGGGCGCAATAGTTGCCTAAAGTCAGCTACTTTAGCAGCACCACCTGGGGTAACTTCTACCGTAGTTTTTTGCATTAAATTAATAATGGCTTGTTTTTCCGCAACTGCATTTAACGCCATGGATACTTCTCCAAAAAAATAAGGCTAGATTTCCAGCCAATTACTCTGCAATACCGCCAGCAGCCACTAATACTGCTAAACGCTCATCGGTGTACTCAGCTTCAAGCTGGTTAACAGTGGCTTCTAGTACAGCTTCTAAATCATCACCACAGCTTGTGGTATCACGACGCCATTCTGATAAGTAACCATCACTTCCATAAAGCCCAGAGCGCATTGCAGCTTTATCTACAGCTTTTTCGAAACGCTCTTCTAGTGGACGCTTTGCACTCGTACGACCTTGTTTAACTATTACTTGGGCTGGAATATCACGCCACATAACGATGGTTAGCTTGGCCATTTAATTACCTGTTCGGTGTAGTTACTGTAATGAGTCCGCAGTTCTTCAGCCATTTGGCCGTATCCTGTTTCCACTCTCTCGTATTTTAAACCCAGTTTTTTTGCAGCCGCTTCAGCAAAATGATCAAGTTGCCGGTTCGGTTCCTGAACTAGATAAACTAATTTTGTATAATGAGCAAACATCAGCTCAATAAGTTTAGGATGCTTGTTAAGACCCATACCTTCCATGATGAGCTGTTCAAAGTGTTTGGCCAGGTAGTCAGTGAGGTAAAAGGTACCTAATTCCTGCTCAGACATGGCAGCAAAATTGTCACTGCCACTATAAAACTCATAACAGTGAGAGCCAGATAAACGTTGTATATTATACTTATCCAACACCTTATCTAACTGGCCTCCAGTGCCACAATCACCAAACGCAGCAAATACATGATCATAATCTGCGGCGTAGGCTGCTAAACGATCTTCGACGGCGGCAGGGATTTTGTCTGGCTGATTATGCAATTCTGCTGGAATTTGCGTCACTTTCAAGTTTTGCCAGCCACTACTCTTGGCCACTGCCATAACTTCTCGAGCAATGGCGCCACAGGTAATGACCAGCAGGCTAGCAGGTTGCATGGGTTGCATGGGTTGCCCCTTTACCTTACCTAAGCCGCACGCTTTGCAGCGATAAATTTCTTCGCTGTCTCTACAGCTACGGCTGCATCACGGCAATACGCGTCTGCGCCAACAGCATCGCCAAATTCTTCGTTCAGTGGCGCACCACCAACGAGAACAATAAAGTCATCCCGGATACCCTGCTCTTTCATGGTATCTATAACAACCTTCATGTACGGCATGGTAGTGGTCAGTAGCGCAGACATACCTAGAATGTCAGGCTTGTGTTCTTCTAGCGCGGCTAGGTACTTGTCTACAGGACAGTTGATACCAAGATCGATCACTTCAAAACCTGCACCTTCCCACATCATCGCCACAAGGTTCTTACCAATATCATGGATATCACCTTTAACTGTGCCAATAACTGCTTTACCTACAGGCAGCGCACCAGTTTCAGCGAGTAATGGTCGAAGTATTTTCATGCCTGCTTTCATTGCATTAGCCGCCATTAAAACTTCTGGCACAAACAAAATACCGTCTCTAAAATCAACACCTACTATGTTCATGCCGCCTACAAGAGCTTCATTCAACACCCTGTCTGGCATCCAACCCCGGCCCAACAATATGGTTGTACCTTCTGCAATTTCGTCTTCCATGCCGTCATAGAGGTCATCATGCATTTGCTCTGTTAACTCTTCATCACTAAGACTACTAAGGTCAAGATCTTCTTCAAACTGGTCTTCAGACATAGATTCTACTCCTGCAGGAAAAACGGCATTTCATCGAGGCTTCAACGAATGGCATTATATGGGCGCTAGACTATCTAGGATGACCATTTTGAGCTAACTTGCCTACGACAGAGCATTATCGAAACGCGACCCATTGGGCTGCCGTCGACTGGTCAACACAAATCTATGATACCACTAGCAAACCCTTGCCTTGCTTGAACATTACCCATGTACCCTGAATCATATTCAAGTGATACTGGAGATCGTTCGACATCAGTAGTGCATACTTATAGTTTGATGACCTAACATGCCGATCAAAATTAAGATAAAATGCATTTCGAATTAGTAAGTCTATTATTGAGCAATCCTCAATTAGGCTGTTTATTATCACCAACATGAGCTATCCAATCATGGCACACCTTATCGACGGCAAGCAATTTGCTGCTAAACTACGTGAAAAAATGACAGGTCAAATTGCTTCGATTAAAGCAGACCATAATATCGTTCCAGGTCTAGCTGTTGTGCTAGTCGGTGAAGACCCAGCTAGCCAAGTTTACGTGCGCAGTAAAGGCAAGCAAGCTAAAGAATGTGGCATCACTTCTATAGAGCACAAATTAGAAGACACCACGTCAGAAGAGTTTTTGCTTAATCTCATTAATGACATGAACAACAACCCGGCTATTAACGGTATCTTGGTGCAGCTGCCACTACCGAAGCACATTGACTCTGCTAAAATTCTTGAAGCGATTGACCCTGCTAAAGACGTAGATGGGTTCCACCCGATTAATGTAGGTATGTTGTCTACTGGCGGCAAGGGAATGATTCCCTGCACCCCTCTTGGCAGTCTCATGATGTTGCAAGATTATCATGGTGACCTAACGGGCATGACCGCAGTTGTGGTAGGTCGTTCTAACATCGTGGGTAAGCCTATGTTTAATCTGTTACTGCAGCAAAGCTGCACCGTAACTATGGCCCACTCGCGCACTAAAAATATTGAAGCCGTTGTTCGCGAAGCAGACATCGTGGTCGCAGCTGTAGGTGTTCCAGAGCTTGTGAAAGGCGATTGGATAAAGCCTGGAGCAACAGTTATCGACGTAGGTATTAACCGCATTCAAACTGCTGAAGGTAAAACTAAGCTTGTGGGCGATGTGCATTTTGAAAGCGCAGAAAAAGTAGCTGGTGCAATCACGCCTGTACCGGGTGGTGTTGGCCCAATGACTATCGCATGTTTGCTCTATAACACAATGGTTGCTGCTTGCCGCCATAACAACGTTGAGCTACCTAATGGTTAACGCATTAGCATAGCAAGGTAACAAAAAGGCCTCTATTGAGGCCTTTTTGTTACCTAACACTTAATAATCACGACTTATTGCCGAGGCGCGTAGTTTTCGCCCACTGAGCTGGCGCAAATACGACTTAACCGGTTAAAGGAAAAACCCGTTTTTTCTCGCCAGTCGTTAAAGCAACGCTGCACCTTGGTTAAGTCACTTTTATTACTCGGTTCATTAGCAATATCTAAGCCTGCACCTTGCAAACATGTCACCACATCATTGGTGAGCATGAACGTATCCAAACCCATCTGCCTTAACATCCGAGGCCCACTCATACCTCCAAGACGACCCCCACCCACTTTCAAATGGCGGAAAAGTCCTATGAGGTCATCTTTTGGCCATTGGGCCAAAAAGGCTGCAAAGCTCTCGTGTTCTGCGCAGGTGTCAACAATGTAGCTAGCATTTTGTGGCACACTCATGATTTTTTGCATGCTTCGGACAATCCGTTTATCTGTACCAAACTTTTCCAACTGTTCTGGACTCAACAGAATTATCTTTTCTGGGTTGAAACCAAAAAACACAGTTTCAAAATCTTCCCACTTATTCTCAATTACTCGCCAAACAAAGCCAGCTTGGAAAACCACCTTGGTCATCATTGATAAAAAACGATCATCTGGCTGTGATAAAAAATAGTCCTCAGGCAACGGCTCATAAACCCTTGCTTCCAGACCTTTTTCTCCACCCTTGCGGAACAGCGCACGCTCAAGAATAGGCTCAAACTTTGCCATAACTCACCTGTGTAATTGAAATGCTTTTATATATTATAACTAAGTGCACTTTAGATTACTTCATTTTGCACTTAAAGACTGAGTCACCCAGCAAACACCAGGCATAAAAAAGGCCTTTTTTAAGGCCTTTTATAGGGGTTTACAATGGCTTATTTGTAAACTGGGAAACGTGCACAAAGAGCAGAAACTTTAGCACGGACTTGCGCATTAATCGCTTCGTCTTCGATATTATCCATTACATCACACATCCAACCTGTGAGGTCAGTGACTTCTTCTGGACCAAAACCTCGGGAAGTAATTGCTGGCGTGCCTACACGGATACCCGAGGTCACAAATGGAGATTGGGGGTCGTTAGGTACAGAGTTTTTATTAACCGTGATGTGGGCATTACCTAAAGCAGCATCTGCAGCCTTGCCAGTAATACCCTTGGCAATTAGGTCAACCAGCATTAGGTGATTCTCAGTACCGCCAGAGACGATCTTATAACCGCGGGCTTGAAATACTTTCGCCATAACCTTTGCATTAACACAAACCTGGCCTTGATAATCAGAGAACGAGGGCTCTAGCGCTTCTTTAAAAGCCACCGCTTTAGCAGCAATAACATGCATTAAAGGGCCACCTTGCTGGCCAGGGAACACTGCCGAGTTAAACTTCTTTTCTAGTTCTGGATTAGCCTTAGCTACGATCAAACCACCGCGCGGGCCACGCAAGGTTTTGTGTGTCGTTGTAGTACAAACATCAGCAAAAGGCACTGGGTTTGGATAATGCCCGGTAGCAATCAATCCTGCCACGTGAGCCATATCAACTAGAAGGTATGCACCAACGCTGTCAGCGATATCACGGAACTTACTCCAGTCCATCACCTGGGAGTATGCGGAAAAACCTGCAACAATCATCTTCGGCTGATGCTCAGTGGCTAATCGCTGAATCTCGTCATAGTCCAATGTGCCCGCATCGTTCAAGCCATATTGAATTGCGTTGTAGTTTTTGCCAGAAAAGTTCACATGAGAACCGTGAGTTAAATGCCCACCATGAGCCAAACTCATGCCCAAAATGGTATCCCCTGGGGTAATTAAAGCTTGGTATACAGCCGCGTTGGCTTGTGAACCAGAATGAGGCTGCACATTAACATAATCTGCTCCAAACAATTTCTTGGCACGCTCTATGGCTAATACTTCCACCTTATCTACAAACTGACAACCACCATAGTAACGCTTATGAGGATAACCTTCTGCATACTTGTTGGTTAGGCCAGAGCCTTGAGCTTGCATTACGCGGGTGCTGGTGTAGTTTTCTGAAGCAATCAGTTCTACGTGATCTTCTTGGCGTTGCTCTTCTTCTTGAATACCGGCCCAAAGTTCCGGGTCAAAGTCACTGATACGATCGGACTTATTAAACATTACTTAACTCCCAAAAAATGAATTCCCTAGTGTAAGGGGACGTATAACTACTAAAATTTAAAATCTGTTTGGCCCACAGAGCATGGCTTAACTAAAGTATTTTCAAACGTGCATCATAACGACTATGGCTTAGGCCACTTAGTTTGATACGACACTGCGTTGTGTGGCAGCGAATTCTTGCGCTTTCATAGGGCCCATCTAACCACAAAACACCGACAAATGTAGCAAAGCCAAGCGTCCAAACGATTAAATTTAGATATATTTGTTATTTGTTGAATCGATACGGGGACTGGCAGCGTAAGTAACCCTATAAAGTTTAAATTTGTCTTTAAAGATAACATTATCCTAAGCACTTCTGGCTTAATTTAACGCCCAAAACTTAAAGCAAAGCTTATGACAATTTCATAAATCAAAATAGCAACTACCCTGTCTAGTGCATAGCACTTGGTCTATCACTTAATTCAACTAGGGCCTCAGCTGCTGACAAAGAGCAAGGTTAGGGTGTTGACGAAGCTGAACCAAACAACCGGCAAGAAAATAATTAACAACGCCACAAATTACGCCATATTCAGCTTCAACGTTGTTGCTGTTATCTTTTATTCGAGCAGATGGAACATGGGGTACTTTGACTATTAATTATGGACTTAACAATGTTGATAGTATGGATGTATGGCGCTGTGCGCTGGTCCAAAGACCCGCTTTTCTGACCACAAAACTATTAACCTTATAAGCCAGCTTTAACAATTAACAACACCATTTCTCGGCTGCCAATTACCTTAACCTGCGTACCAATGGGCAAATTAGTTTCTGACTCTACGCGCCATAAGGTGTCTCCAACCTGCATCTTGCCTTGGCCACCTGTCATTTCTTGGGTAAGGGCAAACTCACGGCCAATCAATTGGGCAGCACGGTTATTTAATTTAGGCAGGTCTGTTGTTTGGCTGAAGCTCTTGAAGCGATACCAAAACCACACAGAACATAACAAGGCTAATACAGCAAACAAAGAAAGTTGTTGCTGCCATGTCAAATCAGGCCAAATATAAGAAATCAAGGCCACTTCTAAAGCTGCCATGACTGCGCCCAATAAAAATCCAGCAGCACCTAGAGCTTCACCCGCAATTAACACAATAGCTAAGATAATCCAGTGCCAAAACTGCATGGCTTCAAAAAACTCTATCATGAGGTTTTGTCACTCATATCTTTAACGAGCTCACTGATACCAGAGATAGAGCCTATAACGCTGCTTGCTTCAAGTGGAATCATCATCACTTTGTTGTTCTCAGACGCAGCTAGCTTACCTAAAGCATCAATGTACTTTTGCGCAATAAAGTAATTAACCGCACGGGAGTCTCCGTTTTGAATTGCTTCAGACACCATTTGGGTTGCTTTAGCTTCTGCTTCTGCTAGTCGTTCGCGGGCTTCTGCTTCGCGCTTAGCCGCCTCCAACTGACCTTCAGCCTTAAGTATCTCTGACTGTTTTTGGCCTTCGGCAACTTTGATAGCTGCTTCTTTCTCACCTTCCGCTTCTAAAATTTGCGCCCGCTTTTCGCGTTCAGCTTTCATTTGTCGAGCCATAGCAGTGACTAGGTCTTGTGGGGGAGCAATGTCTTTAATTTCAATCCGAGTTACTTTTATACCCCACGGGTCGGTAACATCATCAACCTTTGCCAGTAAACTACTATTGATACGTTCACGATTTGACAACATTTCATCCAGTTCCATAGACCCCAGAACAGCACGAATATTAGTCATCACCAACGCCTTCATTGCGCGCTCTAAGTCATTTACCTCGTAAGCTGCTTTGGCTGCATCTTGCACTTGATAAAAACACACCGCATCAGTCATCACTTGGGCGTTATCTGAGGAAATTATTTCCTGTGGATCTACATCTAATACTTGTTCCATCATATTGAGTTTTTGACCCACTGTGTCGATAAACGGTATTAATAAATGTAATCCCGGGTTAAGTGTGCGCGTGTATTTACCAAACCGCTCAACAGTCCAATTGAATCCTTGAGGCACCATACGAATGCCTTTAAAAATAATAAGCACCGCCACCATAGCGAAGAACAGTACCGTTAAACTTTGGCCTAAATCAGAAATTGTCATAAACAAAACCTTACAGATGAATGTTAAAGATTAATCATAGCGTGAGTTTGATGAAAAAGCATGATTTATCCCACAAAATTTACTCACCCTACTGTTTCCTGACCCAAGCGCATGTGCGAGAATACAGTCTGTTCGTCAATTAGATATATCTGACTTCAAACAAGGAAAGACCATGCCCAACAGCTTGTCGACGAGTGCCCACCAAAACCAACTCACTACTAATTATGCCAAAGGCGCTGCTGAAGCACTTGCTGCACTGGGTCGTAAACGCTCAAGAGTGCACTGCATTACTAGCACTGTGGCACAAGACATTTCCTCAGATGTTATCTTAGCCGTAGGCGCAGGCTCATGCTTTACTATAGGGGTAGAAGAAATTACCGAATTGGTGTCGGTGACCAACAGCCTTGTAGTCAACATAGGCACACTTGATGCCAACCGCAGGGCGGCTATTCGCCCAGCTGTTCAAGCCGCTAATGATTATTCAAAACCTTGGGTTTTAGACCCTGTTTCAGTCCACGCCTCGAAGAAACGTTGCGCCTATGCCATAGAACTGTTGCAGTTTAGACCCCACGTCATTAGGGCTAATGCGATGGAAATTAAGGCATTGGCAGGCACCTCTAGCCCGATGGCAGCGCAAGAACTGGCATTACAACAAGGGTGTGTTGTTGCTCAAACAGGTGAAACTGATTTAGTGACTAACGGCGTTAAGACTATTATGATTGCCAATGGCCACCAAATGCAGACCCGTATCTCAGCCATGGGGTGTGCTACAACTGCATTTATGGCGTGTTTTATGGCCGTAGACCATGATGCATTTGACGCGGCAGTACAAGCATTGCTGACGATGGGTGTAGCAGCAGAATTGGCGGCCAATAAATCCTTAGGCCCAGGCAGCATGCATATGAACCTGTTGGATTCGCTATATAGCATTAACGAACAAACATTGGCACGCTATGGCCATGTTCTTGAACTAGAAGCCTCCAGATAAACGTAGTTTAAGAGTTAAGGTGTGCGAATGCGCCCTTCACATTAGCCACCTGAGGGCTTTGATTGAAATCACAGCCCTGTGCGATATGGCCCAAATGATGAGCCATTAATTCCTGGCCTTGCTGCTTGTCACCCAATTTTACAGCCTCTAATAACTGGCTATGCTCATCCCTAGCGCAGGCGTTACCGCCACCATGACTGTACATAGTGATAATTAACGATGTCTGGGATATCAACCCTCTTAAAGCATGCACAAAGGGCTGATTGCCAGCCACAATGGCCAATTGTAAATGAAACTCTCCAGAGCGACGCAATGCAGTGGCCATATCACCTTGGTCAATGGCACTTTGTTCTAGGTCTATCATTTTTTGTAATTGCTGCACATCAGCCACCGTGCAGCGCTGACACGCTAACTTTACAACAGCTAATTCAATAGTGTGTCGTGCGAGTAATATTTGTTCGGCTAATTCTGGTGTTGGTGCAGCAACAAAAGCACCCCGGTTTTTGTGGATCTCTACTACTTGTTCTAACTGCAAACGCTGTAACGCTTGCCTGATTAATGTGCGGCTTACGCTAAATAATAGTGTTAACTCCACTTCATTAAGCTTAGTGCCTGGCGCAAGACGTTGAGAAAGAATGCCATCAAATAACTGCCGATACGCGTCCATTGGAGCATCTTTTTTAACCAAAGGTTGTAACACTTTATTAACTACCTCGGTAAGTAGAATAACTGTATGGTGAAACCAGCAGCGGCACATGGTAATGATCACTTACATTGGCGATGCCAAAACGCAAGGCAACATCACTTAAAAAAGCTGGGGTTGGCTGAGCTACTTTAGCCTGCGTAAAGTAGGTTTCAACACCAAATTCAAGTTCGTAAATACCCACGGTGAAGTCGGCATCCTTTAACAAAGGACCATCACAGCGGCCATCACTATTGGTCATTTGCTGACTTAGCAGCTGACGTTGGTTATCTATAATCCGATAAAGGCTTACAGACATGTTACTTCCAGGCACACCCTGCGCTGTGTCCAATACATGTGTGGTTAAAAATCCCATGAAATCAATCCTTAGTTAGTGTTCAGACCTTATTTAAGTTTGGCACCTTGGGAAATCCACAGGCCTAATAAGTCACGCTCATCTTGGGTCATGCCAGTACTGTTGCCCAGCGGCATAATGTTACTTACAACAGATTGTAAATAAATACCGTCTTTATGTCGCTGAATGTCTTTAACAGAATCAAATATTACCCCAGCAGGGGCTGTTGCAAACGCTGCGTGAGTAGGCGCAGTAGCATGGCAAGCAGCGCAATGTGTGGCTACCACTGCAAAAGCCTGGTCTGCAGTAACGTTAGAAACTTTTTGCGTTGCATTACCAATCACACTTTTATCATTGGCACTTGGAATACTGGGTACCGTTACATAAGCCATCACCAATAAAGCTAATACTGCCCCAGGTAATACCCACAAAAACTGTTGGCTGTTATGACGAGTGTTGAAGTAATGCCTTACAGCAACACTTACGATAGATAAGCCTAACAAAATAATCCAATTCCATTCATGCCCGTAGGTGCTAGGGAAATGGCTACTAATCATGATAAAAATTACTGGCAAAGTGAGGTAATTATTATGCCGTGAACGCAGCAAACCGTTTTTAGGAAGCGCTGGATCTGGCGTGGTACTTGCCTCTATGGCGCCTACTAAGTTTCTCTGAGCAGGCATAATAACAAAGAACACGTTACCCACCATCATGGTACCTATTATTGCACCAACGTGAAGATAAGCTGCACGGCCAGTCATAAATTGGCTAAAACCCCATGACACAAACGTTAGGAATAACATCAACGCCATCCCTAACAACAATGGTTGATGCCGCAGTGGGCTCTTACACAAAAGGTCATAAACAATCCACCCCACAAACAGGCTACCAAAACCAATGAATACGCCCATCTCTGGCGATACAGACGAGCCTGGCATCATTAAATAGGTCGCTGCATTTAGGTAATACACCACACTTAAAAGTAGTACGCCAGAAATCCATGAACTATAGGCTTCCCATTTAAACCAGTGTAAATGTTTAGGCATGGTCGCCGGGGCTAGCTTGTATTTTTGTAAGTGATAAATACCACCACCATGAATGGCCCACAACTCACCAGCTAATTCTTGATTCTTAACTTGTCGGTCAAGATTATTTTCTAACCACACAAAATAAAAAGACGCTCCTATCCAAGCAATACCTACAATCACATGCACCCAGCGGATGGCTAGGTGCAACCATTCTAATAAATGAGCTTCCATAATTATTCTCTATATTTAATGACTATTATTAATTTTAACGCGCCAACTTACTAATAAGGTCAGTAACATTTAACTGCCCACACTTCCCTTCTGCAAAGAACACTTCGTTTAGATTATTGCCTTTGCCTGCTCTGTCTACTACTAAAAAATTTTGCTCTAGTGCTAAAATTAACAACGGGTGATGCCAAACACCAGTGCTGTAGTTAACCCCCTGCTTTCCATTGGATACAAACGCGCGTAGGCCTGCCAATTTAGGTTCTGTCCCTGCCTCAGCAACCACCACTAAAAATGGAGTGTCTGTTAAAGGCATAAATGCTTGACTGCCTAACGGATGACGCTCCATCATGTTAATTGCCATAGGCAACGGCCTTCTCTTGCTACTAAAAATACTAATTATTGCATCATCTTCAGGGTTATCCATCCCTACCGTAGCTAATTTATGATGACGCCAGGTATAACCTTGGTTAATGCTAAAGCCATCACTTTCAATTGCCTCTATCACATCGCCAAAATTTTTAAAGGCCTGGGCCGTTAAAGGTTCGATCGGTATTGAAGTCGCCATTAGGAGATTTCCTCTTCAGCAACAATGTGCCCCTTAATACGCAGGCGAGAAACACCACCATCTGGGAAAATATTTAATCGTACGTGAGTGATCGGGCCTAAAGCGGCGACCTCCCCAGTGAACTCGTGGATGTGATGCATGCTGAGTTTTTGTGAAGGTAATAGTTCTGGCCAGTATAAGCTTTGAGCTGCCATTTGCTCATCACTGCCCCCTTCTACGAAAGCAGCTTGAATAGAGCAGGAATCTGGAAAGTTACCTTTAAAGTGAGCTGTATCAACCTCAATTTCGCTCACAGTGCCCGCATGACCAAGGGCAACAATTACCCAGTCGAAACCTGGAATACGTCGGCGTGCAGTTTCCCAGCCATCACCCATATTAATGCCTCGGCCTGGAGCTAAAATATTATCCATGGTACCAAAGTGTTCATTACTGCATAGCAACGCGCGCCCACCATTGCCCATTGCTGCGAGGTCTACTAGCTCATAGGTTTGTGCTTGCCAATCCTTAACAACTTCACCATAGATCCGCAGACGAGCAACGCCACCGTCTGGGTACATATGAAAACGCACATGACTAAACACCTCATCACAATCGATGGCTTGAATATGGTGGCTATCACCTTTAAGGTTTAAGGCAGGCTGAATTTCTTGCCAATTAGTATCATTTGTCGGGTCACCTTTAGCCATGTAACACGCTTCTAAAGACACGCTAGGCGCATAGTTCCCAGTAAAAAAACTAGTATCAATGTTAACGCCACGAATGCGGCCAGGCAGACCTAGTCGCACTGTGCAATGATCATGACCCTGCTGGCGCTTACGACGAGACTCCCAGCCATCCATCCACTTACCGTTATCATCATAAACGCCTTCTTTCCATACTGGCTCGTGGTTTTGCAGCATACGGTTCATATCAGCAAAAAAATCATCTGTGCAATGAATCGCTTCAGCCCCTAAGCGGTCATCAGCCAAGTTGGTCATTCGAACATAAGGGTTATTAGGTCGTTGTGGGTGTGTCATGGTGTATCCTGTTAATCTATTAATCTATGGGTCAATGCAGATTACATATCAGCCATTCTGAAACTGGCAATTTTATTAATTTCAGTAAGTGCTTGAGCAAATTCAGTATCTACACCGTGATCCATACGCGCTTCAAATGCTGCTAAAATTTGATGCCGATCACTGCCCTTTACTGCCTTAATAAAGGGAAAGCTAAATTTGGTTTTATACGCTTCATTTAATTGCGTAAAATGAGCAAACTCTATCTGGCTGCATTGACTAATACCTGCACCAGCCTGCTCAGAGGCAGAAGCGGCTGTAAGCTCACCATGAACAGCGGCTTTGCCAGCCAGATCTGGGTGTGCACAAATAAGCGCCCGTTGCATATTTTGGTTTGCAGCTAACATCACTTTTTGAAATGCAGCAAGCAGTGCTTGAGGCTCATCTAAATTGGCAGACAAACCTAAATCAAACACACGCTCTGCAACCCATGGGGAGTGTTCATAAAGGTCTTTAAAGTGTTCAACAAAGGCCTCACGAGTCATTTGACTAGGAATGCATGTGGCTAGCAACGTCATGTAATCATTACTCTTTGATTTTGTTAAAAAGATCAGGCGCAGGGTGATGCTGCTGCCAATGATGGGCGATATCGATGCGTCGAGCACACCAAACATCATCAAACTGGCCCACATACTCTAAGAAGCGTTGAATACCCTTAAGCCTTGCAGGCCGGCCTAACAGGCGGCAATGCATACCAATCGATAGCATCTTAGGTTCAGTAATGCCTTCTTCATAAAGCACATCAAACGCATCTTTTAAATATTGGAAAAACTGTTCACTAGTGTGAAACCCTTGTGGCGTGGCAAAACGCATATCATTGGTGTCTAAGGTATACGGAATAACCAAATGCGGTTTACCTTCACCGCTGGTGCCACGACTCCAAAACGGCAGATCGTCACTATAATCATCAGAATCATAAGCAAAGCCACCCTCTTCTATTACTAGATCACGAGTATTTGGACTATTACGACCTGTATACCAACCTAAAGGGCGCTCACCTGTTACTTGGGTCAATATAGCAATAGCCTCGAGCATGTGCTTGCGCTCTAGTTCGGGGTCCATATATTGATAATCAATCCAACGTAACCCATGGCTGCAAATTTCGTGCCCACGCGAGTGCATTTCTTGCACTACGAAGGGGTGCCGCTGAGCTGCCATAGCAACGGCAAAAATGGTCAAGGGTACCTCATGCTTTTTGAACAAATTTAAAATACGCCATACACCAGCACGGCTGCCGTATTCATATATAGATTCCATACTGGGGTGGCGCACACCTTGGTAAGGCTGTACACCAATAATTTCAGATAAAAACGCTTCAGACTCGCCATCGCCATGCAGAACACAACGTTCACTGCCTTCTTCATAATTAAGAACAAAAGATAAAGCAATACGGGCTTTATTGGGCCATTCTACTTTAGGTGGCTGACCATTATAGCCGATTAAATCTCGGGGATATGTTGGAGTCATTCAAGTTTCGCTTAAATTGTACATGATATTGTATACAATATAAGTGAAGTAATAGGAAAACACCAGAATAAAGGTTTGTAACTACTTTTTTATTGCATTTAATGCGTTTACTGCCAATACAAACCTAAGCTATAACGTGGCTTTTTTCACTTTGAAATACGAAGCTTAAGGCTTTAATAACAACACCTGCAACCTAAGGGGTATGCCAGATTTAGCAATCACTGTAAACCCATCTGTTACCGTAGGTTTAAGTGGAGCCCAGTAAGCTTAAGTCGCAAAGCATTATTTTCAATTGCCGCTAAATCAAAATAAAAATAATCAAGGCACCGTAACCTGAACCCATACTGCTATAATAGTAACCAGTTTATTGACCACAACCTATGCGAGGCTCTATGCCATTTTCACACCTTGGATTGTGTAAGCCTATTTTACAAGCTATTGAAGACTTAGGTTATACAGCCCCTACTCCTATTCAGAGCCAAGCCATTCCTATTATTATTTCTGGTAAAGACCTTATTGCCACCGCTCAAACTGGCACTGGTAAAACTGCTGCGTTTGTTCTACCGATTTTACAGGCGTTTAATAAAGACCGTTTATTACGTGGTAAACGTATACGCGCGCTCATACTTACCCCCACGAGGGAATTAGCTGTGCAAGTTGCTGCCAATGTTGCCCAGTATAGTAAGCATCTTAATCTAAGCTCTTTGGCAGTTTATGGTGGCATTGACACCGAACCACAAAAGCAGCGGTTAATAAAAGGCATTGATATTTTAGTGGCCACACCGGGTAGGCTGCTTGATCTGTCCCATCAACGCGCCCTATATTTTGATGACCTAGAAATACTAGTATTAGATGAAGCAGACAGAATGGTAGATATGGGTTTTGGCGCAGAGGTCAATAAAATCATTGAACGTTTGCCAGAAGCACGCCAAAACTTAATGTTTTCTGCCACGTTAAGCGAAGAAGTGCTCACCCTTGCCGATAGTTTTTCTGATGGCGCAATGAGTAGCCCCGCTGTCGAGCTCTCTATTTCGCCAAAAACAACCACCGCACCTAATATAGACCAGTGGTTGATTACTGTAGACAAGGATAGGAAGTCTGCATTGCTTAGTCATTTAATTACCGATCAAAAATGGGATCAGGCGCTGATTTTTATTGAGAAAAAACATGGTGCTGCCAAACTAGTAGACCAGCTAGCAAAGCGTGGCATAGTTGCTGACGCTATTCATGGTGATAAAAGCCAAGCATCGCGTGAGAAGATTTTGGCTGATTTTAAGTCTGGAAAATTAAAATATTTAGTGGCCACAGGCGTTGCCGCGCGAGGTATTGATATTGGCAATCTCAGCCGCGTGGTTAACTATGACATGCCGTTTAAGCCAGAAGAATACATCCACCGAATTGGCCGTACAGGCCGTGCAGGTGAAACTGGGGAAGCCATCTCGTTTGTAGCTTGGGGTGATTTTAAAAACCTATGTGCCATTGAAAGCCGCTTAAATCACATTATAAATCGCAAAGAAATTGACGGTTTCACTGTGAGAAAAGTAGTACCAGTATCCATTTTAAATTATGTGCGTAAAAGCCAACCACCCCAGCAAAGAGCCTTATCAGCAGCTAAACCTAGGGCATCAAGTAACGCCAATACCGTTGCGACAGAAAATGGGCCCCAAATTAGAAAAAACAAACATATATGGGGCTAATCGCTTATAACGAGGTTAATCCATACCTTTGCGTATACCTCCAAAGGCACCTACGCTATTTCTATAGGCAACGTTTGACTCATTCCCCATTCAGCCCAACTGCCATCATATAAGAAATGATTATTGCTGCCTATATGTGCCAGTGCTAGGTTTATAATGGCCGCTGTAATTCCTGATCCACAGCTAGTAATCACTGGCATACTCATATCAACACCCGCAGCTTCAAAAACAACACGCAGATCGTCTGGGCTTTTCATAGTATTGTCATCGTGCAAAAGTGTTTTAAAAAACACATTTTTTGATCCGGGTATATGCCCAGCCCGTAACCCTTTGCGGGGCTCTGGCTCTATTCCTAAAAATCGCCCAGGTGCTCTTGCGTCTATAATTTCATACTTCTTAGATCTTACAGCTGCCAAAACTTGAGTTATGCCCATCATCTTTGGCCGTTGAATGCACCTAGCCAACTGGTATACCTCAGGCTGAGTCGCTGCGTTAGTATGGTTTCGCCCCTGAGAGATCCATTTTGGTAGGCCACCATCAAGCACAGCCACATTATCTAAGCCCATTACCTTAAAAAGCCACCATACCCGTGCTGCAGAAAATAATCCCATGCCGTCATACACCACCACTTGATGTGAGTTACTTATTCCCATAGCACACAGCCACGCAGCAAACACCTCTGTGGATGGCGCCATATGTGGCAAATCAGACGTGTTATCAGAGAGGGTATCAATATCAAAAAATAGCGCTCCTGGAATGTGCAAGGCACTGTACTCACTATGTGCATTGCGCTGCATGTCAGGTAGGTACCAGGACGCATCTATGAGCTTTAAATTAGCATCATCAATGTGGCTATCTAACCATTGAGGGGAAACAAGAGTATGAATGTCATCGACCAACATAAGGCTTTCTGTACTTTGAGGAAGGAGCTGTCTTAAGTTTACTAACTATTTTAAGTAAATTCCACAATGTTTTCTGGCATAAAAAACGCTGGAAAACATTATTGCTCACGCAACACTTTAAAATCACCGCATAAAAGCACGAACCATTGCCTTTTTTGAGTTAAGGCTGGTATCGCTGAAGATGTCAGCCTAATAGTTTCCATTCGAGGCTCAACAGCCTGCGTTAGCGAAAACGTTTTAATACCGCTTTATGCAGTTTCATACCCTCTAAGTTAGGATTATCGTAAGTATGTTGAACTGAACAGCTTAATCTTTAAAATAATGATACTTAAAGTTACTTTATGATTAAAAGTAAATAATCAACGATAAGTGATAATGCAAATCGATTAACGTTCAAAAATATGACAAAAACAATTTTTTAGTGATCAAAAATTGAACATTTCGTAAAAATAGATATACAACTATGGTTAAATTTGCATATATTAGACGACTGTTTAAGTAAAGAGTCGTTGCATATTTCATTGGTTGGAGAAAAAACTTGGACCCCACATTATTAAAAACCCGATCTGTTTTAGAGGAGATTGGAGTTGTTGACCAATCCGTTCTATCAGATGTTATCGGAGATAGCTGGCAACGCACATTAAACTTGGGCTTAGACCCTGTTAATGCACCGACAGCCGAAGTTGTATCAAGCACAGACTTGCGCCAACGCTTGGAAAAACTAGACTCTGTAATGCGTTTTATTAGGCCTGAACTAGAAATCCTTTCAACTCAAATTGCTGGGCCAAACTTTCTGGTGGCTGCTGCAGATGCAGACGGGGTTGTACTTGATGTCGTCATTGATGAACAGTTTAAAAAGTCAGCTTGTGGAAAAATCGTACCTCTTGGTGCCAACTGGGCAGAGGAACTAACCGGAACCAACGGTATTGGTACAGTTTTAGTCACTGGTCAATCGTGCTCAGTCTCAGGCCCGGAACATTTCTTCAAAGATCTTGGTGGCCTGACGTGTGTAGGGTCTCCTGTATTTGATAGCAGTGGAAAATTGGTTGCCGCAATCGATATTTCTTCAGAAGTGTCAATCCATGCACTTCACTCTAGCGCCCTCGCCAAAATTGCAGCCCAAAATGTAGAAGACCAATTATTTTATCATGCCCATAAAGGCGATATAGTCATTAAATTTCACCCACGCCAAGACTTTTTGAGCACAAGAAGTGGGGCAATGTTGGCATTAAGTCTTGGTGGACAAATTATGGGAACTAATAGCATAGCAAGAGAGCTACTTAAAACTCGAGGTTTTGGGACTGCTGCCCATTACGCAGATATCTTCACGAGTCAATTTGAACCAATACTCAAACGTATTTTAAAAGGTGAGACTATTCAGGTTCAAGATTGTTTTAAAAGTTCATATTTCGCTCGCCTGCTCCCTACTTTCTCGGCAAAAACCAACCCATCAATGACAAAGGTTTTTTTGCCAACAGAATCTGTTTACCATCTGAAAAAGCCAACAGGGAACGTTATTGCAAGTCGAGTTTTTGTGGATGAAGTCATAAGGCAGAACCTTAGGTTAGGC
>Ga0209071_1000052_pt1 | contig 77260 bp, 67 predicted proteins | sample CoawatmetaG10DNA_2_FD_187513 | JGI IMG/M metagenome (GOLD analysis project Ga0209071, IMG submission 187513) | Marine microbial communities from the West Antarctic Peninsula - Coastal water metaG108-DNA (SPAdes) (version 2) | ecosystem: Environmental > Aquatic > Marine > Coastal ... | reverse complement strand
GAGCAAGGCCGCAGCGGCGGTCCAGGCCGAAGCCGATGCCGCAGCGGATGCGGCGGGCGAGGAGCCCGCAGCGCAGGCGACGGCCACGCCGTCCAAGGGCAGCACGATGGTCGCGCGGCCATCGCAATTGCTCGAGGCGATTCTGGCGGCGGGGCGCAAGGGCCTCGCGATCCAGCGCTATAAGGGCCTGGGCGAAATGAATGCCGAGCAATTGTGGGAAACCACGCTAGACCCGCAGAACCGCTCGATGCTGCGCGTCGAGATCGAACAGGCCGATGTCGCCGACGAGATCTTCACGCGGCTGATGGGCGATGTGGTCGAGCCGCGGCGCGAATTCATCCAGGAGAATGCGCTGAGCGTCGCCAATCTCGACGTTTGAGAGGCGGAATCTTAACGGACCCAATTAGGCTCCCCTTGGCCTCAATTAGACGGTTGTTGGACTCGATTAAGCTGGCGGGCCTCATTGGGACGCTCGTCTCCGACAATTTGGCACGACGCTTATTGGCGACGCTATCGGACGTGGGCGCGCGCGGCGGCGATGACCTTGGCAAAGCCGGATTCGTCAAGCGCGCCGGTGACGAGCAGCGGGCCGATCAGGTAAGCCGGCGTCCCGGCAACCTTCAACGAGGCGGCATTCCGGCTGTTGCGCTCAAGTTGTGCGTCGATATCGTTCGCATGCGTCCGAAGATCGCGCTGCGCCGTCGCCCAGTTTCCGCCGGCTGCCTCCAAGTCTTCGCGCAGCACCATTTCGTCGATGACGCGACGTTCCGCCATGAGCCTCTCATGTAGCGCGGGGTAGATGCCTTGGCGGGCGGCAGCGATGGCGACACGGGCGGCGCGTTCCGACCGTGGGCCAAAGATCGGCCAGTCCCGGTAGATGACGCGGATGTGGGCGTCCTTCGCGACTGCCGCGTCAAATGCCGGACTTGCCAGCTTGCATGCAGGACACTGATAGTCGGTGAATACAACCACCGAAAGTGTCGGCGGCCCGAAGGTTCGAGAAGGCGAGACCTCGTCCTCAAGCATCGCGCGTGCTATCGGACTTGCGCCGACATCGCGACCCACCGGGGCAACGTCTTTCAGCAAAGCGCCAATGCCCCATCCAACGAGGGCAACGACCAGTAGCTGGACGAACTCCCTGCGCGTTATCGGCTTTCTCAGATGCATGCCTTTTCTATCTTCTGTCGCAAGCTCGTGCTAGTCGCGACGGTGCCTCACGAACCCAGGTGTGGCAGCGATCGTCCCTCACATCTCGCTTTTCGGCCCTCTCCATTTTACCGGTATTCGTAAGTATGCGACGCCATTCGCCTCAGCCTCGGCGAAGTGGCCAGCCCGAATATTCACCTGAATCGATGGCAGCAATAATTTCGGAACGGACAGTCCGGCATCGCGACGCTCGCGCATGGCCACGAACTCATCTTCAGTGACGCCGTCATGGACGTGCACGCTCGAACGACGCTGCTCTCCCACAGTCGTCTCCCAGCGATATTCGTCACGCCCCGGCGCCTTGTAGTCGTGACATAGGAACAGCCTCGTCTGGTCTGGAAGCGATAGCAGGCGACGGATCGAGCGATACAGCGTGCGCGCATCGCCTCCGGGGAAGTCGGCGCGCGCAGTGCCGTAGTCTGGCATGAACAACGTGTCACCGACGAACGCAGAGTCTCCGATTAGATAGGCGAGGTCCGCCGGTGTGTGGCCAGGAACGTGCAGCGCTTCGACTTCCAAGCTGCCAATCGCGAAGCGCTCGCCGTCGTCGAACAAGCGGTCGAAGTCGGATCCATCGGTCTTTAAGTCTGTCATCGCGAAAACCGGGCGAAAGAGACGCTGGACGTCGCGGATATGCGCGCCGATGCCGATCCAAGCCCCGGTGTGCGCCTTGATGAACGGCGCTGCCGACAGGTGATCCGCGTGAGCATGCGTCTCCAGCACCATCTCGATCCGCCAGTCATGCTCTTGGGCAAAAGCGATGATCCGTTCCGCCGATCGGGTGTCGGCTACGCCGCTGGCGAGATCGAAGTCCAACACGGGGTCGATAATGGCTGCGGCGCGGGTGGCCGGATCGCCGACGAGGTAGCTTATCGTGTTGGTGGGCTCGTCGAAGAAGGCTTCGATAGCTGGCTGGGTCATGATCGTCCTCCGCGAATGCCTTGACTATATATTAGCGATTGCTATTTAAGCAATGCCTTATGGAGTTTGTTGGATGCTGAAGCCGCCGACGATGGACCTCGCGATCTTCGAGGCGAAGGCGGGGGAGGTCGCGGACACACTGAAGGCGATCGGCAACGCGCGCCGACTGATGCTGCTGTGCAAGCTGGTGGAGCATGGAGAGATGACCGTCAGCGACCTCGCCCGCGAGGTCGGCCTGTCTCAATCGGCCTGTTCGCAGCATCTCGCGAGAATGCGCGAAGAGGGCCTTATCGGCTTCCGGCGTCAAAGTCAGACGCTTTGGTACCGGATTGCCGATCCTCGTGTCGAAACACTCCTTGCCACCCTTTACCAGCTTTACTGCAAGGATTTATAAGATGACGCTCAGGACACTCACTCCCACCAAGGCTCGAGCAGCGATCGACGCCGGCGCACGCCTCGTCGATGTTCGCGGTGCCGACGAACATGCGCGGGAGCGCATCCCGGGTGCGATCAACCTGCCGCTCGAACGCATCTCCGCGCTACCCCGCGACGGAAGGACGGTAGTATTCCATTGCCGTTCCGGGATGCGCACGGCGGCCAACGCACTCCAGCTCGCCGAAGCAGCGGGTGATGCGCCCGCCTATATTCTCGACGGCGGTATCGATGCGTGGCGCGAGGCCGGGTTCGCGACGGTTGCCGATCGCTCCCAGCCGCTCGAGATCATGCGTCAGGTGCAGATCACGGCGGGTTCACTGGTTCTGGCGGGTGTGCTGCTGGGCCTATTCGTCGCGCCACCGTTCTTTGGACTATCCGCGTTTGTTGGCGCCGGGTTGGTATTCTCCGGAGTGACCGGCTGGTGCGGGATGGGCAGCCTGCTCCGGGTGATGCCGTGGAACCGGCGCGCGGCTGCGTGAGGCCGACATGGCGGTAATCACCATCATCGCGGCGCTGGCGTCGGGCTGTCTAATCGGCCTCGTTCTCGGCTTGGTCGGCGGCGGCGGGTCGATCCTGGCCGTGCCACTCTTGGTCTATGTGGTCGGCGTCGCCTCGCCGCACGCCGCGATTGGCACGGCTGCGGTCGCGGTCACCGCAAATGCGCTCGCTAGCCTGGTCGGCCACGCCCGGGCTGGCCGGGTGAAATGGCGATGCGCCGGTGTATTCGCGCTTTCGGGCGTGGCCGGTGCCGCCCTCGGTGCGGAACTCGGCAAGGCGATCGATGGAAAGCGCCTACTGGTGTTCTTTGGTCTGCTGATGATTGGGGTCGGGCTGTCAATGCTGCGCAAGCGGCGCGCCCTGGATGTGCCCGACGTTCGGCTGACCCGTAATAGCGCCGCGACGCTGCTGCCCAGGCTCCTGCCGATTGGTTTCGGCGTCGGGTTTGCCGCTGGCTTCTTCGGCATCGGGGGAGGGTTCCTGATCGTCCCAGGCTTGATCCTCGCTACGTCCATGCCGCTGTCCTATGCTGTGGGAACCTCGCTTGTGATCGTCACCGCCCTGGGGCTGACCACCGCGACCTCTTATGCTGCCTCGGGCTTTGTGGACTGGACGATGACGTCGCTGCTGATCGTCGGCGGAGTGGCGGGAACTCTCGCAGGCATGTCGGTCGGCCGGTTGCTCAGCTCGCGGAAGGGAATGCTTGAGCGCGCCTTCGCCAGCGTGGTCATCGCGGTGGGGACCTACGTCACAGCCGCGTCACTTTGATCCGAGGCCCGTCATGTCCGACATCGATGGTTCACCGTGTGTCTCGTGGGTCCCTTGCTACTGCGACTGCCAGTGTCTCAGCACCGGCCGGCCGGCAGCGGGTGTCGGCGGAACTGCGCCAGAAGCTCGTCATGCGGACTCAATTTGCTGATTTGCTCGCTCAATGCAGCCACCAGCGCATGACGGATCCCGCGCCGCGGCGAACATCGACAAGTTGTTAGAGAATCAGGAGCAACGTCGTCGCGACGCCTGTCTGAGCCTTGGCCACCCCCGCTGAGCGCCATCTGCCGCCCCCTGGAGCTGGTCGGCTGTCGGGATGCCCAGCCGCGGGAGCGGCTGATCGATCGGGCACCTGATCGATAGGTGCGCAGCCCGATGAGCTTACGGCGGCGGACGCGTCCAGACGGACACATCCCTACATCGACCGCCGCCTTGTGCAGCAGGGACCGATCTGCTTTGTCGTCGTCGTGATTGACCGCGTCCATGCCTTCATCTCCCGCCTGTCGCCGGCTCCGGTCTGCGACATGTGCGTGGCCGAGAGGCTCGGCTTGGGGAGCACCCAGGCGGCGAACATCAAGGTTAGGGGAGTCGCCGGGAGCGCTGGTTTCGAGCGCCGCCGCGACATCTGCTCGCTCTGCCTCGGTGAGCGCCTGGTGACGCGAAAGGTCTAGCGTCGAGCACCGCCGACCCTGTGGCCATCGACGGCGGGCAACGTCAATTCTTCCACGAAGCATCCAATTGGAAGGTCCGACCGCTTGGCGACGGACTATCCGATCGCCGTCTATGTCGAGGCAGCGAGGTGAGCGCCGATGGAAGAGGCTGACTGGGACGACCTGCCGCAACGGCTCAGACGAGCTTTCAATTGTCGCCTCCGATCCCGACACGGACGTATATCCCGGCCTGCTCGGCGGTCACCGCCTGGACCTCGCGGCGCAGGATCGAACGCGCCCGCGCAAGTCCCCGGTCGATGGCCGCCGGCGGCCGGCGGACGCCCCGGGTGAGCAACCTGCCGTCCCAGCCAAAGCTGCAGCCATCCTTCGCGATGAGCAGCGCGGGTCCGCTGTTGACTGGCGCCCAGAGACGGCAACCGGGCCAGACTTGGGGTTGGGCGCCGCCGCTATTAATCACCGTGATGCCGCGCGGAGCGTCGCTTCCACGTAGATTGTCGAACACGAGCAGGATCGCGTCGCGGCCGACGGATGCCGCCATCTCTGCGAGGACCAGGTCCTGGGCGTCGCCGGGTGCGCGGTTGGCGCCCACCCACATCACGCTTTCGGTGTCTTCGGCTGGATGGGGCGGCTTCGCGAGCATCGCCTTCACGGCGAAGATGTGGGCGTTGCGATTGTCGATCCGGGGATCGTGGGGCAGAGTGGCGATCATGTTCTCTCCTTTCGCGAGCACGCGCGGAGCTGAGCAGCGAGCGGTTTTCGGTGGCTCGGATTTTGTTTCGGGTTGAATTGATGAGGGGAAAAAGCGCCGCCTGCGGGCGCCGCGTTAAGAGAATCTTAGGAGCTTGAGTGTGTAAGCTCCGCTGGGGCGGTTGCCCGAAGCTGAATACCTTTTCCCTCTAACTGCTGATTCACTTCAATAACTCCTGGTGAATCGCGCGCGTGCGCGCGCAGGTGGGGTGGAGGGTCCGCGTGACGGACCCTCCCTTCGCTCACTCCGCGTTCGCGAACACCTGGTTCATCGTGTGGATGTCGAGCACCGCGGGGAGCATCCCGATGGTGGAGACGACCGGGATGTGGCCCGGCTCGCGCGCGGCCCGCTTCGTCACGGCGTCCAGGGCGAGGTCGTAGCCGTGGTCGTGATAGCGCCCCGCCATTCCGCGGACGATGAGGCGGCCCTTCGAGCTGACCTTGATCGTGATGCCGAGTTCCGCGAACACGATGACGGCCTGGCTGCGGCGGTCCCTCTTCCAGAGGCGACCGTCCTTCAGCACCATCGTCTCGGTGAGCCCGTCGGTCACCACGACGTGATAGGTTACCGGGCCGCGCAGCGGGTCGGCGGCGTCGAATGACGGATAGACGATCTTCCAGTTCTTGCGCAGGCCGAACTGGGCGAGTTCGTGCTGGTCACGGTCGCTGGGCACCGGGCCGCCGATGAACAGCGTGTCGCATTCCGGGCGCGGCTTGCGTGTGGGGGCGCTCATCTCGTGGCTGATTGCGGTGATCATGTGGTTCATGGCGTGTTGATGAAATGCGGTGTTCATGGTCGTCCTTTCGGCGCGAGGCGTCGGCGCTGTGGTGATGGGCTAATCTCGTGGCTGACGCGGTCGGCGCGCACGGATGTTGACTTGTCGATTGTGTGATCGCTGGGGCGGCTGGCTTAGGGCTGCATCTCTTTTCCTCTCTGCTGATGGGATCGATGAAACCGCTTTCGCGGTTCGACGGGCGGCGGCGGCCGCCCCCCTGCGCAAGGCGCGCGGGCACCCTGCGTGGCGCTTTCGCCCGCCATGGGATCGCTGCTTCCGGCAGCGACTTTTTCAAAACACCTTGAGGCCACGCGATCCGACGATCGGCAAGGCGGTCGCAGGCGCGTTCGACCTGCGCGGTCCGAAGGCCGCCGCGTCTTACGAGGTCCTGCATGGAGCAGTGCGACTATGTGGTGATCGGATTGTTGCCGAACGAAGCGGCCGCCGTGGCGAAGGCACGGGAGTCCCCGACGCGTGACGCCTGGAATGACGGCTTCGCATCGCAGGACCTGTCCGGCCGGATCGTCGCGGCGCAGGAGGCGGCATCCGCTCCGAAGCCCCGCTGAAGATAACGTTGCCGACATGTTGGGAGCGCGAGGATTGCACCGCCGCCCGACGCGGCGAACCACTGCACCCGCGTTGTTCGCCGAGCGCGTGCGCCGCCGAGGTTACCAAGGCCCGCGCCCTGCGCGCCATTCCACCGGCGGCGAAAAAAAGCTAATCTTCCAACACTGTTATTGTCAATCACGGCGGAAACCTCGAAGTGTCGATGAATGACGCGATTGCGCATATGGATGACAGACCTCGCCGGGGCAGCGTGGTAAAGCCAGGCGCGCGAGAGGACGGGGCTCGACGGGTCGAGCTTCGCGGCGTTATGCCGTGATGTTCGCCTATCCGGGGACTGGCGCGGGCAAGACCTATTGGCCGTCTGGCGTGATCGGGATCGTGTCGCTGGGGCGCGTTCAAGGCCAGCCTACTCGCCAGCGGCTCGCGCCGGGGACGGAGCCGGATGGCCGCGCTGATGAGATGACGCGCCCAACGTCGATCAGAGTGAACTAAGCACCAGCCACACTGAGGGAGCCGAAGCATGCCGCGCCGCAACGGAGATGTAGCTAGTATGCAGTATGCCGTCACAGCAGCGTTGGCCGCTGCGCTTATCTGTCCGGCGCCGGTGGCACTGGCCCAGAGCGTCACGCCCTCATCGACGGCGGTTGCCGGGCCGCAGCGCGCGCACGGACGCTGGGCGCAAGACTATGCCGGGCGCCCGGCCGATCCCGCTATCCGGTTCGGCCAACTTGCCAACGGCATGCGCTACGCGATCATGCGCAACGACACCCCGAAGGGGGCAGTGTCGATGCGGATGGTGGTCGGGTCGGGATCTCTGGCCGAACGCGATGACGAACGTGGGACGGCCCACTATCTCGAGCACATGGCGTTTCGCGGCAGCGCCAACATCGCCGATGGCGACGTCGTGCGGCTGCTGGAGCGCCAGGGGCTGACCTTCGGTGCCGACACCAACGCGGGCACGACCTTCGACGCGACCGTCTACCAGTTCGACTTCCCCAATGCGACCGCGATCGCGATCGACACCGGGATGACGCTGTTTCGGGAAATTGGCGGGCGACTGAAAATCGACCCTGCGGCGGTGGAAGCCGAGCGTGGCGTCATTCTGTCGGAGGAGCGGCTGCGTGCGTCGGCGAACCTACGGGCCGCCGAAGCGCAACTGGCACTCACGCTGCCCGGCACCGGCGTGGCGGAGCGGCTGCCGATCGGCACGATCGACAGCATCAAGGCGACGACCGCCCCCAAGATCCGGCGATACTACGAGGCTAACTACCGGCCGGAGAACACGACGATCGTGATCGTCGGCGCGGTCGACCCGGCTGCGATCGAGGCACAGTTGAAGCAGCGCTTCGGCGACTGGCGCGGAGTCGGCGCCGGCGATCCGCACATCGTGCGCCCACCACGGCTAGCCGCCGTTACCGCTAGGAGCTTCGTCGCGCCGGGCGCAAGCGAGTCGCTGTCGCTCACCTGGACGCGACCGCTCGATCCCCGAGCGGACACCGTCGCGCGCGAGCGCGACCGCGTTCTTCGCTTCATCGGCCTTGTCACCCTTAACCTGCGCCTGCGCGACCGCGCCCAAGCGAGCGACGCGCCCTTCAGCGTGGCCGCGGCCGGGGCGAGCGACGTCCTCGGGACGGCGGAATCGACGACGATCAACGTGGCGCCGACGCCGGGTCGGTGGCGCGAAGCGCTGGCTGCCGCACTGGCTGAGGAGCGCCGGCTGGCGGGCCAAGGCATTAGCGCGGGCGACATCGCCCGCGCGCTGGCGCTTTTGCGGCCTCGCTTCCAAGCTAACGCGGAAGGCGCGGGCACCCGCCTGGATGCAACGCTCGCGAACGAGATCGCGAGTTCGGTGAACAGCGACGATGTCGTGACCAGCCCAGCGCAGGATCTCGCCGCGTTCGACCGCATCGCCGGTTCGGCGACTCCCGCGAACGTGACTGCGGCGTTTCGCGTCGCGTTCACAGGCTCCGGTCCGCTGGCGTTCCGGTCGTCGAGCGACGCCGCCAGTGGCGACGACAAGGCGCTCGCGACTGCGTTGGCGACGGCGCGTGACGCCGCGTTGGGCGTGGACAGCCAGCAGGGTGCCACGGCGTGGCCCTATGCCAGCTTCGGCCCTCCGGGCCGCATCGTCACCCGGGCTGTCGACGATGCCGGCGTCACCACGATCACCTTTGCCAACGGCACGCGGCTGGCGGTGAAGTCCACTAAGTTCGTCGCTGGCGGAGTCAGCGTGCGCGTTTCGTTCGGGCGCGGCGTCGTCGGTTTGACGTCGAGCCAAGCGCACAGCCGGTGGCTTTCCGCCTTCGGAGGACCGGCTTGGCTACAGGGCGGCACCAACAAGCTACCCTGGGGAGCAATGCAACGCGCGCTGGAAGGGCACAATGTCGGCCTGGCGCTGGCCCTCGGCGACGTTAATTTTGTTTTGGCGGGTGACACGCGCACGAACGAACTGCCTTTTCAGACGCAGCTGCTTGCCGCTTATTTCACCGACTCAGCCTATCGACCCGACGGCGTCGTGCGCATCAAGGGACAGGTGCAGGGGCAGCTGGCGGCGATCGACAGCAACCCGCTCGCCGCATTCGGGCGCGCGCTCGGCCCGCTCACGCACAACGGCGACGTCCGCTGGAAGGCATTGCCCGATGCCGCTGACGTCGCCGCGACGACCCCCGCCGACCTTGCTGCGCTGCTGCGCCCTGCGACGGCCACGCCCGCCGATGTTATCATGGTCGGCGACCTCACCGTAGAGCAGGCGATCGCCGCGGTTGCCCCGACGTTCGGCGCGTTGCCTAGGGCGGGCTCGCCGAGAAGCAAGACCTACAGGGACCGGGTGGCGCCTGTCGAGCCGACCGGCTCGCCACTGGTATTCAGTCATAGCGGCCGCGCCGATCAGGCTATTGCGGCGCAGCTGTGGGCAACGCCCGATTACTATGCAGCTCCGGCGGACAGCTACGCGCTCGAAGTCGCGCGCGAGCTGCTGTCGGATCGGCTCGTCGAGACCGTGCGCGAGAAGCTCGGGCTGACCTACTCGCCGTTCGTTGCCGCGGCGAGCGATTTAGACCTCCGAGGCGAAGGCTATCTGTTGGCCGGCATCGAGGTGCCCCCGGAGAAGTTTGGACAGTTCCGGCAGGTTCTCGACGAGGAGCTGAATGCGATGGCTACCAGGCCGATCGACGCCGACGCCTTTGCCAGGGCGAAGTCACCGATCCTCGCTGCGCGAAGGAAGGCGGCCGAGACCAACGCCTATTGGGCAGGACGTGTCGAGCGCGTGCTGCGCGATCCCCGCGCGACTGTCGCCTATCGAGATGAAATATCGGGGATCGATAAGGTCGCTCCCGCCGATGTCCAACGTGTGCTCAGGCAATACGTGGTCGGGAGACAGGCATTGTCGATCGAAGTCCGGCCGGCACCGGTCGCGAAATGATTGCCGCGGCGCGCGGCGAAAACACCATTCTGCTGATGGGGGGTGCCAGTGAGCGTTCATCGCGACGGACGAGGACGCCGGCTCCCTTTTAGCCTAGAAGGTCACTAAGCCTAGGCGCCGGCTGCCGTGGTCCGACCTACCGAAACGCTAAAGCGATTGCTGCGTCGCGAAGCGACCGCTACTTCCCAGTTTGGAAACTCCCTAACTGGTCAGGAACGCTACGGGACGCGCCATCGTTGCTGGGCATTTGCAGACCGAACGCATGTTCGCGTCACCTGTGCGGTCGCGGAACAGCATAAGCACCAGCACCGTCCGCCACCAATGTCAGGATGCGACGACACCCATTGTCTTGCCCTGCGGCGGACGGGTCCCGAACGCCGCGATGATTGTCGTGATCAGCACTCAGAGCCTGAACGCGAGTATGGTCCCGCCCTTCAGCAGCGCGGCGCGCTCTCGCCTGTGCAGCGCGAGGCAAGCTGAGCCGAGGCTGATCCATGCTTGCGGCATCGCCGACGAAGTCGAGCGCGTCTTCGGCCTACGCTAAGCGCGCGGTTCGCCTAAAACCTGGATGATCGCATCCGCCGCGGCCTCCGCGCCGTGTTCCTCCGTCATGTCGCGGGCGATGCGTTCGGCGACGAAGCGATATGACGGCTCGCTTAGCAGGGTTTCGATCAGCTTAGCCGCCCGCGACAGCGTGAAGCGGCGCCGGTGCAACCGCAGCCCTGCCCCCAATCGCATGATGCGGTGTGCATGGTCGTGCTGATCGCCCATGTGGGGCACGATCAGTTGCGGCCTGCCGGCTCTAAGTGCCTGCCCCGTCGTTCCAACGCCGCCGTGATGGACGATGGCCGCCGAGCGCGAGAATAGGAGCGAGTGCGGAGCGTAGCCAATGCGTAGCACGTCGGCATGCACGCCGACCGGCTCGGTCCCGCCGACAAGCAGGATCGCCCGCATCCCCATATGCCGTGCGATTTGAGCCGCCGTTTCGTAGAAACCGCCTGCCCCGTCGACCGCGAAGGTGCCCAGCGTGAAGATCAACGGCGGTGGGCCGGCGGCCAGGAATTCCTTCACCGTCGGTTCGAGCATCTCGGGAGCACCGCTTTCGCTGTCGAACAGCGGGAAGCCGACGATGCGAGTCGCGGCGGCGGCATCCGGGGGCAATGGGGCCAGCTGCGCCGAATAGCATCCCAGCCGCAGCCGCGCGTGCTTTGGAGGATCCAGCAGATTTCGAGCGCCGGCCGGCGGCAGGCCATGCTCCGCGCGGACGCGATCGATCCGGCGGCCGTAAAGGCGGTCGAGCAGCCAGCGGAGCGTCGCGTAGGCCGCCCGATTCCAGCGCGCGGAAACCGCGCCGACGGGGTGATGGAGCATCATCCAGAAATCCGGGGTGCGGGGGGCGTCGAACGCCGACAGCATGGCCATCGGCTGGAGTATGACCGAAACCAGCGGCACGTCCCTCTTCTCGGCCACGATCGGCGCCGCGATGACGAAGATCGAGGCGACGATTGCTGCGACGTCCGTTGACGCAGAGTCCAGCGCGGCGGCACATGTCGACAAGTCGCGAAGCAGCACCTGCTCGAGCATCACACGCTGGTTTCCCATGATGCGGCGGACCGCGTCCTCATGGCTTAACCCCATGTGTTGCGCCGTCGCCTCGAATCCGGGCAGGATGGAGACCGCGTCCAGCCCGGCACGACGGCACTTTCCGACCTGATCGTCTGCCACGGCGAGGATCGGCACGAAGCCACGGCTCTGCAAGGCTTTCCCGATAGCGATGAACGGATGAAGGTCACCCTGGGTGCCGACAGTCGCGAGGATGATCCGACGCGTTCCGCTTTGTGCACCGAACCCCGCTCTTGTCGGCTGGGTACGGCTGGCAGCGGAGGATGGCGGGGCCATTTTCTAAGGTGCCTCCGCGAAGCCAACGGAACCAGGCTCACTGATGGAAACTGTGGAGGACGGCCGGATGATATTCGAGGATGCGCCGTCCACCGTCGGGCCCCTCAAGCTCGCGAATGGCCCGTCTCGGTCCAGCAGCGGTGCAGGCAGAAGGTCGGGGAATCGGAGGCCGCGACGCCGCCGGCATCGGGATATGCGCGTTAGGATCTCGCGGCAGACAATCGGAGCCTTCCCCATTCGTATCCCATGACGCCGCCGCGTCAGGTTTCCGCATGCTGGAGCCGCCGGAAGGGTGAGAATAACGGGTCCGGCGAGTTGCTCCCCGTGGAGCGGCAGGTGGAAATTCGGGCGCGCCGGCCGATCACGGCCTATCCCGTCGGGTTGAGGTCAGGGCGTGACGGCGCGAACTCCCGCCTTGGGAACGGTGGGCGTCACGCGAACTGCGGAGACCGCCCGCCGCCCACCGACCCCATCGACCCTACGACCCGACACCGGCTCTCTACGCGTTCCAGGTCGCGAACATGCCGACCGCCGCCGCAGCCATCACCGCGGTCGCAATCCATCCGATGGCCCTGAGGACGGTCGGCAGTGGGAACTCCCCCATCGCCTCGCGGTTCGAGGAGAGCAGCATCATCATGAACATGACCGGGGCGGCAACGACCCCGTTGATCACGGCGCTCCAGAACAGCGCCTTTATGGGATCGATGGGCGTGAAGTTGATGAGGCCGCCGATGACGGTGGCGGCGGCGATCGCGCCATAGAACCCCTTCGCCCTCGTCAAGGTGCGCGAGAGCCCGACGTGCCACCCGAAAGTCTCGCCAAGCGCGTAAGCCGCCGAACCGGCGAGGACCGGGGGCGCCAGCAGACCGGTGCCGATGATCCCGAGCGCGAATACGAGGAAGGCGAATTGTCCGGCGATTGGCCTGAGCGCCTCGGCTGCCTGCGCGGAAGTCTGGATGTCGGTCACATTGTGGGCGTGGAGTGTGGCTGCGGTCGTCAATATGATGAACAATGCCACGAGATTGGAGAGGCCCATGCCGATCAGCGTGTCAAAACGGATGCGCTTGAGTTCAGTCGGCGCTTGCTCCGGCGCTTTCTCGAGCGGCCTTGCGCCCGTTGTTTCCTTGATCTCCTCGACCTCCGCCTCGGATTGCCAGAAGAACAGATACGGACTGATCGTCGTCCCCAGGATGGCGACGATCACCGTCAAATATTTTGGGTCGGAGGACAGGGTCGGGACCACGAGCGCCTTGGCCACCGTGCCCCAGGGAATGTGCGAGACCAACGCGACGCCGACATAGGCGAACAGCGAGATGGTCAGCCATTTCAGCACCGACACATACCGCGAGTAGCGGACGAACACTTCCAACAGCAGTGAGACAGCCGCGAACGCCGCGACATACAGAAGCTGCGGCCCACCGATCAGGAGTTTGAGCGCGGCTGCCATCGCCCCCAGATCCGCGCCCAGGTTGATGGTGTTCGCGACGACCAACAGGAAGACGAGCGCGTATACGATGGGCGCTGGGTAGTGACGATAAAGGTTGCCAGCTATTCCGCGTCCCGTAACGCGGCCGATCCGCGCGCTGATTTCCTGGATCGCGCACATCAGCGGCCAGCTGAACAGCATCACCCAGCCCAGGCCGTAGCCGAACTGGGCTCCTGCCTGGGAATAGGTCGCAATCCCGCTCGGGTCGTCGTCGGAAGCGCCGGTGATCAGTCCCGGACCCAAGACCTCCAGCAGCTTGGGTCGCGTGGGCCGTTTGATCGCGTCGGGCGCGTCCGTCGCCGCTGCTTCGTCAACCATGCTGTGCTCCGAGAATTAGCAAGACTTCAGGCGCCGGGGTGCGCCTCGATGTTCCTGGCTTCACGACGGTTTGTCCGAAGACTGGTCTGGCGGCTGCGGACCGTCCGGGGGAACGGTCGGATCGCTGGATTGCGTGGCGGGTGCCTTGCGCGGATAGCCGGCCGTGAAGATGAGGCGCAGTCCAAACGCGAACCCACCACGCGCGTCGGACCGGCCGGACGGACGGAAGATGTATTGGCTTTCGGGCTGGAGTGCCAAGCCGTCGCTCACCTTGAATTGATACGTCGCCTAGAGGCTGGTTTCCGCGCCGACAAGGGGCAAGCCCGCATTGTCGGCGCTCACGCTCGCGCGCGCCAAGGCGAAGCCGAGGCGATCGTCAGGTCGACGGGGCAAGGGCGCCTTGACCACGACGCCTGCCCCGAAATAGCTCCTGATCGGTTGCACGTTCCCGGCGGCGTAGCCGATACGAAGCCAGCCGCTGATCTTGTCCTGTCCGGGCAAGGGCCCTTCGATCGCCGCATAGATGCCGTGATCGAGCGCCGACGTTGTCGGTTGCGCGACTTGTGGCAGCGGGCGCGAGTATTGCCACGCGCCGAGCGCGATCCGTGCCTTGTCCGAAAGGTGATAATCGACCTGGGACGAGATGAGCGCGCCATCGCCGGGCCGCAACCGGACGGTCACGAACCGACGTGGGTCTGCCGGGTCGCCCGGCACGCCGTCGAAGACGGCCAACCGGAAGGTCCATGTCGCCGAGGGCGAGAACGCCGCCCTCACGCCGAAAGCGCTTACCGGGAAGATCGAGGGCCCGTTACGACCACTGCGCGCGACATCCGCGCCGATGCCGTGGGATGAATTCAGGAACAGGCTGGCCGTATCAAGCGAGTCGAAGTCGGCGTTGTAGTCCAGGAGCCCCGCACGGAGCGCGAGCGTGCGATCGCCCGTGCCGAATGATTTTTGCAGCCAGGCCTCGAACAGCCGCGTGACCGGCGCGGTCTCGATGTTGTCGGCGGTCTGGATATCGCCAAGGCGAGCGCTCAGACTGCCGCCATCGGCGCGAAACACTTGGCCATGGAGACTCCAGCCGGTGAAACCGGAGCGGTCGCCGTTCAGCGTTGCGGATAGCTGTAGCTTGTTCAGACCCACGGCTCCGGGGTCGCCTCCGCTCGTCACAATCCACAGATCAGCGGTATCCCGCACAGCGAGGGTCAGGGAGGGCGGTGCGTCTTGCGCCTTAGCGGTTGCGGGCAATGCGAACCCGATAGCGAAGGCAGCGACGCACGACCAGCTGGAGCAACCGCGTGAGCGCAAGTCGACAATGCGCATGTCAACGCCGGGCCCGTCAAGCGCACGCCGCGAGGCCGGATTTAGGATCAAGGCCAGCTATTCCCGCTTGTGACGAAACAGGATGTCGCCGAACTCGTTGCGGACCTGGACTTCGGTTGCCTGGTGACGCACGCGTTCGACCGCGAAACGGCTCAGCGCATAGGCGGTCGCTTCCCTCAGGCTCTCACCGCGCGGGATCGACCCCAACTCGGTGGTGTCATTCAGCAGGACAATGGTGAACGGCATGGCAGCCTCGGAACACGCGACAGGGCGGCCATACCGTTGCGCTGGCCGGAAGGCACTGAGCCAAGGCAAGGCGGGGACGGCCGCCCAGCCACCCCACGGTGTGGCGGCGGTGTGCGGCCAACATTATATTTTCCCAATGATCGTTCAGGAAGCATGGGTGGGGTCCTTAGCCGCCTCGCTGCGCCACGAACCTTTGGCGGCCACGTTCGTGCTCGCTTCCAGACCGCTTGCGTTCAACGCCCGCTCGCCGGCGAGCATATAGTCCCGGACGATCGGCACCGCGTCCCGCTTACGGGTGAGCTGAAGCTGATGAACGCAATGCCCGTCGTGACGAAACGCGCTGATCGATGCGGCGAGGTAGAACTGCCACATCCGAAAGAACCGCTCGTCGTATAGAGCGACGATCGCCGCGCGATTGAGATTCACACGGTCGAGCCATGCTTCCAGCGTGTATGCGTAGTGAAGCCGCAGCACCTCGAGGTCGGTCAGCCACAAGTATGATCTCTCGATCTCCGGAACGATTTGGCTGAGCGCGGGGACGTAGCCACCGGGGAAGATGTATTTCGCGAGCCACGGATCGGTTGCGCCGGGTCCGTCGGCACGGCCGATCGTGTGGAGGAGCATGACCCCGTCCGGCGTGAGGAGGTCGCAGCACTTCCTGAAGAAGGTGCGGTAGTGGGGTGGGCCGACGTGCTCGAACATGCCGACGGACACGATGCGATCGAACCGGCCGGTGACGTTCCGATAGTCCATCAGTTCGAACTGCACGCGGTCCGCGACGCCAGCTGCCGCCGCGCGTGCGCGAGCGATTTTCAGCTGTTCCTCGGACAGCGTGATGCCGAGAACGTCCACATCGGCGACCTCGTGCAGGTAGAGCGCCATGCCACCCCACCCGCAGCCGATGTCCAGCACGCGCTGCCCAGGCTCCAGCGAAAGTTTCGCGGCTATATGCGCCTTCTTGTCGAATTGAGCTTGCTCGAGGGAGGTGTCGGCACGCTGGAAATAGGCGCAGCTATATTGACGATCCTGGTCGAGAAAGAGGTCGTAGAGCGACCCCGACAGATCATAGTGATGGGCGACGTTGCGCTTAGACCGCCGCTGCCAGTTCCAGACATCGAGCTTCGACCCGATCCGTTGGGCGCGCCACAGCGCGACCCTTGTCGGATTGTCGGCATCCCATCGGGCGTTGTGGCCGATCAGATCGAGGAAGGACTGGATGTCGCCGTCCTCGATCACGAGGCGTCCGTCCATGTAGGCCTCGCCCGCCCCTTTCACCGGGTTCGCCGCTATCCGCCAGGGCGTGATGCGATCCACGAGACGGATGGTCACCGGCACAGTGACCGGGCTTGCGTTGCCGTAACGCCGCACGCGGCCTTTGCTGTCGATGACCGAAAGCGGGCCGGATTTTATGAGCTTGGTCAACAGGCGATCGAGCAAGAGCAACGCAGATTCCTACACAAGAGATTGGGTGAGTTTTCGACGCCGCGCCGGCACGTCACAGCATGCGCTGGAGCGTCCGGTCGCGAAGGATCAGCGCGTGATACAGCGCGCCCACGACGTGCAAGCCGATCAGGACGAGCAGTATGATGGCCGTCGTGGCATGCACGTCGCCCATCGAACGACCGAAAGCTGCGCCGGTCGGCACCAGCCGCGGAAGCGAGATCGCGCCGAACAGCGAAACGTCCCAGCCGCGCGCGTTCGCATTCGCCCAGCCCATGATGGGAAGCGCGATCAGCAGCAGATAGAGGCCGGCATGCGTGAGCCGGGACGTATGCGCCAGGATGACGGGAAGGTCGCTCGGGGCCGCCGGTGCCGGATGCAACATCCGCCAACCCAGGCGTGCCAACGCGATGACCAGAATCGTTGCGCCGATTGAAAGGTGCCATCCGACCAACCCGGTCGGACTGGTATTTCGCCCTATGTCCGGCATCGTCCACGCGATGGCGAACTGTGCGACTATGAGGGCAACGACGGTCCAGTGGAACAGGCGGGCCGTTGCAGTGTAACGGTCGTCAGGCCGCGATGCCGCTGGTCGCGCCAGTGCAATGCCGGTCTCATCTCGCTTCCTACTCATCGTAGATCCCTTTCTCAGCGGCAATCGAGCAGCCGGATCATTCTGGTCGGACGTCGTTCTCAGGGCTTCCGCCGTTCCGCCGCTTGTGTCGGCGATGATCGCATCGAGCTTCGCGCTGATTCTGTCGAAGCGTGCTCGTGACCGGGCGAGGACGAACAGCGCATAGCAAATCGCGAGGACGGATAGCGCGATGCTCCCCGCAGACAGCTTGTGCGGATCCACCCCGGACAGCCCGGCGACGACTAGGCTTCCGCCAAGGATCGCAGCCATGATCGGGATCCAGACCGGCCGAAGCATTGCATGTCTTCGCTTACGGGACGGCCCCGGAAACTGGTTATCGTGGAACACGTCGTTCTCGTCCTGCTCTTTCGGAGGATGCTAGCCCGCGGCGACATGAAAGATGCGTCCGACGCCTGCGGTCGTTGCCATCGCCAGTGAGCCGAACAGGACGACGCGCACGATCGCGGCGGCAAGCGGTGCGCCGCCAGCTTTGGCGCCGGCCGCACCCAAGAGTGCCAGCGCGAAGATCGCGACGGCGGAAATTGCCCAGATTGCGCTCGCCTCTGCGACGAGGAGGACAGTCAGAAGGGGGACGATCCCGCCAGTGACGAACGACGCCGCCGAAGCGATTGCCGCTTGGGCCGGCCGAGCGATGCTGTGATCGCTGATACCCAATTCGTCGCGAAGATGTGCCTCGAGCGCTCCGTTTTCGGACAGGGCGTCCGCGACCTGCTCGGCCAAGGGATGTGGCAAGCCGCGATCGACGTAGATCGCGACCAGCTCGCGCCGCTCATATTCCGGATCTGCGAGATGCTCGCGACGTTCGCGCTCGATGTCCGCGTTCTCCGAGTCCGCCTGGGAGCTGACCGACACGTATTCGCCGGCGGCCATCGCCATCGCGCCTGCCGCGATCCCGGCGACACCGGTGAGAATGATCTGGCCCGGTGCCGCAGCGGCCGCCGCCACGCCAACCATCAGGCTCGAGGTGGAGAGCAGGCCATCGTTTGCGCCGAGGACTGCAGCTCGCAACCATCCGATGCGCGTCAGGAAATGCGCCTCGCCATGAGCCGCCGAATGTGATGTGGGCATATCCAACTTTGAGCTTTCCTTCGAGAATGATGGGCGCAGGGCCGGCACTCCTGCGCTGGGCGTCGGGCTATCCCGATTGCCAAGCACCTGTGGACGGAAGGCGCACGGTGAATTTCGCACCGCCGCCCTGGGCATTCTCGACCGAGATCGTGCCGCCATGTGCTTCGACGAGCCGTTGGACGATCCCCAGACCGAGGCCGGCGCCGTCCGACGCACGCCGATCCCTTCGCCAGAATCGCTCGAACAGGTGCGGCATGTCCTCGGCCGCGATGCCGATGCCGTAGTCGCGAACCGAAAGCTGCGGTCCCGGGCCGGCCGTCACGTCAACCGGCGTCGTGCCCGGTGCGTGCTTGAGGGCGTTGTCGATCAGGTTGCGATAGATGCGGAACACCGCTTCGGCATGACCGACCGTCTGCGTATCGCCCCTGCTTTCGAACCGAAGCTCGCGGTGCTCCGCAAACGCCTTGGGCGCCATGGCGGCCACGACCTCGCGTCCGACGTCGGCCAGGTCGAACGGATTGTGCCCCGCGCTGGCGAGCGCGTCGGCTTGGGCCAGGTCGAGCATCTGTTCGACGAGCCTGGTCAAGTATCGCGCGTCTGCCTGCAGATCATCCCGGACCTTGCCCGCGGGCAGCCGGTCGAGCGATAATTGCATGATGGACAGCGGGGTGCGCAACTCGTGCGCGGCGTTCGCGGTGAAGCCGCGCAGAATCGCCAGAGTTCGGTCCAGCCGCGCCAACGCGCGGTTTACGGCGCGCACGAGCGTGTTGACCTCGCGGGGCGCGAGCGGTTCGGAAAGCCGCATGACGGCGTTGCCGGGATCCAGCGCATCGACCTCGCGCTCGGCGCGCCGCAATGGCTGGAGCACGCGACGGACCGCGAAGACGTTGAAGAGGAGGAGAAGGAGCGACAGCGGGATCAGCGGGAGAAGCACGTGCTGGACGATTTCGTTCACGATGACGGGGATGTAGGGCCGGATGCCATCCGCCTCGAATTGCATTGCGAGCCACCGTCGCTTGCCCCCGTCGTCGACCGCGCGCACGCCTGAGATGCGATAGCCGCGGGGAGCCGTTTCTCGCCGCGTCCAATCCACCAATGGCGACGCACCGTCGCGCGGGGTTCCCGGCATCGTAGGCCGGAGTTCGGGGGCGTCTGGCTCGACATAGCGTGCCGACCATTGCATGGCGCCCGGCGGTCCGGCCTGGAGCTCCGCAGGCAGTGCTGCCCCGGCCCCTGCCTTCGACGCTTCCAGGGTCAGAAGCTCTTCGGCGAGCGCCTCGGGTTGGCGGCTGTAGGTCACCACGACGATAGCCACGTCGAGCCCGGCGAACAGCAGCGTGAATAGCGCCAGCCGAGTCGCGATCTGGCGAAATAGCGTCGGCCCGCCGCCACGCGCGCTGGGGACCGGCTCAACCATCGGCGGGCGTCGGCGCGAAGAGCGCGTAACCCACACCGTGGACCGTGCGAACCCTTACGTCCGCGCCCGCTGCCGCCAGCCGTTTACGCAGCCGCGAGACTGACGCCTCCAGCGCATTGGGCGTCACCTCGGCATCCATGGAGTAGAGAGCGTTTTCCAGCGTCGGCTTGGCGACGACCATTCCCGCACGCCGAAGCAGCGCCTCGAGCAGATCAACTTCCCGCGGCGAGGCCTCGACTGGTCGGCCGGCGACGACAACCGACCGGACGGTCGAATCGAACAATACGTTTCCCGCGGCCAACTGGACACCGAGCGAGGCACCCGGACGGCGCAGCAATGCGCGGCATCGCGCCGCCAGCTCGGGAATTTGGAACGGTTTGACCAGATAGTCGTCGGCCCCGGCATCGAGCCCGTTCACCCGGTCGTCGAGGCCACCGCGCGCCGTCAGAACAAGGATCGGGACAGCATTTTTCTGCTGCCGCACGTTGCGGACCAAGTTGAGCCCGTCGCCGTCGGGTAAGCCCAGATCGAGCAGCATGAGGTCGTAGACCGCGATTTGCAACGCAAGTTCCGCTCCTTCGATGGTCTCATACCAATCGACAGCAAAGCCTTGCCGATCCAGTCCCTCGCGGATCAAGCTGGCAAGCCTTGCATTGTCCTCAATGAGCAGCAGGCGCATGGCTAGCGTGGGTTCCAGTGGACGGCCGCTTGTAGGCCATTGGCGGACGACTTGGGAGATCCTTGCGGGCGTTGATCGCCGAGGTCGGTGCGGCCGACGTCGAGTGAATTGGCAGGGACGTCACTACCGATCTGCATCCCGACCGGCTTCGGTTTTTCATTAACGCGCCGCAACGCAGAGCCTCTCATCGTCGCCTCCGGCTGCGGCGTCTGCGACGACCCCGCAGCCACAACGCCACTGGCCGGTTCAATAGGACCGTTGCCACCGTCGCGAAGATCGTTCGCGCCGCGAGGATAGTTAGGCATCAGCTTCCTTCGAGGGCGTGATCGCACGCAGCTGTCGCGCTGACAGCATTTTCTGACCAAAACCTGACGGTTGGCCGAGCGCAACAAAAACAGTCGTTGCAACGGTTCGTCAGGTTCGCGTCAGAACTGAGGCCGATAGCACGGTCGTCGCTGTTCGGGCGGCAGGGAGTTCTACGATGGACAAGGTGCCGGGCCTGGTCGCCGCCAGCGTCGTCACCCTTCGGTTGACCAGGGCAGCCGACGGCTCGCTCCGAGGCGGCCGGCAGATCCCCCCGGGTCGGCGGTCTTGCCTCGGCAGGCGCCCGATGATGTGTTCATGCCGCGAAGAAGGCGGCAATCAGGCTGCGCTGGCACCTCTCCGCCGTTCGGGCGCCAGCCGCAGGCGTCGGTCGGTCTTCACCCCCTGGGGCCGGCCGGCGCCCTTCGCTCGCGAGATCCGTCCGAAGACGGTCTTGGTCGCGCGGTGAGCCAAGACCCTGCGAACTTCGCTTAGGACCCGCGCGCGACGGTGCCACCGCACAGCAATTTGCTTCACTTTACAGGAGATATCCTCATGCCAAGGGCTCGCTTGACCATCGCAATCCTCTGTTCGACCGCAGTCTTGGCGCTAGCCGTCACCGGCCCGGTCTCGGCCCAGGTCGAAGGCAAGACCAACCAGCAGTGGTTCCCCGACCTGCTGGATCTCAGCCCGCTCCGCCAGGATGCGGCGAAGTCAGATCCAATGGGCGGCGACTATGATTATCGGCGGCAGGTCGAGACGCTCGATGTTGCGGCGTTGAAGAATGACATCGCGAACGTCCTGACGACATCGCAACCTTGGTGGCCGTCCGACTATGGCAATTACGGGCCGTTCTTCATTCGCATGGCGTGGCACAGCGCAGGCACTTATCGGCAGGCGGATGGCCGCGGTGGCGCCGGAGGCGCGCAGCAGCGTTTCGAGCCGCTCAATAGCTGGCCCGACAACGTAAATCTCGACAAGGCACGGCGCCTGTTGTGGCCGATAAAACAGAAATACGGGTCGAAGATCAGCTGGTCGGATCTGATGGAGCTGACCGGGAACGTCGCCCTCGAGCAGATGGGGTTCAAGACGCTCGGCTTCGCCTTTGGCCGTCGCGACGAGTGGGAGGCGGACCAGACCTACTGGGGTCCGGAGACGAGGATGCTGGCCGATCAGCGCCACACCGCGCCCGGCGTCATCAGGAAGCCGCTAGCCGCGTCCCAGATGGGGCTCATCTATGTCAATCCGGAGGGCCCGAACGGGACGCCCGACCCGCTTGCCGCCGCCAAGGAAATCCGCGCGACCTTCGGCAATATGGGCATGAATGACGAGGAGACCGTCGCGCTTATTGCGGGCGGCCACACCTTCGGCAAGGCGCATGGTGCCCGTCCCAAGACATGTGTCGGCGCCGCGCCGAGTGCGGCCGGCATTGAGAAGCAGGGACTGGGTTGGGAAAACAAGTGCGGGACGGGGACCGGGGCTGACGCGGTGGGTTCCGGACTGGAAGGCGCCTGGACCAGTGAGCCGGCCAAGTTCACCCACGAGTATCTGTCCAACCTGTTCGACAACGACTGGGTGCTGACGAAAAGCCCGGCCGGCGCCAGCCAATGGCGGCCCAAGGTTTTGTCGGCCAGCACGATGACTCCAGATGCCACGGACGCGTCCAAGAAACATCCCTTGATGATGTTCACCACCGATTTGGCGCTCAAGATGGACCCCGCGTATCGGGCGATCGCATTGCGCTACAGGAACGATCCGACGGCGTTCGACAAGGCATGGGCGGCGGCGTGGTTCAAGCTGATCCACCGCGACATGGGCCCGCGGCGTTTCTATCTCGGCAACGAGATCCCGGCGCAGGAATTTTCCTGGCAGGATCCCCTGCCCGTAGCGCCCAGCAAGGTCATAGGCGACGCCGAGGTCAAGCGTATCAAGAAGATGGTCCTCGATTCGGGGGTCAGCGACGCGGCGCTCATCAGGACCGCTTGGGCCTCCGCCGCGAGCTACCGCAAGACCGACATGCGGGGTGGCGCGAACGGCGGGCGCGTGCGACTCGAGCCGCAAATCCACTGGCTCGCGAATTCTCCGCAAGAACTCGTGGCTGTGCTGCAACGGCTCGCGGTCATCCGACAGGACTTCAACCGCAACGGCGGGCCGGACGTGTCGCTTGCGGATGTGATCGTCCTCGCCGGCGACGCCGCGATCGAACATGCGGCCTCAGAACGCGGTTTCAAAGTCGATGTGCCCTTCGTCGCCGGGCGGGTAGATGCGACGCAAGAGCAGACCGACATCAGCGGATATACGGCGATGGAACCCACGGCCGACGGCTTCCGCAATTATTACGATCCAGCCGACAGGCTTTCACCGACTGATGCCTTGGTCGAGCGCGCTTATATGCTCGACCTGTCGGTCCCGGAGATGACGGTGCTGGTCGGCGGAATGCGCGTGTTGAGCGCTAATTCGGGCAATTCGTCCGTCGGGGTGCTGACGAACCGGCCAGGCACGCTGAGCAACGACTTTTTCGTCAACCTGCTCGACATGCGGACCGTATGGGCGAAATCGACGCGAAGCCCGGCGCTCTACGAAGGCAGGGATCGTGCCTCGGGTCAGTTGCGATGGACAGCGTCGCCCGTCGATTTGATCTTCGGGTCCAATTCCGAACTTCGCGCTGTTGCCGAGGTCTATGCCCAGGACGACGCCCGGCAGAAATTCGTGACGGACTTCGTCATCGCGTGGAATAAGGTAATGAACAATGATCTCCGACCCAGATAGTCGAAGCCGGCCCCTCCCGAACCTGGCGTGCGCGTGACGGCGGCGGCTCCCGAGTTTGACGCAAGGCCAACCGACGCGTGACCTGGCGGCGCATGGCGCCCGGTCGCGCGTCGGACCGCAGCCGGGGCGTAGGGCAATGGCTTGCACCGCCGCGCTTCCTGCTCTTCTTCGCGTGCGCTGCGGGGGGCACCACGCTCTTTGCTCAGCGCGCCGATCTCCGACACGCGCTGCTCGGCGGCTTCGATCTCGGCTCGGTTGTGTTCCTTTGCTCGCTGTGGCCGCTGTCGCGGATCCGTGCTGCTGCGATCATGCGGCGGCAGGCGGCCGTCAACGATGCCAACCGGGCTGTGCTTCTGCTGCTCGCTGCACTGATAATGCTTGCCGTCCTTGGCGCGCTTGCAGTCGAGCTTGCGGCCAAGCCGGCGCCCTCGTCACCGGCGATCGGACTGATCATCGCCACCCTTCTGTGCAGCTGGCTCTTCACCAATTCAATCTTCGCGCTGCATTATGCGCACAGCTACTATCAGGTGGGACCTGACGGCGGCGATACCGGCGGCGTCGCGTTCCCCGGCACGGCCGAGCCCTACTTTTGGGAGTTCGTGTATTTCGCGTTCTGCCTTGGCATGACATTCCAGACGTCGGACACCAACATCACGTCGACGCGCGTGCGGAAGGTCGCGACGCTCCACGCAATGATGGCCTTTATCTTCAGCATCGGCGTCATCGCCTTTACCATCAACGTGCTCGGCAGCAGTGGCGCCAGCACCGTTGCCGTGGCACATTAGGGGCGACGAGCTTGGACCGCGTGTCAGTCGGCTCTGATCACCCGAATCGGCAAACTCGTCACTTAGCCGCAGAGGCGTGAGCGTGGAGCGTCGCCCCGGCTTCTTCGGATCCGATGCGCTACTGAAGAGGAACGACTGCGGTGGTGGCAGGCAGCACCAAGATGCTGATCGACACTGTCGTCTCCAGCATTGTTAGCGATTCCGCGCGAGATTGACCTGCGGACAAACCACCTGGTGGCGTCCTGACCTCGAGGAACGCATTTTGTTCTTGGATTGGGGAGGAACCGTTGACGGCGCGTTTCGATACGTTGCTCGCGAGGTTTATCGAGATGGGGCACGACCTTGGGATGGCGGCCGACCTGCAAACCGCCTCGATGCCCTCCCGCTCGAGAAATCGGCCGCTTAGTCCGCGCCATGATGGAGAGACCCTCTTGGCGTTGGCGTGTGCTCAGCCGACCTCGCTGTCCGAACGCAGAAAGCAATTATTGCAGCTGATCTGGACCCGGTTGTCCGCCGACACGAGTTTGGATCACACGGAGCTCAGGCGAGCGCTGGCGGCGATGGGGTCCGTGCCGAGGGAACGATTTGTCCCGATCGAGTTCGCGCCATTGGCCTATTTGTCGATGGCGGGTGACATCGGCCACGGGCAGTCGATCTCAAATCCGATCGTCGTCGCGGCAATGACGGCGGCGGCCGGCATTTCAGCCGGGTCATCCGTGCTCGACGTAGGGACGGGCAGCGGGTATCAGGCTGCCGTTCTTGCTGAACTCGCCTCGTCGGTCGTCTCAATCGAGGTCATTTCGGAACTCGCCGATTTAGCACGAACCAGATTGAGCGATCTGGGCTACGACCGAGTCTGTGTGGAAACCGGCGATGGAAGTTTGGGGAGCCCTTCCATGGCGCCATTCGATGCCATTGTCGTCGCTGCCGGCGCCGCGGCTGCGCCCCCGCCCTTAGTGGCGCAGCTTAAAATTGGCGGTCGGCTTGTCATGCCGATCGGCCCGGTTGGTGTTGAGGAATTGATCGTCACAACCAGGTTAGCTCGCGATGTGACTATGGAATCTTTGGGGCCCGTGCAATTCGTTCCGATGAGAGGGTCATTCGGCCGACCGTAGACGCTTCCCCCTGTAACGCTTGCGCTGCCTTTGCTCGATGCTACCTTCGAGGGCGCTCCAAGAATTGGCCCAGTCCCCGTTATGGCCGCGGCATAACCATGGACAGTCTGCCCGCTATTGGGCTGGATCTGAAACTCCCACGACGGTGACGGACGCTATCGACGTTGCGCGATCGGTCCTGAGCAACGCCCGAAAGTAGGCCAGGTGGAACCGGCGGGCGATGAAGTCCCCCCACGGAGCGTCGGTGCTCGCCACGATGCGGCCTTCGGAGTCCCGGCCGACCACATGGAGATGGCCTCGAACCCGCCCGCTTTGCCCTTCCGCTCTTTTGACGTCGCCGCCGACGACGAGGCCTTCGGTCTCGGCCCTCGCCCACGTTCTCACGACGACAATGGGCTGCCCCGGCACGAGCAGCATCTGACCGCGGAAAGCGCGTTGCGACGCGCAGCCGCCGAACGACAGGCTCGCGGACGCGGCGCCGGCCAGCAAGCATATTCTCCATGATCTGCGCATAGCGGGTCCTTGGGACCGGCATCCGTGCCGGCCGGTCGATCTACCATCGCCGGACTGTCGTTAGAAGCGCACGCCGCGTGAGCGAGCAAGGGGATAGTGCGCCCGCCATCACCGACTTGAGCGTTCGGGTCGGGGGCCGTAATGCGACCCGGCAGCCCGTTGGCGTTTCTGAGCGCGATCCCGTGCGGCAACTGCCAATCCATCGCTCATGGAAGAACCTATGCCGCCGTCAGGCAACCATCTGAACTTCGCGGATCTCCATCTGAATCCGATCGCATTCTCCCTCGGACCGTTGGATGTCCGCTGGTATTCGATCGCCTACATCGGCGGGATCGCCGTCGGCTGGTGGTATCTCCTGCGATTGCTCGCGCAGCCTGCCGCGCCCATGGTCCGTCGGCAGGTCGAGGACCTCGTGTTCTACGCGACGCTGGGCGTGATCCTCGGTGGGCGGTTGGGCTACGCCGTTTTCTACGATCCCGGGATGTTCATCCATCCACTCGCGCTTCTTCGGCTGTGGGACGGCGGGATGTCGTTCCACGGCGGTGCGCTCGGCGTCTCGCTCGGCATCGCCTTCTTCTCGAGGCGGCATGGCCTTAGCTGGCTCCGGGTGCACGACTATGTCGCATGCTGCGCGCCCCTGGGATTGTTCTTCGGGCGCCTCGCGAACTTTGTTAACGGCGAGCTGTGGGGAAAGCCGTCCGACGTGCCCTGGGCGATCGTCTTTCCGCGGGCGGGCGACGGTCTGGCACGTCACCCAAGCCAGCTCTACGAGGCCGGCCTTGAGGGCCTCGCCCTGTTCGCGCTCCTCGCCTTGCTGTTCTGGCGCACGGATGCGCGGCGCAGGCCCGGCGCCTTGGTGGGCGCATTCCTGATCGGCTACGGTCTGGCCCGCTTCACCGTCGAGTTCTTTCGCGAACCCGATGCGCAGCTTGTCCAGTTCGCCGCGCGGACCGGGCTGCACATGGGCCAGTGGCTGACCGTCCCGATGATCGTGGCTGGGGTCTGGTTGATCGTCACCGCGGGACGGCGCAGTCCCGTCAGCGACGCCGCGCCTGACGAACCCGGCGGCTGACCGCACGATCACGGCGCTCGCGCAGACGATTGTAGCTGAATATGACGGCACTGGGATTGATCGAGCCGCCGGCGATCTAGTCCGACTCGTCGGGGCTCGGTTTGTGGAGCGGAAGGCTTTCCTCTCCGGAGAACAGTCGATCAAGCCGCAGACGCGTGGTCCGGCTGAACTCTTCCTTCGAAATCGAGCCCGGCCTGGAGAGGGCTAGGTCGTTCGCGATCGCGGTCTTGATGCGGTCGATCGCCGCCTCGTCCAGCACCCCGGCACGAACGAGCTCGGCGGAAAGCTGGAGGAGCCCGACCGCGGTCGCGTGCGCCCGCAGGCCGACGAAACTGACGAGATCGTGGACCTGTTTACCTTCTCTCGTGTCCATCAGCGTCTCCCGATCGGTTATGAGCGCGTTCGCTGCCACCGGGACACGGCGCGGGAGCCAAGTCCGGGCAGTTGTGCGTGTAGATCAACCACCGATGGCTCTCAAACGAAAGCGGGGCACGGCTTCATGGCGCTCGACCGCCAGAGTCCGATCACTCCCGGTCATTGGCGGACGCGGAGCCGAGTGGATGCCCCGCGATCGTCCGCTTCGCGGAAGACCTCGACAACGCGACGATGCACGCCGGTAGGAACAGCAGGACCAGGGGCACAGCCGCCGTGAGCCCGAAGATGATCGCGGTCGCCAGCGGCCGCTGCAGTCCGGCGCCGCGCGATATGCCCACGGCCAGCGGCGCCAGGGTGAGCACCGCAATCAGCGCCGACATCAGGATCGGCCGCAGGCGCTTCTCGCCCGCCTCGCGAAGCGATGTAGCATCGGCGAGCTGTCCCGGCGGCAGCTCCGCCAGGAAGAAGATGACGAGCTCGGTTACCATGCCGACGACCATCGTGAGCCCCATCAGCGCCGAGATGTCGAGCTCGATGCCGGTGATCCAGAGGCCGCACAGCACCGCCGCCGCCGAGAGCAGGACGGTGGCGATCGCCGACGCCGTCCAGACGATGTTTTCGAACAGAAGGGTGAGTAGCAGCGCGGTCAGCAGGAGGGCGGCGAGGAACACGACCGTGAGGTCGGCGAAGCTCTGCTGCTGCTGCGCGTAGAGTCCCCCATAGTCCACGCGCACGGACGCGGGCAGGCCCAGCTTGGCGACCGCCGCACGCACGTCCTTCATGCCCGAGCCGAGATCGCGCCCCTCGAGCCGCGCCGTCACGGCGATGAAGGGCGCGAGATCCTCTCTCGTGATCTGCTGCTGGCCGGGCGTGACGGAGACCGCCGCGACCTGCCCGACCCGGACGAGGTGTCCGTCGGGGGCGACGAGCGGCAACGCCGCCACATCGACCGCACGTGAGCGAAGACCGGTGGGTGCCCTGACCCGGACGGTGACGAGCTGCTCGCCGATCCGCAGGCGCGTCGCCGCGGATCCGGCGACGAGCGCCTCGACCTGGGTCGAGATGGCGTCGGGATCAAGTCCCTGCTGGAGCGCCGCCGCCGGGTCGACCTTGATGGTCAGCGCGTCACCGGCCACGCGGAGACCATCGACGACCTCGACGATGCCGTTGATCTTCCCGATCGAGTCGCCGACCCGCTTGGCCGAGTCGGCGAGGACCTTGGGATCATCGCCGAACAGCTTCACCTCGATCGGCTGTGGCACGGCCGTCAGGTCGCCGATCAGATCCTCCATCAGCTGCGCCGTCTCGATCTGCAGACCCGGGACCTTGGCTTCGGCCTGCTGTCGGATGTCGGCCATAACGGCGTCGATCGAGCGCCTGGAACCACCCTTGAGGCGGATGAAGAAGTCGCCCTCGTCGGCCTCGGTCAGGCCGCCGCCGAGCTGCACGCCGGTGCGCCGCGAGTAGCTGGCGACCTCGGGCGTCGCGACGATGATCTGCTCGACCTGTCGGAGCAGTCGGTCGGTGTCGGTCAGCGCCGCGCCGGGCTGCGCCTTGTAGTCGAGGATGAAGCCGCCTTCGTCCATCGCCGGCATGAATCCCGACGGGACGTGGTTCCAGGCCGCATACCCAAGCACCGCCATACCCAGCCCCAGCAGCGCCGCGAACAGGCGCGGCCGCGCCAGCGCGCGGTCGGTCGCCTTTCCGTTCCACCGCTCGAGCCGCTTGAGGAAGTTGCCGGCGCGATCCGCCGCCTCGACGTCCTTGTCGCGCACCCACCGCTCGGCGATCAGTGGGAGCAGGAACCGCGCGAACAGCAGCGAAAGGCCGAGGGCCCCGACCATCGTGAGCGCGAGCGCCTTGAAGAATCCGCCGGTGACGCCGCTCACGAATGCTAGCGGCGTGAACACCACGATCGTCGCGGCGGTCGATCCGAACAGCGGTTTCGACATCTCGCGCGCCGCTTCCGGGACCGACCCGGCGCGCTCCTGAAGGCGCCGCATGATGTGCTCGAGCATGACCACCGCGTCGTCGACCACCAGGCCAACCGCTGCGGCCATCCCGCCCAGCGTCATCATGTTGAAGCTCATGCCAAGCGCGAAGAGGATGAGGCAGGTGGAGGCGAGCACGGCGGGCAGCATGACGCCGGTTATCAGCATGAGCCGTCCCGAGCGCAGGAACAGGAACAGCACGAGGCCCGCGAGGACGGCACCGATCAGGATGGCGTCGCGCACGGCGTTGGCAGCCCCGGTCACGAGCTCCGACTGATCGTAGAATGGGGTGACGGTCACGCTGGGCGGAAGCCCCAGCGTCTTCAACCGCGCGTCGACATCCTTAACGATGCGCACGGTATCGCCGGTGAGCGACTGCCGGATGTTGACGAGCACGGCTTCCTGCCCACCCGACGTCACCTTGGTATAGCTCGGCTCGACGGACGGTTGGATCGTGGCGATCTGGCCGAGAGTGACTAGGCCGGCACCGCCCGTGGTTCCGCCCTTCACCGGCGTCGCCGCGAGATCGGCGATGGACGCGAGCCGGTTCTCGCTCAGGACGAGGTAGAGGCGGTGGCGGTCCTCGAGCTTGCCGACGCCCTTGACCGCGTTGCTCTTGCCGAGCGACGTGGCGATCGTGTCGAGCGAGAGGCCGAGCGCCTGTGCCTTGGCGGGATCGACGTCGACCGCCAGCTCGCGGGGCGCCCCGCCGAGGATGTCCACGCCGGCGACGCTCTGGACCGCCGTCAGCGCCGGCCGCACCTGTAGCTCGGCGATCTGGCGCAGGGCGTTCTGGTCGAGTGTTTTCGAGGTGAGCGCGACGCCGATGACCGGGAAGATGGTCGGATCCGAACGCCGGACGTTGAACTTCGTGCCTGGCGGCAGATCGGGAAGCGTCGTCGCGAGCGCCGTCTGCGTCGCGAGGGTCGCCGCCACCATGTCCTGGGTCCATGGGAAGTCGACCGCGACCTCCGCAGACCCGCGGCTGGTCGTCGACCGCACGCGCGTGACGCCTGGGACCGCTCGGAGCGCGATCTCGATCGGCCGGGTGATCTCGGCAGCCATCTGCTCTGCATCGCGGTCGCCCGCGTCCACCGCGACCACGACGCGCGGGAAGTCGATGTGCGGAAAGAGACTGACCGGCATCCGCGTCGCGGCGAAGACGCCGCCGACGATGACAAGGACGGCAGCCAGCCAGAGGGCGCGGGCGTGCCGCTGGAGCGCGTCCTTCATCGCGTCCGCACCTTCATCCCGTCCTCGAGGGCTGTTCCCCCCTCCACGACGACGCGGTCGCCCGCCCGCAAGCCCTGCGTGATGGTGACGCGGTCGCCATTGGAAGGCGCCACGGTCACGTTGCGCCGGTGAGCGACTCCGCCCGCCACCGCGAACACGTATGGCTGCCCGGCATCATCCAGCAGCGCGGCATAGGGGACTGAGATGCCCGCCGACGTGTCGGGGAGCTCGACCGTCGCGGTGAGTGCCTCGCCGGCGACGATGCCGCTGCCTGCGGGCAGCCGGGCATAAAGCGATGCCAGCCTGGTCTGCGCGTCGACCGCAACGCTGACCGATTCGACAAGCACGTCGACCGGCGGCCGGCTTGCCACGCCGGCGATGCGCAGGCGCATCCCCGGCCGAACCGAGCGCGCACCATCGGGGTCGATGCCGAACTTCACCCGCACATCGCCCGCCCTGGTGACTGACGCGACCGCGGCGCCCGGCTGGAGAAGGTCGCCGATGACGACCGGAACCGCATCCACGATACCGGCGGCGGGCGCCCGGAGCGTGAGGCCACCAGTGCGGTCGGAGAAGCTCGCCTTCAGCGCGTTCGCGGACGCCGCCGCCGCGCGCGCGGCCTCGACGTCGGCGTCGCTGGACAGGCCGTCGCTCCTGAGCCGGACGGCGCGCGCGAGCGCCTTGTCGGCCGCCGCCGCGTCGCTGCCGGCCTTGGCGGCGTCGGCCCGCGTGACGGCCGAGGGCGCTAGCCGGACGACGGTCTGGCCCGCGCGGACCGCGGTGCCCGGCGGTGCGTCGACCGCTACCACCTTCGACTCTGCCGGCGCCACCAGGGACATCTTGCCGGCGGGGCCGGGCTCGGCTGCGCCGTAGACCGTGAGCTGCCGCGGTGCCGCCCCCTGCGTGGCGGGCGCGACCTTTACGAGCGCCACCGGCTGCGCGGCGTTGTCGCCCGCGTCGCCGGATCCGGAACAGGCGCCCAGCATCAACAGCGGGCCGAGAATAGACAATCGGTTCATTGCGTCCACGCTTCCCTTGGCGTTCCGGTGAGTAGTTCGAGCGCGATCATCTGCTCGGCGATTGCCTGCTCGCTCTGGGCGAGCAGTATCTGCTTGTCGCGAAGCACCTGCTCGGCGGTCTCGGCGGTGGCTGACGCCAGGTCGCCCCGTCGGGCGGCCCGGCGGCTGGCGTCGGCGTAGCGCTGCGCCGACGGCAGGTCGCGCAGCACCGCGTCCCGCTGGCGTCGCGCGAGCTCGATGCCGGCGACCGCGGCGGCGATGTCGGACCGCGTCTGGAACAGGCGTGCGTCGTATTCGGCCTTCAGCGCCTCCCGGGTTGCCTTTTCCACCGCGATCCCACCACGGTTGCGGTTCCACAGCGGAAGCGTGAAGTCGATCGAGGGGCCCACGATGAGGTTGCCTGCGGTGTCTCGATTGGAGGTCAGCGTCAGGTTGAGCGTCGGGAACTGATCCAGGATCGCCTTGCGGAGCGCCGCCTCCTGCGACTGGTAGCCGGCCAGCAGCGCCGCGATGTCGTAGCGGTTGGCGCGGGCGAGCGCGAAGAGGCGATCACCGTCGAGCGGCGTGTCGACCGTGATGGGCGGGGCGAGCGCGAGCGGATACGTCGGCGGAAGGCCGAGGAGGCGGGTGAGCGTGAACCGCGCGGTGCCGAGGTCGGTTTCCGCCGTCCGCGCCCTGCTCTCCGCATCAGCCAGCGCGATGCTCGCCGCCTGGACCTGGCCGCCCGCGATGTCTCCGCGGCCGGCCGCGCGCAGCGTCCGGTCGAGCAGCGATCGCGCGCTGTCGCGGGTCGCGTTCGCCAGCGCCACGTTTCGGCCGAGCAGCACGGTCCGCGCGGCCTGCAGCCTGGCCTGTCCCGCGGTCTGCCATTCGTTCCAGGCGAGATCGAGCCGGACCTGCGCGGCCGCTGCGCGCGCCTGCGCGATCCGGGCGCCCCTGGTCCTCAGCGAATTGATGTCGAGACCCAGCGCACTCAGCAGGTCGAGCATCGTGTCGGGTCCGCGCAGGACCTTGCTCACGCCTAGGTTGAGCGTCGGGTCGGGCAGCAGCCGGGCCGCGAAGACTTGCGCGTCCGAGACGCCGGCCCGGGTGCGAAGCGCCTTGAGGTCGGGGTTCGCGATCACCGCCAGGACCGCCACGGCGTTGGCGTCCAGCGGACGGCTGAGATCGATCGCGACCGGCGTGAGGTAGGGGCGGTCGATCGCCGACGATGCGCGCGACAGCGCGGCCGCGTCCGGCCCCGCGAGCACGCCGGGGCTGCTCGACAGCGGCGCCGGCGCGTAGCTCTGGCAGGCGGACAGCAGCAGCGCCGCCGCGACGGTGACATGTCTTTTCATTGCAGCCTCGGCAGCTCGATGGTCACGCATAGGCCTGGAGCGGAGTCGCCGATCCGCACCTCGCCGCCGTGCGACCGGGCGACGGCACCGACGAGGCTGAGTCCGAGCCCGTTCCCCGGCGTCGACCGGCTCGCTTCGCCCCGGAAGAACCGTCGCAGGATCTTGGCGCGGTCCTCGGCGGGCACTCCTGGGCCGTCGTCGCTTACCGAAAGCTGCACCTCGGTCCGGTCGGCGACGAGTCTGAGATCGACCGCCGTGCCTGCCGGGGTGTGGATGCGTGCGTTGTCGAGCAGGTTGGCGAGCGCCTGGGCGAGCAGTTCGCGGTCGCCGAGCACCCGCACGTCGGGACTGATGATCCATTCGAGCGACCTGCCGCTGTCCGTCATGGCGGGCAGGAACGTGTCCGCGACGTCTTCGGTCAGCGCTGACAGGTCGACCGGCTGGAACTGCCGTTCGATGCCTCCGCCTTCGACCTCCGCGATGCGCAGGATCGATGCGAACAGGCGCATCAGCTCGTCCCCAAGTTCGATCGACTTCTCCGCCGCGCCATCGACGCGTCCGACCAGCTCGAGCTGCCCCCGCAGTCTGAGCAGCGGCGCCCTGAGATCGTGCGCGACGTCGCTGGAGACCTGGCGAAGGTTTTCCATGAGCCCCGCGATGCGGTCGAGCATCGCGTTGAGCGTCGACGCCACCGAGTCGAACTCGTCGCCATTGCCGCCGACCGGCATCCGCTGCGCCAGTTCGCCGGCCATGATGGCGTTCGCGGTCGCCGTGATCGTGCCCAGACGCCGCCGCAGATAGCGACCGAGCAGAAGCGCCCCGACCAGGCCGATCGCCAGCATCGCGGCGAACACCACGCCGAACAGCGTGAGGATCGTTGCGTCGATCGCCTCGACCGCCTCGGAATCCACCGCGACGACAAGCCGTGTCCCGTCCGGCAGGACCTTTGTGTCGGCGCGCGCGACGTCGGGACCCTCCTTGGGATCGTTGAACACGATCATCCCGAACCCTGGCGCCGGCATTGTGGTGTCCAGCATGCCGGCCACCCGGCGCCCGCCGGGATCGAACAGCGCATACATGAAGGCACCGGTAGCTCTCGTGCCCCTACGCTCGGCGAGCTCGCTTCTGAGTTCCGGGCCGCCGCCCTCGCGCAGCAGGTCGGCGACCTCGGCCGAGATCGCCTGGTCTCGCTGATGGCGGAACTCCGCATCGGCGGCGAAGTAGACCGCCACGCCGAGCAGCAGCACGGCGCCGATGAAGGCGCATGCGTAGGTGAAGGCGATGCGGTAGGCGGCGCTCGACCGCAAGCTAACCATCCGCGCGCATCCGGTATCCGGCGCCGCGCACCGTCTCGATCGGGTCGTCCAGCGATCCGACGCGCAGCTTCGATCTCAGCCTGCTGAGATGGGTCTCGACGATGTTGGTCTGGGGGTCGAAATGGAAACCCCAGACGTTCTCGAGGAACATCGTTCGCGTCACCACGCGACCCGCATTTCGCATCAGCTGGTCTAGCAGCGCGAATTCCCGTGGCTGGAGGTGGACGGCGTGGCCGGCCCGTGTGACCTCGCGGCGCAGAAGGTCGATCGCGATGTCGCCCACCTCGATCCGCGTGGGGACGTCGCTGATGGGCGGCCTCCGCATCAGGGCGTTCAGGCGCGCCACCAGCTCGGCGAGCGCGAACGGCTTGACGAGATAGTCGTCGGCACCGGCGTCGAGGCCGTCCACGCGGTCGGCGATGCCTCCCTTGGCGGTCAGCACCATGACGGGCGTGCGCACCCCGACGCTGCGCAGGCGGCGGAGCACATCGAGACCATCGGCACCCGGCATCATCCGGTCGAGAACGATGGCGTCAAAGGTCTCGGTGACCCCAAAATGCAGCGCGTCCTCCCCGTTGCCGACATGCGTAACGACATGGCCGAGCTCGATCAGGCCGCGTTCGATGAACGCGGCTGCCTCGGCATCGTCTTCGGCGAGGAGGACGCGCAACCTCTAGTCCTTCGCGCCGGGGGCTTCGAACGAATCCTCGACGATCTTGCCGTTCATCGCGTTGACGCCGATCTCGTGGATCCGCCTGCCCTGCGCGATGTCGAACGAATAGCGCCAGCCGCCCTTCTCGAACTCGTATTCGGCGTCCTTTATGCGGCCGGGTGCGCGCTTCAGCGCGATCGCACGCGCCGATGCCATCGACAGCTTGGGCTTCGGAGCCTTGCCGGCGGCGATCGCGGCGCCACCCGACAGCGCCCATGCGGCGCCGGCGGTGGTCAAGAGAAGGGCCTTCATCGTTCGAACTCCTTGACTGGCGGTCCAGATCGACCGCGCCGCCTCGATGGCACACCATAGATTGGCTCACGGTTGAGCGTCACTTTAGATTTCCCAATGTTCATTAACGGAATCGATGACAATCATCCGCGCCACCCTCGCGCCTTCCTGGAGCGCCCTCGGTCGGCGCGTCGCGGCCGCCCCTCGGCGCCACTGCGGTTGCGTCAACCGGCGGCGTCACAGCGTCGACGTCGGCAGCCCGTTCACGGGATGCTCGGCACCTGTCCACGACCAGCGCTGCTGGCGGGCTGTTTGGAGGCGCGTGTGGTGATGATTCCGGTATTGGCGGCCGCGATGTTGTTGGGCGGCGGCGATCTCGCGGAGCGGCAGGGTCGAGCCGAGACCTTCTTCTCGTCGGCCGACCAGCAGGCGACCGGCGTCCAGGCTGTCCCGCCGGGTCCCGCCTCGACGCCTGTCAGTTCGCTTCCCGCCGCGGCACCTCCCGCCGCGACCGATTCCAGACCGGCGCCCACCGCGGATCAATCGGCCTCGAGCCAGGACGACATCATCGTGACCGGGCGTCTTCACGGCCCCGACGACCCGCTCAGGGGCGTCAACGCCCAGACGTTTGCCGCTACCCAGGCCATCGACAAGGCGGTCGTGGGACCTGTCGCGATCGCCTATGAGCGAAATGTGCCGGACCCGATCCGCAGCGGCATCCGCAATTTTTTCAACAACCTCCACGAGCCCGTGGTCTTCTTCAACTATATGCTGCAGCTGAAGCCCGGCAAGGCCGCCGAGACCGCAGGGCGCTTTCTCATCAACAGCACGATCGGTGGCGCCGGACTCGTCGACATGGCGAAGCGCAAGCCCTTCCGGTTGCCGCGCCGCAAGAACAGCTTTTCCGATACGCTGGGCTACTACGGAGTGAAGGCCGGACCGTTTTTCTTCCTGCCGCTGATCGGTCCGACGACGCTCCGCGACCTGATCGGTGGGACCGTCGATCGCCTCGCGGTGCCGTTCTATCTCGGCAGCCCGTTCAACAAGCCGGCGTTCAACGTGGCCACCGGGACGTTGCGCCTCCTCGACCGTCGCGCCGAGTTCGACGAGCAGCTGGGCAAGATCAGGGCGTCGGGCGACCCGTATGCGGCATCGCGCGACTTCTATCTGCATCGACGGCAGGCCGAGATCGACAATCTGCACGGGCGGCGCAAGGTCGCTCGCCCCCCGGCTGGCAGTGGCGGGACCGTGGCTCCCGATCCTCCGGCCGCGCCCACGGGTGCGGCGCCGAAGTGAGCCGTCACGCTGCGAGGGACTGGCGCGACAGCAGCGCCTCGTAGCTGCCGAACAGTTCGTCGAAGTGCCGGTCCATCGAGCGGGGCGCCCTGCGCGGCGCGCCGGCGACATAGGAAGCGGCGAGGATGGCGTCGCGCAGCGAGGCTCCGTCCGCGGAGCGGTAGCGGCGGTCGGCTGCACCGGTGGCGTGGTCGGACGCGCCGCCCGCGTCGGGGACGATCAAGGGGAGGCCGCTGGCCTTGGCCTCGGCTGCCGCCATGCAGAAGGTCTCGGCCTCGCAGCCGTGGACCAGCGCGTCCGCGCTGGCCATGATCGCCGCGAGCGACCCCCGTTCGCGCACCTGTCCGCCGAGGACGATCTGCGGAGCGCGGGCGGCCCGCGACTCCAACCGTCCCCGCTGGCGCCCTTCACCGATCAGCAGAAGTCCCACCGGACGCTCGGTGGCCGAGGCCACCACGGCGTCGATGACCATTCCCCATCTCTTCTCCGGTGCGAGCCGTCCCACGCCGAGCAGCAGCAGCGCGTCGGGGCCCAAGCCGCACTCGGCGAGCATTTGCCTGCGGAGGCCTTCGTCGCGGTGGACTGGCGAGAAGACTCCCGGCTCGACACCCATCGGGTTGGTGACGACCTTGGTGAGACCGCCAGCGGTGAGGCGCCGGGTCAGGTCGGCGCTCGCGGCTACGACAAGGTCGTAACACAAATCCAAGCGGCGCAGGTGCTGCCAGTAGCGGTCGAAACCCCGATCGATCGTCCTGATGCTCGCGAACCGGCGGAACCAGCGGTAGGCGTAGGCAGACAGCGGGTCGGCATGCATGATGAGCGATCGACGTGCGGAGCCCTGCCAGCGCGCCACCATCGAGGCGCTGCTCCAAGGCGACGAGACCTCCACCACGTCCGGCCGCCATTCGTCCAGCGCGCGGTGGAGCGAGCGTTCGTCGCCGAAGTAGCGGTAGCGGCGGTCGAACATCAGGCGGGGGGCCGGAATGGTCGCGACGATCGCGTTCGTGTCCCGGAACACGACCTCGTTTGTGGCGCCGGGCGCCAGGATGATCATCTCGTGCCCGGCGGCGCTCGCGACGGCCAGCTTGCGCTCGATGTAGGTGCGGACCCCTCCACCGTGGGGCGTGTAGAACGCGCATACGTCGACTATCCTCATGCCGGTGTGACGCCATCGCATGGCCGATCCGCAGTCGCCCGGCGTGATCCGTGCGGGTTGCCCGCTGGCGGCCGTTGCGGCATGCCGCGGCCGGATGGAGCCCGCCGCCTCGACTTCCCCCTCAGGTCTCGTCCTGCTGTTCGCCGAACTGCGCGCCGAGCTGGTGCGGTTCCTCGCGGCCCGCACCGGTAGCCCGGCCGACGCCGAGGATCTCGCGCAGGAACTGTGGCTGCGCATCCAGGGCGTGCAGCCCGGACCGATCGGCAACGGCCGCGCGTATCTCTACCGGGCCGCCCAGAACCTCGTCCTCGACCAGGTGCGCGAGCGGCGCAGGCGCGAGGCCCGCGAGGCGCATTGGCACGCCGCGGCCGCCGCGAGCGCGGACGGCGAGGTCATCGATTCCGGTCCCGACGCGTTGGACGCGATGATCGAGCGCGAGCGCGACGTGGCGCTTGCACGTGCGATCGAAGGGCTTCCCGAGGGTGCCGGCCGCGTCTTCAGGCTGCACAAGCTCGAGGGGTTGTCGCATTCCGACATCGCGGCGAGGCTTGGCATAAGCAGGAGCGGGGTCGAGAAGCACGTCGCGGTCGCCATGGCGCACCTGCGGAGAGCGATGGGGACTGAGGTATGACCCCCGCGCGGCGTCCTACTGTCGAACAGGGGAAGTCGGGCCTCGGCCCGGCGCGGTGCAGACGATGAACGACGACATCCACGAGATGGCCGCGGTCTGGCTTCAGGCTCAGGCCCGCGACGACATGGACTGGCAGGCCTTCACCTCGTGGCTGGAGGCCGACCCGCGTCATCGGGAGGCGTTTGACGACGTCGCCCTGCTCGACGAGCGGGTCGACGGGCTGCGCGACGAACTCGCGCGCGACCACGCCGCCAACGACCTCGACGGTGACGTGGACGGTGTCGCGGTGCACGGACGGGGCCGGTTGTGGCGCTGGGGCGGCGCGGCCGCGGCGGCCGGAATCATCCTGGCGGTCGGCGGCGCATGGTTGTCGAAACCCGTCGTCGAACCTGTGACCTACGCGGCCGCGACGGGCGTCAACCGGAACGTTGCCGTCGCCGATGGACTGTCCGCCACGGTGTCGGGAGGTAGCCGTCTCACCGTGCGGGGCGCGGGGCGCCTGTCGCTGCAGGGGAGCGCGTTCTTCGACGTCCGCCACGACCCATCGCGCGCTGTCGTGGTCGATGTGTCCGGATACGAGATCCGCGACGTGGGCACGCGGTTCGAGGTCGCGAGCGATGGCGTGTCCGTCCGGGTCGCCGTCACCCAGGGCGCCGTGTCGCTGCGCGCGCCGGGCTCGGCCAGCCCCGTCCGTGTCGATGCGGGTTACGCGGCGACCGGGGGTGCGGACGGACAGGTCCGCCTCGTCAGGACTGACGTCACTGCCGTCGGGGGCTGGCGCTCGGGCCGCTTCGTCTATGACCGCGTCCCGTTGTCGCTGGTCGCGGCCGACATCTCGCGCTTCACGGGGGAGCCGGTGCGGACGGAATCGACGGTGGGCGGGCAGACCTTCTCCGGCGTGTTGGCTCGGGGCAGCCGCGATTCTATGGTCGAGTCTCTTCGGCAGCTCGCCGGCGTTCGAACACGAAGGGAGGGGGATGCGATACTTCTGGGCCCCGATCCTCGCAGGTAGTGCCGCATTGCATGCGGTCCCCGCCACGGCCCGGGATCGCGACCGACCCCAGAACGTAAGCACCGCCCCCGGCAACCTGAGCGATGCGCTGAGCTCGCTGGCGATCCAGACCGGCATATCGCTGGGATACGCGGTCCCCATCCCAGCCAGGAAGGTGAAGGCGGTCCGTGGCCGCATGGCGCCGGAGCGTGCGCTCGATCGGCTTCTGCGGGGAACGGGGATCCGCGCCGTGCGCATCGGGCCGACGACCTTCCGGATCGTCCTCGACGCCCGCCCGCCGGTCGCGCGCCCTGCCCCGCGTTCGTCGCCAGACCCTGACCGGCCGGGGTCGGACATCGTCATAACCGGCCGCAAGCTGCCCGAACTGCTGTCGCGCACGGCCGCGCCGATCGCGGTCTATGTGCCGTCCGACGGCAGCCTGCCCGGCGCGGTGATGGGGGAGGCGGATGCGGGTCGCGCCATCGATGGCCTGCTGGTGGCAGGACGAGGAGCCGGAGCGGATCGCGCATTCATCCGAGGTTTGGCGGACAGTCCGTTCAACGGGTTCAGCCAGGGCACGGTGAGCGTGCAATTGGACGAGGGACGGATCACATACGATGCGCCCGAGCCCGGGCTGCGGCTGGTCGACGTGGCGCGCGTCGAGGTGCTCAAGGGACCACAGGGACCGCTCTATGGGACAGGAGCGCTGGGCGGCGTGTATCGCGTCGTCACGAACCGGCCGGTGCTCGGCGAATATCAGGGAAGCGCGACCTTCTCGATCTCCGATGTCGGCGCCGGCGGGCTCGGCGGGTCGGCCGAGGCCACGGTCAACGCCCCGCTGCTGCCCGACCTCGCGGCGCTGCGCATCGCCGCCTATTCGTCGCTCGAGGGCGGATGGATCGACCGGGGGACTTTCGGCGGGCGATCGAACCAGACCCGCGTCATGGGTGGCCGCGCGTCGCTCCGGGTCGTGCCGGCGGACGACTGGACGGTGGATGTGACGATCGCCGGCCAACGGCTCGACGCGCGCAACGGTGGCTACGTATACCGCATCGCGGAAGATCTGGCGCGCGACGGCCCGCCCGAACCGCGCTACACCGCGTTCAGGCTCGCGCAGGCGCGGGTCGCGGGCACCCTTGGCGGCGTGGAGATCGTGGCGGCGACCAGCCAGAGTTGGCAGGATCAGGAGGATCGCTACGACCTGTCATCGCCGCAGAACGCCTTGCAGCTTCCAGGCGCCACCATGTGGCGGGACCGGCGGGCGTATCGGGTGTTCGACCAGGAGCTCCGGCTCTCGTCCTTGCCGGGAAGCCTCCTCTCGTGGACCGCCGGCGCCTCATACCTGTCGGCCTCGACGCGGGCGACGGGCCAGGTCGAATTCGCTGACGGCGCCCGCCTGCCCTACTTCGCCCTTCATCGCGGCGTCGCCGAGACCGCCGTGTTCGCCGACGGGACCTATCCGGTGTTGCCCAGGCTGAACGCGTCGGCTGGCTTCCGCCTCTTCCGCTCCTCGACCGACGACGAGAGGCAGGAACCCTCCAAACCGGGGAGCACCGCGCGCACCTTGACGGGCTTCACGCCGAACCTGTCGGCGTCCTACGACCTCGGGGAGATGGGCATCGTGTATCTCCGGTTGGCCAGCGCATTCCGTCCCGGTGGCCTCGACCCCGGCAACGCGCAGACCGGACGCTACCGGGCGGACGAGGTCCGCAGTCTCGACATCGGGACGAAGATCAGGTCGGCCGGCGGTCGCGTCGCGTTGGACGCCAGCCTCTACGTCGTGCGCTGGAGCGACGTCCAGTCGGACTATCTCGAGCCCGATGGGCTGCTCGCGACGCGGAACGCCGGGGATGCGAACGTGACCGGCGTTGAGCTGACAGCGACCTATCGCCCGGACGCGCGGCTCGAGGTCTCGGCCGGACTGACAGCGCAGCGCGCCAGGCTCACCCACGCCCTGGGGGGCGCGGACCTCTTGAAGGACCGCCGCCTGCCCCTGGCGCCCGACCTCGCCTTCAGGCTTGCGGGCGCGCGGTCGTTCGACCTCGGCGGCGTCACCCTGAGACCTTTCTTCGCCATCAACGTCGTCGGGGCGACACGGTTGAGCTTCGACGACGGGCTCGATCGCCGCATGCCTGCATACGTCGACGCGCGCGCGGGCGCGATGGTCGACCTGAAGGATCTGGTCGTCCGCCTCGATGTCGCGAACATCCTCGGCCTGCGCGCGGATACCTACGCCTACGGCAATCCGTTCACCGTTCGCGCCTTGCCGCAATACACGCCGCTTCGGCCACGAACGGTGACGGTCGCCGTGACGCACGAGTTTTAGTCCATGACAACGCCTGCGGGCTGAGGTCGAGCCGCGCGGCGGCGTCTGACCGGTAACGACCGGTTGTCGCGGCTGCGGCCGCGCCATCAGACAAGGGAATCACATGGCTTCTTCCCCCGCCTGCGTCCAGGCAGCGCAACGGCTACCAGGCGACGGGCGTCCATTCACAATCGACCTCGATCCCGAGACGAGCACGTGGCAGCGGGCCATGTCCTACACCGGCCTCGCTATCACGCTCGCGACCCTCGCCGGCGTCGCGGTGATCGCAGGAAGGCTAGGCAACGGAACCGCCTTCCCCCGGTTGCCGATCTCGCCGGTCTTCTGGATGGCCCTCCTCGCGGCTTTCCTTATGATGCCCGTCAGCGAGTGGCTGGTCCTGCGGCGGCTCTGGGGGCTGCGGGCCGGCGCGATCGTGCCGCTGATGCGTAAGCAGGCGGTCAACGAATTGCTGCTAGGGTATTCCGGCGACACTCAGTTCTACCTGTGGGCTCGTCGCAACGTCGATCCCGGCAACGCGCCGTTTGCGACCCTGCGGGACATGGCGATCCTGTCGGGCTTCACCGGCAACGTCGCCACGCTGGCGCTGATGGGCGTGACCTGGATGTGGATTCCCGGGATCATCACCGGATCGATCGCGCGCGGCGCGGCATGGGCCGTGCTCATCATCGTCTGCGCGGCCATCGCGCTCGCGCTCGCGCAAGGACGCCTGTTCGCCTTCAGCCTCTCGCGTCGGCAGATCGGCTTCGTGCTGGCGGTCCATCTGACACGGGTGGTGGCGCTGCTCGGGTTGAGCGCCGTCCTGTGGAGTTGCGCGGTTTCCGGGCTCGCCTTCGGCTCGCTGCTGGGCCTCGCCACGATCCGCATGATGATCTCCCGGCTACCGTTCGTCCCTGGCAAGGATGCCCTGTTCGCTGGAGCGGTGCTCGCACTTGGCCTCCACGGCACGGTGCTGCCGGGGGCCCTCGCCCTGATCGCCGGGATCCTGCTGGGGCTGAACGCCGTCGTCGGCGCTGTCGCGGGCATGCGCGAGATCGCGTCGGGGGCGCGGCGATGATCGCGACCCTGCTCGCTTTCGGGCTCGCCGTCGCGAACCGCACCGTCCTGCCCTCGCCTGATCTCGGCAAGGCCAACGCCGCTTGCCGACCGGGGGAGACGGGCCCCGCGTTCCGTGTCGAGGTGGTGGGCCTGCATGATCGCGCCGGGCTGCTGAAGCTCGAGCTCTATCCGGCGAACGACGAGGACTTCCTGGCGGACGACACGGTGCTGATCGCCGCCGGCAAGGTGTTCCGCCGCGTGGAGGTGCGGACACCGCAGAACGGCCCTGCGGTGCTGTGCATCAGGGCGCCCGGCCCGGGACGATATGCGCTCAGCCTCCTCCACGACAGGGACGGCAACCACCGATTCAACATCTCGGGCGACGGCGTGGGTTTCGCCGGCAACCCGCGGCTCGGGTGGGGCAAGCCCAAGGCAGCGAGCGCCAGCGCTATGGTCGCGCAGGGCGTCGCCGCTGTCCGTATCGTGCTAAATTACCGGCACGGATTTTCCTTCAGGCCGGACGGGCAGTGATGCGCCAACCGCGTGAGAGCGGCGTGCAGCCGGGGATGTGCAGTCCGGGCCGCGCGCGCGTTTCATTGAAACTTCCCAATGTGCCACGTCGGCGCTGGCGATGGCCGGTCGTCTGGCGCAGACCGCGCCGCAGCACGAAGGAGAATACCATGCGCGCAGCTATCTTCGCCGTCCTGGCCGCTGGGATCGCCGGTCTCGCGTCGGCGGCGGCCCCGGCCCCGCAATACAAGGTGGTCGATACCATCGCGGGACCGGACGGTTCCTGGGACTATGCGAGCGTCGATCCGCAGACGGGGCGCCTGTTCGTCGCGCGCGGAGACGGCGTGACGATGTTCAATCTCAAGGAGGGGATCACGACGTCCTGGAAGGGCGTCGCACGCGCGCATGCCGTCGTTCCCTTGCGAGACGGACGCATCCTGGTCACGAGCGGAAACGACGCGACGGTCAGGTGGTTCGACGTCAAGTCCGGCCAGCAGACCGGAAGCGTGGCGGTGGGTAAGAAGCCCGACGCCGCCATCGCCGATATGATCCATCATCGCGTCCTAGTGATGAATGCGGCCGATGGCACCGTGTCGGTCGTGGACGCGGACGCGATGCGCGTCACGCGGACGATCAAGCTCAAGCCCGGCCTCGAATACGCCGCGCTCGATGGCACGACGCTGTTCGTCAACGACGAGGATTCGAACGAGATCGAGGTGACCGACCTTGCGGCCAACCGGCCCATAGCCCCAATCGCTCTAGACGGTTGCGAGGGGCCGAGCGGCATCGGTTACGACTCGGAGCACCACACCCTGATAGCCGCATGCGCGAACGGCAAGGCGGCGATCGTCGATGCGAGGTCGCGCCGGCTGGTCAGGCTGATCGACATCGGCCGGGGACCGGACGCGGTGATCATGGATTACCGCCGCCGCCTTGCGTTCATTCCCTGTGGGCGGGACGGCGTGCTCGAGATCCTGTCGCTGGATGAGCCCGGTGGGGTCGCCCGCGTCGGGCGAGTGACGACCGAGGTCGGCGCGCGGACCGGCGCCCTCGACCCCGCCACCGGGACGATCTACCTGCCGACGGCGAGATTCTCGGCCCCCGCTTCGCCCGGCGCGCGGCCGTCGTCGGTGCCCGGGAGCTTTCACGTCCTGGTCGTGCGCCCGGCTGCCTGACACAGTCGTGACGTTCCGCCAGCTGGTCACCGCGATCCTGCTCGCGACCACCGTCTCCAGCGGTCCGGCGGTCGCACGGACCATGGAACAGCGTCGCGCGGCGCTGGTCGCCACGATCCGGCGGCAGGTCCGCGCGGAGACGCTCAAGGCCGACGACGCGCAGCTCTCGCGGGCCCTTGGCGCCCTCGCGGCGGTGCCGCGCGAGGAGTTCGTCCCGCCCGAATACCGCCGCTACGCCTATGAATCGCAGATGTCTCTCCCCATCGGATACGACCAGACCATCTCCGACCCCTACGTGGTCGCCCTGATGACGGCCGCGGCGAACCTTCCCGACGACGCCAACGTCCTCGATGTGGGCACGGGGTCGGGATACCAGGCGGCCGTCCTTGCGAAGATCGCGCGTCGGGTGACGTCGATCGAGATCGTTGAGCCGCTCGCGACGTCGGCGCGAGAGCGGCTGGCCCGCCTGGGCTACGGGAACGTGGAGGTGCGTGCGGGCGACGGCTACGCAGGGGCCCCGGACCGAGCGCCGTTCGACGCCATCATCGTCGCGGCCGGAAGCGACAAGGTGCCACAGGCGCTCATCGACCAGCTGAGGGTCGGCGGCCGGATCGTGATGCCGGTCGGGGCGACCTGGGCCAGCGAGCAGATACTCGTCATGACGAAGACCGGGCCCACCACGCTCGACACCTGCTCGCTCGGCTGGGCCATGTTCGTGCCGTTGACGGGCAGGGGGCAGCGGCCCCCATGGGCGCGTGGGATGCTCAATCAGGACATCAGGCTGTGCTACGGGGATGCCGTGGTTTCGCCTGTGTTCGTCCGCAAGCTACCCCAGCCCGAAAAGGTTCGCAGCGGACGGCGAAAGGGGATCGCCGAATGAACGGGTCGCCGTGCCCGCACCATACATCGCGGCCGGAGTCACTACGGTGTCGCTCCTGCTCCTGATCTTTCTAAGCGTCATCGGAGCGCAGGCTGGTGGCGCTCCTCCGTTCAAGCCGCCGTCCGCGTGCTGTTCTGGGGGGCTGGCGATGGCCGTGACGGTGCTCGTCGGAAAGCTGGCGGGCGCCACGCCGTGAGTGGCGCCGCGTCCGTCGACGTTTCGAGGCTTCCGGACGGAAGCCACATCGGCTGAATAGAGGATGACGAGAATGAGCGAACCCCCTTCCGATCAGCGCTACGACTCCACGACCATCTCCTTGCATTGGGTTACCGCGATCCTTGTGGTAGTCCTCTGGATCATCGGCCAGACCGCCGACTGGATCCCGAACGGTCCCGTCAACACGCGCTACTGGTCGGTGCATGTCGTGCTCGGCTTCGCGCTAGCTGCGGTCATCGGCTGGCGGATGGCGTGGCGCGGTTCGAGAGGCCGTCGCCTACCACCCGCCGATACGGGCACGCTCCATGCATTCGCCAAGGCGACGCACTTTTCGCTATACGCGTTGCTTCTGACCACGCTGGCCCTTGGCGTCGTCAACGCATTCGTTCGGGGCTACAACCTGTTCGACCTCGCCCACCTCCCCCAGATCGGCGATCGCGCGTGGCGCAAGCCCATCACGGGCTGGCACGGTTTGGCGGCCAACATATTGCTGGGTCTGGCATTGTTCCATGCGGCTGCGGCCTTGGTCCATCACTACGTCTGGCGGGACGGCCTGTTGCGCCGCATGCTGCCTGGTGTCGACGGGATTGCAGACCCACGGCCGGAAGGCTCAGCTCCCACGATCGCCGACAAGCGCCCTTAGGCCAGAACTGGTCTTCGGCGGACGCCCGAATGAGGGCGGGCAATGATAACGGGAATGAGGCGCCCGGGATGCAATTCACAAGCTGATCTTGATCCCGCCCTCTAACGTCACGTTGTAGTATTCGCGCTGGATCGGCCGATTGTCTGCCCCTTCGTAAAATCGCAGCGGCGCGTTGGTCAGGTTCTTCGCGTTGACGTAGAGCGACACGCGCGGCGTGATCTTGTAACTCCCGTTGAAGTCGAGCGTGAAGCGTTTGTCCTGAAAGATGTCAGTCGCGCGGCTCCCGCCCACCCCGAACAGGACCGCCGATTCATACTGACCCGACAACCGCATCTGCAGCCCGTATTTTTCGAAGAACAACGCACCGTTGGCGGTGTATTTGAACGTGCCCGGGAGGGCGACGGTGGCCTCGCCATCGCGAATCCGAGCCGAACTATCGACATAGCTGCCATTCGCTTCGACGCCGAAGCCCGACAACAGGCCGGGCAGGCCCGAGAATTTATAGTCGAGCGCCGCCTCGATTCCCCGCGCCTGCGCACCCGATACGTTCGAATACGTGCTGATCGTGGCGATGCCCGTAATCCCGGGATAGGTCCCGCGCACCGTCCGCGCGACGATGTAGTTGCGGAACTCCTTGTCGAACACGCCGACCGACAGGACGCCGTTGCCCGGGAGATAGTATTCAAGAGAGAGATCGAAATTGTTGCCGGTGATCGGCCGCAAGTTCGGATTGCCGGTGCTCACCGTTCCACCCCCGACGTCGACGCTCAACGACTGGATCGTCTGAAAGAAGCCCGGCCGGGCAATGCCGGTCGACCAGGTGCCGCGTGCCACCAGATCCGGCGCCAGCGAATATCGTAGCTGCACGGTCGGAAACAGGTTTGTGTAGGTCTTGGACCGCGAGGCCGGCGTCGAGATGTCGGCCCCGCTGGCGTCAGTCACCGTTCGCGTCCCGCGATAGACTGCGCGCGTTTGCTCCACGCGCAATCCGGCAAGGATGCCCAAGTCGCCGAATGTCGCTTTATACTGCCCGTAGCCGGAGATTACGTCCTCGTTATCGTCAAACAACGGTGGCGCGGCTCCGGGCTGGCCGCCGCCGCTGGAATTTGCCGCGAGAAACGTCTCGATCTTGGTGGGGTCGAGCAGCGCGCCGATCGCATAGCGGCCGTAGAAGTCGTTTACGGTCTGGTCGGTCGAGAAGTCGCCAAGCCCCTTCGATGTGCCGGTATAGACGAACGTCGTCCCGAGCGGCGTGGCGACCTTGTGCCGGAACCGCAATTTGACGCCGACCTTGAATTCGCCGTCGGATGCCAAACTCAGCGGGATGGCCAGATTGGCCGCGGCCGACCACTCGCGATCGCGATCCGATTCGGGCGCGTTGCCGATCTTTTTCAGTGTGTAGTTTGCCGAATCGGTGATGCTCGCCCCCGAGACGACCCGGAATGCCGGATAGTCGGGATTGGTGGTGTTGTCGTAGGCGAGAGTCAGGCCGGTCGGCCCGTCGAAGGTCGTGTTATAATCGTAATGCTTGCGGTAACTGGCCTGCGAGAAGGCGGCGAACCAGTCGAACCTGGCCCCGGCGAATTTATGGTCGCCGCCCAACTGCGCGACGATATTGCGGTGCGTTTCATCATAGTGCCGCAGCGTCTTCACGGTCGAGGTATCGGGTGCAATGAAGCCGTTGGCATTAGCCGGATCTGGAACGACTGTGTCGAGCCCGTCGATCTCCAGCCGGTTGCGCTGAGCGCTCTCATTATAGCCTGCCATGCTGGCGCGAAAATAGACGCGAGTATCGTCGTCCGGCGTGAAGTCGAGCTCACCGCTATAGCCGAAGCGCTTGCGGTTATATGCATACTTGCGCAGCTCGAGCCCCGCGAACGCCTTGTCGGGCGTGGCGGGCCGATTATCGGCATAGGCAGCCTCGATGTCGTCGAACGAGCGCCGGTCGTTGTAGAGGAACTGGGTCAGCACGAACGACAGCACCGGCTTGCCCTGCGCATTGGTGCCGCCGAGCGGACCGCCCAGCACGATTTCGTCGCGATATAAGCCGGTCTTCTGGCGCGTCTCCAGACCGCCACCGAACGTCGCCTCGACGAACAGTTTGTTGCGCCCGATCGCGGTCCGCGGGCTGAGCTCGATCGAGCCGCCCAACCCCTCGGCATCGTGGTCTGGCATGCCGGTCTTGGTCACTACGATCCGGTCGATCGCGCCGATCGGCACCGTGTCGAATTCGACCGCGCGGCCCGTCGCGTTGAAATAGGTTCCGCCCGGCTGCGTGTTGAGTAGCACCACGCCGCCGAAGGTCGCGCCGTTCAGGTTGCCGTCGAGCCCGCGGATGTTCACGAACCGTCCCTCGCCCGTGTCGATCGACAGGGCGACGCCAGGGATCCGGCTCAACGCTTCGGCAGCGTTGACGTCGGGATATTTGGCGATGGTTTCGGCAGGCTGGATGTTGACGAGGTTCGGCGCCTGTTTCTGTTCGTTGCGTGCGCTGTCGGCGCGGCGGGCCGTGACGACGATGTCTGAGGACGACGGGCGTGGAGCGGTCTGGGCTGTAGCAATTCCGGCCCAAAACGAGATCGGCATGGCCGTCGCCGACAATAACGCGCTGCGCATGGCTTATCCGCCTTTGAGAGTGGCGGCGCCGTTCGCCGCGCTTTCTCCTGTTGCGGCGGGCGATGACGTTTGTGTGTCAGCGCGCGATGATTGGGATATTGTATAAATTCACAACCGCAGTCACGATTCATGTTCAGTGGATTGCCCACGGTGAACAAGCCCTCCCTCGAGCATCGGCATCTTTTGGCCGGACCGTGTCGTCCCCCCCTCCATCGATGGAGTTGGCGGCAATTGGTGTGCTCCCCGTCACCCGAGGTCAGGGCGCGGGGAGCACGTTTCAGCGCAAGACTGGCGAGGCGGACTGGAGGAAGCCGCACCATTCTCGCACTGGCGCCTCCGGCGCTGGCGCGGTCGGGGGGAGCGACGCGAGCGCAGGGGGTATCGTCGCAAGCGAGCCATATCGCGTCGCTGGGTGCGACGTATCAACGCGCTCATCTCTTCGCGAAGCCTTTGAGTCCGCCAAGGCTATGCATCGCAGGTGACACTTCTGTTACAAAGCCTTCGCCGCGCGGAGATTGGGATAATTTAATGCTGACCATACGCGACTGCGGTTAGATTGCCGGTCGGCGTCCCAACACCGTGACCAACAACCTCGATCCGATGCCTGGACCGCCGCCCACTGACCGTCCTCGCAGGCTTCTCGTGGCGATCCACGACGTGGCACCGCTGCACGCCGCGGCGATCGAGGAACTGAGGTGCGCGTTGATGGAGATCGGGGCTAGCCAAGTCGCCATGCTGGTTGTGCCCGACTTCTGGGGCGAATCCCCCATCCTCCCCGGCTCCGCGTTCGCGGCACGCCTGCGCGACTGGGCGGACGAGGGCGTCGAGATGTTCCTGCATGGCTACCGCCATCGCGACGACTGCCGGCATCCGCGATGGATCGACGGGGTGAAGGCCCGTGGCATGACGGCTGGCGAGGGCGAGTTCCTCGGGCTGACGGCTGGCGAGGCGCGGCGGCGCGTCGCGGACGGTCGCTCCTTGGTAGAGAATGTGACGGGCAAGGCGATCAGCGGCTTCGTCGCGCCTGCGTGGCTCTACGGACCCGGCGCACTCGAGGCTCTGTCCGACACCGGGGTCGCGATGGTCGAGGACCATTGGCGGGTGTGGGACCCAGTATCGGACCGGACGCTGGCGCGGTCGCCCGTCATCACCTGGGCCACTAGGACTCGCGCTCGGATGGCTTCCTCGCTCGCCGTCGCGGGGCTCGCCCGGCGCGTCCCGCTCCCCCGGGTGGTGCGCGTCGCCGTCCACCCGGGCGACGTAACCAGTCACGCGGTGTTGCGCAGCATCGTCACCACGGTCGCGAAGCTCGCGCGCAGCCATGCGGTGAGCCGATATCACGACCTCATCGCGGACGCCGCGTGATGCCGGACGCAACACGGCAGCGACGGCGCCACCGTGTCGAGTTGGGCGTTTCCGAGACCAGGCGGGCGGGTCGTGACCAAGTCGAAGAATTCGGCCGGAAGGTAGGGGCCTAGCCGCTCCGACTTTCTGTGCCGGATGCCCGGCGCGCGAGTATCATGCGTTGGGCGCGGTGCCGGTCTGCCGGGTTTATGCCACCGGCGACCGGCATCGCTATGCCCTCTGGAAGCCGCGTGACTCAGGGCTTACGGGACCCGCACCGTCTAGTTTTTCAGAAGAACAACCTTGTCTCTCTTCCGCCGAATGATCCTGCCTTGGGCGTGGGCCCGTCGCCGCGTTCGCGCCAGCGAGTGGGCATTCATCGCCCTTTCGGTGCTGGTGGGGGCGGGAGCGGGACTCGCGAGCATCGTGCTGGGTGCGGTCGCTCGGACCCTGCAGCACTGGCTGTTCGCACTTCCGAGCGACGTCCGGCTGAGCGCCATGCCCGGCCTTACGGGCTGGGCGCTGCTCGCGCTTCCGCTTGGCGGCGTGGCTTTGGCGGGTTTCTCCTGGGCGGTGCGATCTCGTCGGCGACGGCTGGTCGACGCCGTCGAGGCGAACGCGTTGCACGGCGGGCGCATGTCGATGACAGACAGTCTGGTCATCTCTGGGCAGACCGTCCTCTCGAACGGCTTCGGCGCGTCGGTTGGTCTGGAGGCCGCCTATGCGCAGATGGGCGGCGCCATCGCATCCGTCGCCGGCAGCTCGCTCCGCCTGCGTCGCGCCGACCTGCGCAATCTGGTCGGCGCCGGCGCCGGCGCGGCGATCGCTGCGGCATTCGGGGCGCCGCTGGCTGGCGCCTTCTATGCGTTCGAGATCGTCATCGGCGCCTATACGCCGTCGGCCATCGCCCCGGTCGTGGCGGCCACCCTCACCGCGGTGTTCGTGTCCCAGGCATTCGGCGTGCAGCCATACGTGATAGACGCCGCCGCCGGCGGCGTGATCGAGACCCACCACTATCTGATCTACGCCGGTTTGGGCGCGATCTGCGCCGCGCTCGGCATAGGGCTGATGCGCGCCGTGGCGCTGGTTGAGACGGCGACCCGTCGCATACCCGCCCCGGGCTGGAGCCGACCCGTGATCGGCGGTGCGCTGCTCGCATGTATCGCCGTCTGGTCGCCGCAGGTGCTGTCGTCGGGGCATGGCGCGCTTCACGTCGATCTCGCCGAGGGCGCGACGCTCGGATTCATCGCGACCATCCTGATCGCCAAGTCGGTCGCGTCGGTCGTGTCGCTTGGATTCGGGTTCAGGGGCGGACTGTTCTTCGCCTCGCTCTTCCTCGGCACGCTGGTCGGCCATCTCTTCGCCGGCATCCTGGCCGCGGCCACCGGTGTCGCGGCCGTCGATGCGCACAATGCAGCTCTCGTTGGGATGGCCGCGCTTGCGGTCGCCATCGTCGGCGGACCGATGACGATGGCGATGCTCGTGCTGGAGGCGACCCACGACTTCGCGCTGACCGGTGCGGTGCTGGCCGCGTCGCTCGTATCCTCGACGATCGTGCGCGAGACGTTCGGATACAGCTTCTCGACGTGGCGGCTCCATCTTCGCGGCGAGACCATCAAGAGCGCGCGCGACGTGGGGTGGGTGAAGACGCTGACGGCGGGGCGCATGATGCGCCGCGAGACCCGCGCGACGCCGGCCACGTTGACGGTCGCCGAGTTCCGTCATCGCTTCTCGCTGGGGGCGACCAGCCGCGTTGTGCTCGTCGACGAGGCCGGCCGGTATGCCGGCATCTGCCAGACCCCCACTGCCTATGCGGACGGGGTCGACCCATCGGCCTCTATCGGCAGCTTGGCCGTGAACCGCGACGCAGCGCTGGCCCCGGACATGGACATCTCTGCGGTGATGACCCGCTTCGATGCGTCGGGCACCGATGAACTGGCGGTTTTGGACGGCGACCGCAGGGTGCTCGGCATCCTATCGGAGTCGTTCGTGCGCCGCCGCTATGCCGAGGAGCTGGAGAAGGCGCAGCGAGAGTTGTTCGGCGAGGCCTAGAGCGGCGCGACTTCGCGGGCTGACCCCGTGGCGCCTCGGTGGCGGTCTGCTTCCCATCTGTAGGGGGCCCTTCGTCAGCGCCGTGCGATGCGAGCATGGAACCGCGGACGTTGCGGCCGCTTTAGCTGACATGGAAGATCGAATTAGCCAGGCCGTCCGCGGCGACCGCGCCGCGCGACTGCGCATAGGCCTGACGTATCTGTGGCGACACTGTCGCTTGCCCAGCCTTTCGGATCCCGCCCTTTTCACGGAGCTGGTTCAGCTTCGCAAATTGCGCGACCGTGACCCCCGGATGCCCGCGATGGCCGACAAGGTGGCGGCCAAGGCGCTCGTGGCCTCCAGACTGGGACGCAATTGGATCATTCCCATGCTTTGGACGGGCGATGAACTACCCACCAATTCGCCTTGGGATCGGCCGGTGGTCGTCAAGTCCCGGCATGGCTGCAATCAGAACGTGTTCGTCCGCGATGGCGCCAGCGACTGGCGGCAGGCGATGGCAGCGTCAGCCAAGTGGATGCGGCGCGACTACGGCTGGTGGCTCGACGAGTGGCTCTACAGCCAAATTCCGCGCGGGCTGCTCATCGAGCCGATGATCGGCTCAGGCAAGGACCTCCCGGTCGACTACAAGATCTTCGTGTTCGGCGGTCGGGCGACCCACGTGCAGGTCCACATCGATCGGGAGGACCGCCACCGGTGGATATTGCATGACAGGGATTGGCGCCCGATGGCCAACGACGCGCCAGCTGTGCGCCGGCCGACCGCGCTCTCCGACATGTTGAGCGCGGCCGAGACGCTGGCCGAGGGCTTCGATTTCGTCCGTGTCGATTTCTATCAACCGGAAAGCCAGCCTCTCTTTGGCGAGATCAGCTTCTATCCCGGGTCGGGGCTCGACCCGTTCGACCCGCCGGCGCTCGATGCCGAGATGGGCGAGCTATGGCTCCGCGCAGCGGCTCAGCCCATCGAAGATCGTCCTCCTGCGGGAAGGATCGGCCGTCGAGCAGCTTTCGAATGTGACGCGATCGCTGTGTAGCGTTAGCTCTGCGGCTTGGGTTGACGGCGTGCCGGACGTCAGGTCGCTCGAACTGGCACCCGGCCTTGGAAGCTGTCGCTGCCACTTCCATTCCGGACAGTCGGCGGATAAGCGCGGCCCCGGTGATGTTCGGCATTCTCCATAGCCTGCACGTCACGCGAACCTAGGCTCCGGCGATCCCCGCCGCGACCATGGCCGCGAAGGCTTCGGTCGTGCCGGTGCCGCCGACATCCGGCGTGCGCGCCTCGACGTCGTCGAGCGCGATGTCGACGGCGTGCTCGATCTGCCTCGCCGCTTCGACCAGGCGCGGATCGCCGTCGCGCCGGCCGCGCCACTCGAGCAGCATCGCAGCCGACACGATCAGCGACACCGGATTGGCTATGCCGCGTCCGGCGATGTCTGGCGCCGATCCGTGCTGCGCCTGCGCGACGCAGACCTCGTCCCCGACATTGATCGCCCCGCCAAGGCCGAGTCCGCCGGCCAGTTCCGATGCCTCGTCGGACAGGATGTCGCCGAACATGTTGGTCGTCACGATCACGTCGAAGCGCGCGGGATCGCGGATCAGGAGCGCCGCGGCCGCGTCGACGATCACCTCGTCGAGCTGCACCTCCGGATAGTCCACGGCGACCGCGCGCACCTCGCGCAGGAATAGACCATCGCTCATCTTGAGCACGTTGGCCTTGTGCACCGCCGTCACGCGGCGACGACGGGTGCGGGCGAGTTCGAAGGCGGTCCGCGCGACCTTGCGGCATGCCCCAGCGGTGATCTTGCGCACCGACAGCGCGGTGTCCGGGTCGGTCATGAACTCGGGTATGCCCGCGTGCATGTTGCGGTCGGCGTAGAACCCCTCGGTGGCCTCGCGGACGATCACCAGATCGAAAGGGTGGGCAGTCCGGGCGAGGCCCGGCCGGCTGCGGCACGGTCGGACGTTCGAGTTCAGCGTGAAACGCGTCCGCAGCGCACCGGATGGATTGATCCCGCCCCGTTCCGGCGCGGGGTAGTCGTAGTGCGATACGGGTCCGAGGATGACGCCGTCGACCTGCGGCACGCGCGCGAGGACGGCGTCGGGTAGCGTCGTGCCCTGCGTGGCCAGGCTCGCCAGCCCGATCTCCGCCATCTCGATATCGAGACCCAGTGAAAGCCGTGCGTCCGCGGCATGCAGCACGGTCAGCATCGCGCGGCAGATCTCGGGACCGATGCCGTCCCCCGGAAGGACGAGGATCTTCATCCTCGCGCCTTCCTTGACGACGGCACCCGCTCGATCAGAATTTCGCCTTCACCGTGGCATAGAACGCCCGGCCGATGACGTCGTAGGTGGCCGCATCGGTGGTCAGCGGGGAAGCGCTGATGAAGGGTGGCGCCTTGTCCGTCAGGTTGTTTACCCCGAAACCAAGCGTGAACCGCTTGTCGACGTTGAACTCGAAGTTGAAGTCGAGATAGTTGTAGGCCGTGATCCCGGGTGTGGTCGAGGCCGGATTGGCCACGAGGTCCGAATGGATCATGCTGGATATGTGGCGCCACAGCAGCGTGGCCCTGAACGCGTCGCCCAGATAGCTCAGGCTAGTGTTGATCTTCCACTTGGGGTGCGTGATCCCGCCGCCGACACCGCCATATCCCGCGCTGCCCGCGTAGTTGAGCGTCGGTGAGCCGAGCAGGCCGGCGACCCGGTATGTCTTGAGGTAGGATGCGGTGGAGCTCAGTTCGATCGATCCTGCTCCGGCGGCCATCCCAAGGTCGTCCAGCCCGATCCGCCAGTTGAACTGGGTGTCAATCCCCGCGACGGTGTAGGACGCGAAATTGAACAGGCCCTGCTGGCCGAGCGCTATCTGGCCGGTCAGCGGATCGCGGGCGATGCGCTGGCAGAAGGCGTTGCTCGCCGAGTAGCTCGGGTTGCTGGCGCCATCCGAATTGAAGCAACGGGGCAGGATGTCGGACAGCAGCAGCGATCCGATCGCGTTCTTGATGGTGATGTGGTAGTAGTCGACCGACAGGTTGATGCCGCTGAACAGGCTGCCCGCGAAGCGAGGGGTAAGGACCGCGCCGAACGAGTAGGTCCTCGCCTTTTCCGGTGTCAGGCTCGGGTTGCTGCCGTCCTGCCCGGGCACCGTCGAGATGCCGTAGGAGTATGTCGGATAGAGGCTCGAGGGCACGCCCTGCGCCAGGCAGAGCGCCTGGACCTGGGTGGCGTTCGACCCCGTGCGGTAGACGCTGCCGACCGCACACGGATCGCCGGCGTTCGGCCCGGTCCCGATCGGCAGCTGCGCGACGGAGGTCGGTCCGAACAGGTTGCCCAGGCTAGGTGCGCGGATCGCGACCGAATAGCTGCCGCGGATCAGAAGCGGCTTGACCGGGCGCCAGGTCAGGTCGGCCTTGTAGGTGTGCTGGCTGCCGAAGAGGCTGTAGGAGGAATAGCGGTAGCCTAGATCGGCCGTGAGGTCCTGGAAGAACGGCGTGTCCTTCAGGATCGGGATGAGAAGCTCGGCATAGGCCTCCTTGACCGTCTGCTTGCCCGACGCTGCGCTGACCAGTCCGTAGGCGATCGAGTCGTTGGTCCTGAGCGTGGAGTCGGGAATGTAGTCGAAAGACGTCTCGCGGTAATCGGCACCGACCGCGAAGCTCAGGTCACCGCCGGGCAGCTTGAACAACGGCCCCTCGATGGTGGCCTCGACCATCTTCTGCGACTGGTCGTTGGTGCTGTGGTTGGTGCGGCTGACATAGTCCAGGCATGCCGGGGTCAGCGGCGTGAGGCCGAGCGGGTTCCACGCATAGCCTTTGCACGTCCCGCCGGCGCCGGTGTAGTTTGCCGTTCCGTTCAGGATGGTGGTTATCGCGGCGAGGCTTCCGTCCCCATACATGTCGTTGATGTATTGCGACTTGCCATAGGTGCCGTAGACGTCCCACTTGAGGCCGGTTCCCGGAATCTTCCCGTTCAGGCCGATGGTCGCCTGCCAGACGTTATACTTGAAGGGTTCGATCCGGTTGCCGAGCGTGCTCATCAGCTTGGTCACGATGATGTTGCCCGTCGGCCGTGGCGTTATCGAGTTGAGGATCTGCTGCAGCGCCGCGTTCCCCGTGATGAACGGGTTGTTCTGGGGGACTAGGAGCGGGATCGACGGCTTGGTTGATCCAGGACTGGTCTGACTCAGCGCCTTGGAGTTCAGGAAGTTGAACTGCGCGTAGAAGGATATGTCTTCGCTCAGGTCGTATTCGACCTTGGCGAAGGCGTTGTAGCGCGTGAGCGGGACCTGGACCGCGAAATACTGACCCAGCGCCACCTGCACCTGGCGGCAGTTGGGGCTGATGTTGAGCCCCAGCGTGCTACCGTCGAGGCCGCGGTAGTTCTGGACGCAGTTGCTGCCGGCGAGATCGGTGAACACCGTGCCGTCGCGGTTCAGGCCGATGGCTCCCGGGTAGGCGCCGGTTCCGGCGATGGGCGTGGTGCCGGGATACGTGGCCAGGACGGCGTTGACCGCTGCGATCGTCGGCGCGCCGCCGCCATAGTTGCCCGCGGCGATGATGCCCTCCGGCGGGCGGGCCAATTGCCGGATGTTGGCGAAGAACGGACGGTTCTTGCCCTCGACGGCGGAGCGGTCCGCATATTCGAACGCGAACAGGAAGCGCCCGCGGTCGTCGGCGAACTTCGCGCCGAACGCCGCGCTGAGGCTCGTGGTCGCACCGTCGCCCTGCCCGGTGATGCCCTTCTTTCCGGACAGTTCGAGGCCGTTGAGGTTGGTCCGCAGCTTGAAGTTGACCACGCCGGCGACCGCGTCCGAGCCGTAGGTCGCGGACGCGCCACCTGTGATGATCTCGACCGATCCGATCAGCGAGGACGGTATGGTGTTGAGGTCGATCGCGCCGTCGGGGCTCGACGGCATCAGCCGCCGCCCGTCGAGCAGCACTAGCGACCGGTTGGGGCCAAGCCCGCGCAGATCGCTATAAGACTGGCCGCCCGCGAACCCGATCGTGCCCTGCGCGTCGCCGACCTCGGCCGCGCCCTGTGCGCCGGAGAATTGCGGAAGTTGCCCGATCGCCTTGTCCAGCGAAGGCTGACCGCTCGCGGCCAGGACGTCGCTATTGACGGTAGAAATCGGGCTGGAGGAGGTGGAGTCGCGGCGCGTGATGCGCGATCCGGTCACAACGATGTCCGCACCCTTGGATTCCTCCGTCGGCGCTTGGCTCTCGGACCCGGCGGTAACGGCATCGGGCTGGCTGGGCGGAGTGGTCTGGGCGTGGGCGGCGGTGGCTGTGCCTGCCAGCATCAGGGTCAGGAACCCCGTGGCCATCGCCAGTTGCGAACCGGTGCCAAGGACGCGGCGACGCTTGCCCGCAAGGCCTTGCTCGTGATCGGATAGCCCCCGATAGCCCATTTCTGGTCCCCTCCATGCCTGTTTATTATTCGCCGATCCTGATGGCCGGCTTGGTCGTTACTAGTCGGCATTGCTGTCACGAACCTGTCATGGTCCATTAGCATTTGCCCGGCGCGCGAGGTGGCGAGCGAGCGTCGGCCCGGCGATCATCACCATCAAAAAGCGGACCACCTGCAACGCCATGACGAACGGCACGTCGGCAGCACTGGTCGAGGCGATGACGGCGACGGCATCCATGCCGCCCGGGCTCGTCGCGAGGTAGGCGGTGAGCGGGTCGATGTCGGCGAAGCTGACGAGCAGCCCCGCCATCGCGCCGCCGAACGCGAGCAGCGCGGCGGTCGCGAGCGCCAGACGTGGAAACGCACGCGCGGACGCTTTCAGCGTCTCCCGCGTGAAGCCCAGCCCGATCCGCCAGCCGATCACGACATAGGCCGGCAGCAGCAACAGCCGCGGCGGACTGACCTGCGCGATGCCGGCCAGGTTGAGCGCGGCGCCGATCGCCATCGCGCACAGCAGCGCGCCGGCCGGCAGCTTCAGCAATTGTCCCGCCACGATGCCCGCACCTGCGACGGCGAGCGTCAGCAGCAGCGCCGCCGGATCGACGGCGAGCGGCGAGGTGTGCGTCAGCGGCACCGCGTGACGGGCGAACAGCAACGCGACGCACGATGCCAGTGCGGCGACCATCACCACCCGCAGGTAGACCATCACCGCTACCAGCCGCGCGTCGGCGCCCCACGCCTGCGCCATGATGACCATGGCTGTCGCGCCGCCCGGCGTGGACCCCCATATCGCCACCGTGCCGGGCACCACGCGCCAGCGCGCGAGCAGGTAGCCGAGGAGCGCGCTGACGACGATCGTCGCCGTGGTCGTCGCTAGGAACAGCGGCCAGTCGCGCAGCAGGGTCGCGAAGATCCCGGGCGTGATGGCGTGCGCGATGAGGCACCCGATCAGCGCCTGCGCCGCCACCGACAGCCGCCCCGGCATGCTCAGCTCGACCCCGGCGAACACAGCGGCGACGATCGCCGCCGCCATGGGCGCCAGCAGCCACGCGGCGGGGAGCCCGACCGCGTCCAGCAGCAGCGCGCCGGCGATCGACGTGGCGGTCAGTCCCAGCCATGCGCGCCAGTCGCGCACGGGCGTCACGGTGTCGAGTAGAAGGGGAAGACACCGAGCAGCAGCGACGCCAGGAAGAACACGACGAACGATCCGAACGCCCATTTGAGCGTGAAGCGCTGATGCTCGCCGAGTTCGATCCCGACGAAGCCGACGAGCAGATAGGTCGACGCCACCAGCGGGCTGAGCAGGTGGATCTGCTGCCCCATCAAGGCGGCGCGGCCCATCTGCGCGGGGGTGATGCCATAATGCGCGCCGCTTTCCGAAAGGATCGGCAGCATCCCGAAATAGAAGGCGTCGTTCGAGATGAAGAAGGTGAAGACCGCGCTGAGCAGGGCGGTGATCGGCGCGAGGTAGGGTCCGAGCACCGGTGGGATGTTGGCCGTCACCGTCGCCGCCATCGCGTCGACCATCTTGGTGCCTGACAGGATGCCGGTGAAGATGCCCGCCGCGAAGATCAGCCCGCCCACCGCCAGCGCGTTGCCGGCGTGCGCTGACAGGCGCTCGCGCTGCGCGGAGAGCGAGGGGAAGTTGATCGTCATCGCCACTGCGAACGCCAGCATGAAAAGCACGGCGAGCGGCAACAGGCCCATCACCAGGGCAACCATCAGGCCAGCGGTCAGCGCGAAGTTTACCCAGATCAGCCGCGGCCGGCACGCCTCCACATGCGATTCGTTGTCCTGCGTGAGTATCGTCGCGGCGCTGGCGTCCTCGTCGATGGCCTCGACCGGCAAAGCCGCCAGGCGCGCGCGCTCTTGCAGTCCGAAGCGATAGGCGACGAACAGCACCCACAGGGCGGTCGCGACCATCGGCAGGATCAGCGGCACGAAGATCGTCCCTGCATCGAGCTTGAGCACGCTGATCACGCGCGCGGTCGGCCCGCCCCAGGGCAGGATGTTCATCACCCCGCCGCTCATGATGACGATGCAGGCGAGCATCCGCACGTCCATCCTGAGATGGCGATACAACGGCAGCATGGCCGCGGTGGTGATCATGTATGTCGTCGCGCCATCGCCATCGAGCGACACCGCGAGCGCGAGGATCGCGGTGCCGACCAGGATGCGCACCGGGTCGCCGTGCACCAGCCGGACGATCAGCTTGATCAGCGGATCGAACAGCCCGACGTCGATCATCAGGCCGAAATAGAGGATCGCGAACACCAGCATCACGCCAGTCGGGGCGAGCTCCTTGACCCCCTTCATCATCATATCGCCCAGACCGAGATGGAAGCCCGCGAGCAGGGCAAACACGGTGGGCACGAGGATCAGGGCGACCAGGGCGGACACACGCTTGGTCATGATCAGCGCCATGAACGTCGCGACCATCGCGAAGGCGATCAGCGACAGCATGCCGACATTCCCGTCGAGCGGCGGCATGCGCCTAGCGTCCGGTGATCACGACGAGGCGGAACGTGCCGGGACGCGCGTCGGGCAGCACCTCCCCGCCCGGCCTGGCCTTCGGCCAGATCAGTTCGGCGGTGCTCGAGAAGACGCGACGCGTGGCCGGGTCGATCCCGACCGTCTTGGCATAGGTCGGCGTGCGCAGGCTGCGCTCGACCGCATAGGCGTTCGCGCCGTTCTGGCGGATGATCGTCATCGTTCCGTCCCGGTTGGCGACGAACAGCTTCGCCCGCATCGGATCGTAGACGATGCCGTCGGGATCCTCGCCGACCGGCACGTGGGCCACGACCCTCCCGCTATCGGCGTCGATCACGTATGCGCGCTTGTCGCCGCACGCGGTGAACAACCGGCGGTGCGCGGCGTCGAATGCCAGCGGGGCCGCCCCTTCGCATCCGGCGAGCTTGAAGACGTGGACCACGGCCATCGTCCGACTGTCGATCGCGGCTATCGATCCGCTCTCGTCGAGCGCGACCCACACCATGCCCTTGCCGTCGGCTTGCGAGAATTCCGGCTTGTCGCCCAGCGGGATGCTTGCGAGCACCTGGCCGCTGGCCGGGTCGATCACCGACGTGTCCCTGGTCGCGCCGTTGAACACGAATATCTTGCCCGAGGCCGGGTCGCGCAGGATGCTGTCGGGGTTCTTGCCGACCGCGATGTCCTTGATCCGCGCGCCGTTCGCCAGGTCGAACATGATCACCGCGTTGGCACCCCCGTCGCTGGCGAAGCCGTGACCGGATGCGCGGTCCACCGCGACGCCGTGCGCCTTCTTCAGTCCGGTCAGTGTCGCGAGCGGCTTCAGGGTGGCGAGATCGAGGATGTGCACCGACGCCGTGTGCGTAACGTATAGCCGTCCGCTGTCGCGATCGACGGTGATGTAGTCTCCCCGCCCGTCACCCGGCAGCGGCACCGCGCTCAGGCGATAGGACGGAGCCACGCGCGCGACCGCCACTCCCGCCACTCCCGCCGCAACCGCCGCAACCGCCGCCAAACAAGCCGCGGCGCCCAGACCCTTCAGCATCACCCTCTCCCGTCCTCGAATCCGACGCACGCCGATCCGCTGCTGATCCTTGTGCCGCCTCAACCTGTCACGACGCTGTCGCAGGCGTGCCGGTGGCGATGTCGAAGGTCACGACGGCGCGCAGGCCTCTGCCAGACAGCGCCGTCTCGAGCGCTATGTCGGCGCCGATCGCGCGCGCCAGCGCCTCCGCGATCGAGAGGCCCAGGCCGGTGCCGCGCGCAGGGTCCCGGTGCCCGCGGGCGAACCGGTGGAAGACCGTGCCGCGCTGTTCGGGCGGGATGCCGGGACCGTCGTCCTCCACGACCACGCTCAGTCGTGCGCCTTCGCGCTCGATCGCGACGCGAACACTCCCGCCCCGCACGTTGTGCTTGATCGCGTTGTCGATGAGGTTGCCGACCAGTTCGACCGCGAACATGTCATTGGTCACGACGGCCGGCGCGCCGGGCATGCGCTCCACCGCGAAGTCGATCCCGGCGCGGACCGCGGATAAGGCGTATTCGGACGCGGCCGCGGCGGCGATCTCGTTCGCGTCGACCGCCAGCAGTTCGACGCGCGATTGGTCCGCGCCGTCAGCGCGCGCCAATGCTAGCAGCTGGACGATCAGGTGCTGCAACCGGTCGGTCGCCAGGTCGATGTCCTCGATCGACTCGCGCGCGACGTCGCTTCCCGGCTTTGCCCATCGCAGCAGCGCGATGTGGGTGCGAAGGATCGTCAGCGGCGTGCGCATCTGGTGCGACGCGTCGGCGGTGAAGCGGCGTATGCCCGCGACCGCGGCCTCGAGGCGCGCGAGCATCGCGTTGAACGCTCCGACAAGTTCCCGCAGCTCGCCCGGCACCTGATGGAGCGCCAATGGGGTGAGATCGGCCGCCGAGCGGCGATCCATCTCCGCGCGAACCCGGTGCAAGGGACGTAGGCCCCAGCGGATCGCCAGCGGCAGCAGCGCGAGCGTGGTGCCGATCAGCACGAGCTCGAGAAGGACGAGCCCGGCGAGGAGACGGTTGGCGATCCGCTGGCGCGCGTCGAGTGTCTCGGCGACCTCTACGATCACCAGCCCATCGACCTGCGGAAGCCGGCGCGCCTCGGCCACCACGCGCACCGGGCGGCCCGCGTAGACGGCGTCGCCGAACACCACGTTCGTGTCGCTCAGGTCGGTTGGCGCGACATTGGGCAGGTCCGCATAGCCCGTCAGGTTGCGACCCCGGTGCCGCACGCTGTAGTAGACATTGTCGCGTGCGGCGTCCTCGAGCATGCCGAACACCGCTGGCGACAGGTTGAGCCCGACATTGCCGTCCTCCACCGTCAGCGAGTCGACGATCGCGCGCGACGCGGCACTCAGGATGCGGTCGTTGACCGCTTGGACCGACTGGTTGATCACCCACGCGCCGCCGAACCCGAGGATCAGCGCCAGCAGCATCACCGGGATCACCATGCCCCGCAGCATGCGCGACGCTAGTGAGTGGGCTGGACCGTTTCCTGACGCCCCGTCCGGCATCATTGGGCATCCAGCACATAGCCCAGTCCGCGGATCGTGCGGATTCGCGGGCCGTCGGGCTCGAGCTTGCGCCGAAGCCTGGCCACGTAGACCTCGATCGCGTTGGGCGCGACCGCCTCGTCATAGCCGAACACCTCCGCCGACAGGCGATCCTTGTCGACGACCTTGCCGACGCGCGCCGCGAGCCGTTCGAGTACGGCCCACTCGCGGCGTCGCAGGTCGATCGTGCGGCCGTCGATCGCCACCGTGGCGCGCGCGGTGTCGATTGTCAGCCGCCCGATCGTCATCACCGGGTCTGCCTCCCCGCTCGCCCGGCGCAACAAGGCGCGGATCCGCGCCTCCAGCTCGCTCGGCTCGAACGGCTTGAGCATGTAGTCGTCGGCACCCGAGTCGAGCCCCACCAGTCGGTCCTCCAGGGCGTCGCGCGCGGTCAGGATCAGCACCGGCACCTTGTTGCCAGCGGCGCGGATCTTTCGGAGGACCTCGAGCCCCGACATCTCGGGCAGGCCCAGGTCGAGCGTGATCAGCGCGTAGGGCTCGTCCGACGCCATCTGCCAGGCGGCCTCGCCATCGCTTGCGATATCCGTGGCGTAGCCCGAGGCGCGCAGTGTCGCCGAGAGCCCACGTGCGAGCGAGGGGTCGTCCTCCACCAGTAGGATCCTCGCCACCGTCACCCCCAGTCGTTGACTCGTGTCGGCTATAAAGCGACTTTCCTGGCTAAACGGAAGCTCGATGGTCCGGGGAGGGAACAGCAAGGTGACGGGGAGGATGCCGAGACCGGTCCTGTTGCTGTTCGCGATCACCGGCTTGGCCGTGCTCGGTGCGCTCGTCTGGTGGATAGTGACGCTGGCGACGCGCGAGGATCTCCCCACCGCGGCCAAACGCGAGGGCGTCCTCGAAATCTGGTCGACGACCGACAGCGACCGGGTCAGGGAACTGCTCGCCGACTTCCGCAGGCTCCATCCTGGCATCGAGGTCGTCTATTCGGACCTGCACGGCAGCGACATGCAGTCCGCCTTCCTGCGTGCGGCCCAGGAGAAGAACGGCACCGCCGATCTGTTGTGGAGCTCGGCCATGGACCTGCAGGTCAAGCTGCTCAACGATGGCTACGCGATGACCTACCGCTCACCCGAGGCGCCCAACCTGCCCGACTGGGCGAAGTGGAAGGACCAAGCCTGGGGGATCACCGCCGAGCCGATCGTCATCGTCTACAACAAGAAGCTGGTGGCCGAGGACCAGGTTCCGCGCAGCCATGTCGCGCTGCGCAAGTGGCTCGAGGCGACGGGTCCGAATGATCGCCGCGAGGTCGCGACGTATGATCCCGTGCGCTCCGCGGTAGGCTATCTCTATCTGTCCCAGGACGAGCAGGCGTCGAACGACATCTGGCGCCTGGTGCGGGCGATGGCGCGCAACAACGTCCGGCTATACACGTCGGCGGAGGAGGTGCTGCGCGACGTGTCGGCCGGAAGGGTGGCGATCGGCTACAACATCGTCGGATCCTATGCCCTCGACGAGATGTCCAAGAACCCCAACATAGGCGTAGTCCTGCCGCAGGATTACACGCTCGTCATGTCGCGGATCGCGATGATCCCAAGCCGTGCGCGCCACCCCGCCGCGGCGAAGCTGTTCCTCGACTTCCTGCTGTCGCGTCAGGGACAGAGGCGGTTGGCCGAGCGACGCATCACGCCTGCGCGCGGCGACATCGACCTTCCGCCACCACTTGGAACCTACACCGCGCCGCTGCGCGCGATCCGCGTCGGGCCCGCCTTGCTGGTGTCGAACGACCAGCTCACCCGCCAGCACTTCCTGGCGCTGTGGGCCAAGGCGATCGCGCCGCAGTAGAATGGGCGGCGCCGGGGCGGGTTGGGACTTTTCAACGTCGCGGCCACCTCTACCCAACCCGCGCTGTCGTAGGGTTCTCCATGAGCACCCCCGCTCAGGAGATGACACATGAACACTTTGAAGATCGCCGCCCTTGCATTGCTGACGTCCGGCCTCGCCACCGGCGCACTTGCCATGCCGGCGGGCAAGCTGAAGGGCGGCCAGTATATGGGCCAGGCGAAGGTCACGTTGGCCCAGGCGCGGGCGACCGCGCTCAAGGCACGCGGCGGCACCATCACCGATCAGGAGCTCGAAAGGGAGAAGGGCGGAAGCGGACTGCGCTACTCGTTCGACGTCAAGTCGGCCGGCAGGACCTACGAGGTCGGCGTCGACGCGAAGACCGGGGCGGTGCTGGAGAATGCCGCCGAGGGCAAGAACCCCGACTGATCGTCGCGGCGCGGGTCAGGGGAGGCCCGCGCCGTGCATTTTCGTGGACGCCGAAATGTATGGAGGCTCTGCCGGAACCTGCGCAGATGCCACGAGAAGTCGAGTGGAGGCCGTGCGGTAGCGCGAACCTCGCTGCATGGCGTTCAACGGAACGGTCCCGACGCGCGGCGCCGGTTGAGGAGAAATCCAGCCGCCACCGCCAGGATCATGGCCAGCTGGGCGGAGACCGACTGCCAGGTGGGGAACAGGCCGAGCATGGTGACGCGCGGTGCGCCGGCGAGCGGTGCAATGTCGATGATCCCCGCTTCCTGGAGCGCGGCCACGCCCTTCCCCGCCAGCACGACGGTCAGCGCGGCCATTAGCCAGGCGCTGTATGAGAAGAACTTGGCGATCGGCAGATCGCGGCTGTAGCTCAGCATCGCCCACGCGATCAGGCCCAGCAGACCGACGGCCGACCCGGCACCGGCCAGCAGCATCCCGCCATTCCCCTGCGTCCAGAGCGCAGCGTAGAACAGGATCGTCTCGAAGACCTCGCGGTAGACGACGACGAACGCCAGCCCGAACAGGAACCAGGCGGACTGCCGCGACAGGGCGCGCGACATCCGCTCGCGGATGTAGCGCTGCCACTGGTCTGCCTGCGCCTTGCCGTGCATCCAGATGCCGACGGAGAGCAGGACCACGGCCGCGAACAGCGATCCGAACCCCTCGGTCAGCTCGCGGCTCGCGCCGCTGATCCCGATGGCGTAGGTCGCGACGGCCCAGGTGAGGGCGCCGGCCAGCAGGGCGCCGATCCAGCCGCCGTGGACGTATGGCAGGACCTCGGCGCGGTCCGCCTTGCGCAGGAACGCGATCATCGCGACGACGATCAGCAGCGCCTCGAGGCCCTCGCGCAGCAGGATCGTGAACGCGCCGATGAACGTGGAGGCGCTGCTCGCGGCATCGGGCGACAGCGCGGTTTCGGCATCGTCGAAAAGCCCGTCCAGGACCTGCACGCGCGTCGCGATCTCGTCCACCGGCCGGCCGTCCTGGAGCGCCGCGCGGAACTCCCCCATCGCCGCCTCGATATGACCCATCAGCGTCGCGTCCCGCGCGGTGAGCGTCGGCTCGACCGGCTCGAACCCGTCGAGATAGGCGGACAGCGCGAGTTCGCGCGCCGTCCGCCGGTCGCCGGCTCGGTAGGCCGCAAGGCTCTGCGCGAGCTTGGTTCGGGCGACGGTGAGTGAACCGGCCGCGGACTGCATCACGGCGTCCGGATGCCGGCGGAGATAGGCCATCACCGCGTCGGCCTTGGCCTGCCCGATCTCGGCGGCGAGCGCCTGCGGCGTTAGTCCCGCAAGCGTGGCGAGGTCGGGGATACGTCGGCGGAGGGAAGCGTCGTTCTTCCAGAACCGCTCGCCCTCGGCGGCCATGGCGTCCGTGAAGGCGAAGCGTCCGGCGTAGAAGGCCAGCGCCCAGCGGTCGTCGGACGGCAGCGACTCGAAGCTCTGCATGGCGGTGCCGTCGATGCCCTGGTCGATCACCTGGTAGAGCGCGAAGGCGCTGCGCTGACGCGCCCGCGCGACGTCGGCGAAAGCGATGGGGGGCGTTGCCAGCTTGGCGGCGTCGGGACCGCGCCCGTCGCCGTTCATGCCGTGGCAGCCGGCGCAGTTCTGCGCGAACAGGGTCGCGCCTCGCAGCAAGTCGGGCGCGCCGCCCGGCGCCAGCGCGATCGGATAGGCCTTGAGCAGGTCGGCCGCGAGACCGTGGGCGAGCCGTGCGACCTCATCGGGCGCGCCCTTCTTGGCGATGAGCGACCGGAGCCGCGCCGCACCGGCAACGAGCGCCGCCTTGGCCGGCGAGGCCGGCAGCCTGGTCAACCGTTCAGTGATGGAGGCGGCGAATTCGGTCATCTCGGCATATTCGGTCTGACTCTTGACCTGGCCCCGGTCGACCGCGCCTGCATAGTCGACCGCCACGTAGTCGAGCAGGCGCCAGGCCGTCGGCACGTCGGCAGCCTGCGCGATCGCGGCGCCACTGCCGAGAACGCAGAGTATGGCGGCCAGCATGGCCACGAGGCGACGCAACGCGTAATGCCCGGGCATCGTCGGGAAGCGGGGTCGGGGATGGTCGGATGTCGGCATCCGCGTCTGATAAAAGCTCTAGCCGCTAGAGGGTCAAGCGGTTTTGCGAGTTATTTGCATTAGCGATCCACGCCCCTCCTGCCGCCGCGCGGGTAAGGTTCTGGGCCGAGCGAGCCGATGATGCGGCACTCGGATATCGTCCCGTGGCCGCATTGCACGATGAGCCTATCCAGCTCCGCGCGCAGCGTGGTCAGATCGGCGAGCTTGCGGTCGATGTCCGCGAGATGCTCGCGCGCGATCAGGTCGACGGCCTCGCAAGGCTCGTCCCGCTGGTCGGACAGCCCGACCAGCGCCTTCACCAGGTCAAGGGAGAAGCCGAGCGAACGCGCGCGACGGATGAAGGCGAGCCGGGCGAGGTGGTCGGGCAAATAGGTCCGGTAGTTCGCCGCCGTCCGCCCGGGCGCGGCCAGCAGGCCAATCGACTCGTAGTAGCGGATCGTCTCGACCCTGGTGCCAGTGGCTGCTGCGAGCTTGCCGATGCTCAGTGATGCGTAGGCCATTCTTTCGTCCCATCGTGAGAAGTGTGGGGCGGGTCACGGCGTGCCACGCGGCACGAGTTCCCGTGCCCGATCGCCCAATTCAATGCGGATGCCCGTCGTGGCCGGCGGGTTCGGTCATCGCGAAGGGCAGCGCCTCCGCTCGACCGCCCTCAGCCAGTTCCAGCACTGCCTTGAACTCGTGCGGCTCCTGCGGCGCGACCGTGCTCTCGAACACGTTTCGCCGGTCGGTTTGGACGAGGTGGAGCGTCTCGCATTCGCCACCAAGGCGGTCGATGACGACCTCTGCGACCATGTCGCCCTGCGCCCGGGTGAACGTCGCCCGCATCCGCTCACCGTCCGGCGTGTCCACGATTTCCAGAACCCCCTGGGCCAGATCTCCACTGAACCGGAACGGGTCGGGCGCGTGGTGGTGGCCCGAGTCGCCAGCCGGTTGCGCCGTGGGCACGGGCAGGTCCGAGGAGTCGAACGTGACGTTCGCGCTGCGGAGCGCCGGGATGTGCCCGAGCAGTTCGGCCTTCAGCCTGCGCGAGATCGCGACGCCTTCCGCCATCGGCGCCGCCTCGTCGACCACGATGGCGACGTCCGCATGGAGCCGGTGCCCCATCCAGCGAGCGCGCGCGTCAAGCACCCTGACGATGCCCGGCACGTGCTCGGCGGCATGGCGGATCTCTTCCGTGATGCCCGGCTCCACGCCATCGAGCGTGCGCGTGATGACCGCGCGCGCCGACTGCCAGACGATGCCCAGGATCGCGACGGTGATGAGCAGGCCGATGATCGGATCGGCCAGCGGATAGCCGAACCACACGCCGACCGCGCCGAGGACCACGGCGAGCGAGGTGAGTCCGTCTGTGCGGGCGTGGTATCCGTCAGCGATGAGCGCCGCACTGTTCATCTGCCGCCCGACGCGGATGCGGAACACCGCGACGACCTCGTTGCCCACGAACCCGACTACGCCGGCCGCCGCCAGCCAGCCGAGATGCGTGACCGCCTGCGGATGGATCAGGCGGCTGATCGCCTGGTAGCCGGCGACGACCGCGCTGAAGAGGATGATCAGGACGATCAGGATGCCGGCCAAGTCCTCGACCCGGCCGAGTCCGTAGGTGAACGTCTTGGACGGCTTGCGGCGGGCAAGCACGAACGCGAACCACAGCGGAATCGCCGTGGTCGCGTCCCCGACGTTGTGGATCATATCCGCCAGCAGCGCGACCGAACCCGACAGGATCACCACGACGAACTGCAGCGCCGCGGTGATGGCGAGGATGAAGAATGACCACTTGATCGCCCAGATGCCGCGGTCGGTGGTGGTGAGCGAAGGGTCGATCACGCCGTGCGTGTGGCCATGCCCGCCACCACTGCCGTGATCATGGCCGTGGCCGGCGTGGCCGAAGACCTCCTGGCCCCCGAACCCCAGCCATTCGCGAATGCTCGTCATGCGGTGTTCCTCAGAGATACTTCGTGAGCGACTTGAACTCGCGCAGGGCCTGTTCCGGGCTGATGCCGCCGTCCGCGACCGCGTCGGCGATGCAGTGCTCCATGTGGTCGTGGATCAACGCGCGCTTGACCGTCCGCACCGTGCTTTCGACCGCCTGCAGCTGCTGCGCGAGATCGAGACAGGAGCGGCCATCGGTGAGCATCGACAGGATGGAGGCGAGATGGCCCTGGGCCTGAGTGAGGCCGCGACGGACCTCTGGATCGGAAGCATGTGACATGCACCCCCCCTACCCCCTAGGGGGGAGGGGGTCAACCGATGTAGAAGGTGAGAATAATGGACGAGGGGACCGATTCCGACGTAGGTCAGCGAATGAGTATCGAAGTATCGCGTCCTTTTTCACCAGACCTGACCCCCATCCTCGAGACCGTCCTCGATGCTGTCGTGGTGATGAGCGAGGATGGTTTGGTCCTGGCTTGGAACGCCGTCGCCGAGACGACCTTCGGTTGGACGGCGGAGGAGACCCTGGGTCGCCCCTTGGCTGACAGCCTGATCCCCGAGCAACACCGCGAAGCACATGATGAGGGATTGCGCCGCTTGGTTGCGGGCGGAAAGGCCCGCGTGCTGAACCGCCGGATCGAGATCTCCGCATTGTGCAAGGACGGTCGCGAGGTGCCGGTCGAGCTCTCCATCACGACCACGCTCAGCGACCACGGACGATGCTTCGTCGGGTTCCTGCGCGACATCAGCGAGCGACGCGATGCTGAGGAGCGACTCCACCAGCAGGCGCTGGAGGCACGCCTGACGTTCGAGATCACCCAGATGGCCTCGGAATCGGACTCGTTCGATGCCGCTCTGGAAAGCGCGCTGTCGGCGATATGCGAGATAACCGGCTGGCCGGTAGGACACGCATTGGTCGTCGCGCCTTCCGATTCACGCCTGCTTCTCTCTACGTCGATATGGGTGGAGACGAGCTTGGACGCCGCATCCGAGCTCAAGCGAGCGACCGCTGAAACCCGGTTCTCGGCGGGAGTCGGGCTGCCGGGGAGGATATTGGCTAGCGGTGAGCCGCTGTGGGTGTCCGACATGGACCATGCGTCGGACTTCCCGCGCAAGGGAACGGGTTTCCGGGGTGCGTTCGGCTTCCCGCTGAAGAACGAGGGGAAGGTGATCGCGGTTCTCGAATTCTTCACCGAGTCTCCGATCGCGCCCGATCCCGCGCTGCTCCTCACCGTCCGGACCTTGGGCGAGCAGGTCGGGCGGGTCTTCGAGCGCAAGCGGACGCATGATCGGCAGCAACTGCTAATGAACGAGCTCAACCACAGGGTGAAGAACATCTTGGCGGTGGTGCAGGCGGTCGCGCATCGTTCGCTGACCGGAGTCGCCGATCCGCAACAGGGATATGACGCGTTCATGAGCCGATTGATGGCTCTCGCGGGCGCTCAGGACCTGCTCGTCGCGCAGGACTGGTCCGGTGCGTCGCTCCGCAAGATCGTCGACACGGCGATGACCGGGTGCGGGTCGGACGACAAGCGGGTCACGGTATCGGGACCGGACATCGAGGTGCCGGCGTCGAGCGCCATATCTATTTCGCTCGCGGTGCACGAGCTCTGCACGAATGCGTTCAAGTATGGGGCGCTGTCGGTCGATGGCGGACACGTGCAGATCACCTGGGGGCCCGATCCCGGACGTGCCGACGGCCAGTTCTTCTTCGAATGGCGAGAGAGCGGCGGCCCACCTGTGTCGCCACCCTCGCGCAAAGGCTTCGGCACGAGCCTCATCCAGCGGGGAATAGCGCGCGAGCTCGGCGGCAGGGCCGAGATCGACTATGCCCCCACCGGGCTCGTTTGTCGCTTCACCGCCAGCGGACAGTCGCACCCCTGACCCGCAGGAGCCTGCCGCGCTCGCATGGCGGCGGCTTCCGATACCTATTGCGTGCGCTTGCCGTGGAAACGAAGCCAGCCGTTCAGCTCGCCGACCTCGCGGGTCTGCTCGGCGATCGCCTCGGTCGCCATCGCGCGGACCTGGCATCCTTCAGTCCCAGAGCACGATTCGGGACATCGCCATCGCGCCGCAGTGATGCTCGACCATCTTGCGAACCCAGTGTCGGTCGCGTCCACACCACTTCCTATCGCCCCCGGAGGCGGACGCCAGCAGGCAGTCGGTCGGCTAACGACCCAATTGCGGACATGCGCCCTAAAAGTTGAGTGCTCGAAACATACGCCGGTTAGGTGAAATCGATAGTTGGCAGACATTTCAATTTCCCAATGAAGGAACCCTCAACGAGACCTTTGGTTGAGTTTGCGCCAGCCGGACGAAGGTCGAAAATGCCCACAACGAAGTTGAATTCTCACCGCCAAATGCTCAACAAGGTTCCGCTGGTCACCCTAGCGTTCTGGGTGATCAAGGTTCTCGCCACCACGGTCGGCGAAACCGGCGCCGATTTCCTCAACTTTAATCTGGGCTTCGGGCTGACGCTGACTTCGCTGCTGGCGGCGGTGATCCTTGCTGGTTTCCTCTGGCTGCAATTGCATCAGGATCGCTACCTGCCGTGGATTTACTGGACCTGTGTGGTGTTCCTCAGCATCGTCGGCACATTGATCACTGACAATCTCAGCGACAATTTCGGCGTCAGCCTTTACGTTTCGGCGGCAGCCTTCGCGATCGCACTCACGGCAACCTTCGTCGTCTGGCATCGCGCCGAGCACACGCTCTCGATCCACGACATCACTAGCCCGCCGCGCGAGCGCTATTATTGGCTGGCGATCCTGTTCACGTTTGCCTTGGGCACGGCTGCGGGCGACTTGGTCGGAGAGAAAATGGGACTTGGCTATGCCTTGTCTGGCGCGATCTTCGGCGGCCTGATCGTGCTGATCACGATCGGTTTTTACGCCCGGTTGATTGAATCGGTTCTCGCGTTCTGGGGCGCTTATGTTCTGACCCGTCCGCTCGGCGCGTCTATGGGCGATTATCTTACTCAGGCGCCGAAGGATGGCGGGCTTGGGTTTTCGACCATGAGCATCAGTGCAATCTTTCTAGTGATCATCATTGTCCTCGTTGTCTTCCTCACGGTCAGCAAGGTCGATGCGACCAAGCGGGACGGCGTCGCAGCGGGCTAACTTTTGGCCACCTATCCCAAGCCTGATTTCCGCTCCCCGCCATTGTCGGCTGTTCGAGCGCCCCCGCGCGTCATTTCATCCCCGGCATGTCCTTCATCATCTCGTCGTGATCGGCCGGCGCGCTGGCGACGAGCCGCTTGTATTCCTCGGGCGTCATGCCGGGCAGCTTGCGGACGAACGCGACCATGTCCCAGATCAGCGGATCGGGGTGGGTCTTCCCCCAGGCGGGCATGGCGCTCAGCTTGACGCCATGCTTGATTACCCAGAACTGCTGGCCGGCGGTCAGGTCCTGGATTTCGGCGAGGACGGGCGCCGACGGGTAGAGGCCCTTGCTCATCTCTGATGCCTCGACGCCTGGGCCGAGATGGCAGCCGGAACACATCTCGTTGTAGAGACCAGCGCCGATCGCCACCCGCTGCGGCGAAGCCAGGTCAGCGGGAGGCTGGATGCCCCGCGCGCGCACGGCGATCGACCGGTCGCGCAGGCTTTGCAGCAGTGCATAGATCGGTCGCGTGTGGGGATCGTCGGCGGCGATGTTGTAGAAACCGAAATAGAGGAACGCGGCGATCGCGATGACCAGCATGGCAACGCTCGCGCCGATGAACGTGACGCTCGGCAGATGGTGCCTCCAGTTGATCCGCGTCATTTTCGTCCTCCCCTTCGCTTGTCGCCCATTGATTTTCAGAACCAGAGCCGCACACCGGCGACGAGGCTCGTCGATGTCGGTTTGACACCGTCCGCTCGCGCGTAATCGGCGGTCCGGCCGGACTTCGCCTCGTATGACACGCCGACATAGGGCGCGAACTGGCGCGTGACCTCGTAGCGCAGCCGCAGACCCAGCTCGGCGTCGGTCAGTCCCGCGCCGAGGCGCTGGGCGCGCATGTCCTGCGCCGACAGGTTGAACTCGACGCGCGGCTGGAGGATGAGGCGCTGCGTGATGCGCTGGTCGTAATAGCCCTCCAGCCTGCCCAGAACCTCACCCTGCGGCGAGATGAAGGCCGCGCCGGCGACCTCGAACATGTATGGCGCGAGGCCCTCGAACCCGATGGTCGCGTAGGTGCGGTTCGGGGTCGGCCGGAAGTCGTGGCGGACACCGGCCTGAAGGTTGAAATAGGGTCCGATAGCGCGGCTGTAGAGCGCCTGCACCTCGGCCGAATCGACGCCTTCGCGAAAGGTGCCCCCGCCCTCGGTCTTGACGGTCAGGCGGTTAATGTCGCCACCGAACCAGCCCTCGCCGTCCCAGCGGTATCCGTCACGGCCTTTGCGGACCTGATACTCGGCAAGGTTGAACATGACCTGATAGAAGGGCCGGCCGCCCTGCTCGCGCATCATGGCGCCGCGCGCGCGCGACATCTCGGCCGCCGGGAAGAATTGGTCGGCGTAGTGGTCGCTCGGCGCAGGTGGAGGTGGCGCATCGCCGGCCGGAAGGGCCGTGCCCGTCATCTCCATTCCCGCCATCGGACCACCGGGTATTGCCATCCCGGGCATCGCCGCCGGCGGCTGACCCTTGCCGGACATGTCCATGCCGGGCATCGCCTCCGCTCCGCTCGCCTTGCCGCCGCTCATGTCCATTCCGGGCACCGCGCCCGGCGGACTCGCCCCGGCAGCGGGCTGTCGCATATCCATTCCCGGCATAGCATCGGCGCGCGGAGCGCTGGGACTTCGACTTGGCTTTTTCGCCGCGTTTCTAGGCGGGGCTTTCGAGGTAGGCTTGCCGGCTTGAGGTTTGCGAGTGGCGGGCTTTTTGGCCGCAGGCTTCTTTGCGGGCATCGGCATCTTCATGCCGGGCATGCCCTGCATCGACTGGGCGAGCGCGGCGGAAGGCGCCGCGAGTGCCAGCGCCGAGGCGGCCGCGAGCGCGGCGGCGAGACGGGTCATGCGGCCTCTCCCTTCGGTCGCACGCTCACCGTCCGCATCATCCCCGCCATCATGTGGTAGAGGAGGTGGCAGTGGAACGCCCAGTCGCCGACCGCGTCGGCGGTGAAGTCCCAAGTCACCTTTCCGCCCGGCTGGACGATCACGGTGTGCTTTCTCGGCGCGTGGTCGCCATGGCCGGTGACCAGCTCGAAGAAGTGGCCGTGGATGTGGATCGGGTGCCCCATCATCGTGTCGTTGATGAGGTTGATCCGCACCCTCTCGCCCTGGGTGAAGGGGAACGGCTCCATCGTGTCCGACATCTTCACGCCGTCGAATGCCCACATGAACCGCTCCATGTTGCCGGTCAGGTGGATGTCGAGGCTGCGTGACGGCGCCCGCACATCGGGGTTTCGCTCGAGCGCCATTAGATCCTTGTAGACTAGCACGCGGTGGCCAACGTCCTCCAGGCCCTGACCCGGTTCGCCGGTGCGATCCATCGGCATCGGCGAGATGGTCTGAACACCCGGTCCCTTCTTGACCTCGGGCGCATAGGAGAAGTCGCGCATCTTCATCGCGCCCATGTCCATGCCGGCCACGTCGCCCGATCCGCCTGCCATGCCCGCCATCGCACCGTCCTTCGACATGCCGGGCATCTCCGACAGCGCGCCGCCCAGTGTCCCCGAGCGGTTCTGCTCGGCGGTGGGGTCGACGCCGCGCGCCTGCGGCATTGCCATGCCGGGATCCATTCCCTTTACGCCGCCCGTCTGGCCGCCGGACATGTCCATTCCCGACATGGCGCCCTTCGGCATGTCCGTGCTTGTGGTGCCGCTGGCCTTGTTATCGCCCGCGCCGGACATGTTCGACATGTCCATGCCCATGTCCTTCATGGTGGCGACCGGACGCGGCCGCAGCGGCGGGACCGCGGCCGTCATGCCGGCGCGGGGCGCCAGCGTCGCGCGGGCCATGCCCGACCGGTCGATCGCCTCGCCGACCAGCGTGAACGCCTTGTCCTCGGTCGGCGTGACGATCGCGTCGTAGGTCTCGGCCACCCCGATCTGGAACTCGTCCACCTCGACCGGCATCACGTTCTGCCCGTCGGCCTGGACGATGGTCAGGCGCAGCCCCGGGATGCGCACGTTGAAGGTCGTCATCGACGACGCGTTGATGACGCGCAACCGCACCCGCTCGCCGGGCGTGAACAGCGCGGTCCAGTTGTCGAACGGGCCGTGGCCGTTGACGAGGTAGGTGTAGGCGGCGCCCGTCGCGTCCGAGATGTCGGTCGGGTCCATCCGCATCTTGCCCCAGTCGACGCGCTCCTTGAGCGGCTGATCACGGCCCGCGAGCAGTCCGGCGAGGGTCTGGCGCTGGCGGTTGAAGTGGCCCGGATCGACCTTCATTCGCCGGAAGATCGATTCCGGCGACAGCTGGCTGTGGTCCGACAGCACGATCACATGCTCGCGGTCGAACTTGACGGGATCCGCGCCGGCGGGATCGATGACGATCGGGCCGTAGTGGCCGAGCTGCTCCTGCATGCCCGAATGGCTGTGATACCAGTAGGTGCCGTTCTGCCGGATCGGGAATTCGTAGGTGAACGTCGAGCGCGGCTTGATGCCCGGGAATGAGATGCCCGGAACGCCGTCGAACTGGGTCGGGACAAGCAGCCCGTGCCAGTGGATCGAGCTGTCCTCGTCGAGGTCGTTGATCACCTTCAGTCGCACGTGCTGCCCTTCGCGCAGCCGGATCAGCGGCGCGGGCACGGTGCCGTTGATGCCGATCGCGCGTGACGGTCGCCCGTCGATGATCATCGTCTGCCGTGCGATCCTGAGCGTGATGTCGTCGCCAGACACGCTCGGCAGGTCGGATGGGAGTCCTGCCGAGACGCTCTGCGCCCAGGCGGGCATCCAGGCGGCGAGCGCGAGGCCGCCCACGCCGATTCCCGCGCCCCGCAGCAGCGAGCGTCGGTCGATGGTCTCGTTCATCTCGGCCCCTGACATGGAACATCTTCCTTTCAATCCACTACGCGGCGCTCGGAGCGACCCCTCAAGAAATCTCCGGCCGGACAGCGACTGCCGCTTGACACCGTGTCAGGGTCAAGACCGCGAGGCACTGTGCCCGATTAGGTGACGCGGCGGCGCGGCATGCCGGCGTCTTTGGAACGCGACGTCCTCGAACGGCGCTCCGGCCGCGCGGCGTGGTCCGGGTCTAGCGTGCGAGCCGCTCGGCGAGCTTGATGCGGGCGCGCCGCAAGCGCGTCTCTACCGCCTTCTCGGTGATCGACAGCACCGCGGCGGTCTCGGCCTGGGTCATCCCCTCGACGGTGTGCAGCACCAGCGGCTCGCGCAGCGACGCCGGCAGATCGGCGATCTCACGCCGCAGCCTGTCCAGCTCCTGCCGGTCGGCGACGACGACGTCGTGCCCCGGACCGTCGGCCGGCACTGCCTCGACTGACTCGTCGATCGAGCGCGCGAAGGTCAGGAAGCGCCTTACCGCGCGTCGCCGCCCCCAATCGCGGCACTTGTTGATGGCAATCGCCGCCAGCCACGCGCGCATCGGCCGACCGGGATCGTAGCGGTGCAGCGCGCGGTGCGCGGAGACGAACGTCTCCTGCGTGAGGTCGAGCGCCTCGTCGGCGTCGGCCACGTTCCCGACGATCAGGCGGTAGACGTTGCTGCGGTGGCGGCGCAGGATCTCGGAGAAGGCGGCATCGCCTCCCGCCACGGCGAGCGTGGCGAGCTCCCCGTCCGGGAGCGAGCCGTAGTCGGGTCTCACTGGGCGTCGGCGGTGAGCGACCTGACCACTGCGCGGTCGAATGCGGCCGCCTGGTCCGGCCGCAGGATCCCGCGCATCGCGAAGATGTGGGCGAGCGTCTCCTTCTGCAGCTCGCCCATCGCGGCGTGCGACGCGTCGACGGCGGCTGTCACGCGCGGGCCGATGCCGTGCTCGGCCTGGATGGCGTCGGCCAGTCGGGCGTTGTCCGACCTGAGCTGGAGTTCCAGGGCGCGGCGGCGCAGCGCGAACCGCTGCTCCAGCGCCTCCACCTGCGACTTCTGGCGGTCGTCCAGGTTGAGCTGGTGGTGCAGGACGTCGTGCAGTTCCGACCCCTGCCGGTGGTTGGGCGAGATCAGGGTGCGGCCGACCCACACGCCGCCAACCGCCGCGACGAAGGCTATGACCGCGACGATCGCGGCGAGCTTGGCCGTCCTCACCGGTCGGCCGCAAGCAGGGTGGAGGCGGCGAGCGGCGCGGCCACGCCGAACGGGGCAAGGGGGGCCGCGGACGCGGGCGGCGCGCCGGGGCCGGCCGCCACCGTTCCCAGCGCGACCGCGCCGACACCAGCGAACGCCGCCATCCTGATCCCGGTTCG